>Ga0315285_10004949_pt1 | contig 13787 bp, 10 predicted proteins | sample YL17G09_36_MG_FD_203698 | JGI IMG/M metagenome (GOLD analysis project Ga0315285, IMG submission 203698) | Sediment microbial communities from Yellowstone Lake, YNP, Wyoming, USA - YL17G09_36 | ecosystem: Environmental > Aquatic > Freshwater > Lake > Sediment | place: USA: Wyoming | collected...
GTGGACGGGGTTTAATGAATCAGTTTAAAAGAGGATGAATCTATGCCCGCGGAGATGACCTTCCGAAAGGATTGTCTGGAATGCGGCCGGAGCTTTCTCACCCGGGACAAGACGGCGAAATTCTGCTCCCGCTGCGGGGAACGGGTAAAGGAAAGATTGGAGGCGGTAAAGAAGGCGCAAGCCGCAGAGGCCGAGGCGGCAAGGAAGAGAGAAGCGGAAAAGAAAGCTTCTCATCCGGTTCCGCCCGCCGCTCCGGAGGAGGCCCAAAGCCCGCTTCTATTGACTGAAGAACTCAGGGAGCGAATTTACGCGTGTTATGAATCGTATCGCGGCCGGACGGACCTAACCCTGAAAAATATTCACAAGGAAATCGCCAAAGAATTGCATCTGCCCAAGAGTCTGGTGGCCGTCGCGCTTCGTCGGGAGAGGATTTTGACCCCGCAGGAGGAGAAGGAGGTTATCCGGCGCTACCAGCGCTACGTCACGCGCATGGAAAGGCCGCTCCGGGGAAGGCGGAGGACCATTGCCGAAGAAATGGGGATCCCCTACGGGACGGTCGCCGATTGCCTGCGGGAGTGGACGGGAAAACAGCCCTCGCTGCAAAGCTTGACACGGGGGCAGCGCTTTCGGATTGAGAAAGACTATTTCCGCTTCCTCGAAGAAGGGAAAACTCTGGCGCAAACCATGGCAGAGATTGCGAAGGAGACTGCCTTCGATCCCTGGCAGGTTGCGCGCTATCTCGATTTGCTCCACGATGGGGAACAAAGGCTAAAAAAGGTGCCGCAGGTCACCGATGACCAGCGGGAAGCCATCCTCAACGGGTATGGCGATTATTTGGCCGCCCCCTCCCCGCCTGGCCCCTTCCTGCACGATGTGTTGAAGGAGAAGGCGGGGGGCACGGACAAGCAGGTTTACAAAGTCCTTCTCTCCTACCGTCTCAGCCGTCTCCGGGAAATCCAGGCAAGACCGGAATGATCAATATATAACGTCCATAAATTTAATAGGACGCAGGTTTTCGCAGATAACCACAGATAGTTATTTTCTTTTTGGTTTATCCTGATAATCCGTATTCATCCGTGTCCAAAAAGTAATTTCCTATACATTTAAATTGTAAAAATCTATTTGGCCAATATTTGAAATCCATTTTCTTGGGCAATTCGTTCACCCCTCTTCACCGCAATACTCACCGCCGGTTGTGTACGAGAGTGATGGGGTCTTGAAATATAAATACATAAGTAAGCTACTAAGAGTCCATAATTGACCGGGCATATTCTTCCAAAATCTCCCCTGACCCCTCTTTTCCAAAGAGGGGAAATTCCTCCCTTTTGTAAAGGGAGGGAAGGAGGGATTTAGTCTTCAGTGTCTATATAATTATGGACTGACTAATAAGTCTCGACAAGATATTCAGGGGGCGGAAAGTGCAGGCCCAAAGAGATATAAGCATCAATGCTGCTCACATGAGTCATGGATATACCTTGAAAGAAATTGCGGATTATTTACGAATTCACTATACCACCGTCAGCAAGGTGATAGCGAAGGCAGCGGCAGGCAAAAAATGATATTTCAATTCCTGACCCTTGATTCCGAATGACTATTTCGGTAATTCCGATTGACATTCCAAGCGTTGAGGGTGCCATGATTGCCGAGGACAAGCTGAGCGTTGACTTGAGCGATGGCCAGACCATCTCGGTTCCCCTCACCTGGTTTCCTCGACTCGTTCATGCTACACCGGGGGAGCGCAAGAACTGGAGGCTGATTGGTAAGGGACAAGGAATCCATTGGGAGGGCCTCGACGAGGATATTAGCGTGGAGGGGTTATTGGCCGTGGGGGAATGGGGACGCCCTTAAATAATTCAATTGACGGCCAGAAGCTGTTGTGATAGAGAAGAAGCTATGCCGAGATCCGCTCGCTTAGATGCTCCCGGAGTTTTACACCACATCATTATTAGGGGAATTGAGCGTCCCCCTATTGTGGCCTCCTCATGATCGGATTGAATTGTTGACGCCGAAGAAATCCGAAGAGTTGGCTATTGAGGTAATTTTCCATACATGGATACGAGGAGAGGATGGAATGAAAAAGAGAGAAATTCACGGCTATGCCGGAAAGATTCTGCGGGTGGATTTAACGACTGGAAGCATTTCTTACGAGCCCACAATCACATATGCTCGAGAGTGGCTGGGCGGGGCTGGGATCAATCAGTGGCTTCTTTATCAGGAAGTCAGGCCCTGGGCGACTCCCTATGCGCCAGCCAATCGCCTTGCCTTCGGAGTCGGCCCCCTGGTTGGAACTCTGGCTCCCGGAGCCTCGAGGATCTCGGCGGACTCCAAGAATGCGTACACTTTTGGCGTGGGCAGCAGCAATTCCGATTCCCACTTTGGGCCGGAGCTAAAGTTTGCGGGCTATGATAATTTAATCTTTCAGGGGAAGGCGAGAAAGCCTGTTTATCTGTGGATAAAAGATAGTCAAGTGGAGATCCGGGATGCGACCCATCTATGGGGGAAAACCACTTGGGAGACCGTGTCTTCCATAAGACAGGAATTGGGTGATGAAAGGATCCAGGTTGTTTCGATTGGGCCGGCCGGGGAGAATCTCGTTCGGGGGGCTTGCATCATCGCTGATCGAGGCCGCGCTTTCGGAAGATGCGGCTTGGGGGGGGTCATGGGGTCGAAGAACCTAAAAGCGGTGGCCGTGCGGGGAAAAGGCGAGGTGCAAGTCGCCGACTCCTCCCGATTTATGGGAGCTGTGGATAGCCTGTTAAAGCGCTTTTCGGAGTCCAAGCGAACCACCAGGGCTTTGAAATATGGGAGTCCGGGGGCGGTTACCCGCAAGCAAGAAGTTGGCGGCATCCCCTATAAAAATTTTCAGTCCCTCGGGCTTCCTGATGAAGCGTTCAAAAAATTCAATCTGGATGACCTTCAAAATGATTACATGGTGAGGAATGTTGGCTATATGGCCTGTCCGGCTCCTTGCGGCCGTTTCTTTTGTGTTGACCAGGGTCCCTATGCCGGGTTGAAGACCGAGGGGTTTCAGTTTGCGGCCCTGGCCGATTTTGCCGGGAAGCTGGCAGTGGAGGACCCTGTATTTACGATTAAAATCAATAGCTACTGCAACCAATTGGGTCTCGATATTGAAAATGTAGCGGGGGCCATTGGCTGGGCCATGGAATGTTACCAGAGAGGGATCCTAAAGGAGGCTGATCTGGACGGCTTCAAGCTGGAGTGGGGGGATGCACCGGCCGTGTTAGATCTGACCCGAAAGATCGCCTATCGGGAAGGAATTGGGAACATATTGGGAGAAGGCTGCGCCTATGCTGCCGATCTCATCGATAAAGGCAGTGAATATTTTGCCATGCACATGAAAAAACAAGATTTATACGAGGTCATTAGGGGCGCTGTGGGCTGGGGGCTCGGGGCCTGCGTTTCCACGAGGGGCGGTGGGCACACCACAGGGTCTCCTAGTCTTGAGGCTTCCATGGTTGTCGATGAAGAGGTGGCCGAAAGAGTTTATGGGGTTCGCACCATTAATCAGCCTTTGGAATACGAAGGAAAAGCCAAGCTGGTCTGGTACTTCGAGAGATTGCATAGAGTCAATAATTCCTTGGGTATTTGCCACTTTACGAGCAGCTGGTCAGACCCCATTTATCCTGGTTTTCCGGAGATAGCCGAGCTATACTCAGCGGCTACCGGACTGGAAACAACGGACGACGATCTAAAAACAGCCGCCGCCAGGATCCTCAATGTTGAAAAAGCATTCAACCTATTAAATACCGATTTAAGCCGAAAAGACGATTATCCGCCTCCTAGGGATTTACAGGAGCCTATGCCCTCGGGATCGGCGAAGGGCTGGAAAATTGAGAGAGAGAAGTGGGATCAGTTGCTGGATGAGTATTATGAAATGAACTACTGGGATAAAAAAACCTCTTTCCCCACCAGGAAGTGCCTGGAAGACTTAAATTTGAAAAAAGTCGCCGATGATCTAGAAAAAATAGGGAAAATCGGATAATCATGAGGGAGGAAAAAAGCATGAATAGAGAGGATTCTAATCCGCTTACTCGTAGGGAGTTTCTTTGTTGGACGGGAATGGGATTGACAGCTATGGGCTTGGCCACCTTTCCCGGGTTGGGGCATGGTCAAGAGGGGAAACCTAAATACGGGGGAAGGCTCCGGATCGGCGAACGGTATGGTTCTACGGGACTGGACGCGCATAAAAACCAATTTTTCATGGATTATCAGAATTATTGCCTCATGTATAACGCTCTTACCCAGATGGGCATGTCCCCGGAGATGAGAATCTATCCCGAGCTGGCGAAGTCGTGGGAGATTTCTAAAGACGGGAGAGAGTATATTTTTGCTTTGCGCGAGGGAGTAAAATTTCACCATGGTAAAGAGCTGGAGAGTGGTGATGTGAAGTACTCCATAGAACGAGTGATGGATCCCAAGACTCGATCCCCTCGAGCATCTGCTTACATATGGATTGATTCAGTCAGTGCCAAGGATAAATATCATGTTAAGTTCAGTTTGAAAGAACCCTTTGGCCCCTTTTTGGCTACCTTGACGATCCAGAATTGTCCGATCATTCCCGCCGGTACGGAACCTGCCGGGACGAAACCTGCCCCGGGCACTGGGCCGTTCGTGTTAAAGTCTTTTGTGCCCAATGAAACGACTGAATTTTCCCGGTTTGATCAATCCTGGGAGGTGGATGAGAAAACTGGCGACCGCCTTCCCTATTTGGAGGGCATCCACTCGAGAAAGATCGTGGATGAAATGGTCCGTTGGACGGCTTTAAGAGCCGGCGATTTGGATTGGATTATTAACCCTCCCTACAAAGCGGTTCATTTAGCCATGAAAGATCCGGAACCCGGAATCGTAGCCGCCACCACTCGACCCGCGGGAACGGTGTTTATTTATTTCAACCTCAGCAAACCACCTTTTGACAACCTCAAGGTTCGCCAGGCTGTGGCCTATGCCATCGATAAAGAAGAGCTCATCACCGCAGGGCTTTGGGGGTTCGGGGAGCCAGTTAACAATCAGCCTTTCCTGAGTCGCTCAAGAATGTTTATCCCCATAAAGGATAGAGAGGTGGATTTGAACAAAGCCAAACAGCTCCTCTTGGAGGCGGGATATGCCAGAGGGTTTAGCACAGAATTTTTGCAGGACCAAACCACGATGTATTTAAAATCAAGTGAATATGTCGCGGGGGCGCTGAAAAAAATCGGGATAGACGCTACGGTAAAAGTCCTGGATCGAGCCGCTTGGACTCCCAGTATGAGAAAGGGAGAATTCAGTATCTCGGTGAGAGGGGATAGTGAAAGGCTCGACCCGGACGATGCCTTTTATCTTTACTTACATTCGGGTGAGATTGGGAAAAATAATTACTCAAGATATGTCAATAAAGAACTCGATTCCTTGCTGGAGAAGGGCCGCACCACCTGGCACTGGCAAGATCGTGTACCCTATTATAAAAAAATAATCGAGATCATAAGAGAGGATCTCCCGATCCTATTCCTGGCCAAGCAGAAGAATCCCATCGCTTACCGAGATTATGTGAAAGGTTATGTGGGCGGCGTGGGCGGATGGTTTAGTTACTATGGCGGAGGGATGAAAAAGACCTGGATCGATAAGTAGGAGGACGGAAAATTTTATAAACGGGGACCGCGACGATGAAAGAAGATAAGATGATTCTGGATACCAAAAGCTGCACCGGATGCAGGACCTGCGAGATTGCCTGCTCCTTCCATCACCAGGGAAGTTTCAGCCCGGGGGTTTCCAGTATAGAAATTGTGGACCGCTGGGAAGAACTGGGTTTCGCCGTTTCCTTCTACCAAAAAGATCAGGGGGGACATCGGTCCTGTGACGGATGCCGGGGGTTCGATGAGCCCCTTTGCGTGAAATATTGCAGCGTCCTCATGCGGGAAGAGTTAAGGGCGCTGCTGAAAATGAGCCTTTCCAGGAGGGACGATTCCTGACCAATCCCCATCCCACTTTATATGCTTCCCTCCCGCAGACTCCAGGTAAGGGTTTGGGGGTAACCACCAGACCATGGGGAGGAGATCAGCGATCAAGCTTTATCCAACCGTCCCGCCGCTAAATGATCGCTTCTATTGCCCCCCTTCAAGATTTACAAGCGAAGAAATCTCATTATGAATCCTGGAATTGTGATCACGGGTTGGGGTAGCATATCGGCCTTAGTATTCTTATACCGGTCTATGGCCAATTCGATCGTGACGGGGAAAAGGAGTAATCGATCTATGGCGCACTGTCCGGTGCTATCATCGTCGCCGCTGGGAGCGGCCTCGGCGGCGCTGGTGCCGCTCGGGCTGGGCGTGTGGTGGCAGGTTCGCGGACGGCGGGCTTAAGATGGGACTGCGCCGGAAAGAGCCAACTGTTTTCATCATTGTCATTCTGACCTTTGGGGTGTTGTTCTATTTTGTAGCCTATCCCCTCTATGCTGTCTTCCGCGAGAGCGTAATGAACGAGGCGGGAAAGTTTATCGGCCTGGCCAACTATATCCATTTCATCCAGAACGAATACTTCCGCCAGGTTTTTTACAACACGCTCTTCATCTCCGTGATCGCTACCGCAGGGGCGGTGATCATCGGGACGATCTTCGCCTACGGGATGACCCGCACGGACCTCCCCCTGAAGTCCCTCTTTATGATCACGGCCATCCTGCCCATGATCACTCCCCCCTTCATCAATGCCTTTGCCCTCATCCTCCTCCTGGGGAGAAACGGGGTGATCAATGTGTTTCTGGACCGTTGGCTGGGAGTGAAATGGGTCATCTACGGCTATCATGGCGTGATCCTCTCGGAGATCCTTACCACTTTTCCCCTGGCGTACCTGATCATTTCCGCCGCGCTTAGCGGCCTGGACAGCACGCTGGAAGATTCGGCCCAGGATCTGGGAGCGAAGCCCTGGACGGTCTTGCGTACCGTAACTCTCCCCTTGATCACCCCCGCCATCATGGCCGCCACGCTGATGGTCTTCATGACCAACCTCAGCGCCTTCGGGGCCCCGGCTTTGCTCGGGGGCGGGATCTCCGTACTGGCCGTGGAGTCGGTGATTCAAACGCTTGGCGTACTGGATTGGGGCATGGGAACGACTCTGAGCGTAATCCTCCTCATTCCCTCATTTCTCCTCTTCTACTTCCAGAATTGGTACCGGGCCAAAAGATCTTACGTGACCATTACTGGAGCCCCGGCTCCTACCGAGATCCGCAAAACTCCCTGGAGGGCCAAGGGCCCCATCCTGGCCTTCTGCCTTTTTCTGTCTGCGATCATTCTCATCACCTATCTGGTGATCTTCCTCGGGGGGTTCTCCAGGGTCTGGGGGGTGGACGGCTCTTTCACCCTCAATCACTACCGGCTTGTTTTTACCAATACGCTCAGGTCCATCACCAATAGCGTAATTCTCTCATCGATCGGAGCGGTTATGGCCACAATCCTTGGGCTCCTGATCGCCTATCTCCTCGTTCGCCAGAATTTCCTGGGGCGGAAGGCAATGGACTTTTTGGGGACCCTTCCCTATGCCGTGCCCGGCACCATGATGGGGCTGGGGTTTGTGGTGGCTTTCAACCAAGCCCCGTTGATCCTGACGGGAACGGCCTTCATCATCGTCCTGGATTATGCCATCCGCCGGATGCCCTTCGGCCTGCGCTCGGGGGTCTCCACCTTGAAGCAGATCGACGTGGCCATGGAAGAGGCCTCGGCCGACCTGGGTGCTCCCTGGTTTACCACCTTCCGAAAGATTGTGCTGCCCCTGATGAAGCCGGCTTTCATCGCCGGGATTACCTTTGCCTTCATCCGCGCGATCACCGAATTGACTTCCACCATCTTTCTGGTTACCCCCCGATGGAGAGTGATGGCTGTGGACATATACAATATGGTAGAATCAGGGGCGCTGGGGGCAGCGGCGGCGATGTCCACCTTGCTCATGGCCATCGTGGTCATCATCCTGGTAATCATCTACCGGGCGACGGGGGCAACGGCTTCCATGTTCCGGATGTAAAAAAAGATTTTCACCGCAGAGCACGCAGAGATCGCAGAGAATAAATAGCGTAAAAAGGCAAAAGACGGGGAAAAATTCGAATTTTGATTTCTATTCCAGCTCAGCGTCCTCTGCGAGCTCTGCGGTGAACAGCGGTTTGGATGGGCGATTTCATGGCCGAAAAGGGGATTGCGGTTTCTCTGCGTCATGTGACCAAGAGTTTTGGGAAGGGGGAGAGCCGGGTCGTGGCCGTCAATGATTTTACCTTCGCTTTCCCCCCCGGGAGACTTACGACCCTACTGGGCCCGAGCGGCTGCGGCAAGACGACCGTCTTACGATGCCTGGCCGGTTTTTATGAACCGGAACGGGGCGATGTATTCATCGGGGGCCAAAGGATCAACGACCTTCCGCCCTATAAGCGGCCGACAGGAACCGTCTTCCAGCATTACGCCCTTTTCCCCCATATGACCGTCTTCGAGAATGTGGCCTACGGATTGAAGATCAAAAAAATGCCCCCGGCGGAGATCCAAAAGAAGGTCTCCCAGGGCTTGGCCCTCCTCCAGCTCACCGGCATGGAGGACCGCAGCCCCAATCAGCTCAGCGGCGGCCAGCAGCAGCGGGTGGCGATCGCCCGGGTCCTGGTGAACGAGCCCGAGGTCTTGCTCTTCGATGAACCCCTGAGCAACCTGGACGCCAAACTCCGGGTTTACATGCGCGGGGAGATCCGGGCTCTCCAGGAGAGGCTGGGGATTACGACCCTTTACGTCACCCATGACCAGGAAGAGGCCATGTCTATTTCCCACACCATCGTGATCATGAATAAGGGGAATATCGAACAATCTGGAACCCCCCTGGAAATCTACCGCCAGCCCCAAACCCCCTTTGTCGCCGAGTTTATCGGGACGACAAATTTCTTAAAAGGCGAAGTGGCGCAGGTCGATGACCACTCGATTCAGGTGAGCGTGCATGGGGTGATCATTTCTATCCCCTTGGCGGGCGGGCCGGATCAGAAATTCGGACAGCCCGGCAAACCGGTTCTCGTGGTCTCCAGGCCCGAGATGATCCGGTTTGCCGAGGGGGAAGAAGAAGGGAGGTTGTCGGGAAAGGTGAAGGAAGCCTTTTTCCTCGGCTCCGTGGTCCGCTACGTGGTCGAGATGGACAATGGAGAGCAAATCCACGTGGATGAGCCTAATCCCAAACAATTTCGGGGGAAAGGATCATCCGTGCATTTGATCCTGGATGAAGAAACGCTGCATGTTCAAGCAGCGGAGAACCTAGAGCGGCAGGGAGGCTCCTTTTGAAAATCCCCCCTCGCCCCCCGAAGGTGTGAAAAGTTTTTCCTGGCTCCAAATTGCAGGGCTGGAAACAACATTCCATGGGCTTCCCCGGTTCGGGAGCCAGATGGCGATTCGTTTGGCATCATGAGGCAGTCTTCCTTCCGTAGATCAGGCGGGAAGAAGCACCCCGCCTCCCTTTGCGGAGACAGGGTTGAATCTTCTGTTAACGTTTCCTCCCGCCGATGCTGCCCGCGCTCATCGCCACCTGGCTCCCGAACCACGATTACGGTGGGATGAGGAAAGGATTTTTTCACAGCTTCCCTTTAATAGAGGGGGTTTGGGGGAATTTGAATAAAAGAAAATCATTCTCAGTGTTCTCCGTGTCTCTGTGGTGAATGATAAGAAAAGGAGGGATCCGACATGCGGGATGTCATCATAGGCCTTTTGCTTCTGAGTCTGTCCTGCCTAAGTTTTCCAGCATTTGCGGCTATTTATGATGTAACGCTCCAAGCCGGCGTGGATTTCCAGAAGGCTTCCGAAGGGATTTTGGCCGTGATTAATGAAAACAAACAAAAAAATACTGATACCGAGGCTTTTCATCTGGGGGCCTATTTTAAAGCCTGGAATTCTTTTGCCAGTATGATAAAAGTCTTAAAGCAATGGGCAGATCCTGCCTATAGCAAAACCATCGGTTTCGGGGAACGGAACGCCCAGAACTATTTTAAAGAATTCCGCAAAAGACAAAAAGAAATGAAAATGGACGAACAAACATTGATGGCGATCACCGAGGTGAGATTCGACAAGGTCAAGCCGGAAATTGACGAATGGGAAACGAAAATCAAGAATGAAGAGGAGGAATAAAACTAGGGATAGTTTGCGTAATCAGATTCGATGTGGCAATTTTCCCATCCTATCGATTCCCATCTCTTGCCGGCCCTGACCCCTCCCTAACCGATGGCTACCCCTAAACCAATGATGATGATCTGTAAAAAGTCTAAAAAGACGTATTCCCGTCATTCCGGCGAAAGCCGGAATCAAGTTAAGCCCCCTCACCCTTCCCCTCTCCCCCGCAAACGGGGGAGAGGGCGGGGGTGAGGGGGAAGAATAAAAAAGGAAATTCCTATACAATCAAGTTATTTCAAATACTTATAAATTCTCTGGACTCCGGTTTCCACCGGAGTGACGACTTTTTACGAGAACATCAATGATTAAGTGACAACGTTCAGGACATCGTTCGCAAGAAAAATACTCACAACATCGTTCAGTCGCATATTTCCTTCTGTTTGAACGATTACCCCTTGGATTAGTTCTAAGCGTGCATTTATGCGGCTTCTGAGAGAGAGTCGTATCGTTCCTAACAGCCTTAACCGCTTTATTGCGAACGATGTCCTGAACGCTAATTTTGAACGATGTCCTGAACGTTGTCAATTATGACTTATAACCTATCATCCGGCGAGGGTGGGGGTTCGGGCGCCCGAACTTTTATTGGGAGATATAGGGGAGGGGCCAGATGCGGAAGTAATCGCGGATGCGCACCCACACACCGACCAGGCCCTCGGGCTTTAAGATGATAAAGAGGATAATCAGCAGGCCAAAGGTGAAATCCTTGACGGGCCCGAGGTAGATGGTGATGTTGGGGTCGTAGCGCTGGGCTAATATGGAGACCCCCACGTTCAAGAACTCCGGCACCATGGTGACGAAAAGAACTCCGAACACCGTTCCCAGCAGGCTCCCCAGCCCGCCGATCAAGACCATGGCCAGGAACTCGATGGATTTCAGGAAGGTGTAATCCTCGGGAATCGCGCTCCTTTGTAAAGCGGAGAAAAGGGCCCCGGCCATACCGGCGTAAAAGGAGCTGATGGCAAAGGCAAGGAGCTTGTAGCGAAAGACGGGGATGCCGATGATCTCCGAGGAAACGTCGTTGTCCCGGATGGCGATAAAAGCCCTGCCGATCTTGGAGCGGTTGAGATTCTTCAGGCCCCACATGAAGAAAGCGGCCAGAAGAAAGAGAAAGTAGAAATAGGCGTAATGCTTCCCCAGCGGTAGGCCGAATAAATTCGGAGTGGGGAGCTCGATCCCCCGAATCCCCCGGGTGAGATTTTCCCAGTGGATGATGGCATATTCGATGATAAACTGGAACGCCAGGGTCGCCACCATCAAGTAAAAGCCTTTGATGCGCAAGGATGGGATGCCCACGAGCAGGCCCAAGCCGGCGGCCACCAACCCGGCGCAGAGGACGCTGAGGATTAGGGGCACTCCAAAATGGGTGATCAGGAGAGCAGAGGTATAAGCCCCTACCCCGAGGAAAGCCGCATGTCCCAGGGAAAGGAGGCCTGTAAAGCCGATGAGCAAATTTAGGCCCAGGGCCGCGATCAGGTTAACCAGCACTAAATTGAGAATGTAAAAATTATATTCATTCCAATAGAGGGGGGAGATTCCGACCAGGATGAAAAAGATAACCAGGAAAAATCGTTGGAAGCGGGTGCGGAAGATGCGCTCGTCCTGCCGGTGGCTGAAGATGGCGGTAGAGGCGAAGTACTGGTTGTAGAGGTCGGATAAAGGTTTCAAGGCAGCACCTCGGCGATGGCGACCTGACCCTTGAAAGCGGAGATCCGCCCATCCTCATAGCGGATCTGCACGTCTAAGGGGTGTTCCTTCTTCGGCTGGTATAGGTCCTGGATGAGAGGTTTGTAGCGTTCGTAAATCAACCCCCGCCGCACCTTGCGGGTGCGGGTCAGCTCTTCATCGTCCGGATGGAGCTCTTTGAGGAGGATGGCAAATTTGCGGACCCGCATGTTTTGGGGAAACCGCTGGCAGAGCTTGCGGACCTCCTCCCCCACCCGCTCGTAAACTTCCGGCCTCTGGGAGAGATCCTGGTACGTCGTGTAGGAGATTCCCCGCTTTTTGGCCCAATTGCCCACATTCTCCAGGTCGATGGAAACGATGGCCGTAACATAGGGTTGATTCGCCCCGCAGATTACCGCCTCCTTGATATAGGGGCTGAACTTCAGCCGGGTCTCGATGTCCTGGGGCGCGAAGCGCGTTCCATCCGTCAGGGTCATGATATCTTTGAAACGGTCAAAGATGTAAAGATGCCCGTCCTCCCCAAAATATCCGGCATCCCCGGTGCGCAGAAAGCCGTCGGGCATGAACGCTTCCCGGGTGGCTTTCTCATTTTTATAATAGCCGAGCATGATGGACTTGCCCCGGACCATGATTTCTCCCTGTTCGGAGAGCTTCACTTCCACTCCGGGAATGGGCACCCCCACGGTCTCCGGCCGCACATCCCCATCTCGATGCGTCGTCGTGATCCCGGCGCATTCGCTCTGGCCGTAAACCTGCCGGATGTCAATGCCCAAAGACTTGAAATACTTGAACACCTCCGGGGAGATCGCCCCACCACCGGTAACGGCCATCTTCACCCGTCCCAGGCCCACCCGGTTGCGCAAGGGCCGGAGGACAGTGAAGTGAAGGAGATCCGTTAAGCGCTTCAACCTCCACCCTGGGTTTTTCCCGGCCAGTTCCATCTCCGTGCGCTTCAGGGCCAAGCGGAAAGCCAATTGATAGAGGCTTTTTTTTAGAGGATCCGCGTTATCCATGGCGGCCTGGATGACGGAGACCAGGTCCTCCCAGCGTGAGGGCGTTCCGCCGAAGTAAGAGGGCTGGAGCTCGATGAGGTCGCGGCGGAGGGTTTCGGGTTCCTCGGGAAAGTTATAGCAGGCTCCGCTCATCAGCCAACGGACCACGGCGTAGAGCTGCTCGCCGATCCAGGGCAGGGGGGCTAAGGAAAGAAGCTGATCGTCAATCTCCATCGGGACAACTTTGCCGTAGTTCTCGCCGGCGAAGAGAAGGTTCTCGTGGCTGAGGACGGCCAGCTTCGGCAGGGCTGTCGTCCCGGAAGTCGTAAGCATCATGGCCGGGGCGTCAGGCCGCATGGCCTGGGCGGCACGGTGGAGGAAATCGGGTTGACTCTTACTCTCTCGGGCGCCAATCTCCAACACTTTCTCGAACCGCTGTAAGAAGGGATGCTCGGCGTAGTAGTGGCTCATTCCTCTCGAATCCCAGACGATGACGCATTTCACCGCCCCGGCGATTTTGGGCCAGACTTTGAGGATCTTATCGACCTGCTCCTGGTCGCTGAGAACGACGATGCGGGCGTCGGAGCCCGTGATGAGGTAAAGAACCTCTTCAGCCAGGCAGTCGGGGTACATTCCGGTGATCACGCCCCCGGCGGCGATGGCCCCGAATTCGGCAGTGATCCATTCCGGCTTATTGTCCCCCACCACCGCCACGGTTTCTTTCTCCGCCAATCCCAAAGTTTTCAGGCCGAGCGCAAATTGTTCGACCTCTGAAGCGAATTTCTGCCAGGGAGTGGGCGTCCACACCCCGTAACGTTTTTCCCGCAGAGCCGGGCGCTGGGGAAATTCCTGCGCATTCCGGATCAGGAGTTCAATCAGATTCTGCGCCAAAGGCCCTCCTCAAAGTTCCTTCCTTCGGCCCAAGTACGCTTCGATCACCCGGGGG
>Ga0315285_10004951_pt1 | contig 13785 bp, 14 predicted proteins | sample YL17G09_36_MG_FD_203698 | JGI IMG/M metagenome (GOLD analysis project Ga0315285, IMG submission 203698) | Sediment microbial communities from Yellowstone Lake, YNP, Wyoming, USA - YL17G09_36 | ecosystem: Environmental > Aquatic > Freshwater > Lake > Sediment | place: USA: Wyoming | collected...
CCTTAGTCAGGGCTGCCTACGGCTGTTATGATATTGCCAAGGGATTTGGCGTGCCATTTATCTCCGGCAAGGATAGCTTGAACAATGAGTATGCGGTCAAGGGAAAATCCTTCTCTATTCCGGGTACGCTTTTAATTTCTGCGATTGCAGTAATGGATGACATTAGCAAAACAATTTCCATGTATGCAAAACAGCCCGAAGATCTGATCTATGTAGTCGGAGAGACTTACAATGAATTGGGCGGCTCGCATTACTATGATTTATTCGGCTTCATTGGTAATGGTGTGCCAAAGGTAGATCCCAAAAAAGCAAAATCGGCTTTTGATAAGCTAAGCCGCGCCTCATCTAAAGGATTGATTAAAGCCATGCATGATTGTTCTGAAGGGGGAATCGGAGTTGCAGCTGCGGAGATGGCGTTTGCTGGCGGGTTGGGAATGGAGTTGTTTCTGAAAGAAGTGCCATACGAAACAGTCCATAGTCCACAGTCCATAGTCCATAGAAAAAGAAATGATTTTGTTTTATTTTCTGAGTCAAATTCAAGATTTATAGTGGAAGTAGAAAGGAAAAAACAGAAAGAGTTTGAGCAAACCTTGAAGGGAATTCTTTTCGGATTAATCGGCTGTGTTTCAGATAAAAAGGATTTCAGGGTTTACGGCTTAGACGGGAAAACTTACATCAATGCCAAGCTCGGCGAGTTAAAAGAGGCGTGGCAGAAACCATTGAGGTGGTAAAATGAAAGAATTGAAGCTAAAGATGAGAGAAGATTTTACGCGGGAGGAGACCTGGCGCGTGTTCCGTATCATGTCAGAGTTTGTGGATGGATTTGAGACGCTTTCCAAAGTGGGCAAGGCGGTTTCCATATTCGGCTCAAGCCGCACCAGGCCGGATACCAAATATTACAAATTGGCTGAGGAGGTCGCCTCTCTTCTGGCAAAGGATGGTTACACGATTATCACCGGAAGCGGCCCGGGATTAATGGAGGCAGCCAATAAAGGCGCAAAAAAAGCAAAAGGGATGTCAGTGGGCCTGAATATCCAGATACCCTCTGAACAGAAGCCGAATAAGTATGTGGACCTGCTCATCGACTTCAGTTATTTCTTTGTAAGAAAAGTAATGTTTGTCAAATACGCAAAGGCCTTTGTGATCATGCCCGGAGGGTTCGGCACTCTGGATGAATTGTTTGAATCCTTGAATTTAATCCAGACCCGGCGCATCGGAAAATTCCCGGTAATCTTGATGGGAAAAGAGTATTGGCAGGGGATGATAGATTGGCTGCGCAAGACAGTCTTAAAGTCAGGCAGTATCAGCAGGAATGATTTAGATATATTCAACGTTACCGATAGCCCCAAAGAAGTTGTGAAGATCATTAATAATTTCTATGCTAAGGCCTAAGGTTTGCGTATTAAGGACAGCAGGGACTAATTGCGATAAGGAGACGGCTTTTTCTTTCTCCAAGGTTGGCGCCGCAGCTGAGCTTGTCCATGTAAACAGCTTTATCAGGCAGGAAGATAAGCTTGATTCCTATCAGATTCTGGCGATTCCCGGAGGATTTAGCTACGGAGATGACCTCGGCGCAGGCAAGATTTTGGCCAATGAGCTCAAATGTAAACTCTCCGAAGATATAAAAGAATTTGTCAGGCAGGGAAAACTCGTCATCGGCATTTGTAACGGCTTCCAGATTTTAGTCAAAGCAGGACTCTTGCCGGGAAATGAAGAGTTAAAACAGGAAGCAAACTTAATTATCAATGACTCAGGAAAGTTTGAGGACCGCTGGGTGTATTTAAAAAATCAAAAATCAAAAAGCAAAAATCAAAAATGCGTATGGATAAAAGGGCTTCCAGAAATAATTTATCTACCGGTGGCACACGGAGAGGGAAAATTCGTGACAATCGATAAGATGATCTTGGAAAGATTAAAGAAAAAAGGCCAGATTGTTTTTCAGTATTGCGATGATAAAGGTAAGCTTGCCGGCTACCCTGATAATCCCAATGGTTCTGTAGAGAACATCGCCGGAATCTGCGATGAGACAGGAAGGATTTTCGGCCTCATGCCTCATCCGGAAAGACATGTGCAGTTTTCGCAGCATCCGCGCTGGACCGCAGGATCCAAAAAATCCGCAGACGGTCTACAGATTTTTGAGAATGCAGTTATATACGCAAAGAAACATCTTTAAAAGGAGAAACTGATGAGCGGGATTTTTGGTGTGGTTTCCAAACAAGATTGCCTTGATGATTTGTTCTACGGGACGGATTACCACTCCCACTTAGGCACGCAATTTGCGGGCCTGGCAGTTTTTGGCGAGGAGCTGACGCGCAAGATTCACGATATCAGCAGCAGCCAGTTCAAGGCAAAATTCTATGAAGACTATAAGAATATGCATGGCGCAAAGGGAATCGGGGTCATCAGCGCAAAAGACGAGCAGCCCATTGTGATAAATTCTAAGTTTGGCCCCTTCGCTATAGTTACCAATGGCTTTATTGACAACGCAGAAGAGCTGGCAGGGGCATTGTTTAAGAAAGGGTATTCATTCAGCGAAGTTACTGATGGAGGAGTAAACCAGACGGAGCTGGCCGCCAAGTTGATTATCCACGGCAAAACAATCGCCGACGGTATTGAATATATGTTTTCCCAGATCCAGGGCTCATGCACGCTGCTTTTATTAAATAAAGAAGGTATTTATGCTGCACGTGATAGATACGGATATTCTCCATTAATAGTGGGCCGGAAAGGAAAAAACTGGGCAGTGACAACTGAGACTGCTGCCTTTTATAATTTGGGGTATGAAGTCGTTAAAGAAATTCAGCCGGCTGAGATAGTTCTGTTAAATGAATCCGGCCTAAAATCCAAATGCAAAGGGAAAAAATGCAACCAGATTTGTTCATTCCTATGGATTTATACCGGATTTCCCGCTTCCGCATACGAAGGAAGAAATGTGGAGATGTCCAGAGAAGCCTGCGGCAGGTGCCTGGCAAAGAGTGACACGATCAGCCCGGATATGGCTGCAGGGATCCCGGATTCGGGGACAGCCCATGCCATAGGTTATGCCATGGAATCAGGCGCGCCATTCAGGAGGCCTTTGGTAAAATATACTCCGGGATTTGACCGCAGTTATACGCCGGCCACACAGCAGAGAAGGGATTTAGTTGCAAAAATGAAATTAATACCCATTGCAGAGATAGTTAAGGGAAAAAGCATTGTTTTCTGCGACGATTCCATTGTAAGAGGCACGCAGCTGAAGAACTACACAATCCAGAAGTTAAAAGAGTGCGGGGTAAGAGAGATTCATTTCAGGATTGCCTGTCCGCCGCTGATGTTTCCCTGCAAGTTTAATTATTCAACGCGCAGCATAAACGAATTAGCAGCGCGCCGGGCAATAAAGGCAATTGAAGGCAGACACACAAAAGACATCCGCCCGTATCTGGATGAGGATTCCCCGAAATATAAGAAGATGGTTGACTGGATTGCCAAGGACCTGGGTGTTACGACCCTAAAATACCAGAAGTTGGATGATATGGTTTCTGCCATCGGCCTGCCAAAAGAAAGCCTGTGCCTGTATTGCTGGACAGGAAAAGAGCCATAAGGAGATACATATGCTGGTTAAAATTTATAGTGATGAGCCGAGAGAGCATTGCGGACTTTTTGGGATTATTAATAACAGGCAAGCTGCGTGGCTTACCTATTTAGGGCTGTACGCGCTGCAGCACCGGGGACAGGAGGCCTGCGGAATAGTAGTTAACAATAAAGGCGCCCTGACTCTGCATAAAGATACGGGTTTGGTTAGTGATGTATTTAATGAATCTATCCTGAATAAACTAAAAGGAAACATTGCTGTCGGCCACACCCGCTATTCCACAACCGGCTCAAGTATCCTGAAAAACGCCCAGCCCCTGATGGTAGATTTTGCCAAAGGGACGGTCTGTATTGCCCACAATGGAAATCTAGTTAATTCCTGGCAGCTGCGTGCGGAATTGGAAAAAGCAGGCTCCATTTTTCAGACCACCACTGATTCAGAGATCATCATCCACTTAATGGCGCGCGCCAAATCACAAAATATAAGGGAGAGTTTAATTTATGCTTTGAGGAAAATCAAAGGCGCTTATTCGCTGATACTGATGGATAATCACTCACTTATTGGAGTGCGCGACCCTTTAGGATTCCGGCCGCTTAGTTTAGGTAAGCTTGGGGCGTCGTGGTGCCTGGCTTCAGAGACCTGCGCCTTTGATTTAATTGGAGCAAATTTTGTGCGTGATGTTGAACCCGGGGAAATCATTTTTATCAGCAGAGATAGCTTAAGGTCGGTTAAACCCAGAGCGCTCAAGACAAATAAGGAACACGCCCATTGCGCATTTGAGCATGTTTATTTTGCGCGGCCGGATTCAGTTGTGTTTGGCGAGACCGTGCATCTGGTGAGGCGCAAATTAGGAGAAGAGCTGGCCAGGGAGCATCCGGTAGACGCAGATCTGGTTGTGCCGGTTCCGGATTCCGGTTTTTCTGCCGCGTTAGGATACGCTGAAGAATCAGGGATACCGCTGGAGATGGGCATTATCCGCAACCACTATGTCGGCCGTACCTTTATACAGCCGGCGCAGGACACAAGAGACTTAGGCGTCAAAGTAAAATTTAATATATTGAAGGGCGTGTTGAAGGGAAAACGCATTGTGGTGGTTGATGATTCCATTGTGCGGGGCACCACCTCAAAAATCCGCGTGCGCAATCTCCGGAGAGCAGGAGTCAAGGAGGTGCATTTGCGTATTTCCTGTCCTGCGCACAGGTTCCCCTGTTTTTACGGAATTGATTTCCACCGCTCAAGCGAGCTTATTGCCAATAAGTATAAATCCCTAGAGCAGATAGAGAAGTTTCTGGAAGTGGATAGTTTAGGTTATTTGAGTCTGGAAGGGATGCTTAATTGCCTTAAGCACGGCACCCAGCACTACTGTACTGCCTGTTGGACAGGGGAATACCCGATTACCGCGGAAAAGAAACAGGGAAAGTTTTCATTGGAGGCAAGATGTTGCGGCCAAGGGGAAATATAGCATGAAAAAGCTGACTTACAAAAAATCTGGTGTTGATATTCAGGCGGCAAGCAGTTTTAAGTCCAAGATAAAGCCGATGGTGCGGAAATCTTTCCGGCCTGAGGTCTTAAAGGATATCGGCGGTTTTGGCAGCTTTTTTAGATTGGCTAAAGAAAAATATAAGGACCCGGTCCTGGTCTCATCGGCTGACGGGGTAGGCACAAAATTAAAAATAGCAATCCTTGCCAATAAGCATGATACAGTGGGAATTGACGCCGTGGCCATGAATGTCAATGACATCTTATGCACCGGTGCTGAGCCGCTGTTTTTCTTAGATTATATCGCCTATAGCAGGGTAAAAGAGGATGTGCTTGTTGATGTAATAAAGGGAATAAACAATGGCTGTATTGAATCAGGGTGTTCTTTAATCGGAGGGGAAACCGCACAGATGCCCGGTATGTACAAAGAAGGCGAATATGATATCGCGGGTTTTTGCGTCGGAGTTGTGGAGCGAAAAGATATTATTGACGGCTCAAAAATTGAAGCTGGCGACGCTATGATTGGGTTAGAGTCAAGCGGCTTACACTCTAACGGCTTTTCTCTGGTGCGAAAGGTTTTTTCTGAAAAAGAATTAAAAAGAATGAGTGGCGAACTTCTCAAGCCGACACGAATCTATGTCAAGCCCATTTTGGATTTATTACGAGTTACGAGTTACAAGTTAGGAGTTACGGGTATCGCCCACATCACCGGCGGCGCGTTTTACGATAAGATTGCGCGCATTTTGCCTGATAATATCAATGTGCGCATCCGTAAGAATTCCTGGGTGGTGCCGAAAATTTTCCGCCTGATCCAGAACAAAGGCAATATTGAGGATAAGGAGATGTATCAAACCTTTAATATGGGCGTGGGCATGGTTTTAATCATAAAGGCTCCGGCAGTAAAATCATTGATGGAGAAACTGAGCGGATTTAAATTAAGATCCTTCCTGATAGGCGAGGCAGTAAAGGGGAACAAGGAAGTAGAGATAATTTAGACCGATCAAGATTTTTTGATGAAAAAAATTGTTCTGATTGTTTATTTTGCCGCCGGATTATTCATTTTTGGTCAAGCCGCGGCCGGGGAACCAAGGCCGGTCCAGGAAATCTTTGATGACGGCATAAGATTTTTGCGCAACCAAGAATTTGAGAAGGCAATTGATGCGTTTCAGGCATGCCTCTGGCAGCTGCAGGAGGGCGATAAGCATTTAGATTCAATTTATGACAACCTCGGCCTTAGCTATATCTATGCGGACCAGATAGACGAAGGGATTGAATATCTAAAAAAATCCATAGAGGTAAATCCTGACTACGCCCTTCCCTACGCCCATCTGGGAGCGGTTTACCGCTTAAATCAAGATTTTGACCAGGCAATACCTATTTTGCTTGAGGCCCTCAAGATAAAGCCGGACTTTGCGCAGGCGCATGATGAGCTCTGGCGGACCTACGGGCAATTAGGAAGGGATAAGGGCTACACTGAAGAATTGCTTTTACGGGAGGCGTATCACTTAGAAAATCTGCTTCAAATAGAACCAAAATTTGAAACAGGCGACCCTGGAATAATTAATGAGTTAAGATATTTGATTGCCCTTCAAGAGGAAATCAAGAAAACAGAAGAACAAAATAAAAACTCAAAAGCTCTTTATCAAGGCAGTCTGGCGCAGGATGGCACGATTGCAAATTTTTTTGCTGTTTTTGATGAAGAATTGCAGTTGCCCGAAGACAGCATCTCTCAAGAAGATAAATTAAAATATTTTGCTCAGGCAGAAGAAAGAATCCAAAAGTTGGTCAAAAAATGAGGATATTAGTTATTGGTTCGGGCGGCAGGGAGCATGCGCTGGTCTGGAAGATAGCGCAGTCAAAATTAGCGGATAAGATATTTTGCGCACCCGGAAACGGCGGCATAGCTCAACAGGCTGAGTGCATTGATATTAAGGCAGAGGATATTGCGCGCCTCATAGAATTTGCCAGAAAAGAAAAGATCGACTTGACTGTAGTCGGACCTGAGGCGCCTTTAGCGCAAGGCATAGTCGATGAATTTAGAAATTATAAATTGAGGATATTCGGTCCGGAGAAAAAAGCAGCCCAACTTGAGTCAAGCAAGGTCTTTGCCAAAGAGTTAATGGCCAAGTACAAAGTCCCAACCGCTGATTTTGAAATCTTTGAGGATGCCGGCCTTGCCAGGCAATATATCAAAAAGATCGGCGCTCCCTGCGTGATCAAAGCAGACGGACTGGCGCAGGGAAAAGGGGTGATTGTGGCCAGCTCAATAGACGAGGCAGAAGAGGCGATTAGCTCAATAATGGAGAAAAGGATTTTCGGCGAGGCAGGCAATAAGGTGATTATTGAGGAGTGCCTAGAGGGCCAGGAGGCCTCAATCCTTGTTTTTACAGATTCAAGAGAAGTGATTTCACTGGCCTCTGCTCAGGACCACAAAAGAATTTTTGACGGCGACAAAGGACCTAATACCGGAGGCATGGGAGCTTATTCGCCAGCGCCAGTTGTTACAGCGCCGTTATTTAAGGAAATCCTAGAGAAGATTGTCTATCGCACTATAGACGGATTAGTAAGAGAAGGCATAGATTACAGGGGGATTCTCTATGCCGGGGTTATGCTTACGAAAGTTGGTCCGAAAACTCTGGAATTTAATGTGCGCTCAGGTGATCCGGAAACTCAGGCGATTCTGCCCCGTCTTAAATCTGATCTGTTAGAAATTATGTTTGCCGCAACTGAACAAAAATTATCGCGCATCCGTACGCTGGAATGGGATAGCCGTGCCTGCGCTTGTGTGGTGTGCGTCTCTCGTGGTTATCCCGGAGAATACGAAAAAGGTAAGGAAATATCCGGACTGGATGAGGCGGCAAAAATGAAGGATGCGGTGGTGTTTCATGCGGGTACTAAATTGGCCTCAGGCTCCACGCCTCAGGCCCCGCGCTTCTTTAGTAACGGCGGCAGGGTTTTGGGCGTAACGGGTTTGGGGAACAACATTAAAGAGGCGATTGATACAACATATCAAGCGGTTGCAAAAATTCATTTTGAGGGGATGCATTATCGTAAAGATATCGGCAAGAAAGCAATAAGTTAGCGGAGGTTGTTATGAAAAAAGTCATTAGCATTATTATGGGGAGCCAGTCGGATTTAGAGACATTGCAGGAAGCAATAAATACGCTTAGAGAATTTAAGGTCGGCTTTGAGGTTAAGGTTTTATCTGCCCACAGGACACCCAAGGAGTTAGTCAAATACGTGAAGCTAGCTCCGAAAAAAGGGACTAAGGTTTTTATTGCCGCTGCCGGAGGCGCTGCTGCTTTGGCAGGGGTAATTGCGGCGCACACAACTTTGCCGGTTATCGGCATACCCATTGAGACAAAGAGCTTGTGGGGCCTGGACTCATTATTATCTACGGTGCAGATGCCCGCAGGGATTCCGGTTGCTTCCATGGGGATCGGTAAGTCCGGGGCAAAGAATGCTGCGCTGTTTGCTCTGGAGATTTTAGGGGCGACAGAAAAAAAGATACAGGCAAAACTTGCAAGATACAAAGCACGGATGCGTTTGGAGATCAAAAAGATAAAAATTAAAGTATGAGTGTGACAAAAATCGTCAAGCTTGATCCTCAGAATCCTAACTCGCATCTAATCAAGGAAGCAGCCCATGTTATAACTAGCGGCGGGCTGGTGATTATTCCCACAGAAACAGTCTACGGAATAGCTGCTAATATGCTGGATATGCAGGCGCTTGCGAGGTTATACGAGATCAAAGGCAGGCCCAAGGACAAACCTTTTTCCGTGCATATAGATGAAAAATTAAGAATTGAGGAATTTGCCACCCGGATACCAGTTTCTGCTTATAAGCTTATTGATAAATTCTGGCCCGGGCCGCTGACCCTGATACTGAAATCAAAGGACAATGGGGCAGTCGGCTTGCGCATGCCTGATGATGAAATTGCCCGTCATATTATTGCGCTGGCAAGGATTCCTGTGGTTTGTCCTTCTGCCAATATTTCCGGAAATCCTGCGCCCAAAAACTTTCAGGAAGCAATAAAGGATTTACAGGGTAAGGTGGATTTTGCCATAGATGCCGGCAGCACCAGATTGGGGGTTGAATCATCAATTGTGGATTTTACGCTTGAACCGGCTCAGGTTGTCCGGGAAGGCGCGCTGAAAAAAGAAGAAATTGAAGCAGTAATCAATAAAAAGACCGTCCTTTTTGCCTGCACAGGGAATACCTGCCGTTCGGTGATGGCAGCTGCCCTGCTGGAAAAGATGCTTAAAGATAAAAATCGTCATGACGTTGAGGTTTTATCCGCAGGGATAATTATACTGGCTGGCTTCGGCGCCACAGCAGGTACAAAGGAGGTCCTGAAGAGAGAGGGGATTGATATATCCGGTTTCCGTTCGCAAAAGGTGACCAAGGAGATGGTTAAAAAATCAGATATAATTCTGGTTATGGAAAAGATGCATAAGGAGCGTATCCTGCATCTGGCGCCCGAGGCAGAAAATAGACTTTTTTTATTAAAGGAATTTGCTAAAATAAGCGATAATGATCTTGAGGTACGTGATCCCATCGGCCATCCGATAGAAAGCTACGAAAAGACATTCGCTGTAATGAAGGACGCGGTAGAAAGGATAAGTAATATAATATGAAAAGAATAGTCATTGCTGCGGATCACGCAGGTTTTAATCTGAAAGAGAAAATAAAGCCGTTTTTAGAGAAGAAGGGCTTTTCTATCAGGGATTTAGGCGCCTGCTCAAAGGAGCGCTGTGATTATCCCAAATTTGCCTATAATTTGGCCAAGGAAATATCAGAGGGAAGGTTTAAATCTGGAATTCTTATTTGTAAGAGCGGGATCGGCAACTCTATTGTGGCAAATAAACTCCCGCGTGTGCGCGCAGCATTGTGCTACAATGTAAGAGCAGCGCGGCTTTCGCGCCAGCATAATGACAGCAATGTGCTGGTCTTGGGCTCTGGTTTTGTGAATGAAAAACTAGCCAGGAGAATCATCAGCATATGGCTGGCTACTGAGTTTGCCGGCGGCCGTCACAGAAGGCGGCTTAATCAGATAAGGGAAATTGAAAAGAAGATAAGGAGCTAGATAGCAATGAGGCACGTAAAAAAGATTGACCCGCAGATTTATGCAATTTTAAAAAGCGAACTGAAGCGCCAGCAGGATAATCTGGAGTTGATTGCCTCGGAGAATTTTACCTCAGAGGCAGTGCTCCAGACGCAGGGCTCGGTGCTCACCAACAAATATGCTGAAGGGTATCCGCACCGTCGCTGGTACGGAGGGTGTGAATTTGTGGATGATGCAGAGCACCTGGCAATTGAGCGGGCCAAGAAATTATTTGGCGCTGAACACGTAAATGTACAGGCGCACTCAGGCACTCAGGCCAATATGGCAGTGTATTTTGCAGCCCTTAAATTCGGGGATACGGTTCTAGCCATGGATTTGGCCGCCGGCGGGCATCTTTCGCACGGGCACCCGCATAATTTTTCCGGTATGTACTATAATATTGTCGGCTACGGCGTAGACAAAAAGACAGAACAGCTGGATTACGACCATATTTTATTCCTGGCAAAGAAACATAAACCAAAACTTATTCTGGCAGGCGCCTCGGCATATCCGAGAAGAATTGATTTTAAGCGCTTCCGCTCTATCTGCGACAAAGTTGGCGCGCTGCTTTTTGTGGATATGGCGCATATCGCCGGGCTCGTTGCTGCAGGAATTCATCCTTCGCCAGTGCCTTATGCGGAATTTGTTTCTTCAACAACCCACAAGACCCTGCGTGGCCCAAGGGGCGGTTTCCTCATCTGTAAAAAAGAATTTGCCAAGAAAATTGACAATGAGATTTTCCCGGGAACGCAGGGCGGGCCGCTGATGCATGTAATTGCAGCCAAGGCAGTGGCTTTTCGCGAGGCAATGACCCCGCAGTTCAGGGTCTATCAGAGACAGGTTGTAAGAAACTGCCGGGAATTGGCGCGCTCACTGGAGAAGAAGGGATTCCGCATTGTCTCAGGAGGCACAGACACGCATTTAATGCTTGTAGACCTGATTGAGAAGGGAGTCACTGGTTCTGATGCTTCCTTAATATTGGAGCAGGCAGGAATTACCGTGAATAAGAATCTGATTCCTTTTGATAAAAAGAGTCCGGCAGTGACCAGCGGCATACGCTTAGGCACTCCTGCTGTGACTACGCGCAAGATGAAAGAGCCACAGATGCGTAAGATTGCGCAATTTATTTATGAGGCAATAGAGGCAGGGGACGCACCTGAGCAACTGCACAAGATTAAGGAAAAAGTTCTGGCCCTAACTAGGAAATTTGTATTGTATCCGGAGCTCTCAAAAGAAAAATGAAGAAAGCAAAGAGTACGCATAAGCGGCCGAGCTGGGATGAATATTTTTTAGAGCTTGCCCGGCTGGTTTCCAAAAGATCCACCTGCCTACGGCGCAGCGTCGGAGCAGTATTGGTAAAGGATAAAAGGATTTTAGCTACCGGCTACAATGGTGCGCCGCGTGGCCTTGCCCATTGTCTGGACATCGGCTGCCTTCGCGATAAATTAAAGATTCCTTCGGGAGAGCGCCACGAACTCTGCCGCGCGCTGCATGCGGAGCAAAATGCGCTTATTCAGGCCTCCTTATATGGGGTGAGCGTCAAAGACAGCGCGCTTTATGCCACAAATCAGCCATGCGTTATCTGCGCCAAGATGCTTATCAATGCCGGGATTAAAGAGATTGTCATTGCAGATGGCTACCCTGATAAGATGGCGATGGATTTTTTGCGCGAAGCGAAGATAAAGGTGAGAAGAATAGCGAAATGAAATGCCCATATTGCGGCTATAAAGAGGATAAAGTAGTGGATTCGCGCGCCACTGCCGAAGAGTCAGCAGTCAGGCGCCGCCGCGAATGCCTTAAATGCGGCAAGCGTTTCACCACCTATGAGTACGTTGAGGAAGTCTCTCTGATGGTGATAAAAAAAGACGGCAGGCGCGAGCCCTTTGACCGCAAGAAGATTTTATCCGGCATTATCAGGGCCTGCGAAAAGCGTCCGGTGAGCATGGAAAAGATGGAAGAGATAGAGAGCCAGGTTGAACGGGCGATTCAGAAGAAGTCCGACCGCGAGGTCTCATCTACGCGCATCGGAGAACTGGTCATGGAGAGATTAAAGTCGCTTGATGATGTGGCCTATGTCAGATTCGCCTCAGTTTACAGGCAATTTAAGGATGTGGGACAGTTTATGGAGGAACTAAAAGATATTCTTGGCAAGGAAGAAAAACAAGTTCAGCGGCCCTCAGTCCGCAAGTCCAGATAGAGAGGAGCATTACTTCAATGGTAGAGATGGAATTGAGTAAAATTGTGATTGATGAGAAAAGGCATGACCAGCTCATTGTCTTAAAGGAGAAAAATGGCGACAGAGTCCTGCCCATTGTCATCGGGCTTAGCGAGGCCTCAGCCATTAAATTAAAGATCAGCGGCTTTGAGCCGCCGCGGCCCCTGACCCATGATTTATTGCACGCCACGATAAATCACCTGGAGGCAAGCATTGAGAAAATCATCATTGATAAATTAGAAGAAAATACCTTCCACGCAAAGATTGTCCTCAAGGCCTCGAATGGTTCACTAAAGACTATTGACGCCCGTCCCTCAGACAGCATTGCGCTCGCTGTAAGGGCGCATGCGCCGATATTTGTCGAAGACGATATCATCAAGCAGTCAGAGATTTTTAATAAAGAGAAATAAGGGAGCTATCCCACCCGCAAAAATAACTCTTAATATAGATATTTGCTGGTTTTATTGAGGAGAATAAAATGCAAAGAAAATCCATTCCTGTATTAGTTATTCTTGCTGTTTGCGTGTTGTGTGTAAGCGCGGCAGTTGCAAAGACCGCGGATGAATACGTGAAAGAGGCAGGCGACCTCTATTTTAGAAAAGAATTTGGAAGTGCGGCAGTCCTGCTTGAGGAGGCAGTAAAGGAGTATCCGCTCGACACGGACCTTCGCTACATGCTTGTTGATACCTACAATGAGCTTGGCCAACAGCACTACTTTAGCCCGGAGTTGTGTCTGCGGATCATCTACCACGCCGAGAAATTCCTGGAATCAGATGCCACTGTTCCTGATAAGAACGAAATTATTGAATTTTTGCGCAAGACAATTGGTCATTATGAGGTGTCGACCATGGGCCCCAATGTGCAAATGATGGAAGAGGGAGGTGACGGCAAGCCGTTTGAATTGCCCCCTGATTCCGTGAGTGAAGAAGAGAAGTTGCAATATAAGGAAACAGCCAGCCGCAGGGTCAAGGATTTTGATAAGGCCCAGAAGGAAGCTCAATATGTTTCCGAGCCCAGCGATAAGTCCCCGCAAGAATTGGTCGATTTGATTAATGCTAAAAGAGGGGCGGTCAGCTCTGTGCACTACAAAAAAACCAATACCTACGGCGGCAAGGAAGAGTTGCTTTCGGAGATTTTTTATAAACAGCCGGATAAGGCCAAGATTATGGGAACTCAAAAGGCCTTTGTTTTTACCGGAGGCACCATGTATTCGATTAATCTGCAGTCTGGTGCTATCGAAGATAAGACGTCCGTAAGCTTAGAAAACGATGTGGATATCCTGAAGGATTTATACTTGAATAATTTTCATATGCTTCAGGAATATTTTAGTTTAAATGCTGAAAAGATCAGTGGTTGTCCCGAATTTCTTAAAGACCTCTACGCTGGTGGACAGGCTCCCTTCCTGTATGTGGTAAA
>Ga0315285_10004953_pt1 | contig 13781 bp, 2 predicted proteins | sample YL17G09_36_MG_FD_203698 | JGI IMG/M metagenome (GOLD analysis project Ga0315285, IMG submission 203698) | Sediment microbial communities from Yellowstone Lake, YNP, Wyoming, USA - YL17G09_36 | ecosystem: Environmental > Aquatic > Freshwater > Lake > Sediment | place: USA: Wyoming | collected...
AAATGGCAATGATGCAACAACAGCAACAACAAGGAGCACCACAACAACAAGGTGGAGCTGATCCTCTTGCACAAATGGTACAACAAGTTCAACAAATGTTACAACAAGGTGCAGAACCTGCAGATGTAGTAATGCAATTATTACAAAGTCAAGTTCCACCAGAAGCAATAATGCAAGTACTTGTACAAGTAGGTATGCCTCAAGAAGAAGCACAGGCTACTATTCAACAAGTAATGCAACAAGGACAACAAAATCCTCAAGAAGAAATGATGGAAGCACCTATGGCTCAGTATGGGATGACTATGGGTGGTTATGATATGCCTTTTTATGATAAACAATACAAAGAAGGTGGTTCACTTACAAAATATCAATCTAAAGGTGAAGTTAAAAATAAAATATATACTAAAGAAAATTTACCTAAGGATGCAGTAGTAAGAGATAAAATAACTACTGATGCACAAGTTGGAGATTATGTTAAACAAGAAGATGGCTCTTATATAAAAATAACTGCAAATACACTTGGTAAAGCAACAGCTGATACAAGATCTAGAGGTATAACAGTTGATGAATTTAAAAAAGAATCTCCTGAAAATGCTAAGTTAATGGAAGATGCAAATGCTATTATTCAAAAAGGTATAGCTGCAAAAACTATTACTGAAGAACCAAAAAATAGTGGTAATATAAAAATTACTGGTAACTGGAATGGTGATCTTAGAGATAGAATATTATTATCTAGAGTAGTAAATGCTACTAATACTACAGGAGTATTAGGAACTGATAAATATAAAATTGTTAGTCAAAGTGCTACAGGTCCTTATTCTAAATTAAATAAAGGTAAACTTAAAGGTTCAGGTTCATTTGTTGGAGGTTTTACTCCTGATTTATATGAACAAAGATTTTTATTTGAACAAGCTAAAGGTTTAGGTATGTCAGATGATGAAGCATTTGCTGAAGTTGACCGTATACAAAAAGATCTAAAAGCAAAAGCATCATCAAGAAGACAATTTGCAACTACTCTTGGTATTAAAGATCTTCCAAAAGATGATACAGAATTATTATCAGAAAATTTTTATAAAAAGAATTATTCTGATGTTACAAAAGGTATTGAAGGTTTAGTAGGTAAAAATGAATACAGACCATCAATAGGTGATGATGTATTAGGTGGAATTGAACATTTTGATGCTCTTGGATTTAAACCTGAATATCAGTATGAACAAGATGCAGTAGAAGCAGCAAAAACAGATCCTACTAGAAATGCAGATGTTACTGATGAAGAAACTCCAGAAGACTACCCTGCAATACCTCCAGCTTCTGCATGGGCACAAGATAGATTAAATAGACTTAATGCAGGATTAGATTACTTTAGTACTAAAAATTATAAGTCTTGGGCACCTTATTATCATCCTGAAACAATGACTCCTCATTTTGTAGATCCAACTAGAAATTTAGGAGCAAATGCAGAACTAGCAAGTATTACTAATCAAGGATTAGGGCAATTTATGGGTGCTCAAGATTATTCAAGTAGAGCATCATCTGTTAGTGGACAGTTTGCTAAAAATGCAGCTGATACACTTGCACAATTTAATAATCAAAATGCTGGTATTGCTAATCAATTTGAAGGTAATAATACACAAATAAGAAATGAAGCACAAAGATATAACAATGGATTAGCTAAACAATTATATGATCAAAATGTAACTGGTAATCAACAATTTGATAATACTAAACGTGCACTAAGACATAACTTAGCTGACTCAGAAAATACATTGCTTACTAATATGTGGAAAACTGATGCATTAAATCAACAAACTCCACAATATGCAATTGATCCTAGTACAGGTGGTAGAATGCATTTTACAAAAGGAAGAGTTGTAAAACCTACTTCATATAAAGACTATCTTGATTATGCTAAAGAATTAGAAAGTTCTAATATAGATCCAATGATGAAGAAAGAATTATTAAGAAATTATATGAAAGGGTCAGCACCTTCTCAATCAGCACTAGAAGCTTCACTTGAAGGTTATGGTAAAAAAGGTGGTACTACTAATATGGGATATGTAATGGGGTCTAATGTTTTTCCTTTTATGTTTACATAAACTTTATAGGTTTAGTAAACTTATAAAATTTTAATATATTTACAATATAGATTAATACTAATATTATGTCAACATATTTACAAGGCGTTACAGACTTTATTCCTCAATTTCAACCCTTTCAACCTGATTTAAACTTTTATGCAAATGCATTGCAGACTAAGCAGAATCAGTATGATACAAACTATAAAGCATTAAATAATGTATATGGTCAATATTTCTATGCAGATTTAACTCATGGAGATAATCTTAAAAAGAAAGATGAGTTAATTAAAGCAATTGATTTTAATTTAAAACGTGTCTCTGGTTTAGATTTATCATTAGAACAAAATGTTGATCAGGCTACTCAAGTATTTAAACCATTCTATCAAGATAAACATCTTATGAAAGATATGGCTTGGACTAAAAATATTAATAATGAAAAAGCTTACGGTGCTGGTTTAAAAAATAATAGAGATGAAAAACAAAGAGCACAATATTGGGATGATGGATTAAAATTTTTACAATATAAAACTGAAGAATTTAAAGAAGCTAGTCTTGAAGAAACAATGAACATGGGTAATGCATCTTATACACCTTATGTTAATGTAATTGAAAAAGCTCAAAAGATTGCTAAAGATGCTGGTTTTCATGTTGAAAGTGTAGATAGTAGTAAAGATGGTAAATGGATGATTACTACTACAAATGGTAAGCAAATTCTTCCTGCTTTATCACATTTACTTGAAGCACAATTAGGATCTGATCCAGGAGTTATTGATGTCTATAAAACTCAAGCATATGTAAATAGAAAAGATTATGCATATTCTAATGCAGCTCAATTTGCTGGAGATAAAAATGCTGCTGAAATGAGTTATCTTACTGAAAGTTATACTATGCTTAAGAAAGAAAATGATGAAAGAAAAAAACAACTAGAAGAAAATTCTAAAGTATATGATGCTAAAGCAAAAGCTGTAGAGCAAGCAAAAGAAGGAAATGCAGCAACACCAGATACAGAATCATATCTTGAAAGATTAAATCAAGCAAGAAGTGTTAATTCAACTGTATTAGCAAATACTGATGCTAATGTAACTGCATTAGCAACTAAAACTGGAACAATGACTACATCTACAGGATTTACAAATCCTTATGGAGATATTGAATCTTTAAGATATAAAGTTGATAATGCAATGGCATCTAGATTAATGCAAAAAGATTTAAGTGAAGCAGCAGATATCTTTGTATCATTAAATTCTAAACAGAAAGTAGATGCAAATCCATTTGCTGTTCAAGAAATAGCTCATAACTATAGAATGCAAGAAACTGCATTAAGAAATCAAGGTACAATGCAAGCAGCATTAGCAAGAAATCAATCTGATAAAGAAATTAATATTGATAAAACTTTAGCAGCAACTGGAGGATATCATTTAGATCAAGAAAAATATGTAATGGGACCTGAAGGTAAACTTATAGCAAACCCAACATATGGCAGACAAGTAATTAATCCTGAAGCAGACACAATTATAACTGAAGCAGGTACTAAAGGTTCAAGTACAGATGTTGTAAATTATGAAAATGTAATCAATAATCAAACTAATAAACACATTGATAAATATGTAGTGCCTTATATGCAAAACATGTTATCATCAATGCAAGAATTATATGAAAAGAATTTATTATCACCTGAAGATAAGAAAGCAATCTTTGGTAATAATATGACTATTAAACAATTTAATGAAGCTTACCGAGCAGATCCACATAATTTTATTAAAAAAATGGGTGCTGGAAAACTTAAACAAATAACATCTGCATTTCAAAAATACTTAGGTGAAGAAAGTAATGTAGGTAATTCTACAGTAGATGCAATAACACAAAAGATGTCTGGATATAATAATAATATAGATGATTATGTTACATATAGAACAGATGTTAAAGACTGGAGAAGTAAAAGTAAAGGACATGTTCTTAATTTAGTTTACAGAGAAGTTGACACTGATCTAAAAAAATATGTTAAAGACATGTTTAACCCTGATGGTAGTATTGTTTCTGAAGAAGTATTTAATAAACAACATGGTTTTACAAAACGTAATAAGGAACTTGAAGAAGCATATGTCCGTTATCAAAGTACAAACCCAAAATCAAGTGGAATTATAACTGAACGTACACTAGAAATAGCAGCTAGAAGTAAAGAAATTTATAAAGAACTAAGAAAAGAAATACACAATGCTTATAGTTCTACATCTATTAATCTTCCAGTCCCAATAGGTTTTGGTATGGTAGGTGGTCCAGCAAAAGGTGGAGGTTTAACAACTAATGTAAATTCTATTAGAGTTAGTCCTGATGCATATGGTACTCAAGGTGCTCAATACTGGAGTCAATTTAAAAATGATTTAAATAATTTAGATTTAGGTGATGATCAAAAAATAAAAATTTCATATACAGGTCCAACAGAAGGTTCTGCTAATGAAAATAAAACTGCAAAAGTATTACTTGATGCAATGATTAGAGAAACAAGTAGTCCTGGTAGTAAATTTAAAAATTTTAAATTAAGTTCTCAAGCACTTGCTGGTAATGATTATAGAAAAGGAGCAATGATTATTTATCCAGATAAAGCTTGGTTAAAAGATTATGTAGGTGCTTTAGATAAAGATAAAAATACTACAAATACTATAACTCCTCAACAAGAGCAAGATATTTTACAAAATGGTATATCTATTATTGCACCAACTGAAAGTTTTAATAATGGATTATTCCAATCTTCATATGTAACTCCTTTAGAAGCATCAGTTAAATATCATAAAGATGCTGGTGTTACTCTTAGAGATATAGAAGATAAACAAGGCTTTAGTACTTTTACTATTAAAACTGATGAATTTGGTACTGGTGATTATAGATATAATTATACTTGTAGTGTTTATAATTCACTTACTAATAAATATGAAAAATCTCAACCTTATATAAGTAGTGGTCAACAGACTGGAGCTAATTTAGAATTAATGAGAGAAGAAGTAAATAAAGCTTGGGCAGAACAAAGAATACAAAATAATATTGCATTTAATAATAGAAATAAATAATGGAAAATAATACTAGTTCATTAGATCCACTTGGACCAGAATTTGGTAAAGTTCAAGGACCTGCTATTAATTCACAAAGTTTATCACCATTTGAAGGAGAAGAGTTAAAAGAAAATACAATAGATTTTTTTCCTATAGCTGCTAGTATTGGTACTACTACACATCCTAATTATCCTATACAAGATGCAATAACTGGTCATGCTCCATTTAGACCAAGTAATACAAATCCTAATAAAAAACTTACAGTAAAAGAACAAGGAGATGCTTTTGGTGCCCGTATGGATATGTTTATCAAAACTCATCAAGATAAAAATTCATATGCAAAAGTTAATGTTTATAATGCTGGTCCATCTGGTAACTCTTTTTACAAAAGATATGCAGCTTATGGTCAAAAGAAATTTGATGAAGTAGGATTTTCTCCAACTAGAGATAATGAAGCAATGTACAATGCCCATACAACAATGGGTGATGACTTTACTAGAATGATGAAAAATTCATTCATGCCTTTATTAGCTAGAGGTTTTGTATCTGGTCCAAAAAGTTTAATCAAAATGCTACAAGGTGACTTTAGTGCTGATCTTGATGATGCAAGGGCATATGAAGAAGCTGCAGCTATTGGACAGTCATCTAAAAAAGGTATGGGTGCATTCTTTAATAATACTGCAATGAGTTTTGCATATACAGCAGGTATTATTAGTGAAGCAATTCTAGAAGAAGCAGCTGGTGCTTTACTTGCTCCTGTAACAGGAGGAGGTTCTTTCTTTGCTGCTACTGCTAATAATGCTAGAAAAATTGGTAAAATTGGTGATGCATTTGAATTAGCAACAAAAGGTTATAATGCAGTAAGAAGAACTATTCAAGAAGCAAATACTATTGGTGCAACAAGAAATATATATACAGCAGCAAAAAATATTGGTGCTAGTAAAGTTGGTAGATTTTTAAATCCATTTGAAAATGCAGTTGATGCAATTGCAGGTATTGGTAAAAATGCAGATAACTTAACAGGTCTTGCAAGATTAGCACAAGGAACAACTAAAACAGCAGGTGGGTTATTTAGAGATATAAGAAATATTAATATGGCATTATCAGAAGCCCGTCTAGAAGGTGGTATGAATGATAATAAAGTATATGATACTCTATATGATGATTTTTATAAAAGAAATGACAGAGCTCCAAATAATGAAGAACAATATGAAATAACTAAAACTGCAAAAGAATCTGGTACAAATACATTAATGTGGAATACGGCATTAATATTTGCAACAAATAAAGTTGTAATTCCTAATTTATTAAAATCAGGTGTTGGTAAAAGAATAATTAATTCTAAGATAGATGATGTATTAGCCATGAAAGGTGGTAAAATTATTTTAGAAAAAACTGCTGTAGCTGGTAAAAAATTAGCTCAAGGAGAATTTACATTTGTTGCTAATTCATTTAAAAACTCACTTAAAGGATTTAAGAAAACACCATTTAAAACTGGTATTAAAGTAGTTGGTAAATACATGAAAGCTAATGTAATGGAAGGTGTTCAAGAAAATTTACAAGATGTTATTACAATAGCTAATGAAAAATATTATATAGATGCCTATAAAAATAAAGAATTAGGAGCACATATCTATAATAAAGGAAAAGCTTCATTAATGTTTAGTGGATTAAAAGATCAAGTTTCTTGGCAAGGACTAGAAACTTTTGCATCAGGTGCATTAATGGGTGTATTTTCTGGTGGATTAAACTTAGTTAAAGGAGGTTTAGATGCAGGTTATAATAATATTTTTAACAAAGAAGAATATAATAAATATAAAGATTTAAGAAAAACACATGGTGATGATGTAGCAAAAGAATTAACTGCATTGTATAAAGATCCTAAAGAGTTTTTTAATTCAAGATTATTTAACTATGGTGTTCAAAATAATACAGTGTCTAATGTAGATGAAGCAGATACTAAAGAAGGAAAAGATGAGTTAAGTGATGCATTTGTTAGTCAAGTATATACTGCTTTAAATACTGATACAATTGAATATTTTAAAGATCATATTGGATCTATGAAAGATTTATCAGTAGATGAATTTGAAGAAGCATTTGGATTTGAAAAAGGTAAAGGAGCTAAGCAACAAGATAAGATTGATAATATTTTATCTAGCATAGATGAAGTAAAGAAATCATATAATTATGCAAATGAAAGATTTCCTAATCCAATTGATTTAAGTAAATATGATAAAGATTTACCTGAATATAGAGATGCTGCAATACTAAGTGAAGCTTGGCAGATGGGGATAAAAAATTATGTTTTTGCTAATCATAGTTTTATGGATAATGCTAAAAGAATGACAAGCATTTCTGGTAAGATTCTAGATAACCCATCTATGAAAAAAATGTCTCAAGCAGACATGCTTATGGTATTTGAACCTTCAAAAATAAATGATGAAATACAATTAGTTAAATCAGAAATAGAAGCATTTAGTCAATCAACTGATCCTAAAGCTAAAACAGAAATATTAAAAAAACAAAATAGAGTAAAAGCATTAGAAGATTTTTCATCTGCTCATAGTATGTATGCTTTATATAATAATGCAGAAGGAAAAGCTAAAGTCTCTAATGAATTATTTGAAGCAGTAAGACAACAACAAGGTGTTGATGAATTAACAGATGAAGATAAAGAACAAATACTTGAGATTCAACAAAATGCAATAAATAATGAATTAGAAATAGCATATAAAAATTATTTAAAAACTACAAATGGTATTGATTCAACTTATATATTTGATACTGATATTGATGAAACCTTTAGTATGCTTAAAGATCATTATAAGCTAAGTGATGAGCAAAAAGTACTTGTAAATCAAATTAATTTATTACATGATCCACAATCTTTTATGGATCAACTTAAAAAATCTCAAATTTGGATGAGCAATATGTACAATAATAGAAAAGACTATTTTGTAGATATGGTTAATACACAAATTAATGGATTAGAAAATAATACATTTTTAAATGCATTAGCTGATAAAAACATATTTATGGATCTTGATGCATTTCAAGATTATATGGAGAATGATATCCCACCTAAAGAATTTCTTAATGAAACTACTAAGCAGGTAATAAAACCAGGTAGTGCTGAATATGCTATAATATTTAACAAGTTACAGCAAAATAAAGAATTAAAAAATAATGCTCCTTCAAAAGAAAACTTTGATGAAAAATTACAAGTAAAACTTGATGAGTTAAAAAATGCATATAATAAAGAATATAATTTATTACCAAAAACTGAAGTAAAAACAAAAGGTGCAACTGTTAAAAAAGATAACATAAAAATTAAAGAAATTATTGATGCATTAGCTATTGGTGATTATGTAGAAGTAATAGTTTCAAAAACAGATAAAGTTGTAATATTATATAATTCTCCTGAAGGTTTAAGAACTACTGATAAAAACGGTAGTATAATAAAACTAGAAAATATTAAAAATACATTTTCTCAATACACAATATATAAAATTGAACTTAAACCAAGTAAAGAAGATGTTCAAGAACTTAATAAAAAATATACTGCACTTAAAAAAGAAGCAATAGATACTTTTGATGCTGAAAAAGATAAAAATGAATTAAAACAATACTCAATATATACTGATTTAAAAGATTTTCCTAAAGACTTATATAGTCAATTACAAAAAGAATTTAATAAATCTGAAGCATTAGCATCTGCAGTTGAAGATGAAGTATCTGATGAAGAGATATCAAATATGTTTAAAGCATTTATTGAAAAAGATCCTAAAGCTAAAACCATTATAGATAAGTATAATGATAAAAATGTAGAAGAAGTAGAAAAACAAAAATCTGGTAGAATAGAAGACTTTGATTTTGAGTATAATAATAAAACAAATAACACTTCTAAATATAGCAATGAGCAAATAAAAACTTTAAGTACTCAGTTTAAGAACTTTAGAGATAATGAAGAAGACCCTGTTAAAAAAGCTTATTATTCAAAAGTAATTAATGATTTTGAAAAATTAATAGCTACACGTTTAATAAAAAACTTTAAGCCAGATATTCAAGAGACAATAAGAATTATAGAAGAAAAATTATCTGCTCAACAAAAAAACATAAGAAAAATTGGTCAAAGTGGTTACTTACTAAAAGGGTCAAAAGGTGATTTATTAAAAAGAGTAACTAATTATACACAAGAATTAAAATCTGAAGCCTTTACTTATAAAGGTAAAAAAATTATAGGTGAAGTATTTAATGATGTTTTTGCACAAGCTAAATTAACTGAAGAAAGCATTAATGCTTTTATGACTAATATTGATAAAAAATTAGTTGCATTAGAAAATTCAGGATATACAAAAGATACTCTTGATGGTATTGCATCTAGCTCAGATAATTTAAGAAAGTATTTAAATGAAATACTTGCTAATCCAGAAACTAGTAATATTAAAAATAAAAAAGATTTATTAGAAGCTATACAAAATCATATATCTGAAAATGCATATGAGTATACAAGAAAAGCTGGTACATATTTAGATGAGCAATTAAGAAATTTTTTCTCTAAAGAAAAAACAGAATTTAAAGAATCAGAAATTACTAGTGAAGCATATAATAGTATGTTTGGACCTACGGGTTTCTTAAAACCTATTAAACAAAAAATAGACTCAGGTGAGTTATATGTATTAGCAAAAGGTCTTGTAGTATTTGATGAAGAAGGTAATGTTGCTGGTGAAATGGATTTACTACTTATTGATCAAACTGGTAAATTACATATAATAGATTTTAAAACTGGTGAACAAAAAAAATGGAATGGATTTGTTAACAAAACAGAATCAGGTTTAAATAAAACTGAAGATTATACTTTACAACAATATACTTATGCTAGATTATTAAAAAAGATGACAGGACTTGATGCTGAAATAAACATCATGCCTCTTGAAACAATTATTAATCAAAAAAAATATCAGATAATATCTGTAAAAGAACCTACTAATCCAGAATTATTAGGTCTTGATAATTGGTATTTTTCACTTGATATTAATAATCCTAGTTTTGCTAAAGCTAAATCTAAGATAGATGCTAAAATTAAAATTGAAACAAAAGCACCAGGTATAAAAGTTGCTACAGCAATAAATCCTAAACTAGTTGAAAAATTAGTAGAACTAGAATATCCTGAAGATATAATTAAAGTATTAAGTAAAGAAGACTTAACTAAAATAGTTGATGAAAATCTTAATTATACAGAATACCAAGAAGAACTAGGAGCTTCATTAAATGCACTTGCATTTGCTGATGAGTATGCAGCTTTAAGAAAAGGAGTTATTAAAAAAGAAACAACTCCTGTTGTTGATAAAGAAGTTAGTACAAATACTAAAGTTAATGTAGATACTACAGATATAGAAAAAAGAAGAAAAACTGCATATAACAGTGTACAATTTAATTACTCAACAGATGAGGGTTACTATGGTGTATATACTGATGCAACTGGTAAAAAAGAAACAATTGAAGCTTGGAATGAAAAATCAGTTAAAGAAAAACTAAAAGAAAAATATGATGCAGAACTAGATGCTTCAGAAAAAACTACTGAAAATAAATCAGTTGTTGAACCTGTAACTGGTGAGCAAATTGTTCCAGTAAGTTTTACAAAATTAACTGATCAGATAAAACCTACTACTAAAAAAATCACTATAGGTGGAGAAGAATTATATATAAATCCTGAACCATTAAAAGACATCATTGTTATTCCAAATAACACTATAAAAGTTAAAGCTGATACTGTAAAACCAAGAATTACAATTGCTGAAGTAACAGATAAACTTAATTCTATTAAAGAAGCAAATGTACTTGAAAACTATCTTGTTGATTTAAGAAATGCAGTTCTAGTTACTAAACAGATAACTCTAGAAGATAGTAAAATAATTGGTGAATTAGTAAAAGCTAAAAAAGAAGAATTTAAACAAGCAAATACTGTTATATCTAAAACATTACTTAATGAAGGTGATGTAGTAGTAGTAATAGATACTATACCCGGTAAAACTGAAGATGATGTTTTTGCTAATATAGGTGCTGAAATTACTGTTGTAAAATCTGATAAGAATGGTGTAGAATTTACATATAATAATAAAAAGAAAACATTATCTTTGTCTGAGTTAGATAAACATATTTCAACAATAGCAATTCAAAAAGCTAAAGAAGCTCAAAAAGCTGATGAAATTTTGGATACACAAGATAAAGACTTAATTGCTGAGTCATTAAAAGTATTAAAAGATTTTCTTTCTAATACTAAAAATATAGATAAAGCAAAAGCAAATGTTAATGATAAAACATTAACAGAAATTTATGATGAATTATTAAAAGACTTAGATTGTTAATATTATGGTAAACTGTTCATTATCACAAATACAAGTTGAAAATTTATATAAGTTAATATATAAACAAATGCTTAATTCTTTAGAGTCTAATAAAGCTTTTGCTCCAGAAGCATTTATGACTGACCTATTTGAAAAAATACAAAAAAAAACAGATGTTAATACTGCATCTACTTTTTTACAAATTGTACCTACTTTAATGAAGAATGCAGTTGAGCAAGATGAAATAGATACAAGTGATTTTGATTTTGATTTAAATGCTAATAAAGAATTAATTACTAAATTCAGAAATACAGAAAATGGTTTACTTGAGACATTAAAACATTTTAGACCTGAAGCTACTCTAGAAGATTTAGAATTTAGAATGGAGATAGAGAAAGGTATATTAAATACTCCTCTATCAGATCAAGGTGATGACTTCCTTGATATGCTTAATGATCCATTTAGATGGCAAGCAGATGATGCTTTTACTTCTACAATGCAAGAATTTTCTCCTAAAAATCCTGATGAAAAAGATACTTCAGTTAAAGAAGAAAAAGACCCTAATAAAAAAAGAATATACAGAGCAATAAGAACCATTAAAGAAAAAGGTGTAAGAAAAGAAGGTGGACCTGAATTAATTTATCAAGGTAAAGTATTAAAATTAAAAACAGTAAAATTAACAAGTCTTGCTGCTGCTGGTTTACTTGATGCTACTACTGCTGAATTTGTAAAAAAAAGTAATTCAATAGTAAAACAAGGTACTAGTAAAGAAGATGTAACTCCTGCTAAAGATATAATTGCATTAGTAGTAGCTGATGAAAATGGTAATATATTATATTTTGATGAAAACAGTAATCTAACTACTAAAGAAGACGGTGGTCAAGCTGTATATCAATTTCTAAGAGATGTAAGACCTGAAGAAAATTCTGATAAATTAAGAGTTACAGATATATATGGTATAGAAGATAGAATTCTTTCACCTGCAGAATTAATTGAAAAAGATGCTCATAATAGTAAAATGAGTATGCCTGAATATAAAAAATGGTTAATTGATCAGGGTACAACATATGAAGACTTTCTTGAATTAGTTGATAATAAACAACAAAAAGTTTTTAAAGAATTACAAGACTTAAGAGATGAAGTACGTGCTGGGCAAGATAAATTATTAAACATAACAGATATTAGTACTGGTATTGTTGATATTTTTTATTCTAAAGAAAACCCAACTTTAAAAGAATTATTAACTGCTACTAAAAAAACTGCTGAGTTTAAAAAACTTATTGGAATTAATCCAACAACATTTTATGCTGAAATACTTATAAATGATGTTAATTATGCAATTGATAGATCTAATTTACCTGAAGAATATATAAATCAAATTGCTGCTGTATTAGTAAATCCTAAATTAACTAATACACAAAAACATAATTTTTATTTGCAATTTACTAGTAATACTATTAATACTCAAACAAGAAAATTATTTGTAAATTATTATGAAAATACTGGTATACTTACTGCAGGATATAGACCAGATCCAAATACCAATAAACAATTAATATCAATAACTTTAACAGATTCAAATGCTGAACAAATTATAATTGATAGTTTATTAAATGAGAGTATAGTTACATTTGAAAATAAAGGATTTAATGCAATAACTAAGACATATTCAACTCAAATGAGTTATAATAAAGATATTATTGCTGATAATAAAGCATTTTATAATTATAACCGTAACACTGGTAAATTTAATGCTGTAGATTATTTTGACTTTCTTTTATCATTAGACTTAAAAATTTTAAATCCTGCTGATAAAAAAACTAACAAAGGTGATGCAGTAAATAATCCATACTTTCAATTTAGAATAGATAAAGATTTTATTGCTGAAACAGAAGAAGTTAAAGAAGCAATAACAACTAATGTTAAAGAAGGAGTAGAAGATTTATTTACAGATAGACCAGAGTTATCTAGTATTGGTACACAAGAACAATATTCTCAATGGATTAATTATCTTACTACTCAAGGTAAACTTGCAGGTACACAAGCTACTGATATATTATATCATGGTACAGATCAAGAATTTGATACTTTTGATAAAACAAAAAGAGGAAGTGCAACAGGTGATAGTTATTTTCAAGATGAAGAGCAAACACCAATTGATTCACTTAATGCTTTTTTCTTTTCTACTGACTCTGCTGTTTCAAAACAATATGGTTTATTAAGAAGGGTAACAGAAGTAGAAAATTTAGCTCATGTACTTGGTTCAACAATGTTTAATGGAAAATATGGTAAGGATATTAAAAAATATT
>Ga0315285_10004954_pt1 | contig 13780 bp, 9 predicted proteins | sample YL17G09_36_MG_FD_203698 | JGI IMG/M metagenome (GOLD analysis project Ga0315285, IMG submission 203698) | Sediment microbial communities from Yellowstone Lake, YNP, Wyoming, USA - YL17G09_36 | ecosystem: Environmental > Aquatic > Freshwater > Lake > Sediment | place: USA: Wyoming | collected...
TCAAGATAATCAGACGGCGGCCCCGTGGGGTTTTTGGGCCACCATAGGATTTTCGCTGGTTATCGGCGTAGCTTACATCTTAATCCAGACAATCTTGGTGGTCGTATTTATCGTGGCTGCAAAACTGCGGGACGCCAACTTTGACTTTGACAGGACTATTGGGAGCATAGAGTCAAACGGCTTTTGCCTGGCGGCGGCAACTTGCGTATCTAATCCATTTGTAATCGCCTTGACGGCATTATTCGCCAAGATTCGCAAGACGATCACCGTTAAGGAATATTTTTGCCTGCACAGAGTGGGGTGGAAAGTCCTTGTCAAGTGGGCTTTGGTCCTTGTCTTGTTCGTCGCATGTCAGGATACGCTGACTTTCTTGCTGGGGCGTCCCATCGTGCCGGAGTTGATGATTAGCGCCTATGAGACCGCATACTTCGTGCCTTTACTCTGGCTGGCTTTGATGGTGATGGCGCCCCTGGCCGAGGAGATATTTTTTCGCGGCTTCTTATTCACAGGCATCGAGGGCTCAAAGCTGGGACCCGCCGGAGCAATAATCATAACCGCGCTGGCCTGGTCGGTTATGCACCTTCAATACGATATTTACGACATAGCCGGTCTTTTTGTGGGCGGCCTGCTGCTGGGCTTTGCCCGGCTTAGAAGCAATTCAATCTATCCGCCTATCGTCATGCACGCGCTGCAGAACCTAATTGCGACCATCGAGGTTGTAGTTGTCTCAAAGATGTCCGGCAGCGGCTGCTAACGTGGCGTGTGTGACTAATTTTTCTGGCGCGAGTTTTGGTTAGCCCCGCCATAGCGATGGCGGGGTTAATCTTGCCGCCCAATTGCGTCAAGTTTTGAGATTGCCGCGCCCCGACAAGTCGGGGCTCGCAATGACAAGGCCTGCCATAAAATCTGGTCACACACCGCTCAGTTGAATGCTAATTGCAGTTGACTTCGTCGGGCCGGGCAGTTAAAATCCTGCGGCTTTTTTTGAAACCCCACGTGAGGGTTCCCGCCGGGCGGGGTCCCAAACGCGGGGCTAATCGTGGTTTTACCGCGGATTTGCGTTGCCTTTCGGCATTAACTTAACAGGAGGATAAGAACTGTGAGCACCCCGCTTGAAAAATGGGTCCAGCAACAGGCAAAACTTACTAAGCCCAACGATATCTACTGGTGCGACGGCGGAGAGCTGGAGGCGCATCGGCTCATCGAGATAGGAATGAAAAAGGAGAAGATTGAGCAGCACAATGTTTTCCACGAGCTTAGTCATAAAAATTGGCCAAATTCCTATCTGCACAGAAGTCACCCAACAGATGTCGCCCGAACCGAGCAATTGACTTTTGTGTGCCAGGCTGACAAAGAGACATCCGGCCCGAACAACAACTGGATGGACACAAAACAGGCGAAGGAAAAACTTACCAAACTGACCGATGGCTGTATGCGCGGCAGGACTATGTATGTTCTGCCTTATATGATGGGCCATCCTGATTCGCCTTATGCCAAGGCATGTGTGCAATTGACCGACGTCAGCTACGTAGCCGTCAGTATGAGAATAATGACCAGAATGGGCAAAAAAGTCCTTGAAAGAATCGGGACCCGCGACGACTTTGTAAGAGGAATCCATTCCGTGGGCGATTTCGACGTGAACAGGCGTTTCATTATGCACTTTCCTGACGAAAATCTTGTCTGGAGTATAGGCTCCGGCTACGGCGGAAATGCCCTATTGGGCAAGAAATGCTTTTCGTTAAGGATTGCATCGTGGCTGGGATACCAGGAAGGCTGGCTGGCTGAGCACATGGTCATCATAGGCATCGAGGACCCCCAGGGCAAAATAACTTATGTCACAGCGGCATTGCCCTCGGCCTGCGGCAAAACAAATCTGGCAATGCTCCAATCAACACTGCCCGGCTATAAAGTATGGACATTGGGCGATGACATTGCCTGGCTAAATATTGGGCCGGACGGCAGGCTTTATGCGATCAACCCGGAGGCCGGTCTTTTTGGGGTCGCGCCGGGGACATCCATGAAGACCAACCCCAATATGGTGCGGACGTTAAAAACCGCCGGCTTCTATCCGACTCTCTTTACCAATACTGCTCTCGATGTTGACGCGAATGAGCCGTGGTGGGAGGGAATGGATGGCCCCGCGCCTAAAAATTTAGTTGACTGGCAGGGCAAATCCTGGAACAGCTCGCTGGACACCAAAGCGGCACATCCTAATTCCAGATTCACCGTGTCCATATATAATTCGCCCACGCTCTCGAAGGAATTCGACAATCCCAACGGCGTGCCAATCTCAGCGATACTTTTAGGAGGCAGGAGAACGCAACTGATACCTCTGGTCACAGAGGCTTATGATTGGCAGCACGGCGTATTTTTGGGGGCAAGGACCGGCTCGGAGACCACCGCTGCCGCCGCCCATCAGGTCGGAGTGCTGCGAAGAGAGCCGATGGCGATGACTCCTTTCTGCGGCTACAATATGGGCGACTATTTCGGGCACTGGCTCAACATCGGCAGGAAACTAACCCAGCCGCCCAAGATATTCGCGGTGAACTGGTTCAGGATGGATGACGATGGCAGGTACATCTGGCCCGGGTTCGGCGAAAATATCAGGGTGCTGAAATGGATAATAGACAGGGTAAATGGCCGAGTCGGCGCACAACAGACGCCTGTCGGGCTAATTCCGCACATAAAAGATTTAGAACTTGAAGGGCTAAATATCGCTAAAGGAAACTTGGAGAAGCTGTTTGAAATTGATCCGCAGCCCTGGCAGGCGGAATTGCAGGATATAGAGACATTTTTTAGCCAATTTGGCGACCGTATGCCTGTTGAAATCTGGCAGGAATACAAATCATTAGCTAACTTGATTTGATTGCTAAAAAGGAGTATTTGTGCGGGTAGGAAAAACTATGCAACGGAGAAACTATATATTATTGTCATTTGCTGCTATTATTTCTATTCTATTGATTACTCCAAGTGGGATTGCTAAAGCAAAATTGAATAGTGACCGAATTGAGCGTTGGGGGATTTTGGAGTTGTCGCTGAATGGGCCTTCTGGCGGAAATCCTTTTGTAGACGTAAAGCTAAGCGCCGAATTTGAGCAAAATGGCCGGGTCTTCAGCCCTGAAGGATTCTATGATGGAGACGGCATCTATCGCATCCGCTTCATGCCGGATGGACTGGGCGAATGGACATACGTTACAAAGAGCAATCGCAGCGAATTAGATAGTAAGAGAGGGAAGTTCACCTGCATAAAACCATCGCCGGGCAACCATGGACCAGTTCGGGTGCATAAAACCTGGCATATTGCGTATGCAGATAGTACACCCTATTTTCAAGTCGGCACGACCTGCTACGCGTGGGCGCACCAGGGAAATGCCCTGGAAGAACAGACACTTGAGACACTCCAGCACGCGCCTTTTAACAAGATGCGGATGTGCGTCTTTCCCAAGCACTACGTGTACAACCAGAACGAGCCAGAGTACTATCCGTTCGAGGGCAAGCCTCCGAAGGGCTGGGACTACACCCGATTCAATCCCGAGTTCTGGCGGCATATCGAGAATCGTGTCGGCGATTTGCGGGATTTGGGAATCGAAGCCGACATTATCCTCTTTCATCCATACGACCGCTGGGGCTTTGCGAGTATGGGTCCCGAAACGGATGAGTTCTATCTACGTTACATCGTTGCTCGCCTTGCTGCCTATCGCAACGTATGGTGGTCCTTTGCCAACGAATACGATTTGATGAAGTCAAAAACTATGGCGGATTGGGACCGCTTCTTTCAGATTGTCCAGAAATACGACTCGTCCAATCACCTGCGGGGCATCCATAACTGCCGCGGTTTTTACGACCACACCAAACCCTGGGTTACTCACGCCAGTATTCAAAGCTCGGACCTGATAAAAGGCAGGCAGTGGCGAGAAGAATACAAAAAGCCAGTTGTCTTCGACGAGTGTAAATATGAAGGCAACGTACCACAAGGCTGGGGCAACATCACCGCGCAGGAGTTGACTCATCGATTCTGGCTGGGTACTATCGGCGGTTGTTATGTCGGACACGGCGAGACGTATAAGCACCCTAAAGATATCCTCTGGTGGTCAAAAGGCGGCGTCCTTCACGGACAAAGCCCGGAAAGAATTGCCTTCTTAAAGAAGATTATGGAGCCGACGCCTTTTGCTGATATGCTGCCCTTGGAGCTTTCCGCCGGAAACTACCTGCTTTGCAAAGCAGGGCAGCTCTATTTTGTCTATTTAACCAGTCAGCAAGAGGTAATATTAGACCTGCCCGGTCCGCAACCATACAAAGTCGATGGCATCGACACCTGGGACATGACCGTCAACTCACTGGGAAGCGCCAAACCCGGCAAATATAGCTTTACCTCGCCTAAGACCCCTTATCTTTTGCGTCTGTCTGTTTATGATGCTGGCCAGAAGCTCCGGCCCGAGGCAAAAGCATCAGCCTATCCAACCGAAGGTACTGCTCCATTGAACGTCCAGTTTTCAACACCATCGAAGGTCAAATGTCAATGGGATTTCAGAGATGGGAATCACTCATCGAAAACAAATCCCGAACATAGTTATAAAGACCCGGGCCTTTATACTGCAATGCTCACTGTGACTGACGAAAACGGCTTATCGACCAGCGCCCTAATTTCCATCGCTGTCGATAGAGCAGCCAACGAACCCATAATCCGGGTCGGGTTCAAAGACAGGGACAGTCCACGCACCACGCTTCACGGCGAGATTATCCAGGCCAAAGACGGCTCTTACGATTTCACAGATGGTGAACCCTGGAAATGGATTTCCGTTGGCAATGACCCGATTGAAGACTTGGAGGGTCTGCAATCTTTCAGCATACTTGGTTGGGCCAATCCCAGTAGTCTGAAAATAGGAAGTGGCGGAAACCGCATCGCCTTTAATCTGAATTATAACCGGAGCGGCTTTGACCTGGTCTGCCTGCAGGACGGACGGCTGCGGCTGGCGATCAACGAATGGCCGGACCGCGTAAGTAACGATAGTTCAGCAGAAAAACTTCGCATCGGCCAATGGACCTTCTTTGCCGTAACCTATGACGGTACCCGGGCAAGGGACAATGTATGCTGGTACTTTGGTGACGCTGACAGACCCGCTGAGCTCGACAGGGTGACCACTTACTCGCGAGGCCCGACCGGCAAAGGCAGTGGGCCACTGACCATCGGCAACTACAACGAGACCATCCAGCATCACGGCCAAGACCGACAATTCCGAGGTCGGCTGCGCTGCATAGAAATCTTCGGCAGCCGAGTGGGCCAGCGCGGCGCCCTGTCGCTAAGCGATATTCGTAAACGTCAGCGATTAGCAACTCCATAATCTTGCTTTCATTCGGAGGACAACATCAATGGAGAAGAAAACTGTGCGAACGGGCATTATTGGTGCGGGCTTTGCTGCCAGATTCCATTTTGAATGTATCAACAGGGTCGCCGGCGCCGCCGTAGAAATCGAGGGCGTCTACGCGATTGATGCCGAACAGGCGGCGTCATACGCAAAAGAGCGAGGCATCCGCTGCTGCGATAGTCTGGAAAAGCTCATCGACAAGGTCGATGTGATTCACGTCTGCACGCCGCCGGTCGTTCACGAGCAAATCGCAGTAGCGGCACTTAAAAAGGACAAGTTTGCCATCGTAGAAAAACCGCTCACCGGATATTTCGGCGACGGCTCGGAAGATTTCAATGGCGATGTCTTCCCTAAACAGCAGGCTCTCGATCAAGCCCTATCGAGCGTCAAACGGATGCTGCAGGCCGAGAAAAAAAGCAAGGGCAAAATTCTTTACGCCGAGAACTGGGTTTACGCCCCTTCGATTCAGAAGGAGCGCCAGATTATCGAAAAGACCGGCGCACAAGTCCTCTGGATGCGCGGCGAAGAGGCGCATAGCGGTTCGCATGCAGCCACATACGGATTCTGGAAGTTCTCCGGGGGCGGCTCGATGATCGGTAAGGGCTGCCATCCGCTAACCGGTGCGCTTTATCTTAAGCGAGTGGAGGGCATCAGCAGAAACGGCAGCCCGATCCGCCCCAAAGCCGTATCCGCCCGCACGCATGCGCTGACCAGACTGAAGACGTTCCAGGATAAGGGACATATCCGGGCCGACTACCACGACATCGAAGACTTCTCCGTAATGCACGTTGTTTTCGACGATGGCACGATTGCGGACATATTCGCCTCTGATATCATCCTGGGCGGCGTCCACAACTGGCTTGAGGTCGCCGCGAACAACCATCGGACTTTCTGCAACATCAATCCTAATACCGCAATGCAGACCTACAATCCGGTGGACGATTACTTTAAGGATATCTATGTGGTGGAAAAAACCGGCACAAAACAAGGCTGGTCGAACCCGTCGCCCGATGAGGACTGGTTCACGGGGTATCCCCAGGAGATGGAGGCGTTCTACCGGACCATAGCATACGGCGAGCCGGTTGAAAGCAGCAGCAGCCTGGCAGCGGATTGTATCTCGACAATATACAGCGCGTACGTATCGGCTGAAAAGAAAGGGGCCGAGGTCCCTGTCCCCTCGGCTGCGCTCGGGGCAGGCAAGACCTTTTGAGCAGAGGCAAATCCCAATACCAAATCGCACAGGATAAGTACAAATGGAGTTCTCACCTTCGGTATATGAGCACGCGGCCAGAGTGATTAATAAAAATCCCTGGGAGGTGTCACGAAGCCAGCTGCTTCTGGCTCAAGGTAACATAGAAGCGTTTCGCCTGTATAAGCATCGCCCTGTAGTGGTCGGCATAGACATTTATAATCTGGAGGCTGAGGCATACGGCGCGCCTGTTGATAGACCCAGCGGCAACGGAATCCCTGCCATTTCCAGGCACAGCTATTCTACGCTGGAGGAATTACTGGCGCTAAAACCTCTCGACCCCAAAAGAGACGGCCGAATTCCGATGGTTATACAGGCCGCCAAGCAGGTCGCCGGGCGATGTCCTGACGCCGATGTGAGAATACCTTTGGGCGGCCCTTTTTCGATAGCGGCCAACTTAATGGGGTTTGAGGCTCTACTTTGTCAGGTTATGGCCAGGCCGAATATGGTTACAGAAACTCTGCTGCATTTGGTGACCGGCCAGGTGCGGTTTGCCCGGGAAGTTGTGGACAATGGCCTGGATATAGCGTTTTTTGAATCAGCGGCGACGCCGCCTTTGTTGTCGCCCGGCCAGTTCAGGGACGTCGAGCTGCCGGCTCTAAAACAAATAATGGAAAAGACTGCCGAAGTTGTCGGTCACCCGGTGCCCTGTATCATCGGCGGCAATACTGCCCCCATCCTTGAAGCTATGCTGGAAACGGGAACCGGGTACGTTTGCTGCCCGGCTGAAACCGACCAGCGAGTGTTTATGGAAAAAATGAGAGCGCATCCTGATGTGATGGTTAGAATCAATATGGACCCCCGGCCAATGACTGCCGGGAATTTCCAGGCCGTCCGAGAGGAAGTTGACAGAGTTCTGGCACTGGCTGAAAACAGAAAAAAAGTCTGCCTGGGAACGGGATGTCTGCCGTACGAAACCGACCCGGAAATCGTAATCAAAACACGAGAGTATATTTTGTCGAAGACCACGTAAGAGTATTCCAGAGGGGAGACAGAGGTATGGCTGAGAACCGCATTGAAAATGAACGCCAACTGATATTGGCTGCCCGGCAGAATGGTTATGCATCGCTTTTGAGGACTTATCTCAAGTTGTCAGGGCCAGGCTGGCTCCAGAGCGGCATAACCATCGGCGGGGCATCATTCTCATCGAGCCTATACCTGGGCATATTATCCGGCTTTACTTTTTTATGGCTGCAGCCGCTGTACATGATTTTGGGTATCGTCATGCTTTCGGCAATCGCTTATGTAACTCTTTCCACGGGCGAGCGACCGCTGAGAACCATAAATTCACACGTCAATCCGGTGCTTGGATGGGGCTGGCTGTTTGCAACTATGGCCGCTAACCTCGTTTGGTCTCTGCCGCAGTTTACTCTGGCAACTCGTGCAATTCAGCAGAATCTTCTGCCCAACCTGGTCGGGCCGCAAGTTTTGCCGGACCCTTGGGGCAGGATACTGGTTGTCTGCTTCCTTCTTGCAATCTGTATCACTGTGACGATGTTCTACGGCGCCGGCGCCCGGGGCGTCAGAATATTCGAGGTAATCATAAAGGCCACCGTCAGCATGATCGTATTGTGTTTCTTTGCCGTCATCCTGAGGCTGGCTTTCAAGGGCGGCATGAACTGGGGCCGGGTCCTGGCAGGACTTATACCTGACCCGCGGTTCTTTTTCAGACCCGCAGAAGGATTTACCCCGTATCTTGCCGCCGTTGCCGAGAATTGTCGCCAGTTCTGGTCGGGCCTGATCGTCAACCAGCAGAGTGCCGCCATGATAGCCGCATCGGCTGCAACGGTAGGCGTCAATATGACGTTTCTATTTCCATACTCGATGCTGCGGCGGGGCTGGAACAAGGACTTCCGAGGGCTGGGAATCTTCGACCTTTCGACAGGTCTATTCATACCGTTTGTTCTTGCAACCGGCTTTGTCGTCATGGCGTCGGCTTCGCGATTCTACACCGTGCCGGAGCCGGGTTTCGTGCCCGACAAGCAGGGTGGAACGGCAGTTGTCAAGCCTGCCGACAATCTTGTCGGGCCCTACAACGCACTGCTTAAGCGGCGGCTGGCGTTCGAAATAGGCAATGATGCGGTAGCCAAACTTTCAGCCGAGCAGTTACAGCAACGTACCGAGGCACTGCCATACGCCGACAAGAAAATGGCCGCAATGCTTGTCAAGCGGGATAACATCAACCTGGCGGAGACATTGGCGCCTCTTACGGGTAAAGCAGTTGCACAATACCTCTTTGGCCTCGGCGTGATGGGACTGGGCCTAAGCGCCGCAACGGTGCTAATGACAATCAACGGGCTTTGCCTGTGCGAGCTGCTGGGTAGGCCACCAACGGGCTGGACCCAGCGGATTGGCGCTCTGATCGTCTCGGTCGGTGCTTTGGGCGCCATCTTCTGGGAGCAGCCGGCGCCCTGGCTGGCAATGCCGACCTCGGCTTTCTGCTCCATATTGCTGCCGATCGCATACTTTACCTTTTTTATCCTTATGAACCAAAAAAGCACGCTCGGCGACAATATGCCCCGGGGCGGCAGACGCATTATCTGGAACGTCCTTATGGCCCTGGCAACCACCGTGGCAACATTTATCAGTATGTGGAGTCTCTGGACCTGGATGAAAACCTGGAGCATCGCGATAATAGCTGCTTTTGTAGGGCTTGTGTTGGTTGTACACTTTGCTCGCAAGAGTAAGGCCGCCGCATGACGGATGAGCAATGGGAAAAGCTGCTGGCTGTTATAAACGGCGAGTTGCTCGAACCGCCGCCGGTCGGGTTCATTATCGACAGTCCCTGGCTTGCAGGCTGGGCAGGCCTCTCAATGATGGACTACTTCGCCGGCGAGCAACTGTGGTTCGAGGCCAACCTGAAAGCCGTCCGCCAATTCCCGGATGTGATGTTTCTGCCCGGCTTTTGGGCTGAATTCGGTATGTGTACCGAGCCATCCGCTTTCGGCTGCAAATGCCGGTGGGGAGAGAATGAATTTCCCTTCGCAGAAAAAGTCATCGGCGATATTAAGGCTGTTCATTCACTTCGCACGCCCGATCCGAGAACAGACGGATTGCCGCCCTTTGTCCTGAAGCGTCTGCGGCATTATCAGGAGAGAATCGAGCAGGAAGGTCACGCCATCAAGTTCGCCGTCTCGCGTGGACCGTTGAACGTGGCCAGCTTCATCGCCGATAGCACAGAATTCCTTACGGCTGTCCGAACCAATCCGGACGAGGCCCACGCGCTGCTTGACATCGTGACGGATTTTATTGTTGACTGGCTAAAACTTCAGGCTGAAACGTTTCCATCCATCGACGGCATACTTATTCTCGATGACATTGTGGGATTTCTGGGCGAAGATGATTTCAAGGTGATGGCCATGCCCTACCTGGCGCGGATATTCCAATCGCTCGATGTAAGTGTCAGATTCTTCCACAACGATGCCGCCGGCCTCGTGTGCGCACCGTATCTTTCGCAAATCGGCGTCAACCTTTTCAACTTCAGCTACCGGCACACGCTCACAGAGATGAAGAAACTTACAAAGAATACCGTTACCCTGCTTGGCAACATTCCCACTCGCGATGTGCTTGCAGCAGGCACGCCTGATGATGTGCGAGCCGGCGTAAAAGCGGCGCTGGATTCTGTGCCCGACAAAAGCCGGATTATCCTATCCTGCGGCGGCGGTATGCCGCCCGGCGTGCCAACAGAGAATATCGAAGCGTTCCTATCGGCGGTTGGACAAATATAACCGTTTAGCCGCCGCCGGTACGGCGACGGATACGAAGAACCGTTACAGCCGAGCCAATCCACAGGCAACTGCCTGGTGGTGGCGGACTACTTCTTCATAACAAATCTGTAGGGCATGTTTTCACAGACCTTTTTGATTAGCTTCTGGACTTGTTCAGCCTGCTGGGGCGACAAAGCATACCCGCCGACCCCGCCCAACGCGCCGCCTATGACTCCGCCGAGTACCCTGTCTCTTGTGTCACCACCGGCTACGGTGGCACCTACGGCGGCGCCCGCAGCGGCTCCTACTATGGTCGATAGTGTCCTACCGGTACTGCCAAAGCCGCTGCCCAGCCATAGAACGCTGGCATCCTCGACGTCTACCATCTTAGCCGTCATGTTCATGTCTTCTTTGTATGTCGGTATACTGATAATCACTACCGCCGGCACATTCAGTATCTTTCCCGCTTTGGCAGCCCCTTCGTCACTGGTTATATCGGAGGCCTGGAATTCTTGCTCTTTCAGCAATGCCTGCACTTTGGCTCGTTCCACAACCGTGTAGCCTCTTTTGAGAAGCTCCATAGCAAAAAAGTCGCCAATCTGGTTCTTGGCTGCGTCGCCAGCGACTGCACCGGAGACCTCAACGATGGCCACCTTGTCGAGTCTGCCGAAATCATAGCCCGCTCTGGTGTAACTCTCACCTTTGCCTGTCGCGCAGCCGCCCACAACCAAAGCCGACAGCAGCGTGCCTATACATACGGTCTTCATAGCTTGTACCTCCCAGAAAAAAAACCATTAAACAAACAACACTGACGCTTATCTGTACAGGATTGGCGCCGGAATGTCAAGGAGACGGAATACAGAATATAGAATACAGGAGACAGGAGACGCAGGACACAGAACAGAGCCAGGAGCGTAAGCGACTGGGTCTTTTATAGTTATGTTATTAGTAGCGGGAAGATTCTTGCCCACTGAAAGTACGCGATTTTGCCCACTCGCCAGGCAATTATTTTCCCGGGAGGCGGGATTTCTTTCCCCCACTTGCGGATGTGAGCGCAGTAATAAAGGCTAAGAGTAATCCGTTTACTCTTAGCCTTTCCTATATATTCATCCACCCGCTAAGGGCGGGAGGCAGCATTACTATCGGGCGGCAGGTATCTATGCCGGGTCATGTATTACGCCGGCGTCGCGGTGCTCGTCTCGGCGTAGGCCGAGCCGCAGCCGGGTCGCTTCGGCGGTCGGTTAGGCCATTTCAACACGTCGAACAAGAACTCGCCGGCCTGGCGTATCATCGCGCGGGGCGTACAAGGACACATCTCAAACGATCCAACTACGTCATTGTCGTATCCGCTCAAAGCATTCAGAAGGTAGTCCCAATTATCACGGGCTATTCCGCCGTTCAAGCCGGGCGGCTCGTGGTCGTCCGCCTGGCCGTAATTATCGGTCAGATGCAAATGGGCCACTCTGGCGCCTAAATCATCCATGTACTGCTTGAAGCCAAAATGCCGGTCGACGTTGGCATAGCCGGTGTCCAGGCAATACCATACTGCCTCGAATTTCTCGCCCAGTTGCTTGAGCGTCGATAAGGGACCCGTTTCGATACACAATTTGACTTCGTTGTCCTGGGCCATCTTCACGACTTCGGCTGCGAAATCGCAGTCATCAAGCTCAGAACCGTTGGGGATACGAAGGCTTGGCAGGTCAGCCACGATATTTGCGGCGAGCAGCTTGGCACACTCGATTTGCTCTGCCCACTGCTCTAATGTGGGCTGGTCGTTGCGCGATCGCATCGCCACCAGCATATCGGCCGTAGCCGCTTCCAGCCTGGGCCAATTCCGCCGCTCATAGCGGCACTCGTTCTGGCCTGCTATGGTGGGCCATAATTCCACCCCAAAGCCCAGCGATTTAAGGAATTGACACTCCTGCTCGAAAGAAAGGCGGTGCTCACGCCACCAGAAAACCATCGTGGAAACAGCATACCTAATGCGCATGAGGCTATCTCCGTACACGGCCCAAGATTCTTATACACGGGATTATCGGTCAGAAACTAAGCCGGATTCAGAACTTCCTGATAATTGCGGCATTTTTTGGCCGGCATCCGGAGTGCCGGCATAATGTTCCCAGCCAACGGCCGTCCAACAGCCGACCCCACGTTACCCAGGCGCTGGCGTATGCTGAACTGCCGCAGGCCGGCACAAAACTGGATTATTACCCTCAGAACCCCCTCAAAATGGGTTATTACGGGATTATGCCCTTGACAGAAGCCGCCACGCGTGGTAAAATCGCTAAAGATTGACAAGAAAAGGCTGCCAGGAGCACAAAAGTCCTCGGCAAGACGCTTTCGCCGCCCAAGACGGATCAGGCGATGAATTCTGGAGGGCGGCGGGGCCGAAACTTAGTCGGCCTGTCAGCAGAATAGTGCAGAAACAGTTACAACAAATGCTGAATAAACGGAACACCACGTTAGCATCGCGCATCCCAATTGGCAGCCAGAGGTTTGAAGTTATTCCCAATGACAAGATGTCACTCGAGCGTCCTATGAAATGTCTTGTTTGCAGACTCTTGGCGTCAAAAGAGAAAGGCTGACCGTAACTATGAGCGGGCGAAAAGGTTTTACGCTGATAGAGCTTTTGGTGGTGATTGCGATAATCGCGCTATTAATGGCGATGCTCATGCCGGCACTGCAGAGAGTAAGACTACAAGCCAAGACCACCCTCTGTCAGACAAGAGTGAAAGAATGGGCCCTGTACTTTTCGCTGTATACCGAAGCCTATGACGGCCGCTTCCAGGCAGGTGTCGGCTCCGGCCACACAAACCATTGGTTCAACGCGCTACGGTCATACTACCGGAACGACCACGAATTCTGCTGCTGTCCGACAGCTCTGAACCCGGTGCAAGATGAGTACGGGAACCGCACAGGTAGATTCAACACATTTGCAGCCTGGGGCAAATTTACCGGCGAAGGTTACGCACCCGAAGGTGATTGGGGCAGCTATGGCATCAACGGCTGGGTGGAAAACCCCCCGTCGAGCTATACGACGGTTTATGAAAAGTTTGAGACAGTAAATAACTGGCGGACTACGAACGTTAAGGGCGCAGGTTATGTGCCGCTGTTCTTTGACGCCCTGCGATTCAATGTCTTCCCCAGGCACACCGATTCGCCTCCCGAAACGGAAGATTTGGCCTGGGAGCGTGAGGAGCACATGAGACGCGCCTGCATCAATCGCCACAATGGATTTATAAGCGGCGCTTTTTTGGACTGGTCCGTTAAAAAGATAGGACTTAAGGAGCTGTGGACCCTGAAATGGCACAGGACCTACCCGACCGCCGGACCCTGGACCAAAGCCGGGCAGGTGACGAATAGCGATTGGCCCGAATGGATGAGACGCTTTAAGGACTATTAACGAAGAATATCTACTGGACAAAACCAGCCGGCAGTCCTATAATCCGGCTGTATTT
>Ga0315285_10004957_pt1 | contig 13779 bp, 10 predicted proteins | sample YL17G09_36_MG_FD_203698 | JGI IMG/M metagenome (GOLD analysis project Ga0315285, IMG submission 203698) | Sediment microbial communities from Yellowstone Lake, YNP, Wyoming, USA - YL17G09_36 | ecosystem: Environmental > Aquatic > Freshwater > Lake > Sediment | place: USA: Wyoming | collected...
GTTCAACGAACATACTCGAGAGGACGAAGTTGACAAATACCTTGGCTTGCTCACTTCCCTCGGCTTGCTCGGCCAGATGATGGGCTTTTTTGATCGCGCCCATTGTTATGGAGCCGAATGTCACCATACCCAGTTGAGGAATGTCTTTTTGAATCACGTTCCTCATAACTGTTCCTCTCTAATCCCAACCCTGTTATTCTGTTTCGATGTGAAGTTGCCGCATAACATACGGGGTGAGCTACACGCGAGCGAACCGAGCATGTCAGCTCCACTCCGGGGTTATGCGCTCTTTTTCGGTTCACCTTTGACCTGTTCCTTCGGTTTTGTAGCTTGAACTATCTCCCCTAGGATAATATACGTTTGGAGGAAAAGTGATCTAGCTTCATCCAAAGTAATATCTGAATGAGAGCCAGCAGAAGATCGATCATGGATTAACCGGATAGTCTTGTTAAGCCGCTCACGTCTTGTTTCACTAGATAAATTATCGCGTAAATAAAGAGTTATGCGATTTAATACTTTATCTGAGCCTATTTGGTATTGTTGCCCATCTACTAGAATTATTTCTTCTTTAGGTGGGTACACTGCGTCCGCGAAGGCTTTTATCATGCGTCGGCAGCTGTTCATTGCTTGGCTTATTGCTTCCAAGTCACCAGAAACGAGTCTATCATTGATCGCAGGTATCTTTTCAAGTACATCGGATGCCTTTTCGCGAAGTAAAGTATCTATAATGGTTCTATGTTGCTGGAAAATGGATTCTGCAATACCGCTGAATGCAAGCTGATAATATGTTTCGGTCGCGAAAGCGTGAATTCCCATCAGAACTCGGGATCGGATGCTATTGAGTGTTGAGACCGAAGTGGTCAGCTCTTGTAGTCTTGCGAGAACTGCAGAAGCGGGCGCGGAAATCCCCGCCACATTCGCTCCTCCAAAGCCGGTGACAAACTCATGAGGATTTGCACTTGAAACAGAAAGATGGACGTCAGGAACATGAAGCTGTTGGATTTGAACTTGTATAGTCGAAATAGAGCTGTTTATTGCCGCGAAAGGTACCCACCACCCAAGGTTTTTAGCTTTATCTGTCCATCGCCATACTCTGTCCATGTACTTACGAGCTTCTTCTGTATCGGTATATCCATTGAGCTCAAAGTATAACCATGTCCGGATCTCGATTGCTTCCGATAAGCGAGCTAAGCGATAAGCTTTTAATAGTAGTTGATCTGGAGGAAGATGAGATAGCTCTATGTCATCAACCAGTTCTTTGGCCAATCCCAATCGATGCTTAATTAAAGACATTTCATTGTCATTCATGGCATTTCCTCGTGCGTATAAAGTTGTTTATATGGACCCGCATAACACGCTAAATGCAACGCTATATGCCGTATAATAGTCACGCGAAGCGAGTAATGTCAGAGCACTTTCTTCGGAAACGGATGATACTTCGGAGAAGATCAATTGAACCCCTTCGTCTCATTCAGAATTCTAGACCGGCCCGGCCGGGATGTCAAGCCCTCATGAGGGAACCGATTGAACGGAATTCAAGAAATTAGCTCAAAGTTCGAGCTCCAGAAGGTGTAAAATATGCATTAGGGAAATCAGATATCTCCAAATCCGCAAGCCGTCATACGCTACGGCATAGTTTTGCCACGCGCCTTCTGGAAGCTGGGTACAATATCAGAACGATCCAGGAACTCTGGGACACAAGAATCTGAATTTCAGCGTGCTTTTCAGGTCAATATGGCGCCACTCCTTAATTAGGAGAGAAATGGCGATGGTCGGGGCGATGATGGCCACCACCGGCGTGGCGGTTTTTATGGGGATGATGAGGGCCAGCAGGGGCGTAGCGACGAGGGCATCGCCAAAGCCGAACGTCGAGCGGACAAGGATCGATATAAATAGGATCAGCAGGACGGGCAGGAATGGTATGTCGGCGGCCATTTTTGAGCGACTATTATAATGAATTTTAGCCATGATGCGCCAGACGAAGTTTGATTGGAACCGCCCAATATGGTAAAAGGATTAGGGAAAAACAGGAAGCCGCCGCCAAAACTGCCGCGGCCGAATGAAACAAGGCAAGAACATGCCGGACGACATTCCGAAACACTATGATCATCAAAAATTCGAGGCGCTGATCTACAAGCGCTGGCTCGAGGCCGACGCCTTCGCCGCCGTCCCCGACGACCGGAAGAACCGCTATGTCATCATGATGCCTTTGCCCAACGTCACCGGCGCCCTTCATATGGGCCATGCCATGGACAACGTCATGCAGGACCTGCTCATCCGCTGGCACCGGATGATGGGAGACAACACTCTGTGGATGGCGGGCACGGACCATGCCGGCATTGCCACGCAGGCGGTCGTCGAAAAGCGGCTCTTTGAGCTGGAGGGGAAAACGCGGCAAGACATCGGCCGCCAAGGGCTCGTGGCCAAGATCTGGGCCTGGAAGGACGAGTACCAGGAGCGCATCATCCGGCAGCAGGAAAGCATGGGCTGCTCCTGCGATTGGCGACGCCAGCGGTTCACCATGGATGCCATATGCACGAGGGCGGTGCGCGAAGCGTTTTTCCTGCTGTTTCGCGACGGGCTGCTATTCCGCGGCAACCGTCTTGTCAACTGGGACTGTCAGCTCCAGACTGCCGTTTCCGACGATGAGATCTTCCATGAAAAAGTCCAGGGGCATTTCTGGCACATCCGCTATCCGATCATTGACCCGAAACCCGGCGAGCCGCTTCATGTGACGGTGGCCACGACGCGTCCGGAGACGATGTTGGGCGATACAGCCGTGGCCTGCCATCCCGACCCGGCCGGCGAGCTCGAGAGACAGAGCCGGTCGCTCTTGGGCCGGATGGAAGGCGCCACGAAGAAAGACAGGGAGGAGCTCGAGCAGGAACTGCAACGGATCGAAGAGCGGAAAAAAGATGTCCTGCCGCTTCTCCTTAAACTCCGGAATATGGCCGAGCAGGGGCGGAAAGTCACGTTGCCTCTACTTAACCGGGAGATCCCGCTCATCCTCGACAAATGGGCCGATCCGTCGCTCGGCTCAGGATGCGTGAAGATCACTCCGGCTCACGATCCCAATGATTATGATGTTTGGGGACGCCATAGGGACACAATCGGCATTATCAACATCCTGAATCCCGACGGGACTCTCAATGCCAACGCCGGACCGTACGCCGGGCTGGATCGATTCGACGCCCGGAAAAGCGTGGTGTACGACCTCCGGGACCTCGACCTTTTCGAAGCGATCGAAGACAGGGAGATTGAGATTGGTCACTCCGACCGGTCCAAGACGCCGATAGAACCCTTTTTGTCCAAGCAGTGGTTTGTCCGGATGGGCGACGTCGAGGGCGGAGTTTTATGTGGATCCGGGTCCCGGAAAGAGTTCCGTGCTGCCGGGCTGGCCCAGGCTGCCATCGACACCGTTGAAGAGAGCTATAAATCTCCGTCCGGCCTGCGATTGACGTTTCATCCGGACCATGTTCGTTACGGCGGCACGTATGTCAGCTGGCTGGGAGAAAAGCGCGACTGGTGCATAAGCCGCCAGCTATGGTGGGGCCACCGCATCCCGATCTGGCATGGCAACCTGAAGGGTACCGAACTCGGCAAGGCCATCGCTTCTATTCCGAGAGCCGCTGCCGACGAGCTGCGGACCTGGATCGCCGACAGTGAAGGAAGACTATATAAAATCAATGAAATCAATAAATTAGATAAGAAAGGCCAATATGACGTCCTGGTCTCGCTGCACGACCCGGCGGCCGAGGCCAAATACGCCGCCCGACTTGATAGCGCCGGGTTCAAGCAGGACCCCGATGTCCTCGACACATGGTTCAGCTCTGCCCTCTGGCCGTTCAGCACGCTCGGCTGGCCCGACCCCGAAACGGCGCAGACCGATGAAGGGCAAAGACCGCTGGCGGCCGCTACTGGCCGGGCGGACTGCCTGAGCTATTACTACCCGGGCTCATGCCTGGTGACGGCCCGCGACATCATCACGCTCTGGGTTGCCCGCATGCTCGTCATGGGGCTCTACCTCCTGGGCGACGTCCCCTTCACAGACTGTTTCATCCACGCCAATATCCAGGACGGGAAGGGCGAACGGATGAGCAAGAGCAAGGGCAATGGCATCGACCCCGAGGATATCATCGAAAAGTACGGCGCCGATTCCATGCGCTACGTCATCTGTGATATGCAGACCGGGACGCAGGATATTCGCCTTCCCGTGCAGGCTATATCGCCCTACACGGGCGAGCTGGTTGACTTGGCCACGGCCAAGCATGGCCGCAGCATTTTCACTTATATTTGCCCTAAGACGGGGAAGGAGTTTGATGTACTCGGTACCATGCCGGACATTCCCATGGCCAAGATCATCAGCGAGCGGTTCGAGGTGGGGCGCGCATTTTGCACGAAGCTGTGGAATGCGGCGCGCTTCGCCATGATGAACTTGGGCGAACATAAATTCGTCCCGCTCTCCAAAAACAAGCTGAAGCCTGAGGACCGCTGGATCCTGTCGCGTTTATCTCGTGTTATTAGCAAAGTCACCGAGGAGCTCTATGCCTATAATCCGTCTGCGGCCCTCGGCGCGGCGCGGGAATTTTTCTGGAGCGAGCTTTGTGACTGGTACCTGGAGTTCATCAAGCCGCGCTTTAAGGAGGAGGATTCTGCCCCTGTCGCGCGAACGGTCCTGGCGCTGGCCCTGGACCATGTCCTACGGCTTTTCCATCCTTTTGTGCCGTTCATCACGGAAGTCCTTTGGGAGCGGCTCAATGCTCAGTGTCCGGTCCGCGGCTTGGAGAAGGCGATTCCGTCAACCGAGCTACTGATCTCTGCTTCCTGGCCGGAGCCGAAAGCGGAATGGGAGGATGGCCCGATCGAAGCGGATTTCGCGCTGCTCGAAGACGTGATCCGGAGCATCCGGGAGTTCCGCTCTCTCCACAATATCGCGCCGAGCCGCAAGCTCGAAGCGCTGATCAAAGCGGCGGGACACTCCGCGGACATTTTACGGCAAATGAAACCTCTCGTTCTGCACATGGCCAACCTTAGTCCCCTGATCATCGCCGGGGACATGAATCGACCGGCCGACGCCGCCGCCCTAGTCGTCGGCGATATGGAGATTTATCTCGCCGGTCTCGTTGATACGGACAAGGAGCGAGAGCGCCTGAATTCCAAACGCGGGAAGCTCCTTGAGGATGCCCGGAAGGCCGAAGCGAAATTATCCAATGAAAGCTTCGTCAGCCGCGCCCCGGCCGATGTCGTAGAGAAAGAACGTCAGAGGCTTAAAGATCTGCAGGCCCAGATCGAGCTCATCGACGCCAATTTGAAGGCTTTGTAAATTTTTGGGGCGCGCACCGATCGAGTTGTGTTTGATTCAAACAAAACAGTCCTTGCCACCTTGTCTAAAAAATTCGTCAAAGAATACAAGCATCAAGGGCAAATCTTTTATTTGACCAGAGAAAACTTCGATGAGATTTGTGATAAAATTCTAAGTCAAATCCAGTGATCTCAGGATGGACTCAAGCCGGGGGGGCGTGTCTGGATCAGGGCGTGGAGGATTTATAGAAGAATTGATTCCGTGAATAACAAAAAGGAAGTTCCTGTAAGAGAGCCCCAGGGACTGCGGCGAGCCATGGGATTGCCCCAGGCCACAGCCATGGTCGTGGGAACGATCATCGGAGCCTCCATTTTTGTCCAACCGTCGGAGATCACCGGGCAAGTGTTTTCTGTCAAAGGCGTTTTTCTGGTCTGGCTCGTATCAGGCCTGCTGACATTTTTTGGGGCGCTGGTGTGCGCGGAATTGGCCTCGATTTTTGCTCAGTCCGGCGGGGTTTATGTCTATTTGAAAGAAGCCTATTCTCCCTCGATTGGTTTTTTGTGGGGTTGGGCCATGTTTTGGAGCGCCCATTCGGGGATTATTGCGGCGATTGCCGTCATATTTTCACGCTATGTTTCCTATTTTTTGCCCATGAGCGCCGCCATGGTCAAGATTGTATCCATGGCGGCCATTATCATTCTCTCAGCCATCAATTACCGGGGCGTCAAGCAGGGCAGTTCTTTCCAAACGCTCATGACGTTGGGAAAGGTCATAGCTATCGTATTCATAATTTTTGCCGGGTTTATCCTCGGCTCGCGCTTTCCTGCACATTTCGTCACCGCGGACATGGGGAACCACAATATTTCGCTGAATAGTTTTTTTCTGGCCGTGGCGGCCGGATTGTTCGCGTTCGGCGGCTGGCATATGGTGACTTATAATTCGGAAGAAACGATCAACCCGCGAAAGACGATCCCGCGGGCGCTCATGACAGGAACGATCATCGTGACTATATGCTACGTAGCTCTGAATGCCGTGTATATGTATATTCTGCCGCTTGAGTCCGTCGCCTCCTCGACCCGAATTGCCGCGGATGCGGCCGATGCCCTGCTGGGATTCGGCGGAGGCGCCCTTATGTCCGGCCTCGTGATCTTCTCCACGTTCGGTGCGCTCAGCGGCATTATCCTTTGCGGGCCCCGCGTTTATTTTTCCATGGCCCGGGACGGCCTGTTATTTCGATGGGTCGGCGATATCCATCCCCGTTATGGGACGCCTCACAAAGCGATCGTCATTCAAGGAGTCTGGTCGTCTGTGCTGGTTGCCACCGGCTCCTATAAAGCTCTTTTCACTCGGGTCGTCTATACCGAATGGATATTCTTCGGATTCATGGCGATCGGCTTATTCTTGCTTCGCCGAAGGCCGGGAATTGTTCGCGGATCCAGAATTTGGGGCTATCCCGTGGTTCCCGCGCTTTTTATCGTCGCATCATTTGCGATCGTCGTAAATCAGATCGTCTCCGCCCCAAGAGAAAGCCTGTTCGGCCTGTCGCTTGTTTTGGTCGGTCTGCCGATATATTATCTATGGTCAAAAAGGATGAGAAGAGGAGTGTAGCTGATGAAAATTATTGATTTTCACAATCATTATTACCCCCCACAGTACCTGGAAGAGATTATCTCCGGGCCGAGCAATGTCAAAGTGAGCTTCGATTCGGATCAAAATCCGCTTCTCTATTATCCCGGCGATTACAACATTGTCGTTCCAGGGCACAGGGACATTGATTATCGAGCAGAAGTTTTAGCAAAGGCAGGAATCGATAAACAGATTCTGACATTCACGACGCCAGGCACGCATGTTGAGCCTCCCCCTCGTTCGGTCGAGCTGGCTCGGATCGTGAATGACAGCCTGGCCAAAATTGTCGCTGAGCGCGGCGATCGATTTGCCGCCCTGGCGACACTTCCACTGAACGATCCTGAGGCCTCTGTGGCCGAGCTGGACCGGGTTTTCGGCGAGCTTGGTTTTAAGGGCGTCATGCTGCACAGCAATGTTAACGGAGTCGCGTTGAGCGACCGACGTTTTTGGCCGCTTTACGAAAAAGCGAACGATTGGCAGGCCGTATTTTATATCCATCCCTCTTTCCCGGTGGGAGTGGAAGCGATGACGGAGTATTGGCTCATGCCCTTGATCGGATTTCCCTTTGATACGACCCTGGCGGCAGCCAAGATCGTTTTCAGCGGAGTGGCCGAAAAATTTCCTAATATAAAGTGGGTTCTTGGACATCTCGGCGGGGCCATTCCGTATCTGGCCGAGAGGCTTGACCGAGGGTATTTCGCGTTCAGAGAATGTCGGGAGAATATCAAGACTCCACCCAGCGAATACCTTAAGAAGTTTTATTATGATACGGTGAACTTTGACGTGAAAGCCCTGGAATTTGCCATTAGTTTCGCCGGCGCGGACCATTTGGTAGCCGGAAGCGATTATCCGCATCAAATTGGGAGTCTCGAGAAAATGGTGAGCACCATAAAGAAGCTAAACATTTCTGCTCGGGAAAAAGCCGGCATACTCGGAGGGAATGCCGCGAAATTACTGGAATTATAGTTTTGCCTATCCTTCTTTTGTGATTTTGATCATGGCGTCATTCGGGTGGACTTTCTGGTTCACCTTCAAGGCCACATCCTGGCCCGGCTTTGCCTCGTTCCCGTTTTGACTCTCGATTTGCAGAGAATTCACTTCTTGCTTAAAATCCGTCGAGTCACGTTTGACACATGTCTCTTGACCTGATATTCTTTGGCCAGGCTTATGTAAAGGGAATAAGGGCCATGCGATGCCCCAAGTGTCATTTTGATAATCCTGCTGATACGCGCTTCTGCGGCAACTGTGCGGCGCCGTTGCTTCCGTCGGCAGAAATCCCTGTCTCCCAGACCGAAACTTTGAGAACTCCCATCAAGGAGTTAACCACCGGATCGGCCTTTGCCGGCCGCTATCAGATCATCGAGGAGCTGGGAAAAGGCGGGATGGGCAAGGTCTACAGGGTCCTCGACAAAAAGCTCAACGAAGAGGTAGCCCTGAAGCTTATCAAGCCCGAGATCGCCTCGGACAAGGAGACGATTGAAAGGTTCAGCAACGAGCTGAAGCTGGCCCGGAAGATCGCCCATCGGAATGTCGGGAAAATGTATGAGCTCATGGAAGATGCGGGGACGCATTATATCACCATGGAGTATGTCCCCGGTGAAAATCTCAAAAGCTCTATCAGGAGATTTGGGCCTTTGCCCATTGGGAAAACACTATTTCTGGCGGGCCAGATGTGCGATGGACTGGCCGAAGCCCACCGGATGGGGGTTGTTCATCGGGATTTGAAGCCGGGGAATATCATGATCGACAAGGATGGGAACGCCAAGATCCTCGACTTCGGGATCGCCCGCTCGCTGCGCGAGAAGGGGATCACTGGCGGCGGCATTATCATCGGGACGCCGGAGTACATGTCTCCGGAGCAGACGGAAGCCAAAGAGGTCGATCAAAGGTCGGACATCTATTCGTTGGGCGTCATTCTTTATGAGATGGTGACGGGGCGGGTTCCGTTTGAAGGGGATACGGCGTTGAGCGTTGCCATTAAACACAAAACCGAGGCCCCCAAAGACCCGAAGTCGCTTAATCCCAACATCCCTGATGACCTGAGCGGAGTCATTCTAAAATGCCTGGAAAAAGATAAAGCTAAAAGATATCAGACTGCGGCTGAAGTCCGCTCCGAGCTGGAAAAAATTGAAAAAGGCATTCCCACTGCGGAACGAGTCGTGCCCGAGAGAAGGACGCTGACTTCGCGGGAAATCACGGTTAAGTTCAACTTGAAGAAGCTTTTGGTTCCGGTCCTGATTTTTAGTTTTCTTGTGATCGCCGGCGTCCTCCTCTGGCGTCTTATTCCCGCCCGAAAAGCAACTCCTGCGCCTTCTGGAAAGCCTTCCATCGCCATCCTCTATTTTAAAAACAGCACGGGGGATAAAAGCTTCGATGTCTGGAGAGACGGCCTTTCGCGGATGTTGATTTCCGACCTTTCTCAATCAGAACACATCCGGGTGGTCCCCGATGATCAGATCTACAGCATCCTGAGCAAGCTGAATGCCCTTGAAAAGGACAATTTTTCAACCGAAGATTTGCGGGAGATCGCAAGCCGCGGCGGGGCGACTTATCTCTTGAGGGGGATGATCACAAGATCCGGGAATTCCTTCCGCATCCAGGCGACCCTCCAGGAGACGAAGAAGCTTGAAGAGATTGCCGGCAACTACTCGGCCGATGGAAGCGGCGAGGGCAGCTTTTTCAGCATGATTGATGATTTGACCAGGAAAATAAAGACGGGCCTGAATCTTTCGAGAAGCCAGATAAGCGGCGAAAAAGACAAAGGAGCGGAAGAAATCACGACCAGTTCTCCCGAGGCCTACAAATTATGCAGCGAAGGTTATCGTCTTAACTATAAGGGAGAATTCCGAAAAAGCATCGAACTCCTCGAGCGGGCGGTGGCGATCGATCCGCAGTTTGCCTCTGCCTACGCCCTACTCGGAGCGGCTTATTACAATTTGGGCTATCCTTCAAAATCGTCTGAAAACAGGAAAAAAGCTTTCGAATTAAGCGACCGGCTGCCTGAAAGGGAACGCTTAGGTGTTCAAGCTTCTTATTATCGTTCTGCTCAAAGGACTTATGATAAAGCGATCGAAGCAAGGAATCAAAGTTTGCGGCTCGATCCGGATGACCTGAACGTGGCCAGAAATCTTGGATTCATCTACTCCGCTTTAGAGCAATGGGATAAAGCCCTGGAACTATATGAAACGAATATCATAAACAAAGTCGAGGCTTATTTCCCATATGAACAAGCAGCTTTAGCATATAGTAGCAAAGGGCAATATGATAAAGCCCAGACTGTCCTTGAGGATTATCTCGCCAGCATTGGAGATCTTGCAGTAATCCACCGGTCCATAAGCACCAATTATCTTTGTCAGGGGAGATATGATCTGGCACTGAGGGAGGCTGATAAAGCATTATCAATTTCCCCTGGGCAATTCCAGAATTTCACATTAAAAGGCGATATCCAGCTTCTTCAAGGATATTTTCTTGAGGCCGAGAAAGAATATCAGAAGCTATTTAGCTCTGACGAAAAAGTCGCTCAAATATCAGGCAAAGACAGATTGACGACTTTATATTTATCGCAAGGTCAATACGAAATGGCCGAAAAACAAGCGAAGCAGGGGATCGAACTATCCCGGGAGCTTGATGACAAAGAAAATGAATCGGGTTTTCTAACACGCTTAGGATATATTTATGTCAAGTCGGGAAGTCCTGCCGACGCTATAAATGAATTTGACAAAGCATTAAAAATCGCCATGGATAAAGGGAGTATCACTTCCCAGGTCTCCGCTCTTCACCTGAAAGGCCTTGCTCTTCTGGAGAAGGAATCAATCCCCGAAGCTCAAAGCATCTCCGACGACCTCAAGAGAGTTATCGAGAGCTGGCTCAATCCTAAGCTTATGAGAAGCTATTACCGATTGATAGGGATGATCGAGCTAAAAAAGAAAAATTATGCAGAAGCCGTTGGTCATTTTGAAAAAGCGATTTCGCTATTGGATTATGAGCGGGGACCGGAAGCCGATGACCATGCTTTTTACTATGAGCCTCTTGCCTTTGCATACCATATGTCGGGCAATCTGGAGAAAGCCCGGGAGCAGTATGAGAAAATAACGCAGCTGACGACCGGCAGATTTTCTTATGGTGACATCTACGTCAAGAGCTTTTACATGCTAGGGAAGATACACGAACAAAAAGGTGATAAAGCCAAAGCCGTCGTCAATTACCAGAAATTCCTCGACCTCTGGAAGGACGCAGACCCGGGTCTGCCCGAAGTCGAAGACGCCACAAAGCGCCTGGCGGCGCTGAAAGGACCGCGGATCCCCTAGGTATTTTCTCTCGTCTCAAGATACCAAGTCCCCGCAGCTGGGAAAGGCTTCCGCAAAAGAAGTCATCGCTTCCATGACGCTCGAAGAAAAGGCGAGCCTCGCCGTGGGCATGGGGATGAGAATGGCAGCTCTCCCTTCACGTGAAACCGGCCTAGGAATTCGGCTATGGTTTGTCATACGCCAATTTTGCGTACAGCAACCTGAAATTAAGCTCAACAAACTTCAGCAAAAAAATGATCGTTATGCTGGACGTGAAGAACGCCGGAACTATCGCCGGCCGGGAGGTTGCCCAGCTTTACCTGCCGAAAATATAGCCGGTAGATTTGGGATAGAAGAGATCTGAAAAAATAGCCCAGCCCGATATGGAATCCGAAGTGATATTTATGCTTCTGATCAAGCTCAAGAGCTTATTTTCTGATTCTTCAATTTTCGGGATTCGAGGAGTTGTAACACACTTTCCCTAATCAACTGGCTAAGGTCGGCTTCCCTTTCGATTAAGGGGCGGACATCGTCAACCGCCTTCGGCCAATCGACACTCTCAAGCCTATTGATGACCAGCTGCACCCAGTTTGTCGGAGTGACTTCGGGGCCCTGCCATTTCGTCTGGTGGAGCGCGTCGTTCAGGAATCGGATATTCGGCTCGGGCCAGGAAGGATCGGACATGTACCAGTAAAGATCATAGAGATCTCGGCCCTTGAAATAGGGACGCATGAGAATGGCATGGAGTTTGCCGCTCAGCAGCGAAGCTTGATCATAATGAAGGACGTTCAAAATGACATAGCGGCGGATGATGGAGGTCTCAAACAATCCGCCCTCAGGAGGACGGCTGTCTACCTCCACCTTGACGGAGAGCGATTCCGTTCGATGGGGGGATAAGCCGAGTTCGTAAAACAATCCAGGAAAAGTGATGAACGCGGATTTGACCGGGATGTCAACCTTAAGCTTATGGCTTTTCACGAGATAAGCTTCAGCTTCAAAGGATTTGCAGACACCGGAAATGATCTTGACAAAATCTTTGCAATCGGAAGGACTCGCTAAAGCGAAATCAAGATCCTCGGAATAGCGAGGAAGCATATAGAGCAAGCGCAGGGCTGTGCCTCCGTGAAATATCCAGGAAGTGAACGCCCCGCCCTCCTGGAGGAACTGAAGGATCCGCGCTTGACAGTATTCCCGCACCAGATTTTTTGCCAGCAATCTGTTCGGTGCTTTAGAAATAATTTGCTTAATCTGCTCTTTCATGATTGCTTCAGCTCCTGAGCGATCGTCTTAATTTTTTGTGCAGCATTCCACAGCTTTCGGCTTTCAAATTTGCGAGCCAGTTCAAGGAGAAGCTCGGTGCTTAAATTCTCAATATTTTGGAGCCTCAGCTCCCTCAAATAATTGAGGTTGTCTGACCCCGGAGTCAGGTACAGCAGGTCGAGCAGGGCTTTCTCTGCGGAGGCGATAAAAGCGGACTGGCCGCTGCCGAGATCGATCAGCTGATAGCCGAAAAACAGCTCTTTCTTGATGTGCTTAAAAATATAAAGACCGAGAGGCGTGGAAAGGGCTTCCGGCCTCCCGGTTGTTACGCTCGTGATCGAGGGCACATATTCAGGGATGAGGCCGTGGTGTTCTAAAGCTGATTGAAGGCTGATATAGGAAGCACGTTTCAACCGATTCGCAACAAGAAATGGATGGGGCGGGTTTTTCTGGTGCGGTTCGGCGAGGGCATAGAGTCCGCGGCGAAGCTGGATGAGTTTTCCGGACTTAACCCATCTAGAAAGCTGTCGTCCAAGATCGACCGGTTCGACGGCTCCGGCCAGCAGTAAACTAGAATGGAAGACCGGGTCTAGGCCGACGAGTTCTAAGAGCTTATTCCATTTCATGGCATTAATATGCCATAATTGGTATATTATTGCAACAAATATTTAAGCCAGACTTTTAAAATAAGAAATTTGCCAAGAAGGTTTGACAAATTTATGTGATCGACTACGTCAATCCTCTCGTGCTGATGACGGCAATCAACATTGGGGGCAAGGCGGAGACGGCGAAGAGGAAGGGGAAGACTGCCCGCCGCGAAAAAGTGAACCCCTATTCTTCTCCCGTGATCTTGAATACCGCGTCATTCGGGTGGACTTTCTGGTTCACCTTCAGGGCCACATCCTGGCCCGGCTTTGCCTCGCTCACATTTTGATGCTCGATTTGCAGAGAATTTATCTCTTGCTTAAAATCCGTCGAGTGGCCGAGGAAGTGGACCATGTCGCCGACGCGAAGCTTGTCCGTCAGTCCCAACACGGCGACACTGATGCGGTCGAAGTAGTGGGTCACTTTGCCGACGCGATTTTCAGACATGGCTGCCTCCTTTCAAGTCAAGGCGGTTGATACGCGTTCCCTCAACCGATCTCCTAAAAAGATCATCAACCCATAGTATATCATAACGAGCGGCGAATTTGCCCAGTGGCTTGCCACGGGGAGCCGCTCGTAGAGGGTTCCAAGGGGGAGCCGCCCCCTTGGTCAATTAAATTTTCATCGGAGACACATTTATGAATATTAAAAATGCATATT
>Ga0315285_10004958_pt1 | contig 13777 bp, 10 predicted proteins | sample YL17G09_36_MG_FD_203698 | JGI IMG/M metagenome (GOLD analysis project Ga0315285, IMG submission 203698) | Sediment microbial communities from Yellowstone Lake, YNP, Wyoming, USA - YL17G09_36 | ecosystem: Environmental > Aquatic > Freshwater > Lake > Sediment | place: USA: Wyoming | collected...
GTTCACGGTGCGATGCGACGAGGTGGACCTCCGCAACCATCGCCCGCGGGCTGAGCTGATCAAAAGGATCCGCACGGTGCTATGATAGTTGCCCGAACGATTCAGGAAATCCGCGCCGCGGTCGCCGACGCCAAGTCGGCTGGGCATGTTGTCGGCCTGGTCCCGACAATGGGCGCGCTTCACGCGGGCCACTACAGCCTCATTGACGCGGCCAGGCGGCAATGCCCGTTCGTGGCGGTCAGCATCTTCGTAAACCCGCTGCAATTCGGCCCCGCCGAGGACCTCGCAAGGTATCCCCGCACGATCGAGGCGGACCTGGCGGGCTGCCAGGCGCATGGCGTTGCGGCGGTGCTGCTGCCGGATGCGCGGGAGATGTACGGGCGCCCGTGCCGGACCGTCATCGAAGTGCCCGACCTAGGCCGGACGTTGTGCGGCGCCAGCAGGCCGGGGCACTTCGCGGGCGTCTGCACGGTCGTGGCCAAGCTCTTCAACATCGTCCAGCCGGACGTTGCATACTTCGGGGCCAAGGACTTCCAGCAGACTGCGATCATCCGCCGGATGGCCGACGACCTGAACTTCCCGCTGGCGATCGCGGTTTGCCCGACTGTCCGCGAGCCGGATGGGCTGGCCATGTCCAGCCGAAACGCATACCTGACGCCCGACGAGCGTCGCTCGGCGCCGGCCCTGTGGCAGTCGCTGAAAATGGCGGCCGATCTGGTCGCCGGCAGGCATCCGCCGGCCGGCGAGGTCGTCGAGGCGATCCTGGCGTACCTGGCCGGGCATGCCCCGGGCGGGGTCGTGGATTACGTCGAAATCGTGGACCCGCGGGAGCTTTCTCCCGTGGAAAAAACCGATGGCAATGTTCTGATCGCCTTGGCGGTGCGTTTCGGCCGGGCCAGGCTCATAGACAATATCCTGGTGGACTAACACAAGCCCGGCAGTTAAAATAGACCGTTTCCGGCCGGGTGCAGGCCGGGCCGGATTGCGAGTTTCTGAGATTTTTCTGACATTCGACGTCGAAATGTTGATATGTTGATAAAGGTTCTTCGGACAAAGATTCATCGTGCCACGGTAACCTCGGCGGACCTGGATTACGTCGGGTCGATCACGGTCGACCAGGACCTTATGGAGGCCGCGGGCCTGGTGGAAGGTGAGTTCGTGCTCGTGGCCGACCTGGCGAACGGGACTCGGCACGAGACTTACGTCATACCTGGGCAGCGCGGCAGCGGCGAGGTCTGCGTCAACGGCGCCGCGGCCCGGCTGGTTCACGCCGGGGACAAGATCATCATCATGTCCCACGCGTACGTTACGGTCGAGCAGGCAGGTCTGTTCAAGCCAAGGGTCGTATTGGTCGATGATGAAAACAAGATTGTTCGTGGTTTGTAGTGCCCCTTCACGTTTTGAAGGTTTTTGGCCATGTAGTTTCTTTGGTTTCAGGTGAACAATTTGCTGATTTCGTGCGTATCGACGATAACAGGGGCCTGCCCGAGGCATTGTGCCTTTGGAGGCTCCTGGGGCTATGAATGGGCCCGGCATCAGGTCGTTTGTGAATTTACCGCCAAGGTATGGCGGGTGATCTCAAACCGCCCTCTAAGGGCAAAGGAGTCGAAATGAAACGGTACACGGCGTTTTGCGCGGTCCTGTTACTGGCCCTGTCGGCCATGGCGCAGGCTCAGACGTCCAAGTTGCTCAGCGACATGGTTGCCAAGGCGTCGGGGTCCTTGGCGGTGGTCAAGTACACCGTCGAGTTGGAGACCGGCAACAGGACCGGCGCCGGCCAGGCCGTCTGCATCTCCCCGGCCGGTGTATTCGTGACTACGTCGCTGGACCCGCGGATGCGGGTTGAGGAACTCAAGGACTTCGAGTTGGTCCTGCCCGGCAATGAAGGAAAGACTCTCAAGGCCAAGCTTCTGGGCATCGATCCCTGGACGGGCCTGGGCTTCGTGCAGTGCACGGAGAAGCATGAATGGCAGGTCGTGCAGTTCTCCCGCACTTCGCAGGTCAAGCTCGGGGACGAGGTGATGTCGATCGGCCTGATGATGAGCGATCCGGCCTGGCCGGTGTACGTCGGCACGGCCTACGTCTCCTCGAAGCTTCGAGTGCCCAACGACCTTGTCTTCGTCATGGGCGGGCGGCTCACGGGCTCCTGCTCGCCGGTATTTGCCGCCGATGGGCGGGCTGTCGGCATCATCGGGCGTCAACTCCCGCTGGGCTACGAGGCCCCGACCGAAAAAGGCATGGCGCCGCTCCAGTTGGTCGACCAGCAGCAGGCGGCCTTCTTCACGCCTGTTGAGGAATTCGTCCACGTCCTCGAGAGCATCCCCTCCGACGGCAAGGTGGCACGCCTGCCCTGGATGGGCGTCAACAAGTTCGAGGCCATAAACCAGGACCTCGCCGACATCCTCAAGCTGGACAAGCCCGCCGTCAAGATCGACGAGGTGATCCCCAAGCAGCCGGCGGCAAAGGCGGGCCTGGCCGATCGTGACATCATCGTCGAGATGGACGGCAAGCCCCTGGAGAAGCTGGCAACGCCCGACCTGACAGTCAGGAACTTTGTCCGCCAACTCATGAGGATGCGAGTCGGCACCGTCGTCAAGCTCAAGGTCCTCAGCGGCACGGTCTCCAAGGAGGTCAACGTCACCCTCGAGGAGATGCCGATCAGGCCCAACGAGGCCAAGCAGTACTTCAACAAGTCCATCGGCCTGCTGATCCGCGAGAAGGTCCCGCTCGATGAGTTCCTCGACAAGACACCTTCCTCGAAGGTTCCCGGCCTGATCGTCGTGGGCATGGTCAAGGACAGCCCGGTCGCCCTTGCCGGCCTCCTGGGCGGCGACGTGATCACCAACGTCGACAACCAGCCGGTCAAGACCGCCGACAGCTTCAAGGAGATAGTCGAGAAGTCCCTGGCCGCGGGCGCGACCACGCCGCTCCAACTGCTCGTTCGGCGCGGCGATAAGGCCGAGGTGATCACGGTCCGCCCGACAACAGGCAACTGACGCTCGCGTGCGGTGCCGGCAAAGCCGGAGCATCGCATGGCAATGAGGGCTGAAGCATGAAGGCAGCAGTCGCCCTTGCGCTGTTGGCTGCCTGGACCGGCGCGGTGTCGGCCAGGGCGGCTCAGCCGGCCAGTTCCGTGTATTTGGGTTCTTCAGAACCGAACCAGGACTCGCGATTGGCAGCCGAGAGCTTCCTCAACTCTGCCATCGAGATGACCTGCCGCACATCGTCAACGCCCGCTCGGGCCGGTCGGCTGGTGGTGCTGAGCCGCTTCGCCGACCGGCTTGCGCCGGGTGATTGGCGCGCCGGCCGACTCCTGGCCGATATCTACCTCGCCCAGGCCGACCCCAACGCCGAAATCAAGGCCCTTGAGTCGTACCTGGCTGGGCAGCCGGATGACTACCAGGTCCACATGCGATGGATGAACGCCCGTCTGGCTGGAATGCAGAACGTCGCGGATCGTGACGCTTTCCTCCGGTCCGTCGCCGAGCGAAAGGACCTCGACGAGTCCGTCCGGGCACAGACCCTGGCCACGCTGACTGACCTTCTGCTGGGCCAGGGGCGAACCACGGACGCCGCCGAAACCGCCAGGCAGGCCGTGACGCTGGACCCCTATGGGCCGGCCGGCCTGGCCGCATGGACGCAAACCCGCGAACATGACGATCCCAACACTTCGGTCGGCCTGGACCTGCGGACGCTTCGAGCCAGGCCCAGGGCCTTCGACGCCGCATGGCGCATCGGCCTGCGGCTGGGGGAACTGGGCCTCCACGAAAAGGCGATGGAGTTCTTCAGCCACGTCTGGGCGGCGGGGGCATCCGACAATCAACCCATCGCCGCCCCGCCCAGGATGACCGCCCAGTACGCCAGCGCGCTGCTGGACGCCAACCAGCCCGACAAGGCCGTCGAGGTGCTACAGCCCGCCCTCGAGCGATACGCCGACAACTCCGACCTGGAAAGCCTGCTGATCGAGGCCTGGCGCAAGGCCGGCAAGGACACCCAGGCCGGGCAACTCATCCAGAACATGGCCAGGGCGTACAAGGTCCGCGAGGGCGCCGGCACAATCCCCCCGGCATTGGCCGCCGAACTGGGCTGGTTCTACGCCACAACCCAGCCGCACCCGAGCCTGGCCGTCGTATATGCCGGCCGGGCTATCGCGTCAGATCCCAACAACCCCGTCTGCCAGCGAATCATGGGCGCCGCCGAACTCGTGGGCGACCAGGTCAAGCAGGGCATGGCCAGGCTCGAAAAGCTCCTCGGAAAGGACCTCTACGCGTCGGTCCTCCTGGCTGAACGATACCAGGCCGCGGGAGACAAGGAAAACCTCCGCAAGGTCGTGCTCGCCGCGGTCCCGCTGGGCGCCGGCGGTCCGGCCTGGCGAAAGCTCCGCGAGATCGCCGCCAAGAACCAGATCGATCTGCCCGCGCCAAAGGGCCGCGACGAGGCACTGGCGCTGCTCAAGGACCTCCCGCCGGACTGCCTGAAAATGCTCTCGCGGCCCAATGAGTGCATCTCGATCCAACTGGCGCCCGTCGTCGACGCCGACGGCCGGCTGCTCTGCGGCGAGCCCATCGAGATCGACGCAACCCTGAAAAACATCAGTACAACCGACGTCCCGCTGGGCGAGACCGGCGTGATCAACCCCCGCCTGGCCCTGGCGGCGCAGCTCGAAGACTCCCGCGGCCAGGTCCTGGTCAACGCCTCTCGACTGCCCATGGCCGTCTGGGCCGCGCCGAGAGTCCTCAAGCCCGGACAGACCGTCACCTGCCGGGTCAGGCTGGACGTGGGCGACCTCGCCGCCGCCGTCGCGCCGCACCCGCTCGAGGACCTGCGCCTGACCGTCAACGCCATCGTCGACCCCGCCGACGACGGCGCCACCAGGCTGCCGAGTTTCAAGCTCCCGCCGCTCAAGGTCGTCCGCTCCGGCCTGCTGGGCAAAGTCTCCGCCGACACGCCCGACGGCTGGCGCCTGGCATACCAGCAGGCCCTGGGTCGGATCGTCTTCGACTACCGCCGCGGCAAGCTGCCGGCACGAATGCGGGCCGCGCGGCAGATCGGCTCAATGCTGGCGCTGGCCGTCGATGTCGAACGCAGCCGACAGGCCCCGCCGGGAATGCTCCAGGGCCAACTCGACCGCCTGGCCATCCTCTCCATGTTCCGCGCGATCCTGGCCGACAAGTCCCCCGCCGTGCGGGCCGAGGCGGCCTTGGCCATCGGCGCAGTCCAGCCGGACGATACCGTCATCGGCCTGCTGTCGCCGCTGATCGAGGACCCCGCCGCCATGGTCCGCTGCCGACTCGTAGAGATGCTCGCCGCCACCGCCACCAAGGGCAATGCCACCATCGTCGACCTGATGTCCAACGACCCCGACGGCCTCGTCCGCCAGATGGCCAACGCCTTCAAGACACGCTAAGGCCGCCCGCCGAAGCGGGCAAGTGGACAGCAAGGACAGCATGGACAGCGCGACCAGCACGCCCTCCGCGCAGCCCATGATGCTGCCCGCCCAGCCGGCGAAGGACCGGGATAAATGGTTAGCGTCCCTATTTATCCCTATTTATCCTATTTATCTTGCGAATAACAGCACTTTGGCGTACCAATAAGGCCTTATTGCCAGAAGAAGGGGCCGACCATGAAGCAGACATACGAGCTAGAGCAGATAGATCCTTGCGATGTGGAATATGCCGAATTCAACCCCAGAGGCGAAACCCCAGCACAGATCGAGGCCGATCCAACCTTCGAGCAATTGAAGGACTCCGTGTATAAGTATGGAGTCTTAGTTCCGATCGTGGTGCATCGCCAGGTGTCCGGCAAGCCCTACCGACTCGTGGATGGCGAACGGCGCCTGCGGGCAGCGCTCGTGACCAAAGTTCAAAAAATCCCTGCTCACATCGCGACGAAAGGTTCAGGGCTTGACGACCTTGCCCAAGCCTTTCACATCCACATGCTGCGAAAGCACTGGAAGGCCATAGCGCAAGCGAAGGCCTTGAAAAAAATCATCGAGGAGCAAAAGAGACAAGGCACGTCCCCAATGGTCGGCGATCTACTCGATGAATTGCGAATTACTACAGGATGCACGGAAACTAGGCTGAAGGCTCTGCGCCGCGCGATTCGGTTCCCTGAGTCGGTGCTCAAGGCCGTTGGCGACGGCAAGCTTAACTGGAGCCATCTTATCCAGATAGAGGAAAGCTTCATAGAGCTGCTGAGCAGCAGGTTTCCAGACCTCCTCAGAGAGATAGGAGCGAAGCAAGCCAGATCAGTCTTGGTAACCAAAGCCCAGCGAAGAGCGCTTACGAGCACACGTGCACTAATGGAGAACGTGGCTCCCGTCATTGCGAGGGCGGAAACGAACGAAGAAAAGGATTGGGCTAAGCATCTGCTGAAGCAGTTCATCGAGCAGTTGGACATGCCCGCCGAAACGGTGCTCCAGCAGTATGAAAAAAAGTTCCCACTGTCTGGGAAGAACTGGTCTGAACTTGGAAATGACATAGTGGAGTTGGCAGACGTCCTTGGCGAAAAGCTTGACCGAGTGGGGAGCAACATGGTGAAAGGTTACCCCCAAATAACGAGAGAAGTGCTGACACGGCTGCAATCGCTACGCAAGAAGATCGATACGGTTACCCGGCGCATCAATCGCGCGACGGAATAGGAAGACGGGGAATGACTAGCTTTCAGAAATATGTGTTGCGCGAAATGAAAAAGAAGTACACGGGGCTCGCGCTAACAACCCCTCCACCATGGCTTGAAGAATCAAGATGGAGTCCCGTATTCTGTATGGCGATTCCGAACGACACGCGGGTGATTGCCGTCGACACAATTCCTAGTGCTAGCATCCCGAGGACGATCTACAGCCAGGAAGTGTGTTCCCTCATTAGTCAGCACCCAGAACTTAGGGTGATTGTTTGCGTAATGGATAATGTACTGGCCTCCTTCCCGGATACCGTAGCCCTCTGCCACGAGATGGGTTGTGGTTTGCAGACCCTCATCCCCGAGGTTGGACTCAAGACGCTCTTGACAACCGACCTGGACAAGATGGGCACAAGCGCGGCAGATATTGAGCCAGGTTGGTTCCCACGACACATTTTGGATAGGGCGCAGAATCTGAATAACTTGTCGTTTCACAGAAAGATCAACCGGTTTTGCCAAAACATTGCTGCATATGGGGACGATGAGGCCGCCGTGACTGCCGCAGTCAAAGCGACCATTGATCAACTACTTCAGGACTATCCACGGTGCCACCCTGACGTAGGAAGTTTCATGAAACTTGACCATTTTGAGACGATATTTCGGCAGGCCATCCCCAATAGCACTGAACATGTACTACACTCGTTCAGGGTGTTTCTCATTGGTTGCGCGATTATCAACCGCTTCTACGACAAATTCCAGCGTGCCCACGAGCGTTTGTGCGTCGGCAATGTGAGGGGGTTGTGCGTTGAGTACTGTTGGTTGCTAACAGCGATATTCCATGACATCGGGCGACGGAAAGAAAGCACGCCCAAGCTAGTGGAGACGGATTTGGAAGATGATGACATGGTTGTCTCCATCCGGGGCAAAGAAACTCGCTGGCTCAGAGAGGACTACAAGGGCGCCCGAAGGATTCTTGCGTCGCTGGGTGCCTTCGTCGCTTCGGACCCGACTGACAATCAGGACTGGGATGCGGCGGCTCTCACTGATGATAAGGACGAGGAGCTATCAAGCGAATTGACAATGCTTTATGACGAGATGAGTAGCCACGCCGTCATCAGTGCATTTGATATGCTTGCCAGCATCGTCAAAGAGGCGAGGGCGGTCAATGAACGAAAGAACCGCCCTTTCGTTGTTACGCACGCCACTCCGGCCGCTTTAGCAATCTTGCTTCATGACTGGCGAATCTGGGAACACGCAAGAAAGTGGCGGCTCTACCCGGTGGATTGTGGGATCCTACCAATGGCGGCGTTGCTTATTTTCGTTGATACCTGGGATGACTTCAAACGGAAAGGCCCCATCTCCCCGATCAGCGTTGACTCATTCTTAATTGATGATGGCGGGGCATCCGTAACAATCACATGGCACGAGGCAGAGGACTACGAGAAAGAAAAGGTGAAGTATAGCGCGTTCGAGAGAGCCTTAAAGAATCACATCTTCCGAATGAGTATTGATGCCAAGGTTAAGACGGTATGACCAGACTACTCCTTGTCGAACCCGAGTTTCCTTTGTCCGATAAGAGCAAGAACCACTCTCATTTCTTGCCTATTGGGCTGCTCAAGATCGGAACATGGCATAAGCAGCAGGGCGACAGGGTCACCCTTGTGCGGGGTCTGCGGCCTGCGGGGATACGTCCAGACAGGATTCTGATAACCTCGCTCTTTACGTATTGGTCAGTTGCCGTTCATGAGGCCGCGCGCTACTACCACGCTCGCTACCCAGGTGCGCGGGTAGAAATAGGTGGAATATATGCATCACTTATGCCTGACCACTGCCGACGGATGGTTCCTTTTGCGGAGGTCACACCCGGTCTCTATCGGGACGGCGTGGCAGAGAATGTGCAGGTGGACTTCTCGTTGCTCGATGATAATCTAGATTACCAGGTAATCCACACCTCGCGGGGATGCACACACCGATGTGCATTCTGTGGGACTTGGAAGATTGAGCCGAGATTCACGTTCAAACGGTCAGTTCTTGCAGAAATCCAAAAACCGAAGCTAGTGTTATATGACAATAACCTGCTGGCAAACCCGCACATTGACGACATTTTGCGAGAGCTTGCCGAGCTTCGGTTGCCACGGGGACGACGGTTGACCTGTGAAAGCCAGAGCGGGTTTGACCTTCGCCTCCTCACCCCGCTCCGGGCTCAACTGCTTCGAGATGCCAGGTTCCAGAATCCGCGTATTGCCTGGGACGGACCCTATAACCAGTGGTCAGAAGTGCGCAAGAGTGTAAACGTGCTGAAGGCTGTTGGCTACGGAAGGAAGGACATTTTCGTCTTCATGGTTTTCAATTACCACATGCCTTACGCGGAGATGAAGGCGAAGCTCGATGCATGCCGCCGGTGGAATGTACGGGTCATCGACTGCCGCTATAGGCCGCTTGATCAGACGTTTGACAACTACGTCCCCGGGCCCAAGCCACAGACAAGCGAGGACTACTACATACACCCAAATTGGACCGACCAAGAGGTACGGCATTTTCGCCAGGCCGTACGCCACCAGAACATTGCGATTCTGCTAAACCTGCCCAGCGGCAGGTATGTGCATGGTTGCGAAAGCCGCAAGGTTTAATAGGCCGGTGGCATGTTTCCCAGGAGCCATCGCCCGCCGTGCCATGCTTCCGTCTGCGGAAGCATGTCCGGGTCGTTTCTTTGGTTGTAGTCCGAGCCAGTAGTCCGAGCCGGTTACCGTGATTCGCTGTCGCCCCGCTGGGGCTCTGGTTCGTGGGGATCGGTTCCGGGGGTTCCCTTCGGTCACCTCCGGCTAAATGCTGCCGGCCCGTCGGGCCTGGAATGCTCCGAACTACCTTCTTCCCTCCGCGACTCTGCGTCTCTGATCCGAAAAGAAGGTGGTAGGTAATATGTATCAGGGATCAGGCGATAGCCCTTGTCCTCGTCCTCGTTCTCGTTCTCGTTCTCGTCCTCGTCCTCGGCTTTTCCCTTCATCGGGTGAGCCGAAGGCACATGTTCGACTGCGGCCGAGCCGCTATTTCAGCGGCTCAATGGCGTAGCGGGCCATTTTGAGGGGTTTGCCGAGTTGGTTGGCGAGGTGGTAGGCCAGCACGCGGTTGACGGCGTGGGCCTGGTTGTCGGGCAGGGGGGTCTTTCGCCCGGCCGCGACGGCGGCAAGGGCGTCCAGGCCGGCAAGGGCGGCGTGGTCGAGGCGGAGCTTTTCAACCAGGCCGGTCTGGCCGGTCTGGCCGGCTGCACCGGTCGAGTTGGCGGCGCCGGCGGCGCAGCTCGAGCAGACCAGCCCGCCCTCGCTCGACGAGAAGCACATCCCGCGGGCATTGGGGCCGACATGTCGCCCGCAGGCGGCGCAGGCTGTCAGGTCGCCCAGCAGGCCGACGTGGCGCAGCGTGCGCCACTGGAACCACGCCAGTACGGCCGGGGCGGGGGCGTCGGCCTCGCCAAGCCTTGCCAGGGCGTTGTGCAGAAGGTCGAAGACCTCCGGGTGCGGGTCGGCCTCGGCCAGCAGTGCCCCGGCCAGTTCGATCATGTACAGGCCGGTGTTGAGCCGCCCCGCGTCGGTCCGCAGGGCCAAGTGGGAGTCGGTCTCGGTGAACTCGACAAGCGTTCCCAGCGACCCCGCCGGGTGCGGGATGCACACCAGGTCGCCCTCGCTCATAAGGTCGATCGCGCCGCCGGTGCTGCTCTTTTTCCGCTTGGCGCCTTTGGCCAGCAGGCGGACCACGCCGGAGGCCCGGCCTAGAAAATGCACAATCTGCGACGTCTCGCTGTAGTCGCTGGTTCGCAGGCAGATGGCTGAGTCGCGCTGCTGCATGGGCGGATCATTTTTCCAGTTTGTGTACGCCGGGTCGGCAGGAAGTAGCCGGCAGCCGGTAGCCGGTGGCCGGGTAAGAGGCAGAGCCGGTAGCGACAGTCTCTAAGTGTCCCATAGGTTCTCTAACGGCGCCGCCTTTGAACAGGGCCGCAAATTGGCTTGCCTTCTAAACCGGCTACCGGCTACCAGCTACCGGCTACCAGCTACCGGCTACTAGCCCCCGGCATCGCCGCCGGCGGATTTGGCGAGCCGCTCGACCCGCAGGCGGATGATTTTTCGTTCATCGGCCGCCATGACGCTGAATCGCGCCCCGTGGGCATCGAGCTTCTCGCCAACCTGCGGGATATAGCCCAGTTCGGAGAACACGAATCCCGCGACGGTGTCGTAGTCCTCATCCTCGGGCAGCTCCAGGCCCAGGGCGTCGTTGAGGTCATCGACGTACATCCGCGAGTCGATCTCCGCGACGGTCTCGCTGATTCGCTTCATCTCATCCGGCTCGTCGCGGTCGTACTCGTCGGAGATTTCGCCGACGATCTGCTCCAGCAGATCCTCGATGGTGCATATCCCGGCCGTGCCGCCGTACTCGTCAAGAATTATCGCGATGTGGATCTTGAGGCGTTTGAAGTCCCGCAGCAGGTCGTCCAGCGGCTTGGTTTCCGGCACGAAGAACGGCTTGCGGATGATCTGGCGAAGCGGCACGTCCTTGTCCTGGCCGACCAGCCGGAGCAGGTCCTTCGCGTAGAGCACACCGATGATGTTGTCCATGTCCCGCTCGTAGACGGGCACGCGCGTGTGTCCGGCAATGACGATCTGCTCGGCCGCCTTTGGCCAGGGCATGTCGGCCGGGATGGCGAAAAGCTCCGTGCGGGGCGTCATTATCTCGGCGGCGCGGGTTTCGCCGAACTCCATGACGGACTCGATCATATCGACTTCCTCGGCGTCGACGGCGCCCCCGGCGACGCCTTCGCTGGCGGCCTGGAGGATCTCGGCCTTGGCGGCCTCGTTGGCCTCGCCGGCAACCACCCCGCTGAGCCGGCGGATGGGCAGGTCGAAGGCGTTCATCACCGCCGCGACGGGGTAGAAGATGTACCGTATCGCAATCTGGATTCCCAGCGTGGCGCGGAGAACCTTCTCGCCGGCGTACGACGCCCAGACCTGGGGAATTGCTATGCTGAAGACCGCGATGATTCCCATCGCCACCAGCACGGCCGCCACAAGCCCCCAGCCGATGCCGGCCAGGACGCCGAAGGCCTTCATCAGGGCGATTGTCAGCGCGACGTTGGCAAGTGACCGGCAGAACGACATCGTCCAGCGAAGGGCGGAGAGGTTCTTCTCCAGCACTTTCAGCTTCGCCTTGCCGCGAGGCCCGGCGAACGCCTCCTCCAGCGGCGCCCGCCGCCAGATGCGCAAGGAATAGCTCACCAGCGCGAAGAAGCACGACAACGCCGCCGACGCGGCCACGACCCATACCCAGCGCAACACGATGCTATTTGCCTCCCACGGGCTGTTCTGACGGGGACCTATCCATGGCGAACAATCATACTCCAAAAACAAACAAGCTCCAAACGACAAGCACCCAATAACAAACAAGGACCAAACGGCAAAACAGCAAATTCCAAACGACAAGCACCAAGCAACAGAGAAGTTCCAAATCACAAGCACCAAATAACAAACAAGCACCAAACGACAAGGACCAAACACCAAACAAGAACCAAAGGAAAAGCACCAAGGACCCAACAAAGAACTCCCTGGGTGGAACAAGAATCCCCAAGTCGTGAAGCCCAGGGATAGCAATCCCTGGGTGAAAACGCCAAGCATCAAAGCTTCATCGAGTCCTGCCGACGCGAAAGTTTGGCACTCGATTGTTGTTTCATCCCCGTTTGGAATTTGTTGTTTTGCCGTTTGGTCCTTGCTTGAATTTTGGTGCTTGTTATTTGGAGCTTTTTTGCTTGCCGCGCCGCCCTACTCCGCCGAGAAGCGGAACTCCGTTATCGTCCGGAGAGTCTGGCCTGGGCGAAGGACGCACGAGGGGAAGGCCGGGTGGTTCGGCGAGTCCGGCCAGTGCTGCGTCTCCAGGCAGAAGCCATAATACTTGTGGTATGTCTTGCGGCCCTTGCCGACGTTGGTGGAGTCCAGGAAGTTGCCCGAGTAGAGCTGCACGCCGGGCTCGGTTGTCCAGACTTCCATAACGCGCCCGCTGCCTGGCTCGGAGACGCGCACGGCCCGGACGAGCCCCCCGGCCCCGGCGGTGCGGAGCACGTAGTTGTGATCGTAGCCCAGCCCGTTGCGGAGCTGCTCGTCGTCGGCGCCGAGGCGCTCGCCCAGCGTGTGCGGCGTGCGGAAGTCCAGCGGCGTGCCGGCAACGCCGCGAATCTCGCCCGTCGGGATCAGCACCGAGTCGATGGGCGTGAAGCTGTCGGCGAAGATCTGCAACTGATGGCTGAGAATGTCGCCGGCCCCCGCCCCGGCCAGGTTGAAGTACGAGTGCTGACTGAGGTTCACCACAGTCGGTTTGGTGGACGTGGCGGAATACTCGACGCGAAGCTCGTCGCGGTTGGTCAGGGTGTAGGCTACGCGGACCGTCATCTCGCCGGGGTAGCCCTCCTCGCCGTCGGCGCTGACGTACGACAGGTGCAGCGCGGGGCCCTGGGGCATCTGCCGCCCCTCGGCCTGCCATACGACCTTGTCAAAACCCTTAAGCCCGCCGTGCAGGCTGTTTGGGCCGTCGTTCTTCGGCAGCGTGCAGGTCCGCCCGTCCAGCGTGAACTTGCCGCCGGCGATGCGATTGGCATACCGCCCGACGATCGCCCCGAAGTACGGATGCTTGCCCAGGTATTCAGCCAGCGTGTCGAAGCCCAGCACGACGTCGGCCGGCTTGCCGGCGCGGTCCGGCATGTCCAAGCTCGTGATAATCCCGCCGTAATTGGTTACCCGCATCGCGCGGCCACGAGCGTTGGTTAGCGTGAACAGCTCCGCCTTCGTCCCGTCGCCCGTCACGCCGAATGGCTTGCTCGAAATACCCATGCCGTAAATCTCCTTATGCCTTGTGCCAGCCGCCGGAAAATGTTCAATGCTCAATGCCAACAATGCTCAATGACAAGAATGCCAAATGCTCAATGCCAAGAATGCCAAGAATGCCAAGAATGCCAAGAATGCCAAATGCTCAATGCCAACAATGCTCAATGACAAGAATGCCAAATGCTCAATGCCAAGAATGCCAAGAATGCCAAGAATGCCAAATGCTCAATGCCAACAATGCTCAATGCCAAGAATGCCAAATGCTCAATGCCAAGAATGCCAAGAATGCCAAATGCTCA
>Ga0315285_10004960_pt1 | contig 13771 bp, 6 predicted proteins | sample YL17G09_36_MG_FD_203698 | JGI IMG/M metagenome (GOLD analysis project Ga0315285, IMG submission 203698) | Sediment microbial communities from Yellowstone Lake, YNP, Wyoming, USA - YL17G09_36 | ecosystem: Environmental > Aquatic > Freshwater > Lake > Sediment | place: USA: Wyoming | collected...
TGATGCGGACCCCGTAATCGGTGTAAAGCTCGAACGGATTGGTGGCCAAGGCGACCTCCCCCAGCCGCATGACGTGGAACTCGATGGGGTTCACCGGGTCGGTTTCGTAGAAGGGGGGCGCCGGCGGATCTTTCTCGGGAAGATCGACGTTCGCCTGAGCGTGCTTGAAGACCAGCTCCGTCCGAATGCCCTTTTGGGCGCACGGCAATGCCTCGTCGACGGCGTCGGCGATGCGGCGGGCGATCTCCTGCCGTCTCGTCAACCCCCTTCTCTCGTCCATGATCTCCTGCGCCCTTTGGCGGAAGAGAAGATGGGGCGACACGTCGCCGGCCGCTCCACACTGAGGAAGGATGAAGAGGCCGCTCGAATGCCTCTTGCGGAGTTCCCGGCGCACGTCGTGCCAGTAATCGGCCGAGATCTCGGAGATGCCCTCCGTCTCCTGCGAAGGACAGGCCGCGTTGATGACGACGCCGGTGAGTTTGCCCTTTCCTTCCCAGAAGAACATCATCTCCACGGCGTGGTCCTCGCCGCCTTCGATGTTTGAGAAGTCCTCCTGATTCGCGTTCCCGTACATCCTCGACGAGCCATCGAAGTAGTGCGCCCGGCGGTTCCAACCGACCGCCGCGTGGCCCAACGCCCAACTCATGCCCCCGCGTCTTCGGTTCCGCCAGGCCGCGACGACCGCTTCGGCGACTCGGGGAAGGAAAAACTCGGCGTACTCGGACGCCTTCATGACGCCTTCGTCCTTGCTCACGTCGTAAAGACCCTTGAAAGCCCCGTCGATGAAGCCGGGCGCCGTGTGCGTGTGCGTGGCGTTCAAGAAGAGCTTGCCGACGTCGAAATCGGGCAGATCCGGCCCCACCATTGCCCTGAGCCTTTCCTGGATCGGCTTGCGGATCATGCACGCGTCGCACGAGACCAGGATGGCCTGCTCCCCGTCGCCCGCCTCGCCGCGAGTCTCCAAGGCCAGGGCCGTCGCCGTCAACGGGTCGCGCGCGGATCGCGCGATGCGTTTGTGCAACTGGCCGACAAGATTCACCGGCCGCTCCGGCGTTATGTCGGCCGACGCCCATCCCGCGTACAGGGGCAACGCGCTCTCCTTGGCGCTTCCCGTCCGAGTTTCCTTCTCCTTTTCCATGGTTGACCTCCCCGTCGCAAAGTAGAGAACCATACAAACAAGGACTGCCATCGGAATGCCGAATATGCAGAGCAGTATTACCACAGCCTGTTTTAGGCTAAGTCTCGACAGTCTATCTCTTTTCTTAAGATAGAACAGCGCGATTACAAGCACGAAAGCCAGGTCGCAGACAACAATCTCCCTGAATCTCACCCCCCCGGAGAACCATGCGATGAAATCAGCCAAAGGGACCACGCACGCCGCCCAGACGATCATCCCCTTTGTCCACTTCGGTAGGGGGTCCTCTCCCATGCCGGCCTCCTTTCACCACCGGACGGGTTGCCCGCGCAGTCTCTCGGGGGGGCGCGGCTTTGATCCGGCGGAGCGCCCCCTCCCCGTTGTGCCGGCGGCGCGGACCCGCCCTCCGCCGCTATTCAGAGATGGAGCTTTCAGCCCAGCCCGCTTCCGACCAGGTGAGAAGAAGCGGCTTTCCCGCGACCAGATAGTGCCATCCGGGCTGAACGTTAGGAAGCGTCCGACTCGAACCCGTGTCATGGTTATAGAGAACAAGCATGGGTCCTTTCTCCTCCTTGTGGGGGTAAGACAAGAGCCATCGGTCGCCGTCGGCGCTCAAGAGACTAGCGTTCTCCGGCAGCCGGCAGGTCACGTCGAGACGCGCCAAGGCGGGATCGATCTCCCACACCTCTTCCTGAAATCGGATCACTATCGGCAATCGGACCTCCGTTCCGGGCACTGTTCGAAAGGTACTCTCTTTATCGCGCCTTATTCGCACTCGCAGCGCGTCTCTTGATGGAAGACCCGCCGGCCAGGAGTTGAACTCCGTTGGCCAGGAGCGGCGCTCTTCATCAGGATGGGCGTCAGGAAGCGTCACGCGTCTTCGTTCCTCGGTGTCGAGATCGATGATTCGCCAGTTGAAGAGGACCTGGCGGCCGCCCGGGAAAAACACCAGTGAGCCGTAATCCGGCTCTCCCGCATCGATCTCGCCCAGAGGATGGTGAATGTTCTTTTCGGCATCGATCCAGCCGATCTCCACGGGGGAATCCTTCTGCCGGCGGACGACTCGGCGAGCGTAGAAGATCCGCTTGTCCTGGTACAGGGCGATCGAGTCTGTGAGCAGTCCTCGGGGAACCAAAAATATCGGTTGCATCTGACCCGTCTCCAAGGTGACGAGCCGCGGCGGCAGGGAGAACCACCCGGCCGGAAACAGACCCGACGAGGATTGCGGACTCCACATTTCCGCCGAACAGAACACGTGGGTGAGTTTCCCCGGGTGCGAGGGAACGCAGTGGTAGTCAATGGGCAGGACTCGGCAGCGCCGCCGAATGGGACCGCCCACCCACATCCGCGAGTGATCAAGACTCATCGCCCACAGGCTTGTCCCGGTGTTCTCATCTAACAGCATCGGGCCAGGAGAGAGGGCCTCGACATCGAATGCGTGCGGCCAGAGTTGGCCCTTTGGTTGAATACTCGCAGGAGGCAAGAGTCGACCGGTTGCCACATACTTCGTGAATACATGCCTGTGGGACAATGGGATCGCGAAACCCACAATAAGGAATGCCAAGGCGAGAAACGGCGCGAGACGACGAGGACCCGGAGACATTTCCGCGAAACCGCTCTTTGCCTCTCCATCTCGCCAGCCCTTGAGCGCGAGGCAGAGTTCGCGGTCCAGTCTCCGATCGCGAGCGAACGACCAGCCCTGATCGGACGCAAGCGCCAAGGAGTGCATCATCTTGCCCCCGCCCCGCCAGCGGAGCAGCGTAGGACGGATCCAACAGCGCCCCGTCTCACCAAGGCGCAGCCCATGCCGGAACCCCAATTGCTCGACCTCGACCACCCGATCGCGCTGGACTCCCCAGCGCGCGTCGCCCACCGACAAAACCAGTTGACCGTCTTCGATCCGAAGGAACCCGCGACGCGACTGATAGCGCCACGGACCCGCGCATCTTTCCTCCACAATGACGCGGACACTGTTTCGCAACTGCTTCGGCGCCCTCCAGCCCCCCTGAACAAGTTTCCACAACCAGCCCCCTACGGGACTAGCGAAAAGAACGACCCAGCCGACGACAACGCCAAGCATGCCTCCCCACACGTACAGGAACCAGAAGTCAGCGCTGCCCTGGGTTGCCCAACGATACCAGAACGCGCCCGTGACGATTGCCGTCTGCGGCAATCCGAAGCAAGTCACAAACATGCCCAGCATCAAGGCAAGCATGCCCAGGAGGCGCGGAACAGAGGATGGAATAAGCTGCTTTTCCACCTCGACTTCCACGCCTTTCAGCGCCAGCCATCCCGCGAAGTCCTCAAAGAATTCTCGTTCCTCAATCTGACCCTTGCGAAAGGCGATGGAGATGGAACGCCGGTCGTCCTCAAACTGGATGACGCACAGGGTGTCGTCCTTCACGCCAAGGACGCGCCGCACGCGCAACTGCCCCAACCGAAAGCGAATTTGCTTCAGCAGATAGGTCACAAACACCGTTCCGTTCTGAGATCCCACAGAGAGAGGCGCCTCTTGCCGGTACTTTGCGAACGGATAGGCGAGCGCCAGAAGAAGGACCGCAGCGCAGAAAAGCGGCAGGCCGATGGTGAGCGCAGAGAGCTCCAAAGGGTCTGGGCGCAGACTGGGCGCGGCCAGGGGAGCGAACAAGGCGGTTCCGCAGGCAAGAACAGACAGCGCGAGCATGGCGAGCGTGGCAGACTTGAGGCACGGAAGCTGCGCCTTGGGGAGACGAACTTCGAAGGATGCCTCGGTTTCCGGCAGCGACGGAGTCGGCATGCGGGACGCGCGGGCGCGAAGCAGACGATACGCGCCCAGGTATGCCGCGAACAATGCCAAGGAAACGCCCGCCCAGACGCCGTAGGCAAGAGGTATGATTGCCAGGCCGCAGACGACCAAAACCCAAGTCACGCGTGCGACCCGCGATGGGTTGACCCGCAAGGAAAGAAACCGATCGGGGTTCATTGTTCCCTCCTCGAAACCCTTTGCGGCTTGCCGGGGTTCTGTGGAGGTCGGCCTCTGTATATTCCGTTACCCGGCGGCATACAGTCAAGTGCGCTCTTGCGGCACAACCCGCCCGGACGGGGCGCGTCCGGGAGCCGCTATCCGGTCTGCCGTCGGAGGTTTGTGGGAAGGATCTTGAGTTGTTCGCGGTACTTGGCGACGGTGCGTCGGGCGATGGAGAATCCCCGATCCTTGAGTATCTTGGCGATCTTGTCGTCGCTCAGCGGGCGGCGCAGATCTTCGTCGGCGATGATGTCCTGGATCTTCCGCTTGACGGACCGCGAGGAGGCGGCTTCGCCCGAGTCCGACTCGATGGCGCTCGAGAAAAAGAACTTGAGCTCGAACAGCCCCTGAGGCGTGTCGACGTACTTCGAGGACGTCACGCGCGAGATCGTGGACTCGTGCAGACCCACCTTCTCGGCGATCTCGCTCAGCGAGAGCGGGCGCAGCGCCTCGACCCCTTTCTCCAGGAACTCGCGCTGGTGTTCCATGATCGCTTCGGTGACGCGCAGCACCGTGTTGCGGCGCCGCTCGATGTTCTTGATGAACATGGCGGCCGACCGGTACTTGTCCAGAGCATACTCGCGGTCTTTGGAATTCTGACCGGGGCCGGGACCCCGCACGAGCAGGTCGCGGTACACGCTGCTCAGGCGCAGATGGGCCACCTGCCCCTCTTGGAGGGAAACGACGTACTTGTCGCCCGTTTTCCGCACGTAGACGTCGGGCGTGATATAGATGGGCTGCTCTTTCGAGTAGGCCCGTCCGGGCGCGGGGTTAAGCTTCTGGACCTGGGAGAAGATCTCGCGGATTTCCGCTTCATCCACTTTCAGCGCCCGAGCGATCTCGCGCAGCTTCCTTTTCATCACCTGGGGCCAGTGATTGCGCAGAACCTCGTCCGCAAGCGGGGTGAGTCGGCCCCGGGCCTCGAGCTGCAAGAGCAGGCATTCGGGAAGGTCGCGCGCGCCCACGCCGGTTGGATCGAACTCCTGGATCACCTTCAGGACTCTCTCGACGCGTTCCACCTCGACGTCGAAGCGCTCGGCGCATTCTTCCAGAGACGCGCGCATGTAGCCCCGTTCGTCGATGCAGCCGATCAGGTAGGCGCCGATCTCGACGTCCTTTCCCTCGAGGGCCGACACGCGCAGCTGCCACTGAAGCGCTTCGTACAGACTCGTGGCGCCGGCCACGGTCTCCTCCATGCTGCGTTCGTCCCCGTCTTCGCCCCGCGGCCGCGAGTAGGTGTAGGACGGGGTGTCGTCGAAGACCTCTTCCCAGTCCGTATCGACTTCGGAGAACTGCTCGGGTTGATTCTCAATGGGGTTGGATTCGACGTTGACCGCCACGTCGCCGGAGCCTTCCTCGCGCTCGAGGGTCTGCGGCGCAGACTCCGAGGCGCCGGGGTTGTCCGGCGCCGTTTCGTACCCATCGCCCAAAGCCGCTCCCGCCTCGTCCGGCTCGGCGGGCCCCTGCGTCAGCACGTCCGCCTCCGCTCCGCCCTGTCCGTCCTCGGGCGTCGGGCGCTCGCCGTCCGAATCATCTTGCTCCATTTCCAGGAAGGGGTTTTCCAACAGCTCTTGTTGGGCCAGCGCCTCGAGTTCCATCGTGTTCATCTGCAGCAGTTTGACCGACTGCTGCATCTGGGGCGTCATGATGAGACGCTGCGAGAGCTTCTGGACCTGCTGCATTCCGAGATGCATCGGAGGGGGTCGTCTAATCCTTTGGAAACCAATGCATTGCGCGCGGTAGCAAGACTGATGCCCGCCACGCGCGAATTCTAAACAGGGTGGAGGGCCTTGTCAACGAGATTCGGGCAAGAATTGTGCCATGCGGGCGTTGTTGCGCCGGCGAGAAGACCTTTCCCCGCCGAGACCGGCCTCTGTCGCCGCGGCCAAAATGGGAGGTCGCGGCCGGGTTTCGTCTGGTTCGTCGCGCCGGGGCGCCGCGGGTGCGGGTGTGGAGCGGAGCAGGCGGCGACGCGCTCAATCACGGCGCGGCAACGGTGGCATGGGGGTCTTGAGCCAGGCCAGGTTGAACTCGTAGTGTAAGGCGCTCGAGATCAGATGGATCACGTTGTCGGGAGACTGGGTGGCGGCCAGGTAGCCTTTGGGTTCGGCGTGTGAATGGTCCATCGTGAAGGCGCCGGTCCACGCGCCGCCGTCCAGTTCGCGCCCCGGCCCGTCATCGGTGACAAGGCGTTTGATCGGCCAGGTGTCCCCTTCATCCATCGAAAGGGCGGCGAAGAGACCGTGGATCCTGCGTTCCTTGCCCGAAGCGTCTTGGATGGCGATGCCGCGGGGGTTCTTGAGGTCGCGCGAACTGTCCGTAAAGGAGACGAAGAGGAGCGGCCCTTCCCGAAGACGCATCAGAACGAGGCGCTGTCCGCCGTCGATGGGCGGGAACGCGCTGGCGCTGTAGGTCCAGGTTTTTCCCATGTCGGAAGAGACGCTTTTGGGCATGCGTTCGTTGATGTTGTCGTCGCTCCCCAGGCGATTGTCGCCGCGGCCGAAAGCCAGCAAGCGGCCGTCTTTCCGTTGCGCGACGCCCGCGTGGATCCCGGCGATGGTGCCGCCGCTCGGGTCGGCGGCGAAGTTCGGTTTCGGCGCGCCCGCGCCGGGGTCGGTCCAGGTCTTGCCGCCGTCGCAACTGATGTGAACCGCCGTCCCGCCGTTGCCGCCGTGAACGGCGTCGCACGGCTGAACGATGTATCCTTCTTTCGTCTGGAACGTGCCGCTGACGACCTGATTTCGCGGCTGATGTTCGGCGTCGATCAGACGCGTTTTCCACGTCACGCCGTTATCCGCGCTCGTGCGCATCACGAGAGCGAGATTCGCCCAGCCGTCGCCGGCTTCGAGGCCGTTGAAGTGAAAGAGCGTTCCCTTCCCGTCGCGCCAAAGGGACGAGCCGGTCATGTTGCGATCGGGGGCTTTGAAGAACACGGAGGCGGGATCCCACTCCGAAGCGCCGCGCCGCAGCCGACTCGCCGCGATCGCCATCTCCCGCCCGCCCTCGCTGTTGGTGGAGAACCAGACCGCGAGCAGATCTCCGTTGGGGCACGCCGCGATCGACGGGCAATGATTATGCTTGGAGAACAGAGGACCGTTGGAGTCAGGGGGAATATGGACAAAACGCCGCGGCCCCGCGAAGTAGGGTTTGGACATGTCGCGCTTCCGCGGCCAGTCGTAGGGAGTCTGGTCCACGTCGCGGGCCCAGAGGGGCGGCTCGGGTTTGGGCAGCGGTTTCGATCGCGGGAGGTCGCCTTGAACGACGCGGAAGCCGATCAGCCAGTGCTTGTCCTCCGGCAGCGTTCCGAGGCGATTGGCGCTGCGCAGGTGAGTCAACCCCGTGTTGTGGCTTCCTCCGCGCGTTACTTTGAATACCCCCTCGGCGCGACCGACTGGGTCCGTCTGGTCCCCCGCCTCGTAGGGCCCATACCAGTCATGGCACCACTCTTCGACGTTGCCGTGCAGGTCGTAGAGCCCCCACGCATTGGGCGGGGTTTTTCCCACGGCAAGGGAGACGGGCTGCGGGCGCCATTCGAAGCGTTGGTGTTTGTGGAACGCCTCGGGCAGCGTTTCCCCCGTATGGTAGGGGGTGGAGGCGCCGGCTCGGCAGGCGTACTCCCATTCCGCTTCGGTCGGCAGGCGGTACGGCTTGCCTTCCTTTTCGCTCAGCCACTTGCAGAAAGCCGCCGCCTCGTTCCAGGAGACGAAGATAACGGCTTCATCGTCTTCTCTCGAAAGGTCGCGCTTTCCGCGCAGCGTCTCGTGTCGGGGATCGAACTGCTCGTACTGCGCGTTCGTCACCTCGGTCGCGCTCATGTAGAAAGGTTCGCCGATGGCGACGCGATGAGCGGGTCGCTCATCGAAGTCGCCTCCCTCAGGACTGCCCATGAGGAAACTGCCCGCCTCAATGCGGACGAGTTGCATGCCGATGGAATTCATGAAGGACTCCCGCATGGTGTCTCCTTCTCCGCGCAGTGGCGATCCCATCACGGCGAGAAGGACCGGGACCGCAAGTCCGCGCCCTGGACGGAAGCATTCCGTTGTCACCGCTCGTCCTTCCGATGGAGAGGCGATGGACGGGTTCAGGAGGAGCTGAACGGACCGTCAATCAAAGGCTCCCTTGCTCGTGGAGATCAGGTCTCCGCCGGATCTCGCGCCGTTCGTGGGGTTGTAGATATACTCCAGATGATCGGTCATGGAATCCAGTCGAATCCAGAAATCCCCGATGTTCCCCCAAGACGCGTCCTGCATGCTTGTGTAGAGGTCGGGGCCGGCGGATATGATCCAGTAGTGCATGCCGATGGCGACGTAAGAGTCGTAGGGAAGGTAAACGAACTCGCCCCCGATCGGGAAGTGCAGCGACCCGTAGGCGTATACGCTCCTGTCGATCGTGTCTTGGTAAGTCATGTTATTGGCTGGAAAAGGATTCCCCAGGATGCTCGTCATATAGGCGATGGGAGTCGTCAGTTGCGCCCACGTGTGCGCCTCGGAATAGCCCCAGTCGGGGGCGTAGATGTTGTGGTCCACGCGGTACGCCTCAAGTCCCGTGCGGAGGGAGCGCATATCGTTTTTCACGCGCGCCACTTTCGAGCGAACCTGCGCCTCGAGGAAATTCGGCACGGCGATGGCCGCCAAAATGGCGATGATCGCGACGACGATCAACAGTTCGATGAGCGTGAACCCTTGGCCTCTGATTCTCATGGCACAATCTCCTTTCCGCAATGGTGTGCTCACACCTCTGGACATATATGCCATCCTTGTCCCGTCGGGAGCCTGCAGAGACGGCGAATCTGCCCCTAATCCGGGGGAACGGCGCCGGTCCGAAAGCCCTGGAAGATCGCAAGGCGCGACGCGCCGAATTCACCTTAGGGCCTTTCGATCGCCGGAGCGTTCCGGAGCCGCGGCCGGACCGGTAGGAGATCGATGCCGGGGAACTCCGGATCGTCCATCGCGCGCAGCTCTTCCTCGCCCAGGTATGGACTGTTGACGTCAACCCAGGCGATCAGGCGTTGAAGACTCAGCGGATCCACTCTCACCTTGTAATGTCGGCCACTGGATGCGCATTCGATCAGCCGGCTCTTGACGGAAAGGTACTGCATGGGCCGCAAGGTGGTCACGGTGTCCGGGTCGTCGTGGTCATCGTATCGACCTCCGAGCATGTAAACAGGAATTGGCGCGGCGATTCCATAGCCCGGCCGGTCCGGAACCGGAAGCGGAACGGAAGCGTACTCGCGGCCGCCCGGGACCCAGAGCGCCGACCCGACCAGGGTCAAATACGGCTCCTTGAAGACATCCCAACCGGGGCGCAACGTCAGGTCGAGCGTCTTTCGCCCCTCGCCTTCTCCCTGGTGACACTCGCTGCAATAGCGGTCCAGCGCCGGCTGGACGAACCGCTCGTACCCGATGCTTTCATCGCCCCAGGGCGGCGGGGTTGCCGCAGTGGGCTCTCGGCGCAGGGCCAAAGCGGGTTTTGCCGCCGGCGCCCTATTCTGCGTCTCGTGACAGCCGACGCAACCGCGCCGTTCTCCCGGCATCAGGCCCGTGAAAGAACGCATCGTTTGCAGTGCGCGGCAGTCGGAATCCAAGAGTTGGAAGTACAGCGACTTTCCGGCCGGCGCCTCGAGATAGACCGAACCATCGGCTTCTACGGGAACGGTGGTCACGATTCGCTTGACGGCTTCTTCCTGGATGATCGAGACCGGGGGGCCGGACATGCGGAACGTCTTGTGCCAGGTCGAGTACGTCTTGGCGTCTTGTTGGATGACGCGCAAGTACTTCACGCTGCCCTGCGCCAACCCCGGCACGCCTTGATAGACGTCGGGGTTAAAGAACGATCCGGGCTGCGCCGCTTTGCGATCCTTGCCGGCGCCGGGCCACGCGACCCGGTCCGGCCGGCGGGGCGGCGCGAGACGCGGTTTGACGGGGATCGCGTACCAGGCATTGTAGGCGCCTTCGTAGATCAACTCGCGGTTCCCTTGCACGTCCATCAGGTAGATGCGGAACTGATCCCCCTCGCCCCGCGCCGATACCAGGAAGTCTTCTTCGGAGATCGGGTACGCGCCCAGATACCCCGTGTAGCGTCCCGAGGCGTGGTATTGGGAAGACTCGTGCGGGTCAACGGGAGGCGGCGGGACTTCGGCCCAAGGCAGATCGCAAGTGACTTTTGTCAAGCCCTGGGGGAAGTTCGGCCCCCGAGCGGGATCGACGATGCCCAGGGATCCCGAGAACCAGTCGTGATGCCCGACCCCGGTGAACATCACCCGTCCGCAGCCGGGGATCGGCCGAGGTTCGGCCAGGTGATCCGGCCAGATGCTCTGGTTCCCCCAAAACGCCGCTGTGCCGGTGCCGTCGGGGTTTGTGGTCCACAGACTCTGTATCCGCAACTGGTCTTTGTCCGAGTATTCCCACCGCGAGTAGATGACCCGGCCGTCGTGCAACAATGCCGGCACAAAGTCGGGCTCGCTGTTGGTGCTGATCAGATAGACGTTGCGGCCGTCGGCGTCGCAGCGGGCCAGCACGGTGCTGTAGATGTACGGGCCGCACCGCACGTAGGTATTCCCGCGGGTCGTCGTGAACAGAAGGTGTCCGTCGGGCAGGTAGATCGGGTCGATGTCGTCATACTGGCCGTGGGTTAGCTGCCGCGCGTCGGCGCCGTCAAGGCCGATCTCATACAGATGGAAGCTCGGCTCGTCATGCGCTTTGTAGCTGAAGAGGACGCGCTTTGCGTCGAAAGAAAGCTCCGGCCGCCAGAAACTGCCCGGCGTCGGCGGAAACAACTGGCGGGTCTGGCCTCCAGGGCCCAACCCGTCGAGCGCCAACAGGCGGCCGCCGGGAACGGCCCGATGGCCCATCCGATGAATCGCTTCGTGTTTCCACTCCGGCCCCGCGGGGTAGGGTTGGTCGATGAAGAGCAACTGGTCGAAGTCGATCGCCGGATTGCTGAATGCGATCCGGCGCTTGACTCGGCGCACCGCGCAGTAGCGCTCATCCAGCTTTGGCCGTGAGTCGCAAGGCGGCTTGGCGGCGCCCGGCGCGGCTTCACGACTGGATGGCTCTCGCAACCCGGAGCATAGTTGCTTCTCCAGGGCGTCGAGTTCAGCCAATTCTGTCGACAAACAGCGCGTTCGCGCATTCCGCTGCAGTCTGGCTGCCAGTTGGCGGGTCCATCCGATCTCCTCCAGCGCCCGCTGGAAAGTGGGACGGCCGTCGGCCTGAAACAACCAGTCGCGACGCAGCACAGCGTCCGCTTGCTCCGGGGAGAGCGTCCGCGTCCGAGGCGTGGCGGCGTTCTCAACCGTCACTGGCAGGTAGCCGTTCTCGATGACCACGATTTCCGGGCTTTGCTCCGCATCTATCAGAGTCAGCCCGTACTTCTCAACCAGGTACTGTCGCGTTTGCTCCTGCTCGGCGGGCCCCAAAGCACGATTGTAGAGAAGCAGCTCGGCAATGTCTCCCTCGAGGAATTCCACGGCTGGGTCCGCTTGCGGCCCGGCGCCGATCAACAGTTCCTTGTCGTTTGCCTCCACAGGACCGGAAACCACTCGGGACACTCTCCGGCCATTCAGCGCTCCGGAAAGCCGCTGTCCGTCATAGACCAGTTCCACAAGCGCGAAATCGTTGCGAACGTCCCGGGCGAACTTGACACACCCGTTGGCCTCCGGTCCGGCGCGTCCCAAACCCAAGTGCGGCCAGGGAGAGACCGAAGAGCCTTCCACCGCAAGACCGTAGCCCGTCCAGCGGGGCTGGAAGCAGTTCTTGCCGAAAAACCACATGTTCGACTGGTTCGCTTCCGCCTTGGCCACCAAAAAGACCGTGAGCTGACTGCAATCCAAACACGGCCGGTCTTTGATTCTGAGATGCTGTTTCTCCGTCGCGGAGAAATGCACGCTGGGAAAGCCGCCTTCTATCCCGGCCGGCGCGCGGGTGGGCTGCCGGTCGGCGAGCGGCTGCGCGGCATGATTGCCAAAGGCGCTCTTGTCGGCCCAGCGCGCAATGCGCTCTTCATGGACCGGGCCCGAGAAGGGATGGCCGTCGCCGTCGATATCCCCGGCATCCAACCAGAGCGCCAAGTTCGGGCCCTCAACCGGATTGGCCGACGCCGTCGCCGTCATGAGAACGACACTCATCAGGAGCGGCCAGGACGTGTTTCCAGTCGGTCTGCGCATCGGATTTTCAGAACGCCCAAACACCGCTTTGGACACGGCGGGTGATTTTCTCTGCTTCCAGACTCGGGCTCATCCGGGGAAATGGGGGCCATTCGGGACAGTCGCCATTCTCTGCGCCTTCCCGGTTCCGTTCTTGTTCCCTGGCGTTTCCCCTGACGGCCTTTCGGCCATTCCTCTCACCGGTCTTCGCCGCATCCGTTGAAGCTCCGTCGCCCCAAGTCGCTGCGCCGCCGCTCCAACTGATCGCCGCCCGGGACGCTCGTCGAAGCCGCCTCCGCGCCGCGTTCTCGCCAGCCTGGCGCCACCCCCGCGAGCCGCCTTGGCTCGCTCATTCGCCGCCTCCCTGTGAGTCGATGCGCAGATCCAAAGGCATCTTCAGCAGCCCCTCGACCTTTCGCCACGCCTCCAAGTCCTCCTTGCTCGCGATCTCGGGCGCGAAACCGAAGCGGAGGTACAGGTTCAGCGCCGGGATGCGCGCCGTCGAGGTGGCCAGGTACGCTCGCTCGTGGCCAAGGTCCCGCAGCCGTTGGCAAACGATCGACATCAACCCCTTCGACAATCCCCGCCCCTGCATCTCGGGCACGACGGCCACCCAGTGGATGCGCCCGTAGGGCTTGCCCCGGTGGTTGTCGTCGAACCACGCCGTGGCGGTGGCGATCCCCTCGCCGCGGGCGTCGCAGAGATAGCACTGCCGTTGCGGCAGCGCGTCGGCGCGCGGCGCGAACTCCTTCTGGAAAACGTCGGCGGGAAACGGCGTGATGAGTTTCTCGGCCGATCCCACGATCTTCCGCCAGAGGACCTCGTCCCCCGGACGGTGCCATCGGGCGGAGAACCCCGGCGGCAGCGGGAAGTCGGGCAGGTTCTCGAGGTCTTCCCGCGCCATGGTGACTCCGATGTTCTCTATCTCCATGGAAGGCTCCGAAATCGGGATCGACGACCGCTGAGCGCGACGCGCACGCCGGAGCCCGACTTTAGAGACGAGGCCTCCCGAAAGCAATTGGAAGTTCTCGCCACACTGCGCCAGACTTCCCATTCGCAAGACCTTCCGGTTCACCGCGCGGAATCGGCCCTTCGGCGCAACAGGGATAGGCAGAATAGACAGAATGTTGTCTTATCCCGCACATCCTCCCTATCCCCCTTTGGCTTTTCCCGGCGGGACACCCCGCGGCGGAGGCGGGAAAGAAGTCGCGCCCTCTCAGTCGCCAGTCAGGGCGCCGCTGGAGCAAGCCCAGCGGCGGCCTGATCTTGACGGGCTGGAACTTGGCGAAGGGAGCGGAAGCGAGATGCCCCGGTCAGACGCCCCCGGCCAAAAGGTTGGTTTACGAGGGGGCGTTTTTCTTGTAGAATCCCATCAACCTCCGCCTTTTTCGCGCCCACTTACTAGACGGATGGGCTTGCCGGGCTCGAGTTCGGGGCTGCCATGGAAAAACTGGAAGACATCGTCGTTCGCGCCCAGACGGGCGACGCC
>Ga0315285_10004964_pt1 | contig 13765 bp, 10 predicted proteins | sample YL17G09_36_MG_FD_203698 | JGI IMG/M metagenome (GOLD analysis project Ga0315285, IMG submission 203698) | Sediment microbial communities from Yellowstone Lake, YNP, Wyoming, USA - YL17G09_36 | ecosystem: Environmental > Aquatic > Freshwater > Lake > Sediment | place: USA: Wyoming | collected...
ATCCATCTCCCTGTTTGTGCCATAGTATTGTCAATTTTATCAAAAACAAGAGAGAGACTCACGCCATCCCCACCACCCACATGGATGTCTGATGAATACGTAATTTTTGTTTCACTATTATGTTGACTATCCATGTCAAAATGATAATAAATGTACCCACCCAGCGGGATAAATTGAGTAGTCAGAGTAACAAAAGGACTAAACCCAACTGAAAATGCGATATCATATTTGAGTGTATTAGTGCTTCCATTATATGATCGGAAACCGTATAAAAGCTCTAGGGGATCTACTCCACTAGGCTCGGTTTTCATTACTTGTTGGAATATCGTAGGGCTGAAAATGTCCTCTTTCGCAAAGGCAAATCTTTTCTCGACATAGAGAGGTATTCTCTCACCTGGTACAGTGCGATAGCCAACACCCACTGCGAAATAATCGTCAACAGCTGTTAATACTTTAGGATCCTGGTGTGGTTGACCCTGGATAGGGTCATCTTGAGAATTTTTTAGCTTCTCGCTTAGTAATCTCTGCAAGAGAGTGTATATGATATTTATAATTCGCTCGGTTTTTTGTTTCAATAATTGTATAAATAATGAACAAGATTTGATTGATTGTGAAATCTTCTGTTGTGAACTCACAACTTGATTATTCTGAGCAGAGACGTCATTATTTATACTATATTCATCCACAAGACCCCAGTTCACATGTATTTCAGACCATACCTCTAATCCTGCGTAGAGATTTGATGGTCCGTTATTGATCTGTCGTACCTTAACCATATCTTCGAGGGATTTATGTTCCACATTCGTTTTCATATTGAGTATTGTCTCCCAATAAAATCCGAAGGAGACTTTCATATCATCCTCAGGGTCATCATCGACGTTAAAAAAGACATCTTCGCAGTAATAGGGATGTTTGAGAAATTTTTGTTGGAAATCATTGATTGAGACGTCGAGTTGTTTTTCAAAGGTACTACCGTTGTACACTAATCGGACCCACCATTCGAAGATGTTGCTGGTGGGGCAAATCCAAGGTGCGGTAATATTATTCTGAACGTGTTCCTCATTTGTACCGTAGCGGTTTTCATCCATATTCAAATACGAATACACCGATTTTTTCAAATGCTCCATCGCACCAGTACTTGTTTTTTCTACGGTGATAGAATCGGCAGAACTAGCCTTTGTTTCATTTCGCTTTGAAGTTACGGCCAAAGAAGTTGCAATCCCTGACATGCCAATACATGTCATTATGATTAAAATTAACACTAACAACTTTTTCATTTGCAATTCACCTCTTCCTAAATTTATCAATTTCCCTTTCTCTACATCATATAATTAGTGATAAACCATATTTATACTTTGTTATGTTGTTATTTCCTATTACATATATTTTTTGGTAATAAAGTGTGTGTGAATACCTTCATGACACACAATAGTCTAATCTACATAGAACCCAATGTCCAAGGATAGTGGGATGGTAGTATGGTTCTATCATTTATTACAGGGAAATACACCACAACGTTTTCATACTCTCAATTGATGTGAGGTATCAACGGGGAAAACATTGTTAAAAAAAATAATCCCGGAGAGACAAGTACTATGGGAAAAACCATTATCCAAAAAATTTTCGAAGCTCATTCAAAAAGTACCGCAAATATCGGTGAGATCATTGATGTCACTATTGACGTGAGAGTTGCACGCGATTTCGGTGGAGCAAAGGTCGTCAAACACCTTGAAGAAAACAACCTTTCTATTCATGATCCAAAGCACACGTTCTTCACCTTTGACTGTAACCCTGGCGGCTGTGATCAGAAATACGCGGAGAACCAACAGATATGCCGGGTGTTTGCCAGAAAACACGGCATTAAAATTTATGATATCAATAGCGGCATCGGAACCCATCTCGCATTCGAAGAAGGGCTTGTTTATCCAGGGTATACGTTCGTATCAACAGATTCTCATGCGAACATCCTCGGCGCACTCGGAGCTTTTGGTCAGGGAATGGGGGACATTGATATTGCGCATGCGTTCGCCCATGGGAAGATCTGGTTTAAAGTCCCCCCATCAATAAAAATTATTCTCAAGGGAAAGCCATCAAAAACTGCAACCCCGAAAGATGTTGTGTTGAAAATGAACAAAGAACTTGGGGCGAACGGACTGCTCGGGTACGCCGCAGAACTTTATGGCGAATATGTTGATTCAATGTCACTTGACGGGAGGGTAACGATAGCTTCCATGGCAACGGAAATGGGCGGTATCATCATCTTGTTTTCCACCAATGAGAAAGTCATGGAGTACTACAAGAAAACGTTTGGAATCACCATCAAACCAATCAACGCTGATCCTGACGCATATTACGAACGAACTATGGAAATGAACATCTCAGAACTTCCACCACAGATATCACGTCCTGGTCATCCAGAGGATGTTGTCAATGTTGCAGACGTCAGAGGCGTACCTGTTGATTCTGGATTTGTCGGATCGTGTACCAACGGTCGCCTCGAGGATATGCAGGCGGTTGCTGCCATTCTGAAAGACAAAACAATAGCACCAGGAAGAATCCTGAAGATCGTTCCTGCTACTGACACAATATGGAACACCTGTCTGAAGGAAGGGCTGATGAAGATTTTCAAAGACGCGGGAGCATTGGTTGGTTCTGCGGGTTGTGCTGGGTGCGCCGCTGGACAAATCGGCCAAACCGGAAAAGGAGAGGTTACGATTTCTTCTGGGAACCGGAACTTCCTTGGGAAACAAGGAAAAGGGGACATTTTCCTGGCATCACCAGAAACCGTCGCTGCATCATTACTCGCTGGGTACATCACGACTGTTGACGCGATTCCAAAGAAACCAACACCAGTGAAAATTGAAAAAACATCTGAAAAAAGTATAACATCGCAGAAGAAAGAGCTGGTTGCTCCGCCACTCACCGTTGAAGGCAGGGTGTGGGTCATCCAAAAAGACAACATTGACACCGATATGATCTACCACAACCGCCATCTTGCGATCACAAATATTTCGGAGATGGGGCCGTATACGTTTGGGAACCTGAAAGGATATGAGCAATTTGCTAAAGAAGCAAAGAAAGGCGATATCGTCGTGGTCGGAAAGAATTTCGGTTGTGGGAGTTCTCGGCAGCAGGCAGTCGACTGTTTCAAAGCACTGGGAATTAGTGTGATAGTCGCAGAATCATTTGGTGCAATCTATGAGAGAAATGCCATCAATAGTGGGATGCCGATTCTTCTTGCAGATGGTATTACGAAAAAGATCCATGGGCAAGACATCGTTTCCATTGATTTTACTACCGGTATGATGAAGGATAAGACACAGGGAAAAACATATCAAGCAAAACCATTTTCTGAAGCGCAAAAAGAAATCTATTTCCGTGGAGGTTTGTTAGGAAGGTGAGATGGTATGGGAATGACCTTTGCAGAAAAAATCCTTGCAAAATATGGTGGTGAGAAAAAAGTCGTGCCCGGGCAGATCCTGACGGTAAAACCTGATCATTTGCTCATGCATGATAATGCAGCACCAATTGTCTCAAAGATACAACCAGAATTAAAAGAGTACGGTATCTTCAGCAAAGACCTTCCAGTTATTGTCCTTGATCATGTCATTCCAGCAGCAGCAGAAAAAAATGCAGTGCAGCATAAACAGATCCGTGAGTTTGTCAAGAAATATAAGATAAAACATTTTTTTGACGTCGGGTACGGTGTCTGTCATCAGATTATCGTTGAGAAAGGTCTTGCGTTACCAGGAACAGTTGTACTAGGGAGCGATTCCCATACGTGTTCGTATGGCGCGATTGGTGCGTTTTCCTCAGGAATTGATCGAACTGAGGCAGCCGCATTATTGCTCACGGGTGAGACATGGCTGAAGGTTCCTCAGAGCATTAAGATAACATTGAAAGGTCAGTTACAGCGTATGGTCACTGCGAAGGATGTGATACTCTCTATTATTGGAGATGTTTCAGCGTCTGGTGCTGATTATTGTTCCGTGGAGTTCCATGGGAACGTTCATCAATTCTCTGTTGAAGAACGATTTACCATTGCAAACATGGGAGTAGAGATGGGGGCAAAAAATGCGGTGTTCCCTGTTGATGGTGTGACCATACAGTACCTCCGCTCTATCGGTATTTCAAAATCAAAGTATACATCCATCAACCCTGATGACGATGCAACCTATGATCGAGAACTAACGTATAATCTTACAATGATTGGACCGGTTATCGCGGTACCGCACAGTGTTGATAAAGTCAAGCCGATAAAGGATGTTGAAGGAATCGAAATCCAGCAGTGTCTCCTGGGAACGTGTACGAACGGGAGGTTATCTGATTTTCAGATTGCCGCGAAAATTTTAAAAGGAAAGACGGTGCATCCGAATGTGCGGTTGTTGATTCTTCCTGCGTCTCGAAAAATATATCTTGATGCATTGAAAGAAGGTCTTATTAAAACTTTTATTGAAGCAGGGGGCACAGTACTCCCACCAGGCTGTGGACCGTGTTTGGGCGCGCATCAGGGCGTGCTTGCACCTGGTGAACGATGTCTCAGCACATCGAACCGAAATTTTAAGGGGCGCATGGGATGTAACGAAGCAGAAATCTATCTGGCAAGCCCGGCAACCGTTGCTATGTCTGCTGTGCATGGGAGAATCACCGATCCTCGAAAGGAGGTACGAAAATGACGGTCTGGAAGTACGGAGAAAACATCAATACCGATATGCTCTTCCCAGGAAAATACACCTACACCTGCAGCACTGCTGAGGAAATCAAACCACATCTGCTTGAGGATTTGGATCCCCTGTTTGCGAAAAATGTGAAAGAAGGTGATCTTATTTTTGCCGGGAGGAACTTTGGTTGTGGGAGCTCTCGTGAACAACCAGTGCTTGGACTCAAAGCGGTTGGTATTGCTGCGGTTGTTGCAGGAAGCTTTGCTCGGATCTTCTACCGATCATCCATCAATCAGGGTCTGTTGCTTATCGAATGTCCTGAAGTAGTGAAAGCATATAAACAAGGAGATAGCGTCTGGCTTGATGTTGAGAGAGGCACGATTTCGATTGGTTCGAATACCTTCTCGTTCCCGAAGCTCCCAAAAGAAATCCTTGCAATCCGTGATTCAGGCGGGTTATTGCCGTACACAAGGGAGAAACTCAGACGGAAGAAAAAACGGTAAAATTATCTCTTTGTTTTAGAAAAAGGGAAGGGTAAAGCGTTGATCTCCACGTTTACTCTTCATCATAGATATCTAAAGTCTCGAAGAATTCCGGAGTAAAGTAATAGCCGAAGGGTGTTTTTTCAATGAGTCCCTTTCGTATGCATCTATCAAAAAGATCATCCTGCACGGTTACAACCTCTTGATACATAGTTTTTCCTTTGGTTTTAGGTTTTTTTGTTTTGTTTTTCATCTTCGTCATCTCTCTCATATCCTACTATTGATATGCAATAGCATGATATCTGTTGACAGTAATTCTATATAAACGTACCTCGTGAAAACGACAAAACGGAAAAATAAACTCCATCAAAAAAGAGGAAAATTAGGGAGTATCCGTTACCGTGAGTTCCTTTACCGGAGTCCCATCACTCCAGTTCCCCATAAACCGTTGCTCTGGCGTATTGTCAAGACAAAACTCATGGTTGGTACCATAGAACGCGTAATCAGTGAGCGCATCAAAAAGCTTCCACGTCGAGTAGTAATCCATTGCATCGACCCAAGAGCTGTTAGGGATGCAGACCGGAGCATAATGATCTGCAACAAGAGCGGGAGACCCATGCCGATCTGTTCTTTGAATAATAAAATCTTTTTGATCAAAAGGTATCTGGTCTGAGGTGGAGAAAATCAATTTGCCTGAGAAATTCCCCGCGATGGTGTCATTTTCCCCAACAACGACTAATAGCAAGGTTGTTGCAGGGATGTCATGGAAATTCTTCATCATGGTATCATTTCGTATGAATGGTTGGACAGGCATTACAGCCTTTGGACGAGGAAGCCCTTTTTCTTCAGCAAGGACCGCCATCTCTGCGGTGATACCACCACCAAGTGAATGACCAACGATGGCGAATTTATCGAGATCAGGTTGAACATGGTCGCCGTTCTGAAGGATGGTAATTGCTTTTTTTACAGCCTGGATCGCGTTCTGCGTCGCATACCGAACACCAATGATGAAGCCAAGCTGGTACCGCGGATAGATCACGATGTTTCCGCGTTTGACCAAATGTTCTATCCATGCTTTATAGGCAATAGGAAAAAACGCACTCCATCCGTGGTTGAATACGATAAGGGGCGCGGATGGTGGTGTTGGATCAGTTGGCTCGAATATCCAGAACCCACGAGCACCAAATCCATATCGTGATTGTCGCACACCGCTATGGGAATAATTTGAGCCGCCCGGACCAGTTGGTGGTTGTTGCGGTGGTGTTGGTGGTTCTAGTAAAGTGTATCGATGTTGAGGTATCACCATGCCTTCACACGATGGAGCTATAAACAGGGTCGCAAGGAGGATGAACACAAGAAAATAAGCAATGCTGATTGGTGAAAGAATTTTTTCCGTACGTTTCCCTCGTTTTCCCATACTTCTCTATAGAAGAGATTGAGAATATAAATCTATCTAGGGTCAGACTAATTAGTCAGGATTTCCAATCTTCTTAATTTTTTAACAGATGGAAATACAATACGTCTATAGATTCACTCCAGCTATAGCCACCTTTGTAATAACCAGTGACTTTTATCGTGTGTTTCAATGGGAATAATTTTCCAAATCGTTGGTTTATATTCTAATCAAAAGAATGTTTTGTATTGACCTAGTATATACCGTAGAATTGGAAACATATGTGGGAACCGCTCTAGTATTCTCTCCAAGAAATTCATGAATGGTTTATCGTAAGAACATGGCATGTTCACTGACAGCGTTCCCCAAGGACCCCAGAGGTTTTCAGTGTCCTTCGCTCTTGCTTTGATGACGTATGTTCCCTTTTTCGCCCAGGAATGATTCTGTGTGATTGTTTCACCGGAGTTGTACGGTCCAAGCCAATCAGTGGTCGTCCCATCGCCCCAGTCGATAAGATAATAGATTTTATTTTCTAGTGGTGATGTCGCGGTAAAAGTATAGGCATATGTTGTTTTTATTTTTCCGTTTGTCTGGCCAGTGATTGTTGGAGCAGTTGGTGCATTTGAATCTAATGGACCAAACGCATATAGATAACCAGCATTATCATTTGCCGTTCCGATGTACATTGTTCCGTCTTCTGCGATCGCTGGAGAAGATTCACACATTCCAATGCTTTTTCGCCATCGTTCACTCCCATTGAAATTCACAGCAATAATTTCTCCGCCATCACTAGTACCAAAATAAATTATTCCATCGACGGAATTACATGGAGTTGCTCCTCGTATTGTTCTTCCTGGGCCAGGATTGAATGTCCATTCTACTGAACCATTTATTGGATTTATTGCATACAAATTACTATAGCCAGCGTAGATGGTTCCATCCTGGCTAATTGTAGGGGACGTCCCAGCGCCGACATTTGTCCTCCATTTCATCGTCCCATTCGGATACACCGCATACAGATAATTATCAAGCGAAACACAATAGATGGTTCCGTTATCTGCTATACAGGGACTTGTTCGTATCCAATCGCCTGTTTGAAATTTCCATTGCAATGTCCCGTTGTTAGAATATAGTGCATATAAATAGGTATCATGAGAACCACAATAAATAATTCCGTTATTACCTATGGCGGGAGATGAATACACTATATGATTTGTCTGATATTTCCATTTTAAAGTTCCATTAGGATACAGTGCATTAATAGCTCCGGTCGGAGGATTCATTCCATCCTGAGTACCAAAGTAGATTACACCATCTTCTCCTATTGCAGGTGATGACCATATACTTCCTGTATCATATCTCCATTTTAACATACCATTTGGATAAAACGCATAGAGACCATCCCAGGGGTAGGACATTCCAACGTATATAACACCATTTTCGTCAATAGCAGGACAAGATTCAATAGTACAACCTACATAATATTTCCATTTTATTGTTCCATTGGGATAGAGAGCATAAAAATTAAGATCATTGCAACCAAAATAGATAGTCCCATCATTGGAAATAGCGATTGAACTATAAACACTGTAATTAAATTTATATCGCCATTTTTCAATACCGGTAGTGTTGATAGTGCTATATGGACTCTGGCCAGTATGGTGAATATCATGGCAGTACATCGGCCACGAGGAATTCATAGGTCCACCAGTAGACAAAGCTGATCTTTCATTGATAACTGCGGGTGGTCGTCCATTGCTTATGGATGATTCATCATACGGATATTGGAGATACCATGATGTTTGTTGTTCATCGGACTGATGGTGATAGATGTTATAATTATCTCTCGATGAAAAAGATCGCATACTCATTGAAGATACCACTGGGATAATAAAAAGAATAACAACCGCAAGAACAAACAACGATTCCAGGATTTTCCTTTTCATAGAAAAACGCCCCTTATACATTATTAATCTACATGTTCTTTATAAATCTTTTTATGAATCTATAAATAACTAATGATAAGAGAACAAGGAAAAAATCATATCAATTTCTTAAAAAAAGAAGAAATCATTATAAACAAATTTCTGAAGGTTGGTATTAAGGTGAAGATGGGGGAGCCGGGAGGAGGTGGTGAGGAGAGATGGGAAAAATATGGATCGCCCCCCATCAACAAACCTTAAACTTATATTATTTTAATAAGTATATAAATTTTGTTATAAAAATATTATCCTGTCTTTTCCCGAAATTACTTCCCTCTAGAAAAAAGGAAAAGTAAGATAAGATATGAAGAATTGAACATGAAAAAAATCTCTTTATGTTTCATTCTAGGTTATTTTTTGCCCAGCATGTTGTAATATTTCTTCTGATTTAAATAAATTCTTTGCGGTCAGCGATGCAAGTGGATATGCAGAAGAACAAAGCTACCTACTAAAAACACGATAAAAAAAAGTAGAAGGAACCTACCTTGTTATTGTTTTATTTCTTGTAGCGTCTTGCATTCTGTGACATTCCGCGATATCCCCAGGGTTCCGATGATCTTTCCTCCAAGATCATACCGTGGTACTTTAGTCACCGAATACCAGTGATCAGTACCATCGGTATCCGTGATTTTTTCAATACAATTAATGATCGATTTCCCGGTCTGTAGTACCTTGTTATCCTCATCAAACTCTTTCTGCGCCTGATCAGCGGGTATAAAATCAAAATCAGTCTTACCGATCATCGCCTCTGGCCGAACCATTAAATGCTCTGCTTTTACTTTGTTAACGAGTATGAATCGGTTCTGTGCATCTTTAAAATAAATGGAATCAGGGATGTTATCCAAAAGTGTCTGCAACAACTCAAGGTTTCTCGCGAGTTCCTCCTCCGCGTGTTTCCAGTCCGTCACATCCCGTGAAACACCCATCGTTCCAATAATATCTCCTTCCGCGTTGTATCGCGGGATCTTGGTTTCGGACACCCACCGCTCCAAACCATCCACACTACCAAGATGCTCCAATTTATTGATGATTACCTGTCCAGAACGCATAATCGCGTTCTCATCGTCCACGATTCGTTGCGCTTGTTCCCGAGGAAGGAAATCGAAATCAGTCTTTCCCATCATTTCCTCCGGGGTAACATTCGAATGTGCTGCCTTTGCTTTATTCACCAAGATAAAACGATTCTGATCATCCTTAAAATACACTGAATCAGGAACATTATCCATCAGGGTCTTTAACAATTCATGTTCCCATGTACGTTTCAGCTCTGCCTCATTGCGTGAGGTGATATCGCGAACAATTAAAACAAAATTATCAACCTCGTTATCCTTTTTTACCAGGAAAAATGAGCTGATTTCCACATCCAAAACCCGCCCCTGCCGATTCTTTACTTCAGTGGTGTAACTCGCCGCGATTTTCTCTGAAAGTAGCTGCTCAAACTGTTGGATCACCACCGGCAGTGATCTTGCAGTCAACAAATCCATGCTAAACAGGTTTTTATTCAACACAGATGACTTCATGACATCAAGGATCTCACACATCCGGGTATTAATATCAAGGATGTCACCGCGTGTATCCAGCACAAAGATACCATCGGTCGTATACTCAAACAGTCCATGGTACTTCTTCTCACTTTCCTTTAAGCGTTTCTCCTGGTTTTTCCGTTCCGTGATATCCCAAAGTAAAACAAACATAACCAGTTTACCATTCATCCGGAAAATCGAGATGTTGACGTCAACAGGGAATTGGGTACCGTCTTTACAGATAGTTTCTGATTCAAGAGTAAGACACCCGTGTGCCGCAAGCTCATCGCGACATTCCGCCCAATCAAGTTCCTTTGAGAGGATGTCTTGTAAGGTAAGCCGCAGGAGTTCATTCCAGTCGTACCCGAGGAACTCATATGATTTTTGGTTCGCCTCCTGGATTTGACCATCAAAACTAGTGAGAAACGCAGCAGCGTTGATCCTTTCAAACAACGTGTTATATCGATCATCAAAAGTAGTGATTTTTGGTTTTTCCTTTATCAAATTTCCTTTAGTTTCTTGCATTACCCATCACGTTGTTTGCATCCCAATTTTCTAAGAAGGTCGTTCAGTAAACAAATACATTGTTTGTATTTAAATTTGTGTTTCATTTGACGACAATTCGAATAACATCCTGTTGCTGTGTTACCTCGAAATCTACATTTAAAAATTGTTTTATCAACCACATGTTGGTTTTCGTATGATTACTCAACTCTCTGATCAGACAGACAGATCCTTTCGGTGCAAGCACGAGGTACGGGATGAGTTGATCAATTGCGTATCGATCAACGGTTGCACCACTGGTGATTTCCTGGATGAGTTGCTTTGCTGCGTTCTCCCCGACAGCTTCAGCAGATATATTTTTTTCTCCAAGAATCGTGGAGCCAAGAATCGTTGGTCCTGATGCAGACCACAACGTGATTCCAGTCCCAGAAGACGACGAGGGTGCAGCGTCAACATGCAGTACAGATCGAAGATTATGTTTCATCGCGATCTTTATCGCTGCATGCTTCATGCGCGTACTGATATGATCAGGGAGATTCGCAAGATGTATAATACCATTCATATCATGGAAGCTCTGTGGCTCTTCTGCGTGAAACGAAAAAAGTTGTTCAACCGGATGAATCGTCAGAACAGCTTCTCCACCACCTGTTGGGTAATACCCACGTTTTATCAATTGTGCTTCAGTTTTAATCCCAATTCTTGAAATCAACGGTAGAAAGACATGGGCAAAATAATCCCATGACGGCGCCCATCGTACATCGGTTCCTCCTCGCAATCGTATGGTCAGAGGTGCTGTGGTGTTAAACGCGCTAAGCAAACATGCTTGAAACACCAGCGTCATACTTCCCGCAGTGCCGATATCGAAGGAATATGTTCCTGGTTTGATATCATGGGGCGTAAACTTCAAGCTCGTCGAATTCACTGACAGGCCGTCTACCTCTGCATCGCACATCGCTTGGATACAGGAAAGGGTTGTATAATGTTGCGGTCGTAGTCCAGGGATCGGACGGTGTGCCCTGATATTAGTAATCTGGATTGGTTGTTTGGTAATTACTGAAAAAGCAACCGCGGCACGCGCGATCTGTCCGCCGCCTTCACCGTATGAGCCATCGATCAACAACACGTTTTTCAACTCTTTTTCCGATATATCGTTTCCAAGAGAAGTTCCAATGCAGCGGTGCAGGTACTGTCTTTATTATTGAGTCGATCACCAGAGAAGAGAAATTCTTTGACAACAATAGTATCCTTTGTGGAAACACCGATAAAGACCAATCCAACCGGTTTATCTTTCGTGCCACCGGTCGGTCCTGCAATGCCTGTGGTCGCAATTCCAATATCAACCTGTGCACGTTGCTGTATTGCTTTCGCCATTGCTGCTGCTACCTGTTTGCTCACAGCACCATAATTTGTTAATAATTGTTCTGGAACGCCAAGCAACTCCATTTTTGCTATGTTACTATAGCAAATAACACCTCGATTAAAATACTCGGAACTTCCGGAAACGTTCGTCAACGTATGCGCAAGAAGACCACCGGTACAAGACTCTGCTGTTGCAATAGTCACTTGATGTTTTTTGAGTTCATCAGAGACTTTATTAACAAGTTTTATATCTACCAACGAACACACCTCATCAGAGGTAAACTCATTTGAGTGATATAAGGTTTCACAAACGTGAAAAAGTTATATAGGATAATTCTAATCCCGGACCCATTACACTAAAAATGATAGCTAGCCCCGTAGTGTAGTGGTCAATCATGTTGGCCTTTGGAGCCAGCGACAGAGGTTCGAATCCTCTCGGGGCTACTTGAATCATTGATGCTCCTGTAGTGTAGCGGCCAATCATGTCGCCCTTTCGAGGCGACGACTCGGGTTCGAATCCCGACAGGAGCATCCTTACTTTCTCCTGTAAAATCAGTCGACACCCCCAAAAACAGGGGGTTTATCGATTTTTTTCCATTTTCCCCTACCACGTTTTTAGCATGATATTTGAGGATGGCCTTAATCCAGTCGTACGGCGCATTCATATAGTATTTTTTCGCGTACTTGGTGTAGTTGTCAGTTGTACCTACTTTCTCATGCCCTAGCCAATCTTGAACGTCTGTTTTATCCCATGTGTCCCGCTCTACGTAATCCTTTATCAGGCGGGCGATTGCGCACCAGTGTCTCATTGTATACAGGCTATAATGGCCCCAGAGTTGTTTGACCGGTGGTACGATAAGTTTCCTGAGGTAATCAACAGTGTATGGTTTTCCGTTTGGCTGGAGATACAGATAATCTCCGCTGTATTGATTTTCTACCTGCGGTCTCCAGTGATCGATCCAGTTCTTGAAACTTTTATATTGGTGCCCAGAGAGTATTTGTTTTTCTGGGAAGATTTGCCGTGCTTGATTTCCTTTTTTTGTCTCGGTGATAATCAGATAGTTCTCTTCGATGTGGATATCGCTGGCTTTTTGTATGACAAGCTCTGATGGCCGCCAACCAATGAGAAAGCCTTGCATGAGGACGTACTGATACAAAGAGTTCGTGTATCGATTTTTACTGTAATCATAGTGTACAATGCGGTGTACATCAGTCGGAAACGGGATGATCCTTACTTTCGGGCTCGGGGGATTCGGTGGTATGTACCCCCAGAGTTCAGCATTGATACCAAATGCTTTCGCAATGGTTTTCACGGTTTTCCATTCGTTTCGTACTTGGTGTTTTCCGCGTTTGTTCTCGAACTCGTGATACTCTCTATATTCAAGATACGCTATGATTTGGTTCGGGTTGAGATCGAGCCAGTCAACAGGAAAAAGGGGATGCTGAGACATATTCTTTGCATCTCGTAACCGTCCTTTGATGGTGGTATCCCGTTTTCGATATCTGAAGATCCACCAGTGTTTGAGTGCGTTGAAAAGTTCCTCTTGATTTTTGTAGTCTGCTGGATTAAGAATATACGGGTTTCTAAAACTAGTTTTTCCAACATCTAAATATTTTTTTATCTCATAACCTTGTGTCACCATTTCCTTCCCAACCTGGGAAAAATCGGTTCCTATTGTTCGGCCTGAGTTGGATAAAATTTCTGCCCATTTTTGCTGTATACCTCCCGTCAAATCGTTTGATTTGACAGGATGCGAATGCGATCCCAGGTTTAAAAAGTCTCCTGTATAGGATCCTTCCATTTCTTCTCCTCACCTGAACCTTATCCCTCGTGGGTGATTTTCTCCGTTGAATTCACGAA
>Ga0315285_10004965_pt1 | contig 13765 bp, 11 predicted proteins | sample YL17G09_36_MG_FD_203698 | JGI IMG/M metagenome (GOLD analysis project Ga0315285, IMG submission 203698) | Sediment microbial communities from Yellowstone Lake, YNP, Wyoming, USA - YL17G09_36 | ecosystem: Environmental > Aquatic > Freshwater > Lake > Sediment | place: USA: Wyoming | collected...
AGAACCGGGTCAAGGAAGGTGATCAGGTCAAAAAGGACCAGATCGTTGCCATGGTCGACCGGGACATCACCGGAATGAAATACGAGCTTTCGGAGGTCGCTGCTCCCATCTCCGGAACCATCGCGAAGGTATTCAACGACCCCGGCGCGGGCCTGAGCCCCCCGACCATGAGCATGTCCATGGGCACCCCGATCGTCCGGATTGTGAGAGTAGACAAGGTCAAAGTCCTGATCGACATCCCCGAGTACCAGACCTCCAAGCTCAAAAAAGACCTCCCGGCGAAAATTAGGGTTGATGCCTTTCCCGACCGGGAATTCCCCGGCAACGTCTCGATGATCACCCCGGTGGTTGACCCCCTCACCCGGACTACCCGGGCCGAAATCGAGATCCCCAACCCGGACCATCTGCTCCGGCCGGGGATGTTCGCCCGGGTCAACTTAATCGTGAGCGAAAAAAAGAACCTGGTGATCGCCCCCGTGCGCGCACTTCTGAAAATTGAATCGAAAGACTATGTTTTTGTGACCGAAAACGGGATGGCCAAAAAAAAGGAACTGAAGCTGGGAATCCGAGAGGAAGAAAAAATCGAGGTGATCTCCGGCCTTTCCCGGGGGGAAGATCTCGTCATAGTCGGCCAGGAAATGCTTACCGATGGGCTGCCGGTGGAAATTGAAAAAGAATAAGCAGGTAATAGGTCAAAGGTGAAGGGTGAAAAGTTCAGAGGTTCAACATCCAAAGCAGGAGGCCGGGCGTCCCGCCTGGCAAATGGCAAATAGCAGATTGGTTACTGGCTACTGGTTACTGGCTACTGGTTTCTGGTTACCGGTTTGGTCATTTGGATTTGGTCATTGGTTATTGATTTTTATTAGGAGGAAATGGATCAATGAAGCTTCCTGAAATGAGCGTGCGTCGGCCGGTCCTGGTCACGATGTTTTTCATCGGCCTGACTTTGCTGGGAACGATGAGTTTTTACCTTCTCCCGATCGATACGATGCCCGATCTGGAAGTGCCGAATCTCGTCGTCATTACCCAGTATCCGGGCGCGGCGGCGGTGGACGTCGAGCAGACCGTGACCAAAACCCTGGAAAACGCCCTGGCCGCGGTTTCGAACCTGGATGAGATCAAGTCCACCTCGACCGAGGAATATTCGGTCATCAATCTCAAATTCACCTGGGGCACCAACATGAACACCGCCCTGGTGGACGCCCGGGATAAAATTTCGTTCGTCCAATCCTACCTTCCTGCCGACGTCAAAGACTCCATCTTTCTCCGGATCGACATGTCCATGTACCCGGTTTTGATTTACGGCGTCAGCGCCCAGCAGAACTACAACAACCTCAGCGACATTCTCGATAATCAGGTTTCCCCGGCCCTCAAACGCCTCCCGGGCGTGGCCCTGACCCAAACCATCGGCGCTCCCGTCCGGGAAATCCGGGTCAGTCTGAACCAGGACCGCCTGGCGGCCTACAAGATTTCCCCCTCCAAGGTGGTGCAGGCCATCCGTTACGAGAACCTGAACATCCCGGCGGGAAATATCAAGTTCGGCAAGACCCAATACATTCTCCGGGTCCCGGGGGAATTCAAGAGCATCAAAGAGCTTGACACCGTAGTGGTGGATATCCGGAACGGAGTCCCCATTTATCTCCGCGACCTGGCCCGGGTGGAGGATACTTTCAAGGAGGCGGACCGGGTCCTGCACATCAACAAAATGAACGGCACCCTCTTTATGGTCCAGAAGGCCTCGGGAGCCAACACCGTCCAGGTCGCCAAGGAAATAAAAAAAGGAATGGAACAAATTCGGAAAATCGTTCCCGCGGACGTTTCCTTTATGGAATTGATGGACACCTCCGAGTTCGTGATCCAATCCATCAATAACCTTTATCACGTAGTGTTATTCGCCGGTCTCTTCGTCATCCTGGTGGTCCTGGTTTTTCTCCGGAACATCCGGGCCAGCGTGATCATCGCCCTGACTATTCCGTTTTCCCTGGTCGTTTCCTTTATTTTCCTCTACGCCATGCACTATTCCCTCAACACCATGTCGCTTTCCAGCCTGGCCATCGCCATCGGCCTGGTGGTGGATGACGCCATCGTGGTCCTGGAAAACATCTTCCGGCATCGCCACCAGGGCATGCCCCCCCGCCAGGCCGCGGTCTTTGGAGCGTCCGAAGTGGGCCTGGCCGTGACCGCCTCCACCTTAACCATCCTGGCCATCCTCCTGCCGGTGATCTTCGTCCCCGGCATCACCGGCGTCATGTTCAAGCAATTCGGCCTGGTCACCGCCCTGGTTATCGGCATGTCCCTCCTGGTTTCCCTGACCATCACCCCCATGCTCGCCTCCAAGCTTTTTACCCGCCTGCCCGATCCCAACGCGCCGCCGTCCAACATTCTGGAAAAAGCCTTCCGAACCTCCGAAATCTGGCTCCACTGGTTGGAGAACCGGTACGCCGATCTCCTGGGCTGGGCGCTGGCCCGCAAAAAAACCGTGATTTTCGGCGGGATTGGAATCTTCGTCGGCAGTCTCCTCCTGATGCCGCTGATCGGAACCGAGTTCTTTCCCACGGTGGACCAGGGATTTTTAAGCGGCAATTTCATACTTCCCACCGGAACCCGGATCGAGGAAACTGAAAAAGTCATAAACAAGCTGGAAGCGATAATCGTGAAGGAGGTCCCGGAAAGGAAAATGGTCTTTGCCCGGGCCGGGAAATCAGAAAGCGGAATGGGGATCGCCTTCGGGCGCCAGGAAGACACCAATATCATCTCTTTGGGGGCCCGACTAGTTTCGAAGAGCCATCGCTCCCGATCCCAGTTCGACATCGCCCATTCCCTCACGGCTTCATGTAATAAAATCCCCGGGATCGACACCATTGATTTTACCCTGCACGATCCCTTCGCCGAGCTCATGACCGGAGGCGGCAAGGCCATCCAGATCGAGATTTACGGGCGCGACTTTGACAAATCCTATCCCCTGGCACAAAAGATTGAAAAAATCATCCGGGAGGTCCCGGGCACCGTAGACACGGATATTTCCATGAAAATGGGGAGCCCCGAGCTCTGGGTGAAGGTGGACCGGGAAAAAGCCTCGCGCCTGGGCCTTCCCTTCGCCCTCATCGGCAGCACCGTCAGGACCAGCTTCTACGGCGAGATCGCCTCCCGCTACCGGGACAGAGGCAACGAATACGATATTTTCGTCAACCTTGACCCGCGCTACCGGCAGAGGGTCGAAGACGTGCAGAACCTGAAAATCCCGGTTGGGCTCTCCCTGCCGATCCCGATCGCCATCCCCGGAATGGAAAGCGGCACTGTTTCCCTCAGCAACCTGGCTCGGATCGTCCCCGCCACCGGCCCCCTGGCCATCGAGCACAAGAACCAGGAACGGATCATCAAGGTCGGAGCCTCCCTCTACAAACGCCCCCTCAGCGATGTGGTCTCGGACGTGAAAAAAAGCTTGGCCAAGCTCCTGGTCCCGGAAGGGATCAGCGTGGTTTTCGCCGGTTACGCCCAGACGCAGAAGGAATCCTTCACCCTGCTGGGCATCGCCTTCATTCTCGGCATGATCCTGGTCTACATGGTGATGGCCTCCCAGTTCGAATCCCTGATCCATCCCTTTGTCATTCTTTTCTCGATTCCTTTCGCCATTACCGGGGTCATCTGGGGGTTCCTGCTTTCCGGCTTCACCTTCGGCCTGATCGCCTTCATCGGGTTAATCATGTTGGTCGGGATCGTGGTTAAAAACGGCATAGTCATGATTGACTACACCAACATCCTCCGCTCCCGGGGGATGGAGATCGAAAGCGCCATCAAGGAGGCCTGCAAGATCAGGCTTCGCCCCGTTCTGATGACCTCCCTGACCGCCATCCTGGCCATGCTCCCGATGATCTTCGCCAAGGGCGAGGGCACGGAGATCTGGGCCCCAATGGGGGTAACCGTCGCCTGCGGCCTGACCGTATCCCTGCTCGTCACCCTGGTTTTCGTCCCGACCATGTATTCCATCCTGGAACGCAAAACCGAGTTGCAGGGATATGAGGAAAGGGTAACGGGGACGACCATCTCCGACCTGGAAAAATAAGAAACCGTTCCCGGCCGATCCGCCGGTCATTGCCCGTTCCCCGGATCCGCCCCGGGGGGACGAACCCATCCCCGAATCTGGTAAAATAGATCCCCGAGCCCCGATAAACCCGGGGCTCGCATCAACGTCTTTTTCAATGGTTTTTTAAATCAGTGAAGATATCGCCCGTGCCTTTGGCCCGTTATCTCAAACTTCTCGTTTTCCATCTTACCCTGTTTGTCATCCGGATCCTCCCTTTTCGCTCGCTCGAACCCCTGGGAACCCTGGCCGGAGAGCTTTATGTCTGGCTGGCCCGGAGACCCCGCCTGATCGGGATCAAAGCCATCGAAAGATGCCTTTCCCTTTCCCCGGCCGCGGCCCGGGAAATCTTCCGGCGTTCCAGCCGCAATTTCGGCCGGGCCGCCCTCCTCGCCGGCCGGCTGCCCGCCTTCACCCGCGCCCGGATGGAAAAACTGATCACGATCGAGGGCGAGGAAGAACTCCGCCGCATCAGGCAATCCGGTTCTGGGGCCGTGATCGTCACCGGCCACTTCGGGCCTTTCACCCTGATCGGATCGCGCTTGAGCCTCGCCGGTTATCCCTCCGGTTACATCATCCGGATTTCCCGCGACCTCCCCGTCCGCAACGCTTTCATCAAAAAGGGCCGGGAAGGCCGAATCGAGCTGATTCCCAGCCGTCCGGGGGTTCAGTGTATCCGCGAATCAACCGATTACCTGAAGCGGGGCAACTTCCTGGTGGTTACTATCGATCATTCCGTGCATTACCGGGGCCAATCCGTCCGGCTTCTCCATCAGGACCTGAGATTTGAAACCGGGGCCATCTCCCTGGCCCGGAAGCTCGGGGTCCCCGTGGTCCCCGCTTTTATCGTCAAGGAAGGCGATCGTTACCGTTTGAAAATCTTCCCCGCGCTCTATCCCGCCGCGGAAAAATCCCCGGAACCGGTCGTCCGGAAGGTGGTCTCCCTCCTCGGGAAAATGATCCAGGCCCGCCCGGATCACTGGCTCTGGGACGAAAACCGCTGGCAGAGAATTCTCCCGGATGAGGACTTCCCCTCTCCCATGGTCCGGGGCTGGAAAAAACGCCTGGGGCATTACCTGGGCTTCCGGGGGACCCAGTTCATCTATAGCCTGGTGCAGATCCTCCCCCTGGCCCTGCTCAATCCCCTGGGAAAATTACTGGGGAAGCTGGTCGGGGGCCTGGCCCCCTCCCGGAGAAAAATCGCGGAAGCGAACCTCAAGATCGCCTTCGGGAAGGAAAAAAACGAAATTGAGCTCCAGGCCCTGGGCCGCGAGTTCTTCACCCAGGCCGGCCGGGGAGCGCTCCGGCTCCTGGCCTATTCCCGGATTCTCAAGCAAATCGAAGTTGAAGGAGAACATCACTTGCGCGAGGCCCTCAAACTCGGTCAGGGGGTAATCCTGGCCAGCGGCCACGTGAGTGTCTTCCCGCTGATTATCTGCGCCCTGGGGAAAAAGAATTACCCGATCCATACCTTTTTCCGTTTTCCCCGCGACCCCCGGCTCGGCCGGTATGTCCTCGGTCACATTCAAAAGATGGGCGGGAGCTACCTTCCCACCCACCCTCCCCGTCTCGCCCTAGAACGGGCGCTCGAATGCCTGGCTAAAAACGAGATTATCATTATCTTCATCGATCAAAACGTTCACGAAGGGGGGGAATTCATCGAGTTTTTCGGCCGCCCCGCAGCCACCACCACCCTCCCGGCCTCCCTGGCCCTCCGGACCCAGGCCCCCATCCTCCCGGTTTTCATCAAGTCGAGGGATATGCCAGGTTCGCCCGGGTTTACCATTACCATTTATCCCCCGTTAAGACCGGAGCCCTCCGGCGAGCGCAAAGCCGACCGGATCCGGATTTCCCGGGAACTGAACGAGATCCTGGAGGCCCGCATCCGGGAAACCCCGGCCCAGTGGTTCTGGTTCCACCGGCGCTGGAAACGCTCCCCATCATCTCCTCCTCCCCCTTGAGGGGGGAGGACAGAGGTGGGGGTGAAAATCCCGATATCTTGTCTTCCTTTAGTCGGTAGCCGCAGGCTTTCCTTACAGGACAAGTAGCCTGCGTGGAAACTCAGTAAAAAACGAAAGGTTAGAAGTTGGGAATCAGCCCAGGATAAGGTCCCAGACATATTTACGATGGTGTAGTGTTTTAGAAATACCTTAACAGTGATTGTTTTTTCTTAGGGGAGCCCTTCAACGGGCTCCTTCCCCGGGCGGCCGTCCTTCGGCTTCGCTCACGATAAATTCCAGGCCGCCCCTACATTAAATAAATTAAGCCCCTCGCCTGTCATTGCGAGCATCTTCGCTTGGCTCAGTGTAAACTCCGCGAAGCAATCTCATTAAAGGGCTCGGGATAAACTCAACCAAATTTCAAGAAATAAAGACCCCCCAAATTCCGGGGAAATGGTCAATTTGAAGCGCGCCGGCCGGATTTAAAAAGCGACATCGATGCCATCCTGCCGGATCGCGTATATCAACGAGACCCAAGTGTCCCTTTGATTGGACTTTTGGGAGAGAGGGATAGGTTCCAGCCTCGAATCGATTTGGCCGGCGATTTTTAAAAGAAACACTCCTTCTTGGAAACGATCCTTTCCGAAATTCCTGGAGACCACGGCCAAATCAATGTCACTGTCCCGCCGCGGCCATCCGTTAGCATGGGAACCATAAAGAACTATCTTGTCGATATCGATTCCCTCTTTTTTTAACGCACCGGCAAATTTCTTTATGATTTTTTTAATTTCCCTTTTAACCATTTAAATACCTCTTTTATCTCCGCGAATTTCTCCGAAGATGCGCCTGATTATCCTCTTCTTCTCTCGACCAGTGATCCGGTGACGTATTTGTGAATAACGCTGGAAATCAGGGTTTGATAGGGAATACCCTCCTGAGCGGCAATCACCCGGACCTGGGTTAGATCTTTCGACGACATCCGAAAACTTATCCGCTTGTCCTTCTTCAGGGTGTTCAGAGCGTAATGACGCAGCTTTTTCGTTTCGGATTTGGTGTTTTTAGCGGGCTGCCATTCTCCGCTTTCATAAGCCTTTAAAATCTCTTTTTCTTCATTTTCCCTTATGTTTTTTTTCATTTCCGCCTCCTTAAATATTTTTCCGTCTCCTTGCGGCTGGGAATTATGGTTTTTAAAAAGATCCCTTCTTCGTCTTCCACGTAAGGGACTAGATATACATAATCGTTTATCGTCACCAGGACTATCCTTTGATCAGGATATTTTTCCCGGTTGGGATGATCCACAATTTCCAGGACTTCGCCTTTGGCCAGGATGATAACCACCTGTTCAAAGCATACGCCCCGGTGCTCTTTCAGCCATTCATTTTTCTCATTATCCCAGTGAAGGATTACCATTGAATTGTAGATATAACAATGTCAGCTCTTTGTCAATACATTTCGGCAGGAACTATATGGACTGCCCTTGGCAGTCATGCGGGACAAGTCTGGGTCTTCAACCCCGCATCAGGCAGGAAAAAGCTCCCGCAGGGCGGACATGAATTCGTCGAGCTGCAATGTCGGCCTGTAATACTCGCTTTCCCTCAACCGGATCATTCCCAAGCTGCCCAGGGCGGAAAAGTATTTCGCGATAAGGCCTCCAGCTTCCTTAATATACGGTTCATCCCTCCGCTGATCACGTAATTCGAGGGCCTGCTTCCACTCATCCTCCATCGTGGTAGCCAGAATGGTGTACAAATCCAGCGCATGGTAACGGCCGAGCTTCCGATCGACATCGTTAAGCCGATCCCGGAATGCGAAGAGCTTCATCATCAGAAAAGTGTAAGGATGCGGCAGGAAAATCTCCGCTGGCCAAGCTTCGCCCGAACCGAGTTTTCCGGCCAGCGTCACCGGCAGCAACCTTTCCTCCAGCGTTGGCGCTTCATTGACGGGATGAGCATGAATTCCGATGGAAGGATCGGGGCGGGCGCGGCGGGAGTCTGTCTTCACCCTGCTGCCCTGAAAGCGGCTCTCCGGACCGGTCAGGAAATCGATCTTGATGCTGCCGGCCTTGCCACCCCCCGGCCCGGGTTTTTCAAACTGGTATTTCTCCGCTCCGGAAACCGGCTTATATTTAAGCTCGTCCAAAGCCTCCGCCAGGGGCTTCAATCTTTCCGATTCGATGAGCAGTTCCGGCCGGAGATATAAATCCAGGTCGCTGGTGGAACGCGGTTCGGATCATTCCTTAAAAAGCGTTCGCACCCCCAGCCGAAGCACATGCTCGGTCCTGAGATAGAGACCGAAACCGCCGCCAAGAATGAGTTTGATATCCACGCCCCGGAGGGAATGGAGCAGATCGAGCAGGGCCGTGCGCAGGCCGGTCATCTCGATCATGGCTTATTCCCCTGAAGCTCCTGGAGGAGGAATGACTTAACCTGTTCTGCGGTCTCCCGGTCACGCTTGTCGCCGGTCATCAGCTCGAGGTAAACCTGAACCGGTGAAGCCCACCCGAAACACCCATCTGCCCGGGCATCGAAGTAGACCGTTTCATCATCCGTTTCCACTAGCTCGAGGTTTGAAAACCGGTCAGATCGGCTCCCCGGGAGCTGTTCGAGTAGTTTCTCTAAAAAGGGGCAATAGACGGATAACATGTCCCCCCGTTGCATTACGGCATACCGCGCAACCGATGACAACCCGGTGACCGCAAGGGGAAGTTTCAACTCCCGCGATTTGCTCCCAAGCAATTCCCCGATCGCTCCTTCATCTTCCAAGACCTTGAGCCGGACCCGATCCTTGATTTTTGGCGGGGCATAGTTCTCACCCAGTTTTTCCAGGAGCTTGTCGGGTTGGAGCAAACGGATGCCGTCCCCGCGTTCGATGATCAGATCCTCCTCCAGGGTTTGCAAAGATTTCGATACCGTGGAAAGGCTCATGTTTTTTTTCCTCCCGAGGTTCACCAGCGGGTTGCGCGAGTTAATTTCCCGGCAAATCTCCTGGACGCTGCCAAAGCCGGAACGGGCCAGGAAAACCCTTCCGACCATGGAAGTGTTCCTTCGATAGATGTTCTTGATCGGGGCGGAGGAGGAAAAACGATTCGGCTTTCCGCTCCGGAATATGGCAAACAGGCCCGGACCCATCACCACTCCGTTGCCGCACAGGTCAACACCGCTGATCCCCTCCCGTTCCAGGTCTTCCAACTGCGATTCGCTCAGGAAAGGCATGAGCAGCAGGGGTTGGCAGCCCCGGGGAAGCGATAACGATTTCAGCCGGTCGAGCCCCGCCTGGAACGCCTTGGGCGTCGAAAGGGACTTGCATTCGACGGCGAACCTGGCCTTTACCTTCCGCCAGGATGCCTCGATAAACGCATCGACTCGACGATTGTCGGCTATTACCGGCTCGTATTCCAGAAATCGAAAAGATAAAGGAGGCAGGGATACCTTCCCCCTCCGCAGTTGTTCAAGCATTTCTTTCTCAGTTATTGTTTTCTTATTTATATCCATTTTCCTAAACAGGAAAATAGCTTATTTCAGGAAAATTGTCAAACCTGCGTTGGGATTTGTACTTAGGGGACGTGTACTTAGGGGTAGTTTATTTGTCATTGCCGCCTTAAAATATTTCTTCGTTTCTCTGGTCTGTCTGGTCCCTCGAATGACCTTCCCTTCATGAAAAATATAAAATCAACTTCCCTCACTTTATTTCTCGCATATCCGTTTCCCTTGTTTCCGTCGCAGAGTTCGGGATAAACGGGATAAATCGAAGGACGGGGGCTATGTTGGACAAGTCGAAGAACATAAGCTTCGTAATCCAGGCCGCAGATTAGAGCGGGATCGTTACAGCGCAAAATTTATTAGCTGAGAAAAAATAGGGTTGTTTCTAAAGTCTCGCGGATTTTTCGAGGTAATCCGTCAGGCGCTGGTAATAAAGCGGATCGTATTCAGGAACAGTCAGACCCTTTTTGATTGCTTCTACCACCCCCGCGGCGGAGGCCAATTCCGGGGGCACCCGGGTCCAGGCCTTCAGGTAATTGTAAAACTGGTGGCTGTCCGAGCCCCCGACGGCCGCTTTCCCGAATTTACGGGTCAGTTGGATCAGGTTCTCCGCGTATCCGGCGGGCTCCTGCCCCAGGGTCACGTGGATCAGGATCTTCGAGTTGTAAACCTCGAGCCCGTCGATATGGTCCATCACTTTCGCGAGCATCTCGCCCTCGGCAAAGGGGCTGTCCGATTCCCGGAAACGGCGGGTCAGGGGGTGGGCCCAGACCAGGGCTTCTTCGGGTGAACGGGGCAGGTCGAACACGCTTTTAATTTTTTTATTCAGCATGGATTTCAACAGATTGATGTTCAGGGAATACACCAGGAAATCCCCTTCGGCCAGGCCCAACTCCATCCCCGGCAGGACCTTCAGGTCCGGATACTTTTCCCGCATTTTCAGGCATCCGTCGACACTGTCATGGTCGGTGATGCAGATGACCGGCAGTTCATATTGCTCGGAAAGCGTGGAGATCTCATCCAGGGCAAACCGCGAATCGGGGGAGAATTCGCTGTGCACGTGCAGATCGATTTTCATCTGGTTGCCATCCTGCTTTAAAATTTAGGTTTTGAATTATAACAGAAAAGCACCCGGGGAAAGATCAAGCTGAAAGCTAAAAAAAAGGTTTCGCGGTAAAAAACCACGAAACCCTGATCGGCTTGGTAGCGGGGGTTGGATTTGAACCAACGACCTTCGGGTTATGAGCCCGACGAGCTACCGGACTGCTCCACCCCGCAGTATTGACTGGTAAGATAAGCTAGTGCTCCCTCGCTGTCAAGGCAGGGCAAAGCGAGAGTTCTGAAAAATTCCCCCCTCACCTCACCGAGTCGTAGGCTCCTACCCTCCGGCCTGTAAGCCCTACGGGCTGGAAGCGGAGCCGGAGGCCCAACCCTCTCCTTCAGGACGAGCCTTCAGGATGAGCCTTCAGGACAAGTCCCACCCCCGCCTTTGACGGGGCAAGCAGGGGAGAGGGAGATTATAGGTTGTCGGCAATAAGATACTCTCTATTTATCCCCTCCCTTGATGGGACTCGTCCTGCCTCTCTGGGGTTCTCGTCCTGAAGGAGGGGATGAAAGGGAGGGTGAAGAGAGGGTATTTCCGAGGTCTTTAAAAGAGGTTTTGACAAGACCGGCAATCTTTTCTAATTTAACTGCGGGAGGTAAAATATTTTATGTTGATCGGCGTCCTGGGCGACACGCACGGGTATATCGATCCCCGGCTCAACGAGATCTTCCGGCCGGTCCGGCTCATTCTTCACGCCGGGGATTTTGAGGAACCCGCCATCCTGGCGGTGCTGGAAAAAATCGCGCCCGTGACCGCGGTCCGCGGAAACGAGGATTATCAGTTTCGCGATCTTTACCCCACCGACCGGGTCATCGAAATCAACGGATTCCGCATCCTGCTCTGCCACCGCTACAACGCCTTTACCATGCTCGAGGCCCATATCCTGGCCGAGATCGAGCGGGTCAAGCCCCACGTCCTGGTTTACGGTCACACCCACGACTCGGTTCTCCACCAATCCGGAGACATCCTTTACCTGAACCCCGGATACGCCGGCAGGAAAGATTACCCCGGCCGCCACCGCTCGGTGGCGCTGCTCGACCTGGGTGGACCAATTCCCCGGGGAGAAATAATCACCCTGGACTGATCACGGCACCTTTCAATCAGCGCGGTCAGATCGTAAAATAATACCTGATGCCGAAAGACAAGGATAAAATTTCCTCGGGAGATTCCCCCCGGAGATCTCACCTCCCCCTGCTCGTCGTGGTTGGTCTGATTATCCTGTCCGGCATTGTTTTCCTGGTTTTCCAACCGGGCAAGAAACCGCCTCCTTCATCTCCCTCATCTCCCCTCCCGGCAATGCCAACCGCTCGCCCGGCCACGGAACGGCCTTTGCCGTTTTCTCCTCCGGCTGAATCTCAATCTCCCCGGGCTCAATCTCCGCAAGTGGTAATCAACCCCGATCATACCGAGTCCTACGTGGAACCTGATCCCGCCCTCCGCACGCTCGAGCTGGCCTTACAGTCCGGAAGATGCGAGGAGTTTATGAATCTGGCCGGCCCCTCGGCCCAGGAGGAAGGGCCCCGGCGGTTTTATGCTTCCTTTATATACAGCTCGGGCGTCCGCTACTGGGAGCTGAAAGATTACCAGAAGGCCGCCAACTACATGAGATGTCTTATGAGCAATTACCAGGATTACCGGGATGAAGCCCTCCTAGTCTTAACCGAATCCGAAATCGCCCTGGGGGACAAAACCCAGGCCCGGAAACACCTGCAGGAATTGAAAACCAATTTCCCCAACCGGAAGGAAGAAATTATCAAGCTCGAGCAGAAACTCACGCTGGGCAAATAATAACCGGGCTTTCCCTTCCACTTGAAATCGCGAATTACTCTGATATAAAATCATCGGAAAATGTTTCGCATACGAACTATTCGGGCTGATGATAAGGATTGTAAAGGTTTTAAGGAAGTAAAAATCCGCGTCTAAAAAATTATCCTGTACCATTAAATTAGAAAGGAGAACCATTATGTTTGAACTGTCGGAAGGCGCGAAAATGATCGAGCAAACCCTGAGACAATACATGACCAACGAGATCGCTCCCAAGGTTGAGGCGATGGAAAAGGGGGAAATCTCGAGTTTCGAGGTGGTTAAAGGCCTCTTCCAGAGTCTGGGCATCACCGAAATGGGCAAGAGCCAGATGCAGAAGCTCGTGGAAAAAAAGCGCAAAATGGAGGCCTCCGGTGACGAGGGGCTGAACATGAAAAAGGAACTCCGGGCGGAGGGCGGCATGATGGGCGGTGGGGCCGACCCCATCGTCATGTTCGTGGCCATCAAGGAAATCTGCCGGGTCAGCCCTTCCCTGGCCCTGGTCCTTACCGGCCAGCTGGGTTTATGCGCCAACACTATTGTCGGCAAGGGCACCTCCGACCAGATCGAAAAATACGCCGTTCCCCTTTTCAGTTTCGAACAACAGGGCGCCTGGGGCCTGACCGAACCCGAAGCCGGCTCCGATGCCTTCGCCCTGAAGACCACCGCCAAGCCGGATGGAGATTATTACATCCTGAATGGGTCCAAAACCTTCATCACCAACGCCCCCTACGCGGACATTCTCGTGATCTGGGCCCATATCGACCGGGAAAAAGGCACCAAGGCCGACAAGAGGTTGATTTATCCCTTTGTGGTGGAAAAAGGCACCCCGGGGCTTTCGGTCTCCAAGCCGATGCACAAGATGGGAATGAAGGGCTCCCCCACCGGGGAAATCTTCCTCGACGACGTCCGCATCCACAAGAACCAGCTCCTGGGCAAGAAGGAAAAAACCGGCCGGGAGGAAGCCAAGGAATCCCTCTCCGGTGAGAGAGAAGGCGCACCCGCCATGGCCTGGGGCATCATCGAGCGCTGTTTCGATGACGCCCTGGAGTACGCCTGCACCCGGAAGCAGTTCGGGAAATACCTGATCGAGTTCCAGCTGATGCAGGAAAAGATCGCGAAAATGTACATGCACCTGGAAAACGTCCGCAACCTGGCCTTCAAGCAGGCCTGGACGATCAAGGAAGGAAAATCCCGGGAGGAAGATTTCACCATCGCCAAGTATTACGCCTCCTGGGCGGCCTGCGAGGTGGCTTCCGAGGCGGTCCAGCTGATGGGCGGGTACGGATACATGCAGGAATATCACGTGGAGATGCTCTACCGTGACGCCAAGCTGATCGGGATCGGGGGGGGAACC
>Ga0315285_10004969_pt1 | contig 13761 bp, 10 predicted proteins | sample YL17G09_36_MG_FD_203698 | JGI IMG/M metagenome (GOLD analysis project Ga0315285, IMG submission 203698) | Sediment microbial communities from Yellowstone Lake, YNP, Wyoming, USA - YL17G09_36 | ecosystem: Environmental > Aquatic > Freshwater > Lake > Sediment | place: USA: Wyoming | collected...
GTTTGCGGGGGGGGGAAGTAGCCCCGTGCAGCCCCTTTGGGGTGACTGTCTGACGTGAACCTGAGCCAGGCTCTTGGGTGGAACCTGGAAACCTGTATAATTATGGGCAAAGCCACTTGAGGGGGAAACTTTAGAAGGCAAAAGAGATCGCAGACGTTATTCGGAATCTACGCTGCTGTTCCATCATGGGCTCGAAATGAAAACAAGTTATTAACACCCCCACCCTCACCCTCCCCCCTCAAGGGGGAGGGGATTTCTTTCTTATTCCAATGTGTTTGCCCTCTCCCCTGGTGGGAGAGGGTAGGGTGAGGGGGAAGGATAAAAAAAGGAAATTCCTATACAATTATATTATTCTTGAGGAAAGGGAACCGTAAATATGAAAAAGCTGCTTTTCGTCGATCTGAGTATGCCCATGGAAAACAAGGCCAACGAACCGCGGCCTCCCGAAATTACCTACGTTGATCATAAGGCCTTCTTGGAAACGAATGTCAAGCTCACGGGTCTCAACAAGGAGGACTTTCATGACGGACTCGGGAGTGCCATGGAATATGTTAAGGTTTCTTCTCACTCCGCCACGCACATGGATGCTCCCTATCATTATGGACCCATGGTCGAAGGAAAGCCGGCAAAGACCATAGACCAGGTCCCCCTCGAATGGTGTTATGGCGATGGGGTCGTCATCGATATGCGCCACCGGCATCGAGGAGAGGAAATGACCGTCAAGGATTTTCAAGTGGCCCTTAAGAAGATTGGCTATACCCTGAAAGCGGGTGACATTGTCTTAATCATGACGGGTCTTGACAAGCAGCGCGACCATCCGGATTATCCGAAGCTTCATCCCGGAATGAGCAAGGCAGCCATTCTATGGCTCATTGAACAGGGCATCCGGATGATGGGGATCGATGCCTTCGGATTTGATCGCCCCTTCGATGTCATGGCCGAAGAATTTCGGAAGGGGAATCGGGAGGCCTTATTCCCCGCTCATCACTTGGCGGGAAGACAGAAAGAATATTGCCACATGGAACAGCTTTCTAACCTGGATAAAATCCCCAAGCCATTTGGCTTCAAAGTGGTATGTTTCCCCATAAATATAACCCGCGCCAGCGGCGGATGGGTCCGGCCGGTGGCGATCATCGAGGAATAGGTTTGTTGAAAATATTTAGGCCATTTATTTATGAGACACGACACTCGCCCTACTTGTCCAGCCAGGCCATTTTCAGGCCGCCCCCGTAGTATCCAAACCACGTGCCGGCCGCCGCTCCGAAGCCCTTAACATAATCCCTGAACGCCACAGGGGTTTGGGTTCTGGCAACATAAAGAATGGGGAGATCCTCTTTTACAATTTCAACGACCTGCTTATAGTGGGGCAGCCGATCCGGCCATTTCCAGGCGGTTCGCCCGGCCTCCAGTGCTTTATCGAGCTCTTTGTTGGCATATCGTGACCAATTATTCTTGCCGATTTCACCGGAATGCATCGTGAGGAAAAACGCATCGTCCGGATCAACCCGTATACTTTCCACCATGACGGAAATGTTATAATTCCCTTTTCTCATACTGTCGAAATAGGGAGCGCGGTCGATAATCTTTATCGTGGCTTCAATCCCGATTCTCTTCAATTGTCCGATGATGACGTTGCAGGCATCGATGGTCAGGGAGTAATAGAATTGAAAGAATTCGGTCTTGAACCCGTCCGGATATCCCGCTTCGGCCAAAAGTTGTTTGGCCTTGACCAAATCCAACTCCCGGTCCTTAACCGGGATATACATCTGAGAGCCTTCCAGGAAAGGCTGATTATTGGAAACCCTCGCCAATCCCCAGTACGCCGCATTAACGACTTCCTTCTTGTCGACGGCATACGCCACCGCCTGCCTCACCTTCTTGTTGTCAAAAGGAGGTTTGGAAACATTAAAATAAACCCACGTACATCCTAAAGGATCGGGGTTTACCGTGATGATCCCGGGGGTTGGTTTTTTTATTTCCTGGGCAACGACGCTTTGGGCTGGAGCCGTGATGAAATCCAGGTCCCCCGCCCGAAGAGCGATCCACCGCGTGGTCTCATCCACGATTTTTTTGATAAAGATGCTGTCCAAGTAAGGAAGACGATCGCCCGTCTTGGGATCGACCTCCCAATATTGATTAAATCGGGTGTGTTCGGTCGTTTCGTTGGGCACGATGGATTTAAACGTGAAAGGCCCCGTTCCGGGTGCCGGTTTCATTCCCGTCGGCTCCCAGCCCGCGGGGATGATCGGACATGTTTGTATGGTCAAGGTGGTTAAAAAGGGGCCATAGGGCTCCTTCAGCTGGATCTTGATATGATGCTTGTCAATGATGTTGACGGAATCGATCCAGGCGTAGGCAAAAGCCCTGGGGGATCGAGTGGCGGGATTCATTACGCGTTCGATGGAGTACTTTACATCCGTGCTGTCCAGCTCTTTTCCATGATGGAATTTTACCCCCTCCCTCAATAGAAAGGTATATTCTCTGCCGTCCTTAGAAATCTCCCATGATTTTGCCAAATCGGGATACATTTTGGCATCCGGTAACGGGCCCATGATGGTCAGAGCATTGTACATTAGAACATAATTGAAGAAGTCTATGATATATTGATTCTTGTGGGCATCCAGCCCCGTGGGACCGAATCGTTCTCCGATGCGCAGCCGGCCCCCGTATTTCGGCTTTTTTTCTGCTCCATACCCATAATGGGGAATGCCGGCCAGGGATATCCCGGCCACCCCCATCCCGGCACGGTAAAGAAAATCCCTCCGAGTCAACTCTCCAAAACCCTGTTTCTCACCCTGTTGAGGAGCCATCTTTCTACCCCTTATACGAATTTGATGAAAAAATTTTTTCGGCAAGGTTTTAGAATTTCGGAAAAATTATATGCTTGGGGTTATGGAAAAGCAACAGTCTTTTTGAACTCCCGTTTTGCCTCCTCCTTGCGGAGGGCGACGAGAAAGGGTTTTCTCCTGCCCAATTTCCTGCCCAATTTCGTTGACACATAATTGTCTTCCCATTATAATACCGTCGCCTATAATTGGGTTCCTGTTACTAAGGAGTCCATAAAAGAACAGACCCATTCTTCCAAAATCTCCCCTCCCCTCTTTTCCAAATCCCGCGAAGCGCGGGACTTCCTTTGGAAAAGGGAGGGAAGGAGGGATTTAGTCTTCGGTGTCCTAATAATTATAGACTGATCAATAAATCAACCAACTGTTCCCCAATAGCAAATAAGGCTTCGGTCCATAGTAATGGGTAGTACGATACCCCACTGTCAGAGAGGAGCGATAACTTGCCCAAGATGACCGGTTCAAAGTTGTGCGCAGAAGTCCTGCAAGGCTATGGCGTCACGCACGTTTTCTTCGTACCCGCGATCCTGCTGAAGGCCCTCGCGGAAATGGAGGACATGAACATCCGCAGGATTATGACCCATGGCGAGAAATCGGCGGCGTATATGGCGGATGGTTATGCGCGCGCCAGTGGGAGACCGGGTGTGTGCATCGCCCAGGCGGTCGGCGCGTCGAATCTGGCGGCGGGCCTGCGCGATGCCTTCATGGCCTGTGCTCCGGTGATCGCCCTAACCGGTGGACCCGCGCCCGGATCGCGATATCGGCACGCCTACCAGGAGGTGGAAGATTTCTGCCAGTTCGATCCGGTCACGAAATTGAATGCCTGCGTCGATGATGTGGCTCGCTTGCCGGACATGCTTCGTCAAGCGTTCCGGGCGGCGACCTCCGGTGCGCCCCGGCCGGTCCACCTGCGGTTGCGTGGGCTCCACGGAGAGGTCGCGGAGGCGGAGGGTGATTGGGAGCCCCTGGTCGAAAAACAATTTATCCGTGCCCCTGCGTTTCGCCCCGAGCCCGAAAGGGAGCACGTACGCGAAGCCGCAGCTCTTCTAGCCAAAGCGCTTCGGCCCATTATCGTCGTCGGAGGCGGAGTCGTGATTTCGGGGGCGCAGCCCGAGGTCCTGGAACTGGCCGAGAAGCTGCGGATACCCGTGGCCACTTCGCTCAATGGCAAAGGGACGATACCCGACACCCACCCCCTATCGGTAGGCGTCGTGGGCTCCTACTCGCGCGCCTGCGCCAACCGCGCCGCGGCGGAAGCCGACCTAGTGTTCTTCATGGGCAGCCAGGTGGGCGGACAGGTGACCAACTACTGGAAGATTCCCGCTGCGGGGGCGAAGGTGATCCAGCTCGACATCGATCCCCTGGAATTGGGGCGGAATTATTCGAACGCGGTGTCCTTGCTGGGAGATGCCAAGGTTACCCTGCGCCATCTGATCGGTGTGACCCAGAGCAAGCCGCCCGAGGCTGCGAAAGCGTGGACGGGAAGAGTTCAGAGGCTGGTGGCCGAGTGGCGGGCGGAAACGGCCCCATTCCTGAACTCGGACGCGGTCCCGATGCGTCCGGAGCGCATCTGTAAGGAAATAACAGAAACATTGCCGGCAGACGGCGTGCTGGTTTCGGACACCGGCCACGCGGGTATCTGGTCGGGCACCATGATTGAGCTCACGCAGCCCGGGCAGCGCTATATCCGCTGCGCGGGTTCGTTGGGCTGGGGGCTCCCCGGATCGCTCGGTGTGAAGTGTGCGCTGCCCGATCGGCCGGTGCTGTGCTTTACCGGAGATGGCGGGATTTACTACCACCTCGCCGAACTGGAAACTGCGGCCCGCTACGGCATCAATGTGGTTGTGGTGGTCAACAACAACAGCGCCCTCAACCAGGAAATCCCGCTGGTCAACCTCGCCTATGGCGGCACCCAGCGCGGCCGGGCGGATGAAATGTGGCGCTTTCGGTCCGTTGATTTTGCCAGAGTGGCGGAGTCGCTTGGATGCGCCGGATTCCGCGTGCAAAAACCGGGGGAGCTAAGAGACCTCCTGCCCCGTGCCTTCGGCATGGGCAGGCCCGTGGTCATCGACGCCGTCACCGACGTCAATGCTTTCGCCCGGAAACCATGGACCCCTTAGACGGAGGATAGAAAGATGGACATCGATATGGTTGCTCCCGGGCTGGAGCGCATCGCTGGCCCGGATCCACCGCTCGACCGAATCGCCCATGGGCTCACCTTCAGCGAAGGCCTGGTGTGGGACCGGCGCAACGGACAATTATTCTTCGTCGACATCATCGGCAACACCATCTGGAAGTGGGTGCCCGGTGTGGGCCGGGAGATCGTGCTCCGGCCCTCGGACCATGCCAACGGCATGACCTTCGACCGGCAAGGCCGGCTGGTGGTCGCCGGATGGAGTAAGCGCACGATTTGGCGGTTGGAAAGTGACGGACGTATCATCACCCTCGCCTCCCGGTTCCAAGGGAAAAAACTCAACAGCCCGAACGACATCGTGGTGCGCTCGGATGGGTCGATTTACTGGACCGATCCGCCGGGCGGCCTGGTCATTCCCGGGATGGTGGCCGAAGACGTCCAGCGGTATCTCGACGTACAGGGAGTATTCCGGCTGTCTCCCGACGGCCAAGAGGTACGCCTGGTGATTGAGGACTGTGTCTATCCGAACGGCCTCGCCTTTTCCCCCGATGAATCGCTGCTTTACGTGAACGACAGCCGGCTGGGGATCATCCGGATGTTTGACGTCCGCGCCGACGGCAGCGTGGGACCGGGCCGCTTGTTCCACAAGCTCGCCGGCAGCGAACCCGGCGTTGCCGATGGAATGAAAGTAGACATGGAAGGGAACGTCTACTGCACCGGGCCGGGCGGGGTCCATGTCATCGATCCGAAGGGCAAGCCGCTTGGCCGCCTCAAGATTCCGGGCCACAGCACGAACATGGCCTGGGGCGGCGAAGACTGGCGCTTCCTCTATGTCACCACCTATAATTCCGTCTACCGAACGCGGATGAAAATCCCGGGTGTGGCCGTCTGGTAGCGCAAAGGAGGGGAAGACATGACTTGGAAATTCGAGTTGGTTGCCGGTCCATACGAGGGGCCGAATGGCGGCCTCGCCTGGGACGGCAAGGCGATGCTATTTAGCGTAATAGATGAAGGGCGGATCCTTCGCTTCGATCCGAATAGCGGCGCTGTTCAAGAATTCCGCCGCTACACCAACAGGACGAACGGTATCGCCTTCGGTCCGGATGGGGTGTTGTACGGATGCCAGGAAGGCGGGCGGCGCATCATTCAGTTTCTGCCCGACGGCTCCGCAGCGCCCACAGCCAATCAGCTTGCCGGGCGATATCACAATTTCCCGAGCGACCTGGCCATTGACCGCGGCGGGCGCGTCTGGTTTTCCGATCCCTACCACGGGACGCCCGCCTTCGGCCCGCAGATTTTTCCCCCGCTCGATCATGCGTCGGTCCTGCGGCTCGAGCGCGATGAGCGCCGCCAATGGGTAATCCGGCGGATTACCTATGACACGGCAGCGCCGCGCGCCGTGCTATTATCCATTGATGAGGGCACGCTGTATGTCGCCGAAGGAGACGCGGGACGGATCGGGCTGCGCGAGTTGCGCGCCTATCCGGTCAACAGCGGCGGCAGCGTTGGACCGTATACGGTGCTGCACACCTTCGGCGCGGATCATCGGGGCCCGCACCGGTCCATCGAAGGCATGTGCCTGGACAGTGAAGACAACATCGTTGCCTGCGCCGGATGGAAGCGCAGCGGCCCCGGCCCGCTCATCTATGTCTTTTCTCCTTCCGGGGCGGTGCTGGAAACCCATCCGGTGCCCGCCGATCTGCCGATGCGCTGCGCTTTCGGCGATGTCGATTTGGGAAGCCTGTACGTGACCACCGGGCAAGGACATCTTTATCGCGCGAAAGCCACCGGGCGTCGCGGCGTGTACCGCGGCCCGTCCCCGCGCTGACGCGCCCACCCCGTCAGGCATCGCCGCCCATTACAAGCCCTACCAGAATCATGGCCAGGGGCTGACCGCCACTACCTCCCCGGGTACGGATGGCACATCGGCCGTTGGCGGAGGGATCTTATGAACTGCTAGAGCCAGGTACTTCTTAGAAGCCTGATTTCGGCCACGGAAAAGGGGTTCTAAGGCCCCAAAATACTTTCCATCGGACCATATCTTTTTAGAAATCAAAGAGTCGGCCTGGTCCGACCCAGATACCCGGATTCGCGCCCTGCGACCGGCGGGAAGGCCGATGCAAGGAGGGCCCGCCTAGCTCACGGACTGCGATTCCACCCCCCTCTTCGGCGGGGCGATGATCTGGTGGCGCCTGACGCCGTAGACCGTCGCCGGCAGTACGATCGCGGCCATCGCCAGCGACACGGCGCCGTTCGGGTGGAACATTACCACGAACGAGGCAAGCGCCAGCGCCGCGCGCCACATCAAGTCCGAGCCCCAGTTGTGGACGAACCGCCCGAAAACCGCGCAGGTGACGCCGCAGCAGGAAATCGCCACAAGCAGCATATCGGAGATCTGCATCCATCCCGGATTCACCACGAGGTTGGAGCGGGTAAAGATCGCGAAGGTCATGAATGTGATGGGCGCGCATAGTTTCAGCGCCTCCCACATGGTCCGTACAAATGACGCCTCCGCGATCCGTGCCGAGACCGCCGCCGCGAGCGAGGTCGGCGGCGACAACTCACCCCAGACCGCGAGCAGAAAGCAGAAGAAATGCGCGATCCAGGGATCGACGCCGAGCTTGCGCATGGGGTCCACGACAATGACCGCCAGGACAATATAGGTCGCCGTCGGGGGCAGGCCGGCGCCGACAAGCCAGCCGAACACCCAGGCCATCAGGATGAGCGCGATGATGTGAAACTCGCCCAGCTGCAGCATCATCCCCCCCATGCGGTTGATGAAGCCGGTCACGGTGAACAGGCCGACCATGATGCCGAGCGTCGCCAGCAGCAGTGTCAGATAGGAGGTCAGATCGGCATGCGTCTCAATCATGATGCGGACATTCGCCAAGAACACATCCTTTCCCGCCGCCGGATCCTTCCGCGCATATTTAAAGTATACAAATAAAAGGATCAGGAGCGAGAACATGAAGGCCCCGGTATAGAGCCCCGCGAGCTGCTCGCCAAAGCCAAACACCGCCATCAGGAATGTGAGAAAGATGATCCCGATGAAGAAGATCGCCGTCTTGATCTGTTCGTAGATCGGCTGGGTCGTCGCCTCGATCGGCGTGGAGGGCATCAGCCTCACACTCAGCAGATAAACCGACAGGGAGAGCGTCGAATAATAGATGAAGGCAAGGGCGAAGCCGCGGAGCATCACTTTCCAGTAGGACACGCCGAGGAATTCCGCCATCACGAAACCGGCGACCGCCATCACCGGAGGCATGATGAGCCCGCCCATCGACGCCGCGGTCTCCACCGCCCCGGCGAACTCCGCCGGGATGCCGTAGCGTTTCATCAGCGGGATCGTGAAAGCGCCGACCACCGTGGCGTTGGCCGCGCCGCTGCCGCTGATCATGCCGACTGCGGACGAGGCGAGGACGGCCGTCTGAGGGATCGTTTGCCGCGACTTTCCGGCGATCCTCCGCATGAAACTGACCATCGCCCCCTGGGCGTCGAAGCCTCGCGCCGCCGCCGCCAGAAGCATAAAAGCCCCGATCGTGGTCAGCGCGATCTGTGCGTACATCCCGTAAATGCCGGTCGAAAGCTCGACCGTACTCGAGGTGACCACCCGGTAGAAGGTGGTCCCCGGATGCCAGAAGAAGTCGATCGGGCTCAGATAGCCCCACAGCGTGTAGACAACCATTATCACGTTCACCCAAAACAGCTCGGTATGGGCGATCCGCGACAGCTCCATCACCAAGAGGAACATCAGCAAACCCATGATGAAGTCCATCCGGGTGTAAGAGCCCTGCCGCCAGATGGCGATCTGTTCGTACTCCATCATAAAATGGTAGAACGCAAAAAGACAGATGGCGAGATAGATAACGACAAGGATATGATTGGCGATCGGCGGCAGTCGCTTGTATAGATAATCCCTCTGATACATGAGCAGGATCTGCAGCGCCAGGGCGACCGGCAGAAGGTGGGCCGCGAGTTCGCTCGGGCCTCCAAAGCCGGTGTAAAAGTACCAACACAGCCAGACGAACATAAAGATCGATAAGCCGAAGATCAGGTTTTTGAGGTTGGCGTGGCGCTTGATTCCGTCAATCAGCATGGCTTTCCCCTTTTCGGCCCAAAGCGTCGGTCACCCTTTAGACCGCAGCATCTGCCCGGCAAATGACGACCCTCATTTAAACTAAACGTTGCCAAAGAATATTCGCCGGAGATCACCCCCTCCCCTTCCCTCCCCGAGGGGGAGGGTTAGGGTGGAGGGGAGAATGCACCAGAGGTGCGGTTTATTGGAAAGATCATTTGCTGCCGGAGATGATCCACTTATCATTCCAGGCCTTCTTCTCTTTCATGAACTTCGCCAGCCCCGGATGCACCGGAACGGTTGGATTGGCATTGATGCCCCTTGCTTGCATGCCGGTGAAGTCGCTTGCCAGGGGGGTGAAGCCCGGATCGCCCTTGACGAGGTCTTCCCGCTTATTGTAGAACGTATTCACCATCTTATAGACGACCTCCTCGGGCATATCCGCACGCACGTTGTAGCCGAACAGTAGCGGCACGCCCAGGATCGTCTTCACGCCGACGTCCTTGCTGAATACCTTTTTCGGATCGATCTCCATGGGAGTGAGGTTCGCCGCCGTCAGTTTCTTGACCTCATCCGGACTGGGATTGATCACCTTGATTTCAATGCGCAGCTCGGTTTCGCGCCAGTAGGACGGGAGCGAAATGCCTGCGGTCGTATAGGAGACAGCGCCAACGATGGTGCCGGCCTGAAGCGCGTCGCCCTGGGACGCAACGCCGATCTCGACGTGTTTGAACTGGTAGCCGAGCGCCTTGAAGATGCGCACGAAATTCAGCCAGTTCATGAAGCCGGCGGGGGTGAAGAATACCGGCTTGCCGCTGAAGTCGGCCAATGACTTGTACAGGTGGCCCTTCGAGGCAATCACCATCATAAACGACTCCATCGGGTACGCATACCAGGTGTGCACAATCTTCGGCTTGATAGGAGTGTAGCCCTTGAAGCCGCCCTCGCCGGTACGGAATTCGGTCATCCCGACGTCGGCCGTGTAGCTGATCTCCGCTTCCCCGTTCATCATTGCCTTCATGGCAACGGTAGGCGACTGATACGGATTGACCGTGACGGTATATTCGCCGCCGAGCGCCTGCTCTAACACGCCGCTCAACTGGGCGGCTACCTTGTAGCCGTAAGTACCCGTTTGGGACGTGGCCAAGCGGATCGACTTGCGCTCCGCTGCGTAAGCCGGATCGATCGCCGAAAAAGCGAAGACGGCGGCAAGGGCCGCTACGGATACCGCGAACTTGTGACTCGGTCTTGTCTTCAACATGGTTTCCCTCCTTTGATTGCCTTTCAGTGGAACGTCATTGATAAGAACTTACTCTTCTGTGGGAGAAGGATACGATGGGCTGCCTTGTGTGTCAAGGAGATTCTATTTATACTTTTTATACCGGGTCGGACCAGGGAAAATATTTGATATCGCAAGAGAATCACCTGAAAAAAGGAATTACAACACAGTCTCTTAGGGGGAGACGGTCGGGGTAAGGGGGAGGATCATGGGAGAAGGTAATCTATTTATTGATCCCGGTAATATACCCTCATGTATACCTAAACGTTGTAAAAAAAGCATCAAGAGCATCACCCCCACCCTTCCCTCCCCCCTCCGAGGGGGAGGGTTAGGGTGGGGGGGCAAAGGGCACCGGGGGTGAGGCCCCGCGATTATCGCAAAAATCGGTTTTCCCCCTTGCCTGCAAGGGCCCAAGCAAATTTCAGGAAATTCTTATGCACCTGTGTAGTCTAGAATCTAAAATCTACGATTTCTCAAGAGCGGCAATTCGGAGAACATATTTACCCTCCGGGGCAGGGGGTTGATTCTGTCAGGGTACTTGCCGGCTTTTCTTTGGGTCCAAAATATGCTACTTATATTCGGAGGAGAAGAGATAAAACGTAGTCGGGGAGAAAATCATACCAACTCCGCTGGAAAAATGGATTGAAGAACAGGTGCAATTAACCAAGCCGGCTCAAATCTACTGGTGCGATGGCACCGAAGAGGAGGCGCACCGGATTGTGGAAATCGGAATGAACCAAGAGAAAGTGGAAGGCCAACCTGTTTTTCATCCATTAAACAATAAAACCTATCCCCATTCCTACCTGCATCGGAGCCACCCAACCGACGTGGCCCGGACCGAACACCTCACTTACATCTGCCTGCCCGATCACGACGCCGCGGGACCGAATAATAATTGGAAGGTAGGGGTTCTGCGCCGGGACCCCATGGCCATGTTGCCTTTCTGCGGCTACAATATGGCGGATTATTTCGGCCATTGGTTGCAGATGGAGGGGAAAATGAACCCTCCCGTCAAAATATTCTTTATCAACTGGTTCCGGACAGATGAATCCGGGAAGTTTCTCTGGCCGGGTTTTGGTGAAAACACCAGGATTCTGAAGTGGATAATCGAGCGGGCCAACCGCTCGACCCGGGAGGGAGCCAGGGAGACTCCGATTGGATGGGTTCCGGAACGGGGAAGTCTGGACTTTTCAGGGATGAAGATCTCCAAAGAAAAGTTCAAAAGATTATTCAATGTGGACCGAGAGGAATGGAAGGCTGAACTTGAAGAAGGGCAAACTTTTCTGGCCCAGTTCGGAAGCCGCATGCCCCAAAGAATTTGGGATGAGTTTCATCAGCTAAAAACGGCCCTTGAGGAATCCCGCTGATGTAAGCCCCTGAAATGATCCATGGCCGTCAGATGAATAATGTAACTTTCCGATCCCTCCCCGAAATATACCCTATTCGGGGCTGGGCGAATCGGAAGACTGCGGCAAGGAGGAGAACAGACATGGCCAATGATCCAAAAGTCGGTTATCGAGTCATCGGGACGATTAAAGGAGTGAAGGGTCACTGTAATGCCGGACATAAGGTAGGAGATAAAATCGAATTGAGTGGACACAATACCGGGGGACTCTGCGGCTTTTTCTACCACGATGCCTTTCCCTATTTGATCATGCTCCAATTCGGTGGGGGATTTCCTAAGGAATGGGGAGGCCCGGATGTTGTCAATCTGGAATGTATGGATCGGACGAATGCGGTCACGATGGAACTCAAGAGGATTCAGGATTGATGAAATCGTAAAAAGTCAAAAATACCCCCTCTCCCTTGACGGGAGAGGGTCAGGGTGAGGGTGAAGAATCAAGAAATTTCAACCCGTTATTTATCCCCCTCCCCTTCATCCCCTCCCGCCAGGGGAGGGGAAATTCTACTTTTTACGAGTTCATCAAGGATTAACGGATTGTAGAAACAGAGTTCTATCTGACTGCCACTGTTGGGTCGGGTAACGACTCCTTCCGGAAAGTCTGAAAGCAACAATTGACAGGTTTGGCCAATGGGTGTAGATTTCAATTGGGAATCGACAGGGTGTCCTTATGAAAAATATCAGATCTGTTCTGGCAATATTGGTTCTAGGATCTTTAGCCGTATCTCTAACCACATGCGCCGAATCTCTGAAACTCAACGGCATCGTTGTAACACCAGCCAATCCGGCCATAACTGTGGGAGCCACCCAGCAGTTTATAGCCACCGGCTATTATAATGACCAGACAAACCATGATATAACCACACAGGTCACCTGGAGCTCGTCCAATACATCGGTGGCAACGGTTAACAGCAACGGCCTGGCCACAGCCATCGCACCCGGTATTACAACCATCACGGCCACTTCCTCCATACCGAATAGTTTCTCCACCGGCCCCTCTTTGGGGAGCACGGTCCTTACGGTAATCTCGGCATCCCTGTCTTCCATATCTGTGACCCCAACCAATCCGAGGATCCCCGTGGGAATCACCCGGCAGTTTTCAGCCGCCGGCGCCTATGCGGACGGGACAAGCTTTGATATGACCACGCAGGTCATCTGGAGCTCGTCCAATACATCGGTCGCGACGGTTGACAGCAATGGCATGGCCACAGCCGTTGCCCAAGGTACTGCAACCATCACGGCCACCTCAGGGACTATTCTGGGGAGTACGACCCTTACGGTGACCCCGGCAACCCTATCTTCTATATCTGTGACACCAGTCAATCAGAGTATACCCGTCGGAGTCACCCCGCAGTTTGCAGCCTTCGGCATATATTCTGACGGGACAAGCTTTGACATAACCACTCAGGTCATCTGGAGCTCGTCCAATACATCGGTCGCGACGGTTATCAGCAGCGGCCTGGCCACAACCCTTGCCGCAGGCACGGCAACCATCACGGCCACCTCAGGGACTGTCTCCGGGAGCACGGCCCTTACGGTGACCCAGGCAACCCTATCTTCCATATCTGTGACACCAGCCGATCTGAGCATACCCGTGGGATTCACCCCGCAGTTTACCGCCTCCGGCACATATTCTGACGGGACAAGCCATGATATAACCCCGCAGGTCATCTGGAGCTCGTCCAGTCCATCGGTGGCGACGGTTAACAGCAGCGGCTTGGCCACGGCCGTTGCCGCAGGCACTGCAATCATCACGGCCACCTCAGGGGCCACCTCGGGAAATGCGACCCTTACGGTGACCTCGGCAACCCTATCTTCCATATCTGTGACCCCAGTCAATCCGAGCATACCCGGCGGAGTCACCCAGCAGTTGGCAGCTTCTGGCTTATATTCTGACGGGACAACCCATGATATAACCACGCTGGTCATCTGGACCTCGTCCAATACATCGGTGGCGACGGTTAGCAGCAATGGCTTGGCCACAGCCGCTGTCGCGGGTACTGCAACCATCACGGCCACCTCGGGGAC
>Ga0315285_10004972_pt1 | contig 13758 bp, 12 predicted proteins | sample YL17G09_36_MG_FD_203698 | JGI IMG/M metagenome (GOLD analysis project Ga0315285, IMG submission 203698) | Sediment microbial communities from Yellowstone Lake, YNP, Wyoming, USA - YL17G09_36 | ecosystem: Environmental > Aquatic > Freshwater > Lake > Sediment | place: USA: Wyoming | collected...
AATACTTCCATTGGCATATGGAGGTCCTTCCCGTGCTGACCAAGGTCGCCGGTTTCGAATGGGGGACCGGGTTCTACATCAATCCCGTTCCGCCCGAGACCGCCGCGGGATACCTGAGGGAAGAAAATAAATAGACAGCTTTCCGAGGTAAGGAACGTTAAAGCTCGGCGAGCTTCCTGTAGAGGTTCATGTATTCCCCGGCGGACTTCTCCCAGGAGAAATCGCTGTCCATGGCGTTCCGGATAAGGATCTGCCAGTCATGCGGTCGCCCAAATGCGGCCAGCGCCTTCCTGACGGCCCCGACAAGGGCGTCCGGCGAGGCCTCCTCGAACTTGAATCCGTTACCCGTCGATGTTCCCGGATCGAACTCCCGGATGCTGTCGTCCAGCCCGCCCGTAGCCCTGACGACGGGGACCGTGCCGTAACGGAGGCTGTACATTTGGGTCAGGCCGCAGGGTTCATACCGGGAGGGGATCAGGAAGAGGTCGCTGCCGGCGTAGATCGTGTGGGCGATCTTTTCGTCAAATGCGATCTTGAGTCCGAGCTGGGTGGGAAAAACCTTCCGGGCTTCTAAAAGGCTGTCTTGGATCTTTGCTTCTCCGGTCCCTAGGATCATGAGCCGGACCCCGAGCGCGAAGAGGGAGGGGAGAGCGTCACACACGATGTCCAACCCTTTCTGGCCGGCCAAACGAGACACGATCCCGACGACGGGGGTTTCCACCCCTCCGGTGAGGCTGAACATCTTTAAAAGCTCCGCCTTGCAGACCCTTTTTCCGGTGAGGTCCGAAGCCTTGTAACGAGCGGGGAGGAGCGTATCCGTTGCGGGGTTCCAGGCCGCGTAGTCGACGCCGTTCAAAAGGCCGAAGAGCACCCTGGACCGACTGCGCAGGAGCCCGTCCAGACCGCAGCCGAACTCCGGCGTCTGGATCTCGCGGCTGTAGCGCGGGCTCACCGTGCTGACGGCCGTGGAATAGAGGATCCCTGCCTTGAGGAAGTTCGCCTTCCCCCAGAACTCCAGGTCGTTCATGTTGAATAGGGATCCGGGCAGGCCGATCTTCCCGAGGACATCTTTTCCGAAAAGCCCCTGGTAGGCCAGGTTGTGAACGGTGAAAAGCGACCGCGTCCCCGCGAAGAACGCGTCACGGGCCCGGACGGTCTTGAGATACGCCAAGGCGACGGCCGACTGCCAATCATGGCAGTGCAGGACGTCCGGGGCGAACCCGAGCCGCTTGACGGTTTCGAGGGCCGCCAAAGAAAAGAACCCGAAACGTTCGCCGTTATCTGGATAATCTCCGGCCGTGCTCCCATAAAGGAAATCCCGGTCGAAATACTCGGCCTTTTCTATGAAATACACGGGAAAGCCGTTTCCGGAATGCGTTTTCACGGAAAAAGCGGACTCCCGGCCGCCGAACTCGACCTCGACATGGTCCAGGACGGAGTCGAGAGGCAGGTTCTTTTTCCGGACCTCCCGGTAGAGAGGCATAAAAAGCCTGGCATCGGCCCCGAGCTTGTTCAGGTATTTGGGCAGGGCTCCGGCGACATCCGCTAACCCGCCGGTCTTGGCGTACGGGATGACCTCGGAAGCTAGGAACGCGATCTTCATCATGCGGCGATTGTAGCACAAAGACACTTTCTAATGTTAGGCCTTCGATGGTCGCACTTAATAAGAACCGATCGGCAAAGCTTGTCAAGACGAGGGCAACCCGATAATATTGAGGACGTGAATGATCGAACGAAGGCTGAAGGGTCCGGCGGGCTTGCGATCAAGGTGACGGCGGCCGTCATCGAGCGCGGCGGCAAGGTCCTCATCGCCAGGCGGATGAAGGGCGACAGCTTCGAAGGCTTATGGGAGTTTCCGGGAGGGAAGATCGAAGCAGGGGAGAGCCCGGAGGAATGCTTGCGGCGGGAGCTCCTCGAAGAGTTGGGGGTCGAGATCGAAGCGCCGGAATTCCTGTGCTCCGTTCCGTTTGAAACGTCCGGGCTTTCCATCGAGCTGATGGCCTTCAGGGCCAGCCTGGTCGCCGGGGAAGCCCGGAGTCATGAGCATGATGAGGTCCGCTGGGTCGAACCGGAACGCCTGGAGGATTTCGACCTTGCCGAGCCCGATCGCCTTGTGGCCGCGACCGTCTTTCCGCGGGGGCGTCGGGACGAGGGAACGAAAGGAAGCGCGTCATGACGGACAGGACCGTGGTCCTGCGCAAAGGCAAGGACAAGCCGATCAGGAACCGGCACCACTGGATCTTCTCGGGCGCTGTCGAAAGCCTTCCGGAGGGCCTCATCGACGGCGGATTGTACCCCGTTTCAAGCCATGACGGAGCGCCGCTCGGTTACGCCTATTTCAATAGGAAGTGTTCCATCATCGGCCGGATAGTGAGCTTCGGCCCCGGAGACCCGTTCACCGCTCTCCGGAAGAACGTCCAAAGGGCGATCGCCGTCCGGAATGAGCTTTTCGGCGATGGGAAGGAAACGAACGCCTATCGCCTGATCAACGCCGAGGGGGACGGCATCCCAGGCCTCATCGTGGACAAGTATGACACGACCCTCGTCATCCAGATCGCGACCCTCGGCATGGAGAAGCTGCGGGATTTTATCGTCGAGACGCTGGTCCAGGAGCTTGGTCCCGCATCGATCTACGAAAAATCGAACCTGCCGTCGCGCCGGGAAGAGGGGCTGGGAGACAAAGCGGGGTTCCTCTTCGGAGGACAAGTCGAAAAGGTCTTCATCCGGGAGAACGGGTTCGACTTCCTGGTGGACATCGCCGAATCCCAGAAAACGGGCTTCTACCTCGACCAGCGCGAGATGCGGAAGCTGGCGGGGTCGCTGGCCTCGGGAAGGCGTGTGCTCAACTGTTTTTCCTATACGGGCGGGTTCTCCGTCTATGCCCTGCTGGGCGGGGCGGTCCGTGTGGATTCCGTGGATATATCGGGCCCGGCCCTCGAGCTGGCGAAGCAGAACTTCCGCCTGAATGGCCTCCCCCCCGAGGAACACGGCTTTATCGAAGCCGATGTCTTTGCGTTCCTTCGCGGGCCGGTGTCGGATTATGACCTCATCATCCTCGACCCTCCGGCCTTCGCCAAGCGAAAGGCCGACGTCCGGCAGGCGGGGAGGGGCTACAAGGACATCAACCGTCTCGCGCTCCAGAAGGTCTCGGCCGGAGGTTTCGTCCTGACCTTTTCGTGCTCCCATTTCGTGGACGAACGCCTTTTCCAGCAGATCGTCTTCGAAGCCGCCGCCGAGGCGTCCAGAAACGTCCGGATCCTCCAGAGACACCGCCAGGCTTCGGACCATCCCGTCAATATCTTCCACCCGGAAACGGAGTACCTCAAGGGGCTCCTGCTCTACGTCGATTGAGGAGGGGACATGGGAACCATCTATTCGATCAGCCGGATCGGGACCTTCGGGGGCTGCCGGCTCAGGTATAAGTACCAATATGTGGACCATCTGAAGGCCGATAAAGAGACCATCGAAGCCTTCATGGGCAGCCGCGCCCACGAGGCCCTCGCGGAGCTATACGGCTTCGTCAAGAACGGCATCGTCAAGCCGCGGGACTGGCTCCTGGCCCGATACGACGACCTGTGGGACAAAAACCTGACGCCCGCCGTGAAGGTCGTCAGATCGGATTACACGGAGGACGACTATCGCCGGAAGGGCCGGAAATGCCTCGATGACTATTACGGCGAGTACGCGCCCTTCGACCAGGCCAAGGTCGTCGCGACCGAGAAAGAGATCTCTTTCAAATTGAAGGACGGGCAAGACGAGATCTCTTTCCGGGGGATCATCGACCGGCTGGATTGGGACGACAAGGAAAAGATCTACGAGATCCACGACTACAAGACCTCGGGGAGCCTGCCGACCCAGGAGGACGCCGACGGGAACGACCAGCTCGGCCTCTACCACCTCGCCGTACGGAGCCTGTGGCCCGACGCCGATCGCGTCAAGCTCATCTGGCACTATCTTCTTTTCAACAAGCGGATCGAGTCGAGCCGGACGCCGGAAAAGCTGGCCGAACTCGAAAAGGCGATAATCCTCAAGGTCAAGGAGATCGAGGCCTGCACGGATTACCCGTCGACGAAGAGCGCCCTCTGCGACTGGTGCGGCTTCCAGGACATCTGCCCGGAGTGGAAGCATCCCGAGGCCATGAAAAAGCTTCCCGAGAATGAATACCTGAAGGATGAGGGCGTCGTCCTGGTGGCCAGGTACGCGGAGCTCGAGGAAAAAAAGAAAGAGCTGAAGAACGAGATCGAAGGCCTCGAAGCCGAAGAAGCCAAGGTCGAAGAAGCGGCCTTTGCGTTCGCGAGGAAGAACGGCGTCCGCGTCATCGACGGGCCGGGCTTCCAGCTCACCGTCTCGGAGAAGGAGGAGACCTGCGCTCCGATGAAGAAAGAAGACGAGGCGAAGTGGACGGCCCTCCGTGACCTCCTGATCCGGGAAGGCAAATATACCGAGGTCTCGACCGTCAACAACTACATGCTCAACAGCCGCCTCCCGGGTTGGGGCAAAACTTTTTACGACAAGATCAAAGCGTTCCTCATCACCAGGATCACGAAAAGCGTCTATTTGAAGAAAAAGTAAACGGCTCTCTCGCGTTTTATGTCTCCGCGGGCTGTCGTTGCAGACTAGTCTGCATCTTTCTTCACGCGACGCCCCAAGTGTGCACGATCATGTTCAGATTAAATCCTGAGACGACAAAAAGCGGCGATGTCATTGACGACGTGTTCGGCGACATCGGCGTCCAGGGCCGATTTTCGTGCTATAATCGGTTCGCTATTCCAAGAAAGGAGGATGCCATGGAGAACAGGGAGGAATTGAAGAGGTCCTACAAGACGGCCTCCATGATCGGCGTCGCGATGATAGCCAGCCTTTTCATCTATCTCATCGTCGTCGAGGTCCTGCGGGCCCAGCTCAAGCCCTTCCGCGGCTTCGCCCCTCTTCCGGAGATGTCGGCGTTCCGCTACGTCCTCTACGGCCTCGCCGTCCTCGAGGTCCTCGTCATCCGGATCGCCCAATCGCTCCTCCTCAAGCGCGCGCCCGGAGACACGGTCAAGATCACGGCCCAGAAACTTTTCCGGGCCTCTATCCTCACGGTCTGCCTCAGCGAGATCCCGGCGATCCTGGGGCTCGTCCTCTTCCTCATCGGCGGGCTGAACAAGGACTTCTACGCCCTCCTGGCTGTCTCCCTGGTCCTCATCTTCATGTACTTCCCCCGCCTCAGGAGCTGGGAAGAGTGGATCGGGAAGAACACCTGAAAGCGGCCCGAAGGAACTTTTTCCGCGGATCTTCCGTAAACTATCCATGAGAACTTCTGTTCGGGAGGGAAACATGAAAACACGAAGCGTCGCGGCCTTGTGTCTTGCGGCCGTCCTGCTGTTCGGAGCGGGCTCCCTGCCGGGGGCGCCGGAGACGACCGGCCAGGTCGGCCCGCCCCTGCGCTACGAGATCTGGGTCGACTTGGACAACGCCCAACAGATGCTCCACGGCCGGGAAGAGATCTCCTGGACCAACACCTCCCGTTATGCCGTCCCCGATATGTTCTTCCATCTCTACACTAATGCCTTTAAAAACGAGAACAGCACGGTCATGCAGGAATCGAAGGAAGAGTCCCTTTTCATCCGGGCCCGCGTGAAGGAAGGGGAGTGGGGCTGGGTCGACGTGACGAAGATAGCTCTTGAGGACGGCACGGACCTCAAGCCGACGGCCGAGTTCGTGACCCGGGACGAGCCCCAGCATCCCGGCGACCAGACCGTCATGAGAGTGACGTTCCCGGAGCCTGTCGCGCCCGGAGCGACCGTCCGCCTCCAGTGCGAGTTCGAGTCGAGGGTGCCCCGGAGCGGAATGCGCACCGGCTATTACAAGGACTCCTACTTCATCTCCCAGTGGTTTCCCAAGCCCGGGGTCTATGAAGAAGGGAAGGGCTGGAACTGCCATGAGTACCACGCCAATTCGGAGTTCTTCGCGGACTTCGCCGATTTCATCGTTCATATCACGGTCCCGAACAATTTCGTGGTGGGGTCCTCCGGGAAGCTGATCGATTCCCTCCCGAACGCTGTGAAGAAGACGATCACCCACACTTATGCCCAAACCCGCATCCATGATTTCGCCTGGACGGCGAGCCCGGGATTCATCAAGGTCGAGCGTGAGTTCATCGCCGACCAGGAGGTCACCCCGCAGGAGTACGAGGAAACGGCCAGGCAGCTCGGGCTTCCGCTGGAAGACGTCAGGCTTCCGAACGTAAAGATGACCCTCCTCATCGAAAAACAGCACAGAAGCCAGATCGACCGCCATTTCAAGGCCCTGAGGATGGCCCTGAAATATTACGGGCTCTGGTATGGGCCTTATCCTTACGAGACCGTGACCATGGTCGACCCGCCGTTCCGGACCGGGAGCGGCGGCATGGAGTACCCGACGCTGTTCACGGCCGGAACCTCCGTGCTGAAGAGCCGAAAGGTCCTGTCGCCGGAGGGCGTTATCGTCCACGAGTTCGGACACGGCTACTGGTACGGTCTGTCCGCCAATAACGAGTTCGAGGAAGCCTGGCTCGACGAAGGCATCAACACCTATTCCACGGGAAAGGTCATGGCCAAGGCCTACGGCCCGGGCGAGCTGGGAGCTTCCTTCAAAGGCATCCCCGTCGGCTGGTTCCTGAAGCTTCCCGAATCCACCGACAGCGAATCCGACCGCGCCGCCGCGATCAATATCGTTGAGGTTGATCCCGTCGTGACCCCCTCCTGGAAGTTCTACAACGGGGGAAGCTACGCGCTGAACGTCTACGAGCGGGCCTCGACCTGCCTGAATACCCTGGAGAGACTTCTCGGCGCGGATGTGATGGCCCGGGTCATGCGGACGTTCCACACGCGATTTCGGTTCAAGCACCCCGCGACGCAGGACTTCGTCGCCGTCGTCAACGAGGTCTCCGAGAAGGACATGGCGTGGTTCTTCGAACAGATGTTCTCTAATACCCTCAATTTCGACTATGGGATCGCTTCCGTCCGGTCGGTCGAAAAGCCCATCCGCGTGCGCGGTATCTTCGACGTCGGCGGGATCAAGAAAGAGACGACCAGCCGGGATATCTCCAAGCTCAAGAAGAAGGCCGAGGGCCCCGATGAGAAAAAGGTCTATCTCACGACGGTTGTGCTGCGCCGGTTCGGGGAGGCCCGGGTCGGAAGCGGCGCCCCGCTCAAGATGAAGGTCGTTTTCGAGGATGGAACGGAGGAGGTCCGTTTCTGGGATGGGCAGGAACGGTGGATCAAAATGACCTTCGAAAAGACGGCCAAGGCCAGGCTCGCCCAGATCGATCCCGACGGCGTATGGGTCATCGACTCCAACCTGGCCAACAACAGCTATCGGATCAAAGCCGGGAGGCAGGGAGTGTTCCGGTTCGCGGCCAAAATCCTGTTCATCCTCCAGAACGTGCTTCTCACCGCGAGTTCGGTGAGCTGAAAGAGGGATAATCATGGGCAACTTCAAGATCCTCGGAAAAGGCATGGCGACCGCAAGCCGGAATTACGGGTTGCTTTTGTGGCTTTGGCTCATCGACGTCGCCTTCGCGCTCGTCATCGTGACGCCGGTGTTTCTCCTGGCAAAGAAGGATTTCGGCCATTCCCTTGTGGGCGGAAGCCTGGGACGGTTCAGATTCGAATGGCTCGGCGACCTCGCCTACAGGTATCAGGACCTGCTCCCGGCGATCGCGGGGGCCGTCCTGGTCCCGGCACTCCTCTTTATGGGCCTCTTCATCTTCCTCAACGGGGGGATCATCGGCCGCGTTGCGGCCGGGGGGAAGACGAACCTCCAAGGGTTTTTCGCCGATTGCGGGAAGTATCTCTGGAGGTTCATCCGCGTGTTCCTGCTTTCGCTCCCGGTCTACGCCGTGGTCTTCGGAGGGCTGTTGAGGCTCCTCGCGGCCCCCTTGAAGGCTTGGATGAGGAACGCCTCCGGAGAGGTTCCGGTCATCATCGCGTCCAACCTCCAGCTCGTCATCACCGTTCTTATTCTCTCCATCATCCAGATGTTCTTCGACTACATGAAGGTCCACATCGTCGTTTACGACGGCAGGAAGGTCCTCGGGGCGGCGGCCGCGACGCTGTCCTTCATCGGGAAAAGGTTTATCAGAGCCTGGGGGCTTTATCTCCTGGTCGGCCTCCTGTTCATCGCGGCGACCGCCGCGTTCCTCGTTGTGACCAATATCCTCCCGGGCACGGGACGGCTGGCCTTCGGTTTCGCGTTCCTCTGGGCCCAGGCCTACATCCTGGCGCGGATCTGGATCAAGGTCCTCTTCTTCGCCACCGAGATCGACTTTACCAGGATAAACTGGGTCGAATGAAGATCCGGTTCCTCGGGGCGGCCCAACAGGTGACCGGCTCCTGCTACGCCCTGGAGGTCGGGGGACTGAATCTTCTCGTGGATTGCGGCCTCTATCAGGAACGCTCCTTTCTCGGAAGGAATTGGGATCCCTTTCCAATCCCGCCGGATAAAATAGACTGCCTTCTTCTGACCCATGCCCACCTCGACCACTGCGGCCTCATCCCCAGGCTGGTCCGGCAAGGTTTTTCCGGAAGGATCCTGACGACCCCGGCCACGGCCGACCTCCTGTCGATCGTCCTTATGGACTCCGCCAGGATCCAGGAGGAAGACGCGGCCTTCAAGAAAAAGCGGCATCAGAAGGAGGGCCGCCGCGGTCCTCACGAAGAAATCCCGCTCTATACCGTCGAGGACGTCCAGCGGGCCCTGCCCCTCGTCGAGGAGGTCGGATACGAAGCGCCGGCGGCCCTCAATGATCGCGTATCGGTCACGTTCCGCGACGCCGGGCACATCCTGGGTTCGTCCATGCTCGAGGTCCGGGTCCGGGAGAACGGAGAAGAGAGGACCCTTGTTTTTTCAGGAGACATCGGCCAGTGGGACAAGCCGATCGTCCGCGACCCCTCCGTGTTCAAGCGGGCGGATTATATCATCATGGAAACGACCTACGGCGACCGCAACCACGAGGACATGAAGGACGTGGAGAAACTCCTCTGCAACATCATAGACCGGGCGATCGAAGCCGGCGGCAACGTCGTCATCCCCACCTTCGCCATCGAGAGGGCCCAGGAGCTGATGTTCCACTTCAGCCGGCTCCGTCGGGAGAAATGTTTTCCCCCGGTCCTTATCTTTCTCGACAGCCCGATGGCCGTGAATGTGACCGACGTCTTCGAACGCCACCCCGAGTGTTTGGACGAGGAGACCCTGAAGCTTTTTCGTGAGGGAAACAAACCCTTCGAATTCCCGGGCCTGAAATTCATCCGGAGGATCGACGAGTCCAAGGCGATCAACGCGATCAAAGGCTCGTGCGTCATCATGGCCGGTTCGGGCATGTGCACGGGAGGGAGGGTCAAACAGCACCTTCTCAGGAACATTTCAAGGCCCGAGTCCACCATCCTCTTCGTGGGGTTCCAGGCCAGGGAGACTCTCGGCCGACAGATCCTCGAGGGGAACCGCCGCGTCCGCATCCTCGGACAGGAGCTTCCGGTCATGGCCCGCATCGAGAAGATCCTCGGGTTCTCGGCCCACGCCGACCGGAAGGCGTTGTTCCGCTGGCTCGACGCCCTGGAATCGCCCCCGCGGACGCTTTTCCTGACCCACGGCGAAAAAGAGATCCCCCTCAAGCTCGGGGCGGAGATCGGCCGGGACCGGGGCTGGAATGTCGAGGTCCCGGAATACCTCCAGGAATTCGAACTTGGCTGAGGCCGAAAAGCCTTAGAAGGACGCTTGTCTCAGGCCGGTCTCCGCATCGTCGCCGACGCTTCGTCCTTGAAATAATTGACCCGGAACGAATAGGACTTCCTGGGCATCATCATAAAAGACTCCGTAAGCTGAACGCCTATCTCCCTGGCCGGGAGCATAGAAAAGATGAGCTTCTGGCCGGAGACGTCCCAACCCTTATAGCCGGGGGCGAACCTCTTGCCCGGCCAAAGTCCAAGGGCTCGTCCATGCTTCTTCAGCCAAGCCTCGGCCTGCTTCGAGACGCAGGCGACCGCTTCGGACCCCAGCCAGTCGAGAACAAGGCCCCTGAGCATGTCTCCGCCGGACATCAGCCTGGCCACCGTCCCTTCAAGTTCCGGGCCTATGGTGCAAAGGCAGAGCGCGGCCTTTTCGGCGTTCCGAAAAATGGGATGGTCCGAAAGTTCAGCGGAGTCGAGGATGGCCGCCAGGACCCGCGGCCGTACGAGTTTTTTCGCGTTCTCGGCTTCCTCGGTGACGATGAGCCTGATCCCGGGATCGATGTCGCGAGCGGGCTTTCTATAACCCAACCGGACGAGAACCCTCCGTTCCTCGAGGGAGATCGCGATGTCCGGAGGGCCCCCGATCAGCCGAGGCAACTTGACGCCTCCCGTTCTTTCCCGGCCATCAGTTCCCGGACTCCGGGAGCGAAGGGACGCCCATGGCTTTGGCGTAGCCCATCATGATCTTCCGGAGCTCGACGGCCTTGTCCGCTTCCAAGGTTGATGCAATGGCCGTGGCCAGCCTTTGTTCGACTTCTTCGGCGGCCCTGTCTTCCATCGACTTCCGCCCGAGCGATACCCAAGCTTCATAAGTGTCCCTGTCGATCGTCTTGGGGAAGCGGTGTTCCTTCCGGTACCACTTCCTTGTGTGGGCCAGCGAAAGGAATTGCGCCCCAGCGGCCAGCTCTTCGAACTTGTCCACGGCCAGGATCTCGTCCCTCTGTTCAATGCCACGGACGAGACGGCGGGCCATCCCGCAGATCTCATCGTCGATGACCAGCTTCTCCAGGCTTTGGGTGCTCTCGAAGTTGAGCATCCCGGGCCCGGATATGACGTTGATCCCCGACAGGGCCGCGAGGACCGCGCCCATGCCCGTTTCCAGCCCGGCCTGGGAGTCGTTGATCTTGGAGTCGCTCATGGCCATGTAGGCGTGGGTGGGCATACCGAGGCGTTTTGCTATCTGGGCGTAGGCTGAATCGATCATCATTGTTTCCATGGCTCCCATCGGCGTCGTGCCTTTCCGCATATCGAAGCTTGCAGGCGAACCGCCGAAGATGACGGGGGCTCCCGTTTTGGCCAGCTGGCAGATGACCGTACCGCAGAGGTTCTCGGCCACATGCTGGACGAGCGTCCCGGCAAGGGTCACGAGCGAGGTGGCGCCCGTGAGACCCATGGAGATGAGCTCGCTCGGCTGGCCGGCCCGGGCCGCGTCGATCAGGCTCTGGGCGGTGAGGTTGCTCCATTTGAGAGGAGGGGAGGGGCAGGCATCGAAGATGGCCAGCGGCTTTTTTCGAAGCTCTTCGGAGCTTCCCCGGACGGCCGTCAGCATGTCGCGCATGGCCGCGAAGCCTTCGACCCGGAACGTTCCCGTGATGAACGGCCTGGCCGAGTGGAGGAGGCCCAGGAAGAGACGGTAGGCGTCCGCGATCATGTGCGGGACGTCGGCGCTGATGAGGGCCGTGCTCTGGAGGTCGATGTTCTCCAGGGTCTCGACGAGGCGGTAGAGGCGGATGAGATCGGCGGTGTCCGCCTTACGCTCGGATTGCGTCTTGTGGTCCAGAATGGATACGGCCGCCGAACCCGGATCGAAGTGGATCTCGTCTCCGCCGATGACAAATTCTTTAAGGCCCGAACGGTCATACAATTTGATGACCGACGGCGTCGTCGCGAGGCTGTCCTCGACCAGCCGCCTGGTCAGGTGGACCCTTTGGGTGGAGCGGTCGACCTTCATCCCGGCCGCCGCCAGCAATCCCATGGCCTCATGGTTCTCGACGAAGATGCCCTGCTTTTCCAGGAGAAGGCAGGCCTCGTCGATGATCTTCTCGATGAACTCCGCGCTCAGGAGCTCGACCTTAGGTCTCTTGGTCTGGATCATGATGTTTTCTCCTCGCTCACTTGGCCATCGCGGCCTTGGCCGCCTTTACCGCCAGGGCGGCGTTCTCGGCGAAGCCCTGGGCCCCGATGTCTTCGGCCCACTTTCGGGTGGCCGGCGCTCCTCCCACGAGGACCTTGTATTTCCCGTAGTGGCCTTTCTGCCTGAGCATCTCGATGAACCTCTTCTGGTTGAGCATGGTCGTCGTCAGTAGGGCTGAGAGACAGATGATATCCGCCTTTTCGACCTCGGCTTTCTCGATGAACCTCTCCAGTTTGACGTCGGCGCCGAGGTCGAAGACCTCGAAGCCGTTGGCCTGGAGCATCGATGCCACCAGGTTCTTCCCGATGTCATGGATGTCGCCTTCGACCGTCCCGATCACGACCTTGCCCAAAGACCTGGACTTGATGTTCGCCTTGGCCATCTCCGGCTGAAGGATGTCCATGGCAGCCTTCATGCACTCGGCGCTTGAAATAAGCTCGGGCAGAAAATATTCCCCCTTTTCCCAGAGCTCTCCGACGGTCTGGATCCCCGGCACGTAGCCCTTGTCGATGACCTCGTTGAGGTCGGCCCCCAAGCCGATGGCCTCCCGGGCCAACTCTTGGGCCCGCGGCTTGTCGCCCTCCACGATGGCCTTCCGGATGTCGTTGAACAGTTCTTCCCGGACCATGCTTTTCTCCTTTCGATGACGATGTTTATTTTTTGATGAATTCCGCCATTCTCCGGATATACGCCGGGTCGGTCCCGCAGCAGCCGCCGATAACGTTCGCGCCCGCCTTGAGCATCTCCGGGACGAACCGGACGTAGTCTTCCAAGCCTTGCGAATAAGAGACCTGCCCGTCCCCGGAAAGCGCCGGCTTTCCGGCGTTGGCCTGGGCGATGACGGGAAGCTTCGTCGCCTCCCGGAAGGCCCGGACCAGCCCGACCATGTCCTCGCTGTTGAGGGTGCAGTTGGCGCCCACGGCCCGCGTCCCTTCCCTTTCCAGCGCTTCGACACTCAGGGCGACGGTGTTCCCCATCAACGTGAAATACCCCCGGGGGAACTTGTTGAAGGTCAGGGTGACGAAAACGGGCAGGGAGGGGGCTGCGCGCCCGGCGCCCCTCAGGGCCGCCAGGGCTTCCTTGAGGTCGTATTGCGTTTCGATGATCAGGAGGTCGACTCCGCCCTCCGCCAGGGCTCCGGCCTGCTCGCCGTAGGCCTCTTCGAACTCCGATTCGGTGAACTCTCCCTGGGGTTGGAGGAACTTGCCTGTGGGTCCCATGCTTCCGGCAACGAACTTCCCGGCCGGAGCCGCCCGGCGGGCGACACGGGCCGCGGCCGAGTTCAGCTCGCGGACGCGGCCTTCCAGGCCATGGGCAGCCAGCTTGATTCCGTTCCCACCGAAGCTGTTGGTCGAGACGACGTCGGAGCCCGCCTCGAAATAGCTGGCGTGAATTCTTTGAACGATGTCGGGCCGCTCGACGTTCCATGTCTCTGGGCAGGTCCCGAGCGGGAGGCCGTACCGCATTAGTTCGGTTCCCAGGCCGCCGTCGAAAAGGACCGCCCTCTTTTTAATGAGATCGAAGATCGTTCGGTTCATGCGCTTCCTCCTGAATAGGGCTTGAGCTCCAGGGCCGTTATGAATCGGTCCTGAAAGGCCCGGCCCGAAGCCAATGAGATGTGCTTGATCTTTCTCGCGTAGGATTCGATCTTTCGCCGCTCCGGCGCCGAAAGCAGGAGCTTTCTGGCGCCCGCGAGCGAGGAATTCCCGACAAAGACAACCTTGTTTTCCGGGACGGAAGGCAGAAGCCCCACGGCCATCGCGTTTCGGACATCGAGAGAAGCGCCGAATGCGCCCGCAACGAAGATCCCGTCCAGATCGGAGACTCCGAGCCCGGCCTCCTCGAGCATCATCCGGACGCCGCTCTTGATGG
>Ga0315285_10004973_pt1 | contig 13758 bp, 19 predicted proteins | sample YL17G09_36_MG_FD_203698 | JGI IMG/M metagenome (GOLD analysis project Ga0315285, IMG submission 203698) | Sediment microbial communities from Yellowstone Lake, YNP, Wyoming, USA - YL17G09_36 | ecosystem: Environmental > Aquatic > Freshwater > Lake > Sediment | place: USA: Wyoming | collected...
TGAAATATATGTGTTTAGACGGACAATGTGTATTACAGCCGACTAACTGTACAGACAGTGATGGTGTGGATTATTGGAATAAAGGTTATGTGACATATATACCTACATCGACGGATTATTACGATTTATGCTACAATAGTGTTAAGGTAGAAGAGTTTATCTGCTCTGGAAATATCGTAGACAGCGTTATTTATGACTGCTCTCCTTATATCTGTTATGATGGCACTTGTTTTTATGGCGAATGCAGTGATAGTGATGGTGGTATAGATTATTTTATCAGAGGTGAAGTTGTTATTGATTCATCACATTATGTAGATTATTGCGTTGATGGTAATGTAAATGAATATTACTGCGAAAATAATTCTATGTCTTTGGATGATAATCATTACTGTGATTCAGGCTGTCAAGATGGTGCTTGTATATCATTATCTCCGAGTAACCCTAGTGCAACAGATTTGGATTCACCTTGGTATCGTGATGGCAACGATACGATGCACTTTAACGGAACTATGTGTGTAAATGAAGGTTGGAAAAGCATGATTATGTGTGCTAGTTGGAAATATGTTGAAAAACAGGCTGTTAATGGAACAGCTTGGGTATTTTCAGGTATTCATATACTATACTTTTTGGTTATACTGATAATAATCATAATTATAGGACCATTGATAGTTGAATTTTTCAAGAGTTGAAATAGAAAGATATTTAAACTAAAAAAATAGGTGAATGAAAATGAAGAACAAGAAGGTTTTAAGTTTGATTGTGTTGTCGTTATTTATGATAGCAATGAAACAAGTTTTATCCACTTGTACCGATACTGATGGTGGTATGGTTGTATTTATCTACGGTGAAGTGACAGACCCTTATGGCACTTATATAGATATGTGTGGTTATGATGAAGAGCTTATGGAGTTATTTTGCAACGGTGGTTATGTTGATGTTGCAATAGGCAACTGCACTGATTACGGATTAGATTATTACTGTACTGAAGGCGTCTGCACTAATTGCGAGGATAGTGACGGTGGTTATGATTTATTGGAATTTGGCACAGTTCATTATATAGATGATGATTTTGATGATTACTGCCTTACAAGCCATATCATAAGGGAATATGAATGTTCAGATGGTACAGTAAGCTATACTGACACTAATTGCGAGGGTTATTATGGTGCAGGTTATGAATGTGTCGGAGGAGAATGTGTCTTGTCAGGATGTATAGATACTGATGGTGGTGTAATTCCGATGGTATATGGTGAAGTGACTGACCCTTACGGTACATATGAAGATATGTGTTCAAACGTTACAGGTGAGGAAGATATTCTTATGGAAGTATATTGTTCTGGCGGTCTTGTTGATGTTTCAACTAATAACTGCACTTGGTTCGGTGGTGAAGGTTATATTTGTTATAACGGTGTTTGTTCACTTCCTCCTATCAACTGTACAGACAGTGACGGTACAAATTATTTTAACAAGGGTTATGTTGTAGATACGCAGTATATTCCAGATACGGTTTGGGATGCTTGTGAGAATAATATAACATTATGGGAGATGTTTTGTGGTGAGTATGGTGTCGATTCCATAGAAAAACAGTGCAGTTTTTTCGGTCCTTCTTACATATGTTATGATGGTGCCTGTGTGCTTAGACCTACTAACTGCACAGACAGTGACGATGTTGATTATTGGGCTAAAGGTTATGCAACTTATGTGCCTACTGAAGTGGATTATTGGGATATCTGTTATTCTAGTACAAGAGTTGAGGAATTTATGTGTTCTGGTGAGGCAGTAGATTCAATCATATTTGATTGTACCTATGGTGGTTTATATGATTATGTATGTATTGATGGAAGATGTTCTGAGAGGCAATGTAATGATAGTGATGGTGGAATAAATCTTAATTTGAAAGGTATAGTGTCTCAAGGTACAATCTCATTTAGTGATTATTGTGTAGGAAGTAATAATCTTAATGAATATTATTGTGAAAACAATACTATGTCATTAGTTGAATGGCATCATTGTCCTGCAGGATGTAAAGACGGTGCTTGTATATCATTAAGTCCTGTAAATCCTGATACTGCTGATTCGGATTCTCCTTGGTATCGTGATTCTAACGATACATTGCATTTCAACGGGACTATATGTGTAAATGAAGGTTGGAAAAGTATGATTATGTGTGCAGGTTGGAAATACTCGACAAAACAGGTAGTCAAAGGAACAGCTTGGGTATTTTCAGGCATTCATATACTTTATTTCCTTGTGATACTTATATTAATAATTATTATAGGTCCTTTGATAGTGGAATTTTTCAAGAAGAGATAAGGAGGTACAAAAATGGTTGCTTGGTTAATACCTGTTATAACGGCTGTAGTACACGCAATAGGTTGGACTATTACTAAAACTTATGAAGTTACTAAGGATATCATAACTCAATTTTTGAGAGTTCTTCCAAGACCTCTGAGATTCTTTATCTTTTTATTTTTCATATTATTTATGATTTCTGCGATAATGCCTGTATTTATAGGCACAAGTATTGCTTGTGATTCTTATGGCAATGCTTATAAGATAAGCTTTGTTAAATTATGGGATGCAGAAGAAAAATTTCAGGATTTGAAGGGTATTTGCTATATTTATTCTAATTCAACTTCAGCAACTTTATCAGAAGAAACTCACTGGTATGATATAGCAGGTGTATATAGATGGTTTAAAAATTTTTTATTCACAATTTTCGAGGTAGGAGATATTATTGATGCTATTGAAACTCGTAATTTTACTGGAATAAATGAAACTCAGCAGATGTGCAACTCATATTTTGAAGTGATGAATTTGAATGAATCGTTGCAGAGAGATTGGGTATTGTCATATTGGGGTGAAAAAATAGAATCTGAAGATTATAAGGCTGTAGTTCATGTAGGTTGTTCTAAAGACAATGATGGTGAGTGGTATCAGACATTGATGTTTTTTAACGTTGATATTTTTAACTTTGAAATGTGGCTTTTGTTGGGATTAATCGGAATTTTTACTCCTATGGTCTTCAAGTGGTATTCATACGTTTTTAAAAGATAATGTTTATAAATAGAAAATATATATAAGTACATATATAAAAATACATATAAAAAGTATAAAAAGGAGTTGATATAAATGTATAAGAGAACAATAAGTATAATGTATATAATAGTATTGCTGGGTATTTTTCTTCAGTTTGTTTATGCTGAGCCTCCTCCTGGTGACCAGCCGTTGTCAGATGTCATAAACAAGGTTATGCAGAATACTGCTAAGGACGTCACAGAAGAAGTCAACAGGAATATGAATGAGAATTTTGTTCAGTTAGACAATAGGATAATGGATAAATTGGTTGTTATATTCAGGAAGGCAATATTCGCTTTATTGGGGGGTTTGACAGTTGTAATCTTTGGTTATGCGTATGTCGTCAATAGGATATCAAGAAACTATGATATGAATTTCTACGAGAAGATGATAGACAGCAAGATTAACAATATGAAAAATCTTCCTTATATAACCCATACATCTGATTCTTTCTATTCATCTGTCACGAAACATCAGTTTGATGACAGATATATCTCACCTCAGAAATATTTTGACAGGTTCACTAAAACGGATGAGGCGAGAACTGAATCTTCAGGATTCTACGGCAGTGTCTATGGTAATGATGTTGATATGAGTAGATATGCTCAAGAACCGAAAAAGACTAAATCAAAATTAAGTGGGATTCTATATATCATCATTACGATAGTAGTGATTGTTGTTGCTTATATTCTGCTAAGAAAATATGCAAATTTTTCAATGATAAACTTATTTCATACTGCTAAAGTGGCGGTGAAGTAAAATGGCACTGACAGACCCTTCAGAAAAAAAGACAAGAAGTTTTGCTGTTCTTTCAGTCATTGTTTTCATTCTGATAATAATCTATGCTATATTCACGAAAGGACCTATGGGTGTCAGGGCGGTAATCTCAACAATCCTGTGGATATGCGTGTGGATTGCAGTCCTTTTAGCAATAGTCTTCGCAGTTTACAAGATATTCTTTGAGAAGAAAGAAATCAACCTGATAGCTAATGACAAGCAGTCTATAATCAATGCAGGAAGATTATGCAAACCTCCGTTACTGAGGAATCTCTACTTCACAGGTGACAAGGAACACGGTGAGGCAAAGATAGGAAGAATTATAGGTTATGCACAGATACAGTCATATCAGGAAGCAGACAAGGGCAGGGCTATGCCAGAGGATTGTTTTGTGTTTAAGACATCAAGATTTCCTTTCAGCTTATTTGAAGAAGCCAAAGTATTCAGGTGTTTTCCTAGTGAGCATTCAGAGCTAGTAGGAGATGTGAAGATATATGCTATCTCTCCTATAGAGAAATTCGGTTATTTCTTCCCTAATCACGTTTTCCTGAACATAAGAAGGATTGATGCTTCAGTCGTTAAAGAGGCTTATAGGGGTTTGATACATGAAACTTTCAAAGACTTAGTCACAATCAATAAACGTGCTATTGGCTTAGACAGTGAGCAGATTAAGTCTATGGAAGGAAGGAAACTGCTGAAAATTCCAAATTCCATGTCCGAGTCGGAGGACAGAGGTTAATTAAAATGCCAGACAAGCCCTTTGCAATAATTACCCCTTTTTATTACAGAGACTATAGGCAGGAATACTATATCATGAATTTTTACAAAGAAAAATGTTATCTCGCAATAATTCTTTGCGGTTTAGTTCTTATGGTGATAAGTTTGTTGTGAAAATGAAATTAAAAAATATGGAACTGAGGGGGATATTATGATTGAAATATCTTTTTTTAAATGTCCTTTTTGTGGTAGTGAAGCTACAATAAAAGACAATGAAAAATTCAGCTCATTGCTCTGCTCTTGTCGCATCCTTCTGTTCTATTACGAAAACTGCGTAAATTTAGAAATTAAAAAAGAAGAGTACTTAGACTACAAAAAAAGAAAATTAAGGGGTGCATATTATGGCGAAGAAAAGGGGTTATGATAGTAAATTGTTAAAAATCAAGCACGTTGAAAAGAACTTAGAGCATATCAGGAACATAAAACCTGTTGCATCAGAACCTATAGAGAATCGTGAGGCAATAGATGGTTTTTTCAAGGAAAAGAGGATGGATGAAGTATGGAAAAAAAGAAGGAAGATATAAGGATGACAAGGGAAGATATGATAAGGTATAATAAGATAAAAATCTTGCTTGTCATAAGTTTGATTGGGGTTTTGATATTTTTTCCAATATCTGCTATTTTGTATAATCAGTTGCATTGTCATTGCACAAAAAATTATAATAAAGAACATATTATTAGGCTTTACAAAGATGAATATAGCAGTGAAATTCAGGTTCCTGAAGAAGTGACTGTATATTTTTCTGATGATATAAAGACTTGTAATTTTGATGTTATTGACACTAAAGGAATATACTATCATGAAGATAAGAGCATATATGTGTTAGATAGTTTGACAGATGATGAAAAGAAAACTGTTATAATGCACGAACTTGCTCATCATTATTATCATTATAATATGTCAGATTCTTTCAAAGAACAGTTGAAATATGAGTATAAACTTATGTGTCAAAATCCTAATGAGATGTATGCTTACAGGGAGCAGTTGAAATATCAATTCTTTACAGAAAATGTTTTTACTCAATTTTTTCCTAAAAAATTGGAGAGGATGTATGATGGAAGAAACACAACTATCAGATAGAAATGAATCATGTAAATGGAAATTAAACAAAATCTGCAAGATAGAAGATTCAGTCAGTTGTCCAGATGACTGTGACTTGAAAGACTTGAAATTTGATAAAGATGAGATAATAAAAAGAATGAAAGAAGAAGAGAATGAAATAAATAGGTTGAAAAAGGAAGGTATATTCAAGAATAAATTCATACTTCAGGATAAGTGCATGGGAATTTATGTATTGCAAAAAGCTCTTAGTGGTCACTTTGGTGTGATTGAACCTCATTTAGTAGACAAAGATTTTGAGAAGACTGCTAATTTTCTTACAAAAGCATTGGTAAGATTCAGGAAGAGGTGAGATAAGATGTATACCGAACTAATCGAAAAATTCAGGGATAAATTATGCAAGAGATGTGATTCTTCTGATTTATGTCATAAAAAACCTCATAAGATGGTAAAATGCGGGGTATTTTATTTAGTGACTGAAGATGACTAAGATAAGGTATGGTGAGGAAATAGCAGACAGGATATCAGACTTGGTAGAGATAGAGCCTTTACATATTGATAAGTTATATTATGATTTTAAGCATAATGTTCATATAAGTACATTACAAGTAATAGAAAAATTACTTAAAGAAATAGAAAGAGTGAATGATAAGAAGAGTTCTAATGTTTCCAACATACCACCTCTTCATCATTCTCTCCTATAAAATTTTATAAAAAAATGGAGGTGCTTATGGATGGCAACGTCGTATGAATATTTGGAAACTTGTTGTTGTCTTTTTAAGATAATGACAGCCAAAGTTAATCATCTTACGACTGTTGGAATTAAATTCATTAATGCCCCATTATAAAATGGATGATTAATAAAAAATATGATTGATATTAATTCATCTATTTAATGAGTGGTCTGAGTTCATGATATTGGCATTCCAACTTTTAGAGCCTGAAGAGCAGAAAGTACTGAAACAGAAGATAGAAGAGATTGAAAAATCAGTCCTGGAAGATGATGTGCTGTATAATAGGTATAAATGCCTTAGTTGTGGCTATAAGTTCAGGTCTAAGACTGATTGGTTTGATTTAAAAAAGGGTTGTCCTAGATGTAATGATATAAATATAAAGACGGTAAAAGACAGAAATTCACTTTGGGACATCGAATTTTCAATGGAATCAAATCAAGATTTCGGTGCGTTTTTTATCAGGTATGGGGATAGAATTTATAAAACCGATTTGGAAAGAAAATTAGTGAAAATTAAGCAGTATATCTTTATTAAGATACGTGAGTTAGCTTCAAGTCGCCGATTCAAGCGATTTAGGTAGTTTAGTTACTTATAGGTGATAAAAATGTCTAGTATTGAAAAAGGAAAAACATATGAACAATGTTTTGGTTATGTAGAAGCTTGTCGTAGAAAGAAATTTTTAAGTGATAGTCCTGGGAATGGCGGTCTTTTAAGAAAAATGAATAAGGCTCGTACAGGACGTTCTTATTCTGATATTTATGGAGTAGAAAAAGGAAGAGAAGTAGCTAAAAGAATATCTGAATCTCTTTTTGGTTTTAGAAAATATGATGAAATTAAGCCTAAAAAATGTATTGTTTGTGGAAAGATTTTTTATAAAAAGTATTTTGAGTCTTATAAATATTTTAGAAGAAAGAAAATTTGTGATGTTAAATGCTTAGGTTTATTTAAAAAAGGAAAATTTCTTGAAGAGATAGTTGGTAAAAGAGAAGCTAAAAGATTAATTGAGAATAGTTCTGGTAAGAATAGTACTTCATATAAAAATGGTAATAATAAATATTCTAATACTAAAAGAACGAGAAAATTAATAATGGAAAGAGATAAAGGTATCTGTCAATTATGTTTTAAAAAAATATTTAATGATGAAAAAATAGAAGGAAAAATTATGAATTGTCATCATATACATTATAATAGCAGGGATAAAAGATTAAAAACAATAGTTTTACTTCATCATTCATGTCATAGTAGAACAAGAGCTAACAGAGACTACTGGTTTGAATACTTCTGTAAATTAAAAAACACGGAACCTTCAGAGGTGTTAAGGTAAAAAAATGTTAACACATCTGCTTTGTGAATCAACTGTTGCAGATAAGATAGTTACAATAATACTGCTTTACAGTCTTTATATTGCAGATATTATATTTACATATGTTAATCTGTACAGATTAAAAAAATTAATGCCCAAGAAATACGTCAATTATGAGTTTAACTTCATAATCAGATTTTTGATAAAGAGATACAGCCTAAAAACTGCTTTGATATACTCCTCAACTGTTAATTTGGTCTTATTCACACTTATATCTTTTTATTTGAATCCTGGACTTGTTATTGGTGTGTTATCTACCATAGTTTTTTTAATACATCTTCCGAATTATTTGGAGATAAAAAAGAGGCTAAAGAAGCATCGAACTAAGTGATATTCATGACTGTAAGAAATGTCAAAATAAAATAGTTTGTATCAGTATAGATTATACAGGAGTAGAAAGGTGTGGTTATTGCGGAGAAGTAGTGGATTATACATTATATTTCAAGACTGAATATCCAGAATTATGAAAAAAGATGGAGGAAATCAGATAATATGTTAAACTTAAATGAACTTTCCAGAGAAATCAGAGATAAAATTCTGATGAAGGAAGATATGGAACCGACTTTTGGTAATGTATTATCGGAAAATTACACGGATGAGCTCTTTAAAACTTTAGAGGAGCGTCGTAACAAGAAAAGTCAGCATTCTTATATTGCGACTTGGCACGGTGTCCAGGGAAGTGGAAAATGTATAGATAGTGATGAATTAGTTTATTTTAAGAGAAAAGGCATTGGATGGATTGTAGATACATTATCGAATATTAATGTCGGTGATGTTGTTTGGTCTTCAGGTTATAATGGTATACCATCATTTTCAAGAGTTTTGAATGTGTGGAAAAGAAAACAAAGAGGATTTATTATTAAAACGAAGCGTTCTTCAGAATTTATCGTTTCTAAAGACCATAAACATATTATTAAAAGAAATGAAAAAATAATTGAAGTTTCTACTAATCATTTAAGAAAAGGCGATATATTCTTGAATTACAGGTTTTTTGTGACTGACGGACTTGATATTAATTGCAAATCGTATTCTATGGGTTTTGTAGCAGGTGTTTATCTTGCTGATGGTTGCATTAATTTTGAAACTAATAATAGACCTTTTTTAATAATAACTAAATGTGATGGTGTGGTAAAAAATAAAATTCAATATCATTTCAAAAAAGTGTTTGGTGAACAATTAAATGAATATAAAACTAAAGGAAAAATTGCTTTAACTCTTAGTTCTTGCTCTTCTTTGATGATAAAATATTTTGAATCTTTTGGTCAAAGAAATAATAAGTTTTTTGTTCCTTTTCAATTTAATATCTCTTTTCTGAAGGGTCTGCTTGATGGCTATGTAAATTGTGATAGTGGTATAAATGTTAATAAATATAAGAAAAAAAGAAAGATTGATATTAAATTAACAACTAATTCAAAGAGATTATGTTATGCTTTGCATACCACAGTTGCTAAATTTGGTTTTTGTGCTTCTTATAAGAAAAGAATATTAAAATCAGGTAAGTGGAAGGGAAATGAATATCATATATTAACATTTGGCAGACGTGAAGGTCAAAGATTTTTGAATTTTATTAATTTATTAGGTCATAAAAAAAGTATTTTAAATGAAATTAAATCAATACCTTCCATTATAACTAATTCAGATGTTATAAAAGTATCATATAATCTTTTTGAAAATCCTTTGAAAGATGTTATAGATACTAAAAAAATATATGATATGGTTGATATAGAAACTGAAAAAGGTAATTTTTATTTATCTAATAATATTCTTACGCATAATAGCTATTCAGCATTAGCTTTAGCAGGTGTTTTAGACTCTGATTTTAATTCTGATAAAATCTACTTTGATGTTGAAGAGTTGGTCAATGATAGGCATAAATTGAAGGCACATGATGCAGTGGTATGTGATGAATTAGCTAGAGCATTTGGTTTGGATAGTAATAGGATAACAATCATGATACAGACAATAAAAGAACAACTAAGAAAAAAATCCATACATATGTTTTATAATTCTCCTGTTTTAAAATCAGATGAACATCGAAGTAGTATGTATGTTTTCGAAACTTTATTTATAGACAAGATAAACAAGTTAAGTTTTCATGCATATAAGACAAACGAACTGTTATGTCTTGGCTATGTAGTGATACCTCATCCTCTTCATTTTATCAGTAAGAAAACACTGTTGGATTACGAAAGAAAGAAAGACGAACACCTGAAAGAAGTCCTGGAAGGTCCTAAAGACATGGTAGAAGAACGTTCAGAGTTAATCATAAAGAACGACTATTTCGTAAAGGCAGAAAAGTTATATAAACAAGCAAGGGGATATATACCCTACAAGATATTAGTCCAGATAGTAGAGAAGATATTTCCAGAGTTCAAGGGCAGTGTGATAGTCTATGAACTTGCAGACAGGATAAAAGCCAATAAAGAAATTTCTGGAAGCTGGTGCATACTAGGAAATATGGGTAAAGAATAATAAAGTGTACTTTATATATATTAAAAACTATACATTCAATAACAATAGTCTTTATATACTGATAAATCAATAAACTCGTATATAACGTGTATAAAAAGACTTAAATTTATATATTCAATAAGATTTCTATAATTGTTATAAAACAAAAACTTAAAGAAGTTTTTGAGTTTCAAAATTTTCAAAGGAACTTTTTTGTCAACTTTTTTTAAAAAAGTTGGGAGGTACGAAAAATGTCAAAATACAACACACGCCAAAAATATGGTATGGGATGGTTCAAAGAGAGTGAACGCCATTCCTTAGCTCGAAGAGGGATAAAAACAGGAAGAAAATCATCTGCATTACAAGTTAATTTATGTAAAGTAGATTATTCAGCGGAAGATACGTTAAAACATGAGTGGTTAAATGATAAGAGTGCTGTTGAAGCTTATGAACTCAACAATACGGTTATAAGGATTTATCCTGATGACACTGCAGAAAGTCCTGATGAATGGAAAAATGACAACTTATTCTTAGTGCATTATCATCGTGATTTTGAGGTTGAAAGAGATGATATTATAACAAAAGATGATGCAAGAAATTTGTATCAAGGAAATAAAATTCCTCAGGAAAAAGATTATTGGATTTTTCCTGTTGACGCATATATACATGGTGGAGTTTCTTTGACTATGTTAGGAGGATTTCATGGAAGATTACCTCAAGGTCATGAGCAATTTGATGTTAGCAGTGTTGGATTGATATTAGCGAGTAAAAAAGAATTTAAATCGATGGTAGAAGCGGAAAAATCTGCAAAAGGTCTGCTTGAAAATTGGAATACATACTTATTGGGAGATGTCTATGGTTTTGATGTGTCAGACCCAAAGACAGGAGAAAGTATAGACAGTTGCTGGGGATTTTATGGTAAAGATGAAGCAAAGAAGGAAGCTGAAAATTCTGCAAAGAGTTATGACCCTGCAAAAAGACATTTGTTGAAAGGTCAAAGAAAAGTCACTGAATATTCAAAGGAGGAAACAGATATGAGGAAAAATGTGATGAGTGTAAGACCTGCTCCTTATGACTTACCAAATGAACTTTTGCCTAAGTCTGTGATAGATAAAGAAGTGAAAAGAAGAATGAAAATAAGAAGAAGTAAAATAAACTATATGATGGGTGCAAGTTATTCAACTAAAAAAGAACTGAAGGAAAATATTGGAAAACCTTTACGATATGTTGAAACTTCTTTATTTGGTTCTGAATATAAGGATGATGGTGAGTTTGTTGTTGTAGGTCCTGACGCATACACGAACAGGAAATGGTATGCAAAGGTCACTATGAAAGATGGTTTGATAGAAAAAGTTAAATAAAATGAACAAATACAAATCAAGAGCAACGAGCAAAGAGCAAAGAAACAAGTACGGTCAAGGGTGGTTTTTGGAAAGCCAGAGGCACAGTTTAGCGAGGCGTGGAATAAAAACAGGTCGTAAAGTAAACTATTCTTACACTCCTTCAGACATTCCAAAAATCGCAGTTTCAGGTCTTGGCACTGCAGGTTCAGAACTTGTCTCTTGGGTTCCTGTAGGTGTCACTTTAGGTGCATTGACTTACACTGTAAAGAAAGGAAAGAAACTGAAGAAGCAGTTGGGTTATGTAAAGGCTTTGCCTATCTATAAAATCAAGGGTAAATTCTATTTCTTGGATATGTGTTTGAATGAATACAGGAACATAAAAGACCCTTCTGACAGGTTGAGTTTTGACAGTGTTTCATCAGATGATTTGCAGAAACCTATTGCAGAAGATTCAAAGAAGATTTACGGGACAGATTATGCAAAAGAATCGTCTAAAGAAGATGACTTGAGAGAACTTACATCACAAGCACAAAGAGAAGCATTAGAATCAAGAAAAGAAAGGATAGGGTTTAATAAGGGTGTAGAAAATGAAGAAACAGGAGATATAACCTATTCTCCGACAACAGTAGAAATGAATGAGAAGATAGAAGAGGTTGAATCACATCCGACTTTGTCTGAAGAAGAGAAGAGAGAGAGAATCGAAAAAATAAAAGAGAAATGGAGAGAAGGTTTGAAAAAAGAATTTGAAATTTCTAAAAAAGTAGTTCGAGGTGTTGGAAAAGTCGGTAAAGGTTTTCTCTCAACCGTAATGACAGGTCTTACATTTGAACCAGGAGAAGAAAAAGAAGAACAAAGAAGAAGATATGTTTCTCCATACAGGAGATTTGTCATGGAAGAGCCTGATTATGCTAAAAAAGATTGGAAAGAAACAAGCAAACAAAGTTGGAAAAATAAACATAAAGTTGTAACAATCTTAATGCCAGGATATGAAATATCAAAAAACAAATATAGATATGCTGTGGAAGTTATTGGAGATTTTGGATATGTATCACAGCATTATATAGAGAAAACTAAATTGATGACAAAATCTCAAGCTATACAATTCGCAAATGAATATATGAAAAAACATTGATTTTAATTCAAATAAAAAAAGAGGGGTAAAAAATGAAAAGTAAAAAAAGAAAAACAATCGGTTCAGACAGAATAGCAAGGTCTATAAAGAATATGGTTGAAGGTAGTATAAATACAGGTAAGAGACTGCCTATGAAAAAGACAGTAGGTGTGCGTGGATTACCCGTAATGACAGGCAAATCCGTGAAGTTCAGGAGTGTTTACTGAAAGAGCAAAGATATAAGAGCAACGAGCGAAGAGCAACGATATAAGAGTAAAGAATGATGAAGAAAAGAAAATCTCAATGCAAAGAACAATTAAGCTGTAAACTCGCAAAAGCAATAACAAACTTCACGGAAAAGAACATCAAGATTGGAGAAAAATTAGTCAGGAGATAAGATGTCAAAAAAGAAAAAATCTCTTGATGAGCATATATCAGATGTGATAGATGACATAGATTATAATAGTACTGAGTTGGAAGATATACAGGATGAAGCTAAAAAACTTCAGGAAGAGATAAATGAACTGAAGTTATTGAAAAAAGAACTTGCAGAACAAAACTTACAATTATTGAAAGAAATCAAAAAATTAAAAGGTGATAAAATCGAAAACCGAACTCCGAAATCCGAGTTCCGAGGTGAATCAAAATGAACAAATACAATACACGTCAAAAATACGGTCAAGGATGGTTTTTAGAACCTACAAGGCATTCCTTAGCCCGAAGAGGAATCTCCACAGGCAGAAAATCCTATGCAAAAGACATATCATTATCTGATAGAATTACATATGAGCCTGTGACTATAACTCCACCAAGAGAAGAAGAAGTTATGAGAGATGCTGATACGGTAGTTGCAGAATCAGAAGAAAAGAGAGTGATAGAACCTGTAGATGAATTAGAATACGAACCAGAAACTGCAGAACCAAAAACTTCTGAAGAAGTTTTTGAACCCGAAATTTCTTCAGAAATTTCGATAGAAGATGAACTCTCAGAGTTAGAGGCATCAGAACAACCTGTAAATGTTCTTCAGAAAACATGGAAAGACAGGATAAAAGAATACCTGAAAT
>Ga0315285_10004975_pt1 | contig 13755 bp, 10 predicted proteins | sample YL17G09_36_MG_FD_203698 | JGI IMG/M metagenome (GOLD analysis project Ga0315285, IMG submission 203698) | Sediment microbial communities from Yellowstone Lake, YNP, Wyoming, USA - YL17G09_36 | ecosystem: Environmental > Aquatic > Freshwater > Lake > Sediment | place: USA: Wyoming | collected...
CCATGTTCGCTGATCTGGGTGTGCACTTCGTCGAGACCTTCGAGCCCAACCAGGGAGATATCACGCTCGCCGAGGCGAAGCGGCTGTATGGCAAGCGCATGTGTCTGATGGGCAACTTCGACTGCATGATCCTCTCCTTCGGGACAGCCGAGGACGCGCGGCGGGAGACGCGCCGCTGCCTACAGGAGGGAATGGCGGGCGGCGGTTACGTTCTGATCACAGGGGACGAGGTGCCCGCCGACACCAAGATGGACAACCTCAAGGCGATGGTGGAGACGGTGGAGAAGTACGGGCGCTACTCCTAGGAGTCTTTGGCAGCGCCCTACGCCCTGCACAGAACGGGGCAGGAGCAAGCTCCTGCCGAACGGTATGGGCCGAGCGAGGACGTCTGCTGAGAGTCTCTAGGGCGGCCCTCCGCCTGGGCCTCTAGCCGAGCGCTGCGCTGACCTTTGCGGCGATGGCCCGCGCTTCCCGTCGCAGCTCGGCTGGGTCGCCCGTGGGATGCGCCCACAGAGTGAAGAGCCGCCGCGCTCCTTCCTCCGCCTGGGGACAGGTTCCAGCGGCATAGCTCACGTAGTCAGGCAGCGGATACCCCAGCGCGGTTCGTCTCTCCTGATGCATGCGTTGGTACACCGGCTCCAGGTAGTTGATCTCGTTGTACCGGGGCAGGCCAAGGTCAGCAGTGGTCAGCTTCGTCCGCTCCGGGTCGAGGGAGGCGGGATAGGCCCAGTAGTTCGGCTTGCTGTCTGGCGGGCAGTGCGCCAGCCGGATGCCCGGCGCGGAGCCCAGCTCCTGCTCGATGGCGGCGACGATCTCGGCCCGGCGCGCGTTGAGCGCGCCGATCTTCGCGAGCTGCGCCCAGGCCACCGCTCCTTGCAGTTCGGTCATGCGGTAGTTGTGGCCGAAGGCGAAATGCCCGCGGGTGGGGAGCCCGGCCACCGGCTCGGGGCGGGGGGCATCCAGGCCGTAACGGTACCAGGGCATGCCGCAGTTGGCGTACAGCACCGCACGGGCGTAGGCCTCGGGGTCGTCAGTGGTAACCAGGCCGCCCTCTCCTGAGGTGATGTGTTTGCTCTGCTGGAGGCTATAGCAGGCGACGTCGCCAAAGGTGCCGGCCATCTGTCCTCGATAGTAGACGTCATAGGCCTGCGCGCAGTCCTCGACCACCGCCAGCTGGTGTCGGCGGGCCACCTCCATGATGGGGTGCATGTCGGCGGGGATCCCCCAGAGGTGGACGACCACCACCGCCCTGACCTTCGGCGTGAGCGCCGCCTCGACGCCCTCGGCCGTGAGGATGAGATTCCTCGGGTCCACATCAGCGAACACCGGCACCGCACCCAGCGCCACCGCCGAGAGGGAGGAGGCGATGAAGGAACAGGGAGACACGATCACCTCGTCGCCCGGCCCCACCCCGCAGGCGGCCAGCGCGGTCTCGTTCGCCGAGGTGCCCGAGTTCACCGCCAGCACATACCGGCGCCCGACATGCCGGCCGAACGCGTCCTCGAACCGAGCCACGAAGTTGCCATCGGTACCGCGCCACAGCTCCTGGCCCTCGACCACCTCCTTTAGCGCCGCCATCTCCTCGCTGCCGAACATGCGAAAGCTCATGCGTCACACCTCCGCTCGATTGCGCGGCCTCGGCGTTTACCTCGGCTGCCTTCGGGACCGGCCTGTGGAGCCGCCAAGCAGCTGGAAGCCTCGCCAGCCGTGAGCCCGGCCGCAGGGCACTCGGAGTGAGAGCCCCGGCGCCTCAGGGCGACTCCAGCAGCTCGAGCTTGACGTCAGCGATGCGAATGGCGGCCGATATCGCGGCCTCCAGAACGCCCTTCTCGATGGCCAGATCGCCGGTGGCGGCCTCGGCTGGGGTGTCTGCGTAGCCCACAAGTCGCTGCCAGGTGCCCGGCCTGCTCAGGTCATATGATTCGGTGCTGAAGTTGGTGATCCACTTGCCCTGGGCATCGCTCACCCCGAGCTTCAGGTACGGCGCCAGACCCGGCTCGATGCTGTCCACCTTCACCCAGCAGGAGAGCCGGTAACGGCTGTATGGGAGGACCGGGGCCGCCAGCCTGACCCAGGCGTAGTTCCACGAGGCTCCGGGCTCTCGCCCGCTCACCAGTAGGCACCCGCCGCTATCCCGGCCGCCCGCGTCAACGCGCACGGTGATGCCTTGAGTCCCTTGCCATCCGCCCGCGCCGCTCCTGAAGTCCTCGTGGTAGATCACCTGGGAGGGGCGCGGCGCGCGTCGGACCGTGACTTCGCCGAGGTCGTATCGTCCTGCGCCGTCTGGTCCCGTCAGGGCCAGCTGCACCGCCAGGCCGGGCTGCTCCGGCTTCAGCATCTCGACCTGGAGGCGGTAGGATCCGGGGGGTGTGTCTGCGGGGATCGTCGCCAGGTTCTTGAGCACCACCTCGTCACCCGGCCACCAGAGCGTGGTCGGCCGGCGCGGGAATGTCACGCACTGTGCGACCGCCTGACCTGCCGCGTCCACCAGCGACCACCGGAGGGCGTAGCTGTCATAGCAGGGCGCGACACCGAGGTTCTTCCAGGTTTGCTCGAGCACCAGGCGGCCGGAGCTCTGTCCGTCAAGGTGCACGGTCCCATTGTAGCGCAGTCGGGCGAGCGCGAAGCGAAAGCCGATCCGCCTCGCCGCGTCGGTCACCGCCTCCCTCACCTCGGCGGGCGGTTCGAGCAGGTCGTGGTAGCTCATCAGGTTGATGTGCAGGTAGCTGATCGGGTCCTCGAGGCCCCTGGCGAACGTCTCCTTGATGCCCCATCCCTTCTGCTTCATCTCGTAGTATCCGCTGTGCAGCTCGTAGTTGCAGATCACGCCCCGTCGTGCGTAGCTGCGGTAGAAGCGGCTCCCTACATCGGCGGAAGGTCCGGAGGGAGTCAGGCCGTCCTGCCGGAAGTGCAGACCCCGAATAGCGGCGTAATCGTTGATGGCATCGTAGTCGCCCACGTTGAGAAACACGCGCGTGTGGGGGAAGGCGCGCGCGAACGCGTCAATGATCCTGCGGTAGGCCGCGATGTACTTCTCCTCCGCATACCCGGTCTCCACCAGTTGGTCGGGCGTCCAGCGCGCGAGGTGCATCTCGCCCCATTCGCCGATGCTGCCAATGTCAATGAACTCCAACCCCGGCCGGCCATCGAGGTACTTGCCCAGATCGGCGATGAAACGCTCCTGGATCGCGAGATATCGCTCGTCCCAGAAGACGGGGTCAACCTGGTCCTCGGTATACAAGCCCTTGTGGTGCACCCCGGGCACGCCCTGACCGAAGACCCACTCCGGGGTGACGTAGCTGCGGTGGGAGTGCATGTTCTCTGACATGAAGCGGAACGCGACCCGCTTCCCCCAGCGGTTGCCCCACAGGTCGAAGATAGGGCCGAAGTACTCGTCGAACCGATACTGCCCTGGAGCATCCGGCTCCAGGTCGGCCCAATCATCTCGGAAGTACCCGATGGAGACGATGTCTCTGAACCAGGCGTCCGCCGGCATGTCATCAGGGTTCAGCGTCCCGTACAGGTAGATTCCCATGCCGGGGTTGACCAGGGGCCCATCGCTCTGTCCGGGCGTGACCTCTACCATGGCGGGCGCTCCATCCCCGGAGGTCGCGGCCCCGGCGGGAGGCATCGCGGCCGACAGGCAAGCTGCGCAGACGACGAGCGAACACAGCCGGGACGACTTGATCATGCTTTGTGCCTTCGACTCGCCGCGGCCGCGCCCCTGCCGCTCACAGTGCAGTCCCCACTGAGGTCAGGCCCTCTAGCTCTTGACAGGTCCACCCCATGTGGGGAAACTTGGCTGCGGTGCAAGAGCACACAGCAACCACAATCCTCCTGATCCGCCACGGCCGCACGGCGTGGAACGAGCAGCGCATCTTCCGGGGCCGCGCCGATGTGCCGCTGAGCCCGGAGGGATCGCGACAGGCGGCCGCGCTGGCCGAGCGCCTGGCGGGCGACGCCCTGTCGGCGGTCTACACCAGCCCGCTGAGTCGTGCTCGCGTGACGGCGGAGCACGTCGCGGAGGTTCACGCGCTTGAGGTGCAGCCCCTTGAGGGCCTGCGCGATATGGGCTATGGCGCCTGGGAGGGCATTCCCGAGGATCAGGTAGAGGAGCGGTGGGCTGATCTCTACGCGAAGTGGCGGAGTGCTCCCCACCTGGTTCGCCCGCCTGGAGGCGAAACGCTCGCCGAGGTGCGGGAGCGCGCCCTCGGCGCGCTTGGCGAGATCGCGGCCAGGCACGCGGGCAGCACTCTCGCGGCCGTCTCTCACCGCGTGGTGAACAAGGTGCTGCTCTGCGCCGCGCTGGGCCTCGGCGACGATGCTTTCTGGCGGATCAGACAGGACACTGCCTGCCTGAACGCGCTCACCAGCGAGAACGGCCGACTGGCAGTCGTCGTGATGAACGACACGTGCCATCTGCGAGGCCTCGAGAAGGATGCATCTGACTTCTGATTCGCGCGCGGCGCTGGGTCGCCGCATAGCCCTCGCGGTGCAGGGAAGTAGGTCTCCCCCGCCGAAAGGCAACAGGGGGTGGGTGCGGGCGGCGGGCATCAGCGTGCCCGCCCTACATCATATGGCGGAACCAGGCAGGACCGCGACACCACATAGACCGGTGGGCCCCGGCGCAGCTCGCGGGCCTGTGCTCCTGGGTGCGATCGCGGTCGCCAGCGTCCTCTCGCTCGTCTGGGCCGAGCCCGCTCACGCTTACATCGGGCCGGGGGCCGGCTTCGCCGTGCTGGGGTCGTTCCTCGCGGTGCTGGCGGCGCTCCTCCTGGGCGGAGTCGTGCTCCTCACCTGGCCTGCTCGACATCTCCTCCGGGCGCGTCGACGTCGCCGAACGCACGCCAGGAGTAAGACCGACCGGGTGGTCGTCTTGGGCCTCGACGGCCTCGATCCTGGGATCGCCGAGACGATGATGGCCGCCGGCCGCCTGCCCTATCTGGCGCGCCTGCGCGAAGCAGGAACCTACACGCGGCTGGCCACCACCTGCCCTGCCATGTCCCCGGTGGCATGGTCTTCCTTCATGACGGGGACTGGGCCTGGCCGGCACGGCATCTTCGACTTCCTGCATCGTGACCCGCAAAGCTACCTGCCCTACCTCTCGTCTGCCAGGATCCGGCCCTCCGAGCGAATGCTGCGCCTTGGGCCCCTCCGCTTTCCGCTGGGTGGACCGGAGTTGCGCAGCTTGCGCCGGAGCAGACCCTTCTGGTCAGTCCTTGGACAGCACGGCATTGCCTCCACCATCATACGCGTACCCATCACCTTCCCGCCGGAGCCGTTCAACGGGCTTCTGCTCTCTGGCATGTGCGTGCCGGACCTGCGCGGCACGCAGGGGTCGTTCACCTTCTTCACCACAGCCGGGAGGGCAGGTGGGCAGCACACCGGCGGTGAGGTGATCCAGCTGAGATCTGGGAACGGCCTGCTCCGCGGCTCGCTGCCTGGGCCCGCGTCGCCAGGAGGGTCGGGTTCCCACGCGCAGGCGCCGTTTCGCCTCTGGCCTCAGGGTGACGGGAGGGCGGCCCTGGCGATCTCGGGGCAGCGTATCGTTCTGCGCCAGGGGGAATACTCGGATTGGGTCAGAGTGGACTTCCGGCTCGCGCCGGCAATGGGCGCGAGCGGCATCTGTCGCTTCCTGCTGAGGCAGCTCAGTCCCGAGGTGGAGCTCTACGTCTCTCCTGTGAACATAGACCCGGAGCGCCCGGCGCTGCCGGTATCTCATCCGAGGGTGTACTCGGTGTATCTGGCGAAGCGGCTGGGCTCGTTCGCCACCCTCGGGCTGGCGGAAGACACGTGGGCGCTGAACGAAGGTGTGCTGGACGATTCCGCGTTCCTTCGCCAGTGCGAGCTGTACCGGGGGGAACGGGAGGCGATGCTGTTCAACGCCCTGGAGAACACGCGTCAGGGGTGCGTGGTCTGCGTCTTCGACACCACGGATCGGGTCCAGCACATGTTCTGGCGCGATCGCGACGCGTCCCCCGGGCCGCGCGTTGAGAAGGCTTCAGCCTTCGGTGGCCCCATCGAGGCCGCCTACGAGCAAGCCGATGACCTGGTGGGGAGAGTGATGTCGCGACTGGGGAAACGAGAGACTCTCGTAGTGCTCTCCGATCACGGGTTCACCGCCTTCCGGCGCGGCGTGAACGTCAATGCGTGGCTGAGGGACAATGGTTACCTCGCGCTCAAGCCGGGCGCTGAGGGCGAGGCCGAGTGGCTGAAGGAGGTTGACTGGAGCCGCACGCGGGCGTACGCGCTCGGGCTGGGCGGCATCTACCTCAACCTCGCTGGCCGGGAGGCCAACGGGATCGTCCCGGCCGGGGAGGCCGACGCGCTCAAGCAGGAACTGATCCAGCGACTTACCGGCCTGCGAGATGAGGCCACGGGAGAGGCCGCGATAGAGATCGTCTTCAGCACCGCCGCGGTGAATCCGGGACCGTATCTCGACGTGGCGCCCGACCTTCTGGTGGGCTACGCCCCCGGCTATCGCGCCTCCTGGGATGCCGTCCAGGGCAAGGTCGCTGGGCCGGTGGTCGAGGACAACACCAAGCGGTGGAGCGGCGATCACTGTGTAGACCCGCGCCGCGTCCCCGGCGTGCTGTTCTGCAACCAGCCGCTCGAGGCGTCGAGCACCAGCATGATAGACATTGCCCCCACCGTCCTCGCCCTTCTCGGGGTCGAGGCCCCATCTTACATAGAGGGACGCTCTCTGCTGTCTGCCGGCGGAAGAGGTGGCCAGGACAGTGCGTAGACCGGGCCATAAGCAGCCCACCCCGCGGCCGGAGCCTGATAGGCCCAGCGATCCCGCCAAGCGCGCGACGCTGAAGACGCTGATCGGGCTGGGCCTGCTGGCGGCGACGGACATGGGCGCGCTGGTGTCCTGTGGCCGGAAGCGCGTCTCGTCTCTGGGGGTGGAGCGCAAGGTCATCCTCTTGGGTCTGGACGGACTGGACCCGCGGCTGACGATGCACTGGATGGCCGATGGGAAGTTGCCTAACCTGAGCCGGCTGGAGAAGGCGGGCGGGTTCCGGTCAGTGGCGAGCAGCGTGCCGCCCCAGAGCCCAGTGGCCTGGGCCACGTTCACCACCGGGCGCGATCCGGGCGGGCACGGCATCTATGACTTCATCCTGCGAGATCCTCAGACCTACCTGCCCTACTTCTCGATTGCCAAGACCGCGAGTCCGAAGCGAACGCTGTCAGTGGGCCGTTGGAAGCTGCCGCTCTCACACGGCCAGGTGGAGCTGCTGCGAAAGGGCCGGGCCTTCTGGGAACTGCTCGACGAACGCGGCATTCCGTCGGTTGCCTACCGGGTCCCCTCGAACTTCCCGCCCCGGGACACTGGCACGCGGCAGCTCGCGGGCCTGGGCGCCCCTGACCTGCGCGGCACCTATGGCGAGTTCTCCTACTATGGGGAGGTGCTGCCACCGGAAGCCAGGGATGTGTCCGGCGGATCGGTGCAGAAGGTCACGGTCTCGAACGGCCGGGCGCGGCTGCGGTTGGTGGGGCCGGAGGACACCCTCCGGGTTGACTCCGCCCCCTCCCACCTGGACTTCGAGATCTGGCTTGACCGGGGGAACCGGATGGGCAAGATCGTGCTCCAGGAGCAGGAGCTGCTGCTCCGGCAAGGCGAGTGGAGCGAGTGGGTTCCCCTGCGATTCGAGATGATGCCACACTTCAGCTACGTGAGCGGTGCCTGTCGCTTCTACCTGAAGGAGGTGAGCCCGCACCTCAAGCTCTACGTCACGCCGATCAATGTGGACCCGTTCGATCCGGCCCTCCCTGTGGCCGCGCCACGAGGGCTTACCCGCGAGCTGGCCGAACGCTTCGGCCGCTTCTACACCATGGGATTCCCGGAGGACGTGAAGGCCCTCAGACATGGGGCCCTTGACGACGGTGAGTACCTGCACCAGTCCGGCCTCGTGCTATCGGAGGAGCGGCGAATCTACGAGGCCGCGCTCGATGAGTTCGACCGCGGCCTGCTGTTCCACTACTTCTCGGCCACCGACCGGACGCAGCACATGTTCTGGCGGCTGCTCGACCCGACCCATCCCGCCTATGATGCGCAGCTCGCCCGAGAACACGGCCGCGCCATCGAGGAGTGCTATCGCACGGCCGATGAGCTGGTCGGCCAGGCGCTCGAGGCCGTGGACGACAGGACCACGCTCATCGTCATGTCCGATCATGGGTTCGCGCCCTTCTCACGTGATTTCAGCCTGAACAGCTGGCTGGCGGAGAGGGGCTACCTGGTGGGGCGAGAGCCGTGGGAGGGAGGCGCCGACATCTTCACGAACGCCGACTGGGAACGCACGGTGGCCTACGGGCTGGGCTTCAACGCGCTCTACCTGAACCTGCGCGGGAGAGAAGGGAGTGGTTCCGTCGGTCCCGACGAGAGTGACGCTCTGCTGAGCCGCCTGGCGGAAGAGCTGCGACAGGCCCGCGACCCCGAGACGGGCGCGCGGCCGATCGCCAACGTCTACCTGGCGCGGGAAGCCTACGCTGGCGGCCGGTCCGACCGGGCGCCGGACCTGGTGATCGGTTACGCGGCCGGCTACCGCTGCTCGGACGCTTCGGTACTGGGGGAGGTGTCGCCGCAGATGGTGGCGGACAACAGGGACAAGTGGAGCGGCGATCACTGCATTGACCGCGCCCTCGTGCCCGCCGTGCTGTTCGCCAACAAGCCGATCCGTGCCCAGGCGCCCGCTCTCCCCGATGTCACGGCCAGCGTGCTGGCTGAGTTCGGGATCGCCACACCGGAGGAGATGCAGGGGACTCCCGTGTGGTAGGGCGGCTACTTGCGCGCCCGCGGAAGAGGGTGAGGATCTGATCATGCTTGGGCCCAAGATCAAGCTGGACCGGAATCTGTACGAGCGGCTGGCGCGCTGCGCGGCCGCCGCCGGCTATGCCTCCACCGACGAGTTCATCCGCCACGCCCTGGAGAAGGCGGCCGCGATCGCGGAAGAGGCGGAGACCGAGGAGGAGATCAAGAAGCGCCTGCAAGGGCTTGGCTACATAGACTAGCCTAACGGCCATGGCTTCGTTCAGCGCGGCGATCACCCGAATCTTCGATGCCTTCTTCGCCCTCTTCGCCTGGGCCAACCCCTGGCTGGGGCTGGCGGCGATCTCATTCGTCTCAGGAGCGATCGCGCTGGTGATGTTCCGCTACACCTCGAGCCAGCGCCGCATCCGGGCGGTGAAAGCTCACATCACGGCCGACCTGCTGGAGATCGTGCTCTACCGCGACGAACCCTCCGTGATCATCCGGGCCGAGGGCAGGGCCTTCCTCGACAGCGCGCGATACCTGGCATCTGCCCTCATCCCGCTGGCCTGCATGATCCTCCCGGTCGGGCTCATGCTGGTCCAGACCGACCTGCGCTACGGACACCGCGCTCTGGCGGTGGGAGAGCGGGCCATCGTGGCGGTCAACTTCGCGCCGGGGGCCGAGCCAGGAGATGCGATCAAGATCTCCGCCCCGCGTGGGATTGTCGTCGAGACGCCGGCCATGCGGATGCCGGCCGCCGGGGAAGTGGACTGGCGCATCCGCGCGGCCGCGCCGGGGAGTTACGAGCTTCGGTTCGCCGCCGGAACCGCCAGTTTCACCAAGCAGGTGATCGTGGGCGCCCGCCGCGGGCGCATTGCCGCCCTGCGGGTGGGCGGACTCGGGGAGCAGTTGCTCCATCCGGGCGAGCCCCCACTGCCACCGGGCGGACCGGTGGCCTCGGTGAGGGTATCCTATCCCGGGGCGTCTCTGCGTCTGTTCGGCTGGCGGCTGCACTGGGTCTGGCCATGGCTGGTCCTCTCTCTGGCGTTTGGCTACGGGCTCCGGGGACCGCTGCGAGTCGAGCTGTGAGAGTTGGCGGACCAGGGGAAGGACGTGACCCGGCCACCGGGTAAAGTATGGACCATGAGGCGGCATCGCGTGGAGGACAAGCGGCGGTGAGATGATCAGCCCGCATGGTGGAAGACTGGTTGACCGGATGGTTTCGGGAGAGGAGCAGGAGCGGCTCCATCGCGAGTCCGAGCGCCTGCCGAAGATCTCCCTGAACGACCGCGAGCTGGCCGATCTGGAAATGATCGGGTGCGGGGCCATGAGCCCCCTCGAGGGGTTCATGACCGAGCCCCACTATCACACAGTCGTGGACTCCATGCGCCTGGCAAGCGGCCTCGTGTGGAGCATCCCGGTGGTGCTGTCGGCCAAAGCGCCGGAGCACGAGAACCTGGAGCCCGGGAGCAGAGCGGCCCTGGCAGACCAGGAGGGGCGCGCGCTGGCGGTGATGGAGATAGAGGACTGCTACCGGGTGGATCAGGGCTACGAGGCCCAGTTGGTGCTGCGCACCCGGGACGAGGCACATCCTGGCGTCCAGTACCTGAAGAGCGTAAGGCCGGTCTATCTCGGCGGGAGAATCCACCTCATCAGAGCGCCGGAGCACCGGGATTTCCTCCGCTACCGGCTTACACCCAAGGAGACTCGGGTGCTCTTCGCCGCCAAGGGCTGGCAGCGGATCGCCGCCTTTCAGACCCGCAACCCTATCCACCGGGCCCACGAGTACCTCCAGAAGTGCGCGCTGGAGCTGGCCGACGGGCTGCTGATCCACCCCCTGGTGGGTGAGACGAAGGCCGATGACACGCCGGCCGAGGTCAGGATGCGCTGCTACGAGGCACTGATCCAGAACTACTACCCGCGGGATCGGGTCGTGCTGGCGGTGTTCCCCGCAGCGATGCGCTACGCGGGGCCGCGGGAGGCGATCTTCCACGCGCTGGTCAGGAAGAACTACGGCTGCACGCACTTCATCGTCGGGCGGGATCACGCCGGGGTGGGCAGCTACTACGGGTCCTTCGATGCCCACGCCATCTTCGGGGAGTTCGAGCCGGAGGAGATCGCGATCACTCCGCTCTTCTTCGATCACGCCTTCTACTGCCGGCAGTGCGGCAGTATGGCCACCGCCAAGACCTGCCCCCACGGCGGGGACGACCGCGTGACCCTCAGCGGCACCAAGGTGCGCGGCATGCTGGCCGCGGGGGAGCTGCCGCCGGCCGAGTTCACCAGACCCGAGGTGGCGGAGATTCTGGTGGCGAGCACGCGGCAGAAGGACGAGGCATGAAGCGGCTGGTGGTGATAGGGCTCGACTGCCTCACTCCCCAGTTGGCGCTCGAGGCCTGGCTGAGCGAGATGCCCAACCTGGCTCGCCTGGCGGCGGGCGGAGTGGCAGGCCGGCTCGCTTCCACCATCCCGCCCATCACCATCCCGGCGTGGACCGCGATGATGACCTCGCACGATCCCGGTATGCTCGGCATCTACGGCCTGCGCAACCGCACCAGCTACGAGTACGACTCGCTCCGGGTGGCGAACGCCAACGCGGTCACCGCCCGGACAGTCTGGAACTACCTCTCCCGCAACCGAATGAGGTCGCTGGTGATGGCCGTGCCCCAGACCTACCCGCCCAGGCCCCTCAACGGCATCATGATCTCTGACTTCACCACCCCCAGCAAGGAAGTGTCCTTCACCTATCCCGCGGAGGTGCAAGGGCTGCTGGACCAGGCAGCCGGCGGCGAGTACGTGATAGACGTGAAGGACTTCCGGACGGAGAACAAGGCCGCGCTGCTCGCGTCCGTGAAGAACATGACGGCGGCCCGGTTTCGCGCTTTCCGGGCGCTGCTGAAGGCGGAGGACTTCGACCTCGCGATCATGGTGGAGATGGGCCCGGACCGGCTCCAGCACGGTTTCTGGCGGTTCTGCGACCCGACCCATCGCCTCTACGAGCCTGGCAACCCCTATGAGCACGTGCTGCACGACTACTATCTCAGCCTGGATGAGGAGATAGGACGCACGATGGAGGCGGCGGGCGAGGGGACCTCGTTCATGGTGGTCTCGGACCACGGAGCGAAAGCGATGGAGGGGGCGATCTGCGTGAACGAGTGGCTCCAGCGGCAGGGCTACCTGAAGCTGAAGGAGCAGCCCACCAAGACCACGCTTTTCAGCGCGGACCTGGTGGACTGGGAGCAGACCAGGGCCTGGGGAGAGGGGGGCTACTACTGCCGGATCTGCCTCAACCTGGCGGGCCGGGAGCCCCTGGGGTGTATCCCTCCCGCTGCATACGAGTCCATCCGTGAAGAGCTGAAGGCCGGGCTGGAAGCGATCGGGGACGAGCAGGGGAGGACGATCGGCACGCGGGTGTTCCGGCCCGAAGAAGTATACCGCGAGGTGAGGAACATCCCGCCGGACCTGATCGTCTACTTCGGCGATCTGAACTGGCGGTCGGCCGGGTCCGTGGGCATCGGCGCCATCCACCAGAGAGAGAACGATACCGGCCCGGACGACGCCAACCACCTCCCGGATGGGGTGTTCGCATGGGACCCGGGGCCGGGCTTCTCGCCTCGGCGTGGGGACCGCTACTCGATCTACGACGTAGCGCCGACGATCCTCCGGTTCTTCGGGCTGGAAGTGCCGCAGGACATGATTGGCCAGCCCATTCTGTGAAGTCTGATCCGTTGCTGCTCTGTGAAGTAGCTCTAAGGCTGCGACGCGGCTTGGCAGCCGTCGCCGGGCTACGTAGCACGAGCGCTCACATTCTGTTCTGGAAGGCGCAAGCGACCATGCCGAAGGGATTCACCCTCTGGTTCACCGGGCTGCCGGGCTCGGGCAAGAGCACGCTGGCCCAGCACGTTTCCAGCACGCTGCTGGAACGCGGGATGAAGCTGGAGGTGCTGGACGGCGATGTGGTGCGCACCAACCTGAGCAAGGGGCTCGGGTACTCGAAGGAGGACCGCGACACCAATATCCGGCGCATCGGGTTCGTCTGTCACCTGCTCACGCGAAACGATGTCGTGGCGATCGCGGCCGCCATCTCCCCCTACCAGGAGATCAGAGATGAGAACCGGCGGCTGATCGGCCGCTTCGTGGAGGTCTACTGCAAGTGTGACCTCGACACGCTCACGCGGCGCGACCCCAAGGGCATGTATGAGAAAGCGCGGCGGGGAGAGATCGCGCACTTCACCGGCGTGAGCGATCCCTACGAGCCCCCGGACAATCCTGAGGTGGTCTGTGACACCGGCCGGGAGGACGTAGAGACCTCGGCCGGCAGGATCATCCGCACGCTCGAGGAGATGGGCTACATTCCCGCGGCCGACGCCCGCGGCTACACGGAGGAGGAGGAAGAGAGCATCAAGCAGCGCCTCCGCGACCTGGGCTACATCTGAGGAGCCCGCACGGGCAAAACGCCGTTGTGTTGCCGGGAGAGGCGAGAGTGGCCGACCACAGCAAGCAGAGGCGGATGTGTGTGGTGGGGCTGGATGGAGTGCCGATCGGCCTGCTGGAGCACCTCGCGCAAGGGTCAGTCATGCCGCGGGCCGCGCGGGTCCTGCAGTCGGGCAAGCTGAAGCGCCTCCGGGTGCCGCTGCCTCCCGTTTCCTCGGTGAGCTGGTCCTCCTTCATGACTGGCGCCAACCCCGGTGAGCACGGCATCTTCGGCTTCACGGATGTCGCGCAGGACAGCTACCGGCTCCGATTCCCGGGATTCCGCGATCTCGCGGTGCCGACTTTCTGGGATCGCCTGGGCGAGGCGGGACTGCGCTGCGTGGTCCTCAACCAACCCGCCACCTATCCCGCGCGCGCGCATCCGGGAGTTCTGCTGTCGGGCTTCGTAGCCCCCGACCTGGCCAGAAGCGTGTGGCCGCTGGAGCACCTCGCGACCCTGGAGGGCATGGGCTACCGCACCGACATTGACGCGGAGCGCGCCCGCCGTAACCCTGAGCACCTGCTCGACG
>Ga0315285_10004976_pt1 | contig 13755 bp, 10 predicted proteins | sample YL17G09_36_MG_FD_203698 | JGI IMG/M metagenome (GOLD analysis project Ga0315285, IMG submission 203698) | Sediment microbial communities from Yellowstone Lake, YNP, Wyoming, USA - YL17G09_36 | ecosystem: Environmental > Aquatic > Freshwater > Lake > Sediment | place: USA: Wyoming | collected...
CCGCGGGCCCCCCGCCCCCCCCCCCCCCCCCCCCCCCCCCCCCCCCCGCCCCCCCCCCCCCCGGCCCCCCCCCCCCCCCCACCCCGCCGGCCCCGCCCCCCCGGCGCACGGCGGCCCGCGCCGCGCGGCCTTTCTTGTATTTCTTAGTCGTTCTTGCCTAGCGCACCCTCGCCATCACGGACGCTCGCTCGCCGGCGCGCACAGGCGCGCGACGAGCATGCGCCGCGCCTCGTGAACGCACGGCAGCGCCGACGCGGGCACGCCCCACGCCTCGAGCGCGGCGTCCGCCTCGACGAGCAGCTTGTGCGCGCCGCGCGTGACCCAGTCGGTCGTCGACGGGAATCTAGCCTCGGTGAGGCGGTCGGCGATGGCCGCCGCGTCGACGTAGGCGGGCGCCGCGCTGGCGACAGAGTTGATGAGCAGCTCCAGCTGGGTCGGGCGGTCGGGCGCCGCACGGCGCGGGTCGAGCGTGGTGGCCAGGGGGGTGGCGGCAGCGGGAGGGGGGGGGCGTGGGGCGAGCGAGCGCGGGTCTCGACGCCGGCGCGAAAAGGCGAGGGTCGGAAGGCGGCGGGGGGGCGGCGTGCGGCGCGGCGCGCGTGCGCGAGCTACTCGTTGGTTGGCCGCGCGCGCGCGCGCCGCGACGGCCAGAGCAGGCGGATCAACGCGTCCTTCATGGGACCGCTCCAGTGGCCCCGTGTGGCCGCGTTGAGGGCGGGAGGAGGCGGGGAAAGAGGGGCGGAGGGGGCGTGGAGAGGCGCGCCGGCGTCCGGGGCGGCGGCGAGCAGGGCGGGAAAGGCGGCGGCGACGGCGGCCTGCGAGCGAAGAAAAGGAGGGGGGTAGAGGGGCGCTGACGGACCAGCGCCGCCGCCTCGCCCCACCCACCCCCACCCTTCCCTCTCTCTCGGGGGACCCGTTGACAGAACCCCAACCCTGACCGCTCTCGACACGCTCTCGACTCACCACCTCGACGGCCGCCAGTGACTGCGCGAGCTCCACCGGCTGCCGCGGGCGGCAGCGCGCGTCGGCGAGCAAGCGCGCGAGCTCCGACCGCGTCGCGCCATCGCACACGGCCCGAGGCACGACTTCCGGTGGCTCCCAGCCGGCGGGCGGGCCGCCGCGGCGAGCCAGGGCGGCGACCGCGGCCGCGATGTCAAAGGGAGGGCCGGTCCCGGCCGCGGCCGCGACGCGAGCGGTCGCGTCGGCCGCGCGGGCGCCCCGGTTGTCATTCAGAACGGACCCCGAGTCGTGCCCTCTTCCGGAAGAGGCGGGGAAGGGGAGGGCGGGCGGGTGACAATGCACCGGCGGTGGCCGCGGAGTCAGCCGGGCGGTCAAGCCGCCTCTCTCTGCTTCGTCCGGGGTGACTGGCGTCGCGCGCCCTGGGGCGCGCGAGCCGTCCGCTTTGCCGTGGCGCGACACGGGATGCTGGCTAGCGGGCGCCGCGCCGGGGCGGCGCGCGATGAGTGTGGCGCGAGAGTCGCGTGCCCACACTGGCAATGGCTCCCGCGTCGACCTCGCGCGCCGGCCGCGCGACTGCCCGGCGGCCGGCGCGTCCGGTGCGACCCACGTGCGCGCGGGTGGCCCGTGGTCGCCGCCCTCTCGCCGCGCGTGCGGCGCGCGCCCCGGGCCCCGACCCCGCCGGAGGCCTTCTCCGCCTCCCGGTCCTGCCGTGCGGTGTGGCGTTGCCAACTTGCTCCGGCGCGGTGCTCGTGTTCGAGCCGGCGTGGTCGGAAGCCCTGGACGCCGCGCTCGCCGCGTCGCTCGCGTCGGGCAAGGTGCGCAGAGGGCGGGGCCGCGGCGCGCCCTGGCGGCAGCCCGCGCAGCGCCGGGCACCCCAGCCGCCCCGCTTCATCCACTGCGCGCCGCCGGCCGCCGCCCCCCCCGCCCTCCTCGCCCCCCACGGCCACCCCCGCGCCGCCTGCCTCGCCGTCGTCCGCGGCGTGGACGCCAGGGCGGGCGGTGGCCGCATGGTGCGGTACGCGCTGACGCGGCGCGTGGCCCTGCTCGGCGTGGACCTCGGGCCGGCCGGGTCGACGACCGCGACCGCGGCCTACTTCGACGACGCGCCGCTGACCGCTGACGCGGCGACACGCGTCGCGGCGCTGGAGGTGGAGCTGGCGGACGCGCTGGCCGCGGTCGCGCGGCTGACCGAGGGCGGCGCGCGGTTGCCGCCCGCCGTCGCGGATTACGCCCCGCCGCGCTCCCCCCCCCCCTCCCGCGCTGCCGCCACATCGGCCGGCCTGCGGGCGGGCGGGCAGCGTGCGGCGGCGGCGGCGGTGGACGTGTGGGCGCGGCAGCGCGCGCCCACGTCGCGCGCCCCTCTGCCGGCGCCCGGCCCGACCCGCTTCCCGGCCGCCCCCCCCGGCCGCCTCGCCCAACCGGGCGCCGACCCCTACTCGCGCGCCGCGGCGTCCACGGGCGTGGGCGGCCGCCGGGCCGAGCTTTTCTCTTTCGCCTGCGCGACCGCTCTCGACCTTCCCCCCAACGCCGCCCTCGCCCTGCTCCTGTCGGACGACACCGAGGGCCGGCTTCAGTTTGTGCTGGAAGCGGTGCGGGAGCATGTGGCGGGGCTGGCGGCGCGCGCGGCGCTGCGCGGGCTCAACGGAGGAGGGGGGTAGGGGACGGGGGGTGCCGGCGGCGCGCTCGACCGCGCTCGCACATGCACGCCACTGTAGCACCACCATCGGCGCGCGGCCGCGGCGGCGGCGGCGGCGCTTGTAGCAGTAGAGAGAGAGACGCAACACCACGGCGCCCCGCCACACACACTCTCGGCCCCGTACCCCCTCCCGACACCATGCGCGGCGCCCTGGCCTCCCTCCTGGCCCGCACCGCCCGGGCGGCGTCCCCAACCGCCGCCCTCGCGCCGGTCGCGGCGCGCCATTTCGCGTCGCTCGTCCCGATGGTCATCGAGGCAACCCCCCGCGGCGAGCGCGCGTTCGACATCTACTCCCGCCTCCTGCGCGAGCGCATCGTCGTCCTGTCAGGGCCCATCCACGACGACTCAGCCAACCTGGTGGTCGCGCAGCTGCTGTTTTTAGAGTCGGAGCACCCGGACAAACCGGTGAGAGAGGGGAGGAGGGGTGGGGAATGCAGGTGGGGCGCGCGGGAACCCGATTTCGCTCAACCGCACCGACCACCACCACCGCCACCCTCCCTCCCTCTCCCCCAGATCTCCATGTACATCAACTCCCCAGGAGGCGTGGTCACCGCCGGCCTGGCCATCTACGACACGATGCAGGCAAGGAGAGAGAGAGGGGTGGAGGGGCGGGGGTTGGCGGTGGTGGGCGCGCGCACTCGAGCCGCCGCCTCCACGCCTCACACACACTCCCTCCTCTCCTCTCCCACAGTACATCCGGTCCCCGGTCTCCACCCTGTGCGTCGGCCAGGCCGCCTCCATGGCGTCCCTCCTCCTCGCCGCGGGCGCGCCCGGCGAGCGCCGCGCGCTCCCGCACTCGCGCATCATGCTCCACCAACCCTCTGGCGGGTACCAAGGGCAGGCGACGGACATCAGGATTCACACGGACGAGATTTTGAGGTTGAGGGAGATTGTCAACGGCATCTACGCGCACCACACCGGCCGCCCGGTGGCAGAAATCGCGGAAACCCTCGAACGCGACACGTTCCAGTCGCCCGTGGACGCGGTCGCGTTTGGCATTCTGGACCAAGTGGTGGAGCAACGGCCGCCGGTTGGAGGGGTGGCGGGGGGCAAGGTGTGAACCGCGGGGGTGGGGGAGGGTGGGGCGCGAGGCGACCTGCCGCCCCGCGACGGCGCCAGCCTGTTCCGTGGCGGTGCGTGTGATCGAGGGAGGCGCACGGTGGCGAGCCCGGGCGTTGGCGGGGTCTGGCGAGAGTGCTGAGCCGCGCACAGCATCGGCGGGCTTCAGACCCAGCGGCCAATTCCGGCCCCTGCCCCGCGCATGCGTCGCGCACCAGGCGACGGTGGCATGCGGCGATCCCTCACGCCGCTCGCGCGCGCCGCGGTCGCCGCGGTCGCGCGCCCGCCGATGATCGGCGCCGGGCCCGTGCCGGGGATGCGCCTCGCGACGACGCGGGTGACCGCCGAGCATCGCCCCCGACCGCGTGGGAAGGCGGCCAAAGCGGCGCAGGAGCTGGCGGCGGCCGATTGCTCGCCCCTCGTCGACCTGACGGCCGGCGTTCCCGCCGACGCGGCGCCCTACGCCGCCGTCAAGCACTGGGTCGTCTTCTCCGACCTGCACGTGTGCGATCGGACGCTGGACGCGTCCCTGGCGGCGCTGCGCGCGGTGCGGGCGGAAGTGAAAGCGCGCGGCCCACACGCCGGAGCCCTCTTCCTCGGCGACTGGTGGCACGCGCGCGGCTCCCTCCCCGTGCGCCCCCTGAACGCGGTCCTCGAAGAACTCTCCATGTGGACGCACCCCACCCTGATGCTCGTCGGCAACCACGACCTCGCCGGCGCGGGCGGCGCCGACCATGCGCTCGCGCCGCTCGCCGCCGCCCTGCCCACGTGCCACGTGTTCGATAGTCCGTCCTTGTTCCTGGGCGCTCTGTGGCTGCCGTACCGGCGGGACGCGGGGGAGCTCGCGGCGGCGGCGGCGGCGGCGGCATCCTCCCCTTCCCCTCCCACCGCCGTCTTTGCGCACGCCGACGTCGTCGGCGCCGTCGCCAACGACGCCTTCCAATCCGCCGCCGGCGTCGACCCTTGCCTTTTTCCAGCCGCGACGTGGCTCGGACACTACCACAAGCCGCACGCGGTCAAGACAAAAAAGGGACAGCCCCCAGTTCGCTACGTCGGCTCCCCCTACCAAGTGTCGGCGGGAGAGGCGGGCCAGGACAAAGCTTTGGTCGTGCTCAAAGGGGCGGTGGGCAAGGGAGGCAAGGGCGACGCGGGCCGCCACTCGTGGGCGGAGGTCGCGGCAGTCCCGCTAGCCGTCGGCCCGCGGCACCACGCTCTGGCCGGCGCCGCCCCCTCCCCTCCCTCTGACCTACGCCCCGGCGATCGCGTGCGGTGGACGGTGCCGGCCGGGATCGCCCCCGCGGTCGCGGACGCTGCGGCCGACGCGCTGCGCGCCGCCGGCGCGCGCGTCGAGCTCGTCCTCTCCCCACCCCCGTCCCGCACCCCCCGCCTGCCCGCCGACGCCCTGTCCCGCGGCCCTGGCGCCATCTTCGCGGCCTACGCAGACCACGTGGGCATGTCGCCCGCCGGGCGCGCGGCGGGCGACGCCGCGCTCGCGCGCGCCGGGGGGGGGGCGCCGCCGCCAGGGGTGAGTCTTTCGCTGCACACCGTCACTGTCGACGGTTACGGCCCTTTCGCGGACCCTGTCCAGTACAACTTGGGCGCGGGCGGCGTGCGCGTGCTCACCGGGCGCAACGACGACGACGTGGGCGCCGACTCCAACGGCGCGGGCAAGACCTCCCTGGCCATGGCCGCCCACTGGGCGCTCACCGGGCGGTCGGACGCCCGCATGGAAGGCGGCGGCGGGCGCGGGCTGGCGCACGGGGACGTGGTGTGCGACGCGCGCGATGCGGCGAGCGTCGTCGTCAAGGGCGAGGCCAACGGGGCGCCCTTTCGGGTGGAAAGGGCCGTCACACGCAAGAAGCTGACCACCCTCTCATTTCATCTGGCCGGCGTCGACGCGTCCGGCCCGGACGCCCGCCTGACGCAGGCTGCGATCGACGCGGCGCTCGGCGGCGCGCTCATCTCGCGCGCCGCCTTTCTCGGCCAGTCGGACGTTATGTCCCTCATTGAGGCCGGCGACGGCGAGCTCAAAGCGGCGCTGGCGGCGGTGGCGCTGGACGGGGACGCGTGGGACGCGGCGAAAGTGGCGGCGGCGGCGGCGTTGAAAGAGGCGAAAGCGGTGGCGACGACTGCCACCGCCGACGCTGACGCATGTTCGCGGCAAGCTGCGGCTCTGTCCGCCGAAGCGGCAGCCGCCGAAGCGGATGCCGCCGCGTGGGAGGCGCAGCGCGGCGTGGCCGTCTGTGCCGCCTCCGCCGACCGCGACGCGCACGCCTCCCGCCTCGCCACCGCGCTCGTCGCGTGCTCAGTGGCGGCTAACAGCCTGCAGGCGTGGATGGAGATGAGGGCTGGAGGCGACTGGCGCGAGGCCGAAGCGCCGCCAGCGCGGTCCGCCGTCGTCGCCGCGCTCGCGGTCGCTCACCCTCCCACCTCCTCCGACGACGAGTTCCACTTGTTCGACATCGACGCCTACTACGACGACCCGCTCGCGCTGGGCGTGGACACCGACGCGTGGGCCGCGGGCGACGACGTGGCGGGCGACGACGGGCCGCCACTCTCGCTCGCGCCGGCTGCGCGCGCGCCGCCCGGCTTTGCCGCGCCGTGGCCGGCCGACCTGGCGTCCCTCGCCACCGCCGCCGAAGCCGCCGCCGAGCGCGCGGCTTCGGAGGCGACCGCGGCCGCCGCGTCCGCGGGCGCCGCGGCAGGCGCCGCGCGCGCGGCGGCCGCCGCGGCCGACGAGTACGCCGCCCTCGCCTACCCCTCCCGCTCGCACGCGCACAGCGGGCCCGTGTGCGATCGCTGCCTACAGCCCGTGTCGCGCGCGGCGTACGACGAGAACCTGGGGCGTTTGAAGGGGGTTGCTGCGCGCGCCGCGGCGGCCACGGCGTCGGCCGCCGCCGCAGCAGCAGCAGCTCGCGCCGCCGCCGACCAAGCCGCCGCCGCAGCCGCGGCGCGCCGGACCGAGGAGCGCGCCGCGGAGCGGGCAGGCGCGGCCGAGCGCGAGGCGGCCGCACGGCACGCAGCGGCTGCGGCCGACGTCGCGGCGACGGTCGCCGCGGCGGCCGCAGCGGCGCGCCGCGCCGTGGCTAGGCACTCGGACCTGCTGGCCGAGTGTGGCCACGACGCCCTGGCGCCCGCCCTGGGCGGGCTGCCCGCGGGCGCGGACGACGCGACCGCTCGCACCGCCGCGTCGGCCGCCTCGGCCTCTGCCGACGCGGCCGACGCGGCCGCCGCCGCCCTCGCCGGCGCGCGCGCCGACGAGCGAGCGTTGGCTGGCGCCAATCCCCACGCCGAGCGCGCGCGCAGCCTGGCGGCGCTGGCCGAGGCGGAAGCGAGCCGCGCGGCCGCGCGCGCCGCCGACACCGTCGCCGCGTCCGCCGACGCCGACGCCGCATCTGAAGCCGACGCCGCCCTCGGCTCGGCCGGCGCCCGCAGCTACGCCCTGGAGGGCGCCTTGGCCGACCTCCAGGACCGGGTCGCCGCCCACCTCGCCGTCCTCTCGCCTGGCGCCGCGCTGACCCTCTCCGCCACCCGCGCCGCGTCCGCCACCGGCCGGGCCGACATCGAGCGCATCTCCAAGATGGTGACCATGCGGTCGGGCGACGCGATCGTGGAGCGCTCCCTGCGTGCGCTGTCGGGCGGCGAGCGGCGCCGCGTCGCGCTCGCTTTTGCGCTCGGCTTTGCCGACCTCGCCGCCGCCCGCGGCCGCCTTTCCTGCGACACCCTCATCCTGGACGAAGTGTTGCAGCACTTGGACGACGCCGGGTGTGCGGCGGTGGCGCGGTTGCTGCGGTCTCTGCCGCGGCGCACGGTGCTCGTCGTCGCGCAAGCCGACTCGTTTGCCGAGCGCGAGTTTGACGCGGTGGATGTCGTCGTCAAGAAAGGGGGGCGCAGCAGCGTGGTGGTGGCGCAGGGATGAGGGGAGAGAGACGGCGCGGCGTCGCGCCGCGTCCCCGTTTTGTCACACGCGCGCACGCCTTGTCCCTCCCTTGCTACGTCGCCCACGCCGGCGCCGCGTGCGCGTGAAACGCGCTGACTCCCGCCCCCGCCGCGGTCGCGCGCGCGGCGAGCGCGCCGCGCGGCAGGCGGTGCGCGCGCACCGCCGCGGGCAGCAGCGCCGCGCCCGCGGCCGCCGAACCCGGCGCGCCGCGCGCCAGCACGGCACCGGTGGCGGCGCACTTGCTGGACAGGAGGTGGCGGGAGCCGGCGGCCCAGAGGAGGGCGTCTTCCAGGGCGGCGGCGTGCGCGCGCCAGATGGAAACGCTGCCGCCGCCCTCGATTCCCTCGGCCGCCCTCGCCGCATAGTACGCGTGCGCGCGCCTGACGCGCGAAGCCAGTTCGGCCGCCGCCGCCGCAGCGGGCGGCGCCCAGCCGGCGGCGGCGCCGAGGCGCGCCACCGCCCGCGGCGGCGCGTGCACAGAGACGCCCGTCGCCGCGGGCGCGCCCGGGGCCGCCAGGGCGACGGCCACGACGAAGGCGCCGGCGTGCAGGGTGAGGCCCACGGCGGAGGGGGCGAGGGAAGAGGCGGCGGCCGAGTCGGTGGCGGCCACCGCCCGCCCGTCGCCCGCGACCAGCTCCACCCGCATCCGCGCCTCGCCCGCCACGCGCGCGGCCAAAGCAGCCAAATAGGCTGCCAATGCCGCCCGCTCGGGCGACCCCGCCGGCGGCGGCGGTGGGGGCCGCGGCGCCGGCCGCGGCGGCGCGGCGCGCGAGAGCGCGGCGTCGACCGCCGCAAGCGCGGCGGCCGCCGCGAGCCGGCCGGCAGCCAACGAGCTCGCGGCCGCCGCGTCGGCCACGGTGTCGGGGTCGTCGTCGCGCGGCTGCGGGGCGAGCAGGCCGGCCTGGGCGAGGGCGGCGGCCGCCGCGTCGGCCGCGTGCGCGGCCGCGCGCACGGCGCGCGCGGCGCGGGACGCTTCCACCGCGGTTTCTGCAGGGGTGGAGCCGGCCGCGATGGCGGTCAGCATGGCGGTCGCCTCGGCGCGCAGCGCGTGGATCTGGGGAGAACGCAGGGAGGGGTCGGGGACGCCGCGCGACGCTGCGAAAGGCCCCGCCCAGCCCCTGCCCCCACTCCCACCTGCTCCCTGGCCGCCTGAATCAGCTGGTCCGCGTCCGACGACGGGCCCCCATCGCGCACGCCGCGCGGCGTGAGGGACGACATCACCCGGCGCGGCGACCGGCCTCCCTTTTGTTCCCCTGCGCCCAGAAGTAGATCAGCACGCCCGCCGCGGCCGCGGTGCCGGCAAAGGAGAGGGTGCGCACGAAGCCGACCGGTTTCTGAAAGAACAGGGAGGGGTAGGGCGACGGAGGTGGATCGGCGCGAAGTCGGCGCTGCCGCCATCGGCCCCATCGACGGCCCGCCAAGGTTGCTCTCATCCCTGCCACCCCACCCCAGCCCGCCCATCCCCCCGCACTCACCGCGTAGAGCTCAAAGTTGAGCGCGCGAAACGCGCGGCTGCCCGCGGCCGCGGTGACGTGCGCCGGCCCAGGAGCGATATGGGGGCGGGGGCGCGGCGCGGGAGGAGGCGGCGGGCCGGCCATGCAGCGAGGGGAGAGTGGGGAGGGTGGCGCCCCGCCGGGGCCGGCACTCCCCGCCGCCATGGCGTCCCCTCTCGCCCCCCCGCCGGACCGCAGCCCCGACGCGCTCTACTGCTCCACGAGCGGCACCTACTTTGCGGACGCCGCGTCCCTGCACGCGCACTACAAGTCGGACTTTCACCGGTGAGAGGGGAGGAGGGTCGGGGGGTGGCTGCGCGCCGTGACGCGTCTCGTGGCGCCGTGGGGCGCCGCGCGCATGGCGCCGGGGCGGCGGCCGCGGGCGGACAGCGCGGCGCGAATGCGGCGGCCGGCCCCGCCGCGGCGGGGGACGCGCCGCTGGGCGCCAGCCGCCGCGTACACGCTCCGCTAGCCACCCGCTGCGCTCTAGCCCGGCGGGCGGGCACGGGAGACGCGCCCACGCCCCTCCCCACCTCTCCCAGCTACAACCTGCGCCGCAAGGTGGCCGGCCTCCCCCCCGTCACCCAAGCTTGGTACGACGCCCGCGCCGCCGCGCTGGCCGTCGGCGGCGCTGGCGCGGACGCGGGGCCGCGGTCGTGGCTCGACCCGCTCACGCGCAAGCGGTTTGCGTCCGAGGCGACCTACAAGACGTTCGTCGCCTCCAACAAGTACAAGGACCTGGTGCGCGCGTCGGGCGGCCCCGCACCGGCGCCGGTGGTGACCGCGCACGCGCCGCGCGAGCCCGTGGAGGCGGCGGCCGCGCCGCCGCGCGCGCCCGCCGCGGCCCCCGGGTTCCGGGTCGACGTCCCCAACGGGGCCACGTTTGAGACGCGCACAGCGGACGCGGCGGCGCCCGCGGACGCCGCCGCCGCCGCCGCGGACGGCGCCGGGTGGGAGACCGCGTCCGACTCGGGCGACTCGCTGCCCGCGGACTGGGTCGAGTGGGACCCCAAGCGGTCCCTGTTTGACAACAAGCTGTTTGACAGGCAAGGGAGGGGGGTGGGACGAGGTGCAGGGAATGGCGGGAGCGCCCGCCGCAACGACCGACCCCTCCACCACCCTCCCCTCCCCTCTCCCAGCGTCGAGGCCTGCCTGGAGCACATGTGGTAGACGTACGGCTTCTACCTGCCCGACGCGGCCTTCCTGGCCGACGCGGAGGGGCTCCTGTCCTATCTGGGCTCCAAACTTGCCAACGGCCGCGTCGCGCTCCACGCGCGCGGCGACGACGCGGGGGCGCGCGTGTGGCCGTCCCTGCACGCGGTGCAGCGGCACATGGTCGACTCGGGACAGGTGGGAGGCGGGAAGGGTGGGGGCGGAGGGTTGACAGGAGGAAAGAGGAAATCGAGGTTGTGTTGACGCCACTGGTGCCACCAACAAACCTGCATTTCTCCCCCCCCCCCCCCAGTGCAAGCTCGCATGGGAGGGCAACGAGGGCGAGTACGACGACTTTTACGACTACGCGGCGGACGAAGTCGGCGGGGGCGCGGAGGCGGCGATGGTGGTCGACGGCGGGGCGACCCATCCGCCCGCGCTCGCCGAGTACGAGCTCGCCCTCCCGTCCGGCGCCCTGCTCGGCTCCCGCCACCTGGCCCGCTACTACAAGCAGGCGCACCGGGTCCGGGAGGCGGGACGGGGGGCGGCGCTGCGGGGGGCGCTGGTGGCGCGGTACGCAGAGAGAGGGAGGCGAGGGGGGGTTGGCGCTGGCCGCCTCGCGCGCCCCCCGACGCCTTCCCACGCACCCGTAATCCCCAGCTACACTGCTCTCGGCGTCCTCGCCACCCAGTCCGACCCCGTGCGCATCGCGGCCCGGCGCGAGGCCCAAAAGGCGCGCGTGCGCGCGGAGAAGGTCGACATGCGGGCCGCCCTGCGCGGCAACGTCAACCGCAACCTGCCGCGCAATGTGCCGTATTGAAGGGGAGGTGGGGGAGGGGGGTGGGGGGCGTTTCGGGGGGGGGCGTGCGTGTGTGGTGGGTGCCGGGCGCTTGCCGGACCGTACCGCAGTCTCCCTCGCGCGCGCTGCGCCCCGCCCCCGAAACTCCGGCCGACACCGCCCCGCGCCGCCCGACACCGGGGCTGGGGTCCCCGCCGCCGCCCCTCGGCCGCCGCCCCTCCGCCGCCGCCCGCGCCGCCGCGGACATGCTGGCCGTGCCGCGCGCGCCGCCGCCCCCGCCCCGTCCGGTGCGTTGAGCCGCCAAAAACGGGGTCCTGGGTCGTGGGCGTGACGCGTCGCGAGCAGGAGTGGGTCTGCGGGCGGCTGTGCGAGGCGTGCCGTGTCAATGCGGGGCCGCGTCGTCGCGCGCGCCGTCGCCGGCGCCTTCCTCGCCCACCACCGCCCGCCAACCCCCCTCCCCACCCCCTCCCCAACCAGCCCGCGTTCGGCCTGGCATCGACACGCTCCTTTCCTTCATTCGGCTCCCTGGCCTCGCTCGACACGCGCTGCCTTGACGCGGTGCTCGGCCGCGACCGCCCGCGCGGCGGCGGCGCCGGCCTGGCCCCCCTCTTTGTCGCGTGGGCGGCCGACGCGCCGCCGGAGGTCGCGGTCAACCCGGGCGCGGTGGCGGGCGCGCCCGCGGGCGACGACGACGGCGCGTCGACGCCAAAGGCTGGGAGCGAGAACGGCGCGGCGGCCGACGCCGCGCCCGGCACGCCGCGCCGGGGATCGACGCCGGTGCGTAATGGGCGCCAACCTGCGCGCAAGCTGCGGGCGAGCGCGGACGCGGCCGCGGCCCCTTCGCGCCGCGCGCCGTCGCGCTGGCGCCGCCGGCCGGCCCGCTTCGGCGAGTGCAGCGAGTGATCGTCGATGCGCGACCTTGTGTGATTGCCCGTTTCATTCCCCCAGCCTGCCTTCCCCCACCCCTTCTTCGACCCTTTGGCTCGAGCCGTGCAACACTCGCCCCAACCACCCCACTCGCTCGCTACTCCCGACCCTCGAGCTCGTCAAGCAAGGCCTCGAGCGCGTGACGCGCGGCCGCCAGGCGGGCCTCGGCAGCGCCCCGCTCGCGCGCCGAGCGCGCGGCCGCGCCGCGCCTGTCGCCGGCCGCGCCCCGCCCGCCTGCCGCCCGGGACGCAGCTGCTTGGGCGGTCGCCCGACGCTCCACCGAGCGCCCCAGCGCGGCCGCGGCGTTCTCGCGGTCGGCCGCCGCCGCGCGCGCGGCGCCCGTCGCCGCCGCGGCCGCCACCTTGGCCGCGGCCGCCCCTTTGGCCTCACAAACACCCGCTCTAGCGGCCTGTTCGCCGTCCACCCGCCGGCGCCAGCGTTCGGCGTCGGCGGCGGCGGCGGCCGCTTCCGCGGTCGCCGACGCTTCGGCCGCGGCGGCCGCCGCGCGCCGGGCGCGGGCGCGGTCGGCTTCCGCGTTGGCCACGCTTTCGCGGGCGCGGGAGGTGGCTTCCGCGCGGGTGACTGCCGAGCGCTGGCCGCGGGACGCGTCGGCCGTGGCGGCCGCGGCGGCCAGGCGGTCGGCGTCGGCGGTCAGGGCAGCGATTTCTTTGGCCAGAGCCGCAGCGTCGACCGTGGCGGCGTCGGCGGCAGCCCCAAGGCGGGCCGCCCGAGACCGCAACAGAGCCGCCTCGCCGAGCGCCGCCGCCGCGGCTTCGGCGTCGGCCGCCTCGACCCCGGCTTCCGTCGCGCGTGCCGCGTCGGCCGCCCTCGCGCGCGCCCGAGCCGCAGAAGAATCGGTCGCGGACGCGGCGGCGGCCCGGCGCGCGGCCGCTGTCGCTTCGCGCGCGGCCTCAACGCGGCCGTCGCGTGGCTCCGCAGCTGGCGCTGCGCGCTGCGCGCGCTCCAGCGCGCGCACCGCGCGCTCGGTGTCAGCCCGCGTCGCGCCGAGAGCCAGCTCAGCGGCGGCGAGATCGGCGGCGGCGAGGGCGGCGCGGCGTTCGGCAGTGGCCGCAGCACGCTCGGCCGCGTCGGCGGTAGCGGCCGCCGCGCAGGCCGCCTCCTCTCTCTCGCTGGCCACCACGGCCGCGTCGACAGCTTCTCGCTCGGCCTTGTCTGCCTCCTGGTGCGCCGCAAGGGCGGCGGACGCGGCCCCAGTCCTCTCAGCCGCCGCAGCCCCACCCCCCGCCGCCGCGTCGGCCGCGTCCGCTGCCGCGGTGCGCGCCGCCGCCTCGAGCGCCGCCGCCTCGTGCTCTGCGGCGCGTCGGGCCGCGCGCGCGTCACGCAGGCTAGCCTCGGCCGCGTCGGCGGCGGCCCGAGCAGAGGGCGCGTGCGCGTGCGCCGCAGCGCTGCGCTCGGCCGCCCCCCTCGCGCGCTCGCGCGCCGCCGCCGCCCGCGCCTCTGCCGCCGCCACGGCCGACGCCAGCCAACCACGCCTCCCGTCCAGCACCGACCGGTCGCGTGCCGCGGCGGCTGCCTCGCGGCGCAGCGCGGCGAGTTGGGTGGTGGTCAGAGAAGCGGCGGCGACCGCGTCGGCCCGCGCCTCCCGCGCACGGTCGCCGTCGACGTCGGCTTCCGCGGCCGCCCCGAGCTCGGCCTGCCACGCCGCGGTCAACTGGGCGGCGTCCAGGCGGGCGGCGGCGACTTGGGGGCGCGCGTGCTCCTGCGCGCCGCG
>Ga0315285_10004977_pt1 | contig 13754 bp, 13 predicted proteins | sample YL17G09_36_MG_FD_203698 | JGI IMG/M metagenome (GOLD analysis project Ga0315285, IMG submission 203698) | Sediment microbial communities from Yellowstone Lake, YNP, Wyoming, USA - YL17G09_36 | ecosystem: Environmental > Aquatic > Freshwater > Lake > Sediment | place: USA: Wyoming | collected...
TTCACCGTCCACCCCGCCCCCCGACGCCCCCCCGATTTCGTCATGGCCGCAGGTCCTGGGCCGGCTGACGACCGGCGAGGAGTTGCCGACCGGTGAGGCGGCCTGGGCGATGGACCAGATCATGGCGGGGGCCGCGACGCCGGCTCAGATCGCCGCCTTCGGCGTGTCGATGAAGATGAAGCGTCCCACGGCCGCGGAGGTGCGGGAACTGGCCGACACCATGCTGGGTTACGCGTTGCGGGTTCCGACCGACGTCATCGGAACCGACACCGTCGACATCGTCGGCACCGGCGGTGATCGCGCCAACACGGTGAACCTCTCCACCATGGCCGCGGTCGTGGTGGCGGCCGCGGGGGTTCCGGTGGTCAAGCACGGCAACCGGGCGGCCTCGTCGAAGAGTGGTGGTGCGGACATGCTCGAGGCGCTGGGAGTGCGCATCGATCTGGGACCCGACGACGTGGCGCGCTGCGTCGCTGAGTTGGGTATCGGTTTCTGTTTTGCGCCGGTGTTCCACCCGTCCTACAAGTTCGCGGGTCCGCCGCGCCGGGAGATCGGTGTGCCGACTGTGTTCAATCTGCTTGGGCCGCTTACCAATCCGGGTGGGCCGCGGGCCGGGCTGATCGGCTGCGCGTTCGGTGACCTGGCCGAGGTGATGGCCGGTGTGTTCGCGGCGCGCCGGGCCAGTGTGCTGGTGGTGCATGGTGACGACGGTCTCGACGAGCTGACGACCACGACCACCAGCACCATCTGGCGGGTCCAGGCCGGCACCATCGACAAGCTCACGTTCGACCCGCTGGGATTCGGCTTCGCCCGCGCCCAGGTGGCCGACCTGGTCGGCGGCGACGCCCAGGCCAACGCCGAGGAGGCCCATGCGGTGTTCGGCGGTGCGACGGGGGCGGTGCGCGACGCCGTGGTGCTCAATGCGGCCGGGGCGATGGTCGCCCACGCTGGACTATCCAGTCATGCCGAATGGTTGCCGTCCTGGGAGGACGGGCTGAGCCGGGCCGCCGAGGCCATCGACAGCGGGGCGGCGCAGCGCCTCCTCGAGCGGTGGGTGCGTTTCACCCAGCAGCTCTGAGGCCGCGTACTGCGCCGAGCGGGCTGCGGCGGCCCACTGCAACCACGGGCCGGCAGAGTGTCGGGGACTTGCGAAACCGTCGGTGGCACCGACGATCCTGGCCCCCTCCTGGGTGAGCCAGCGCGCGATGAGTGAGGTCTCCTCGACCAGGGCGCCGCCCAGCGGCGCCGGTTGCGGCAGCACCACCTGGGCGCCGCTGCGCAGCGCGTCGACCACCGGCATCGGTGGCACACCGCGGCGGGCACAGCCGGCCGCTGCCAGCTGTCCGTGCCGCACGACGACCAGTTGCCAGCCACCCTGGCCGTCGGGGGCGGCGGCCACCAACTCCGCGACCGCGGCCAGGGCGCGAAGCCGTTGCCCCCGCCACAGCACTTCCACCGTGGCCGCGGTCAGATCCCGCAGCCGGGCCGCGCTCTCGTACCGGGCCGTGTCGGCCAGGCCGGCGACCCGGTCCACCGCGGCCCCCAGCGCCGTGTTGTCCAGCCCGTCGATCAGGTTCGCGGCCAACCGGGGTGTCGCGGCGTAGTCGGCGGCGGTCAGCCCGCGAGCCGCCGGACACGGGGAGACCTCCCGCTCCGGGCAGGCCGGCCCGTGCTCGCCGTGCCGGCCGATCCGGCTGGTGCAGACGCGTACCCCGGTGAACCTCGCGACGAGGCGGGCGGCGTCGGCGGCGTCCGCCCTTGCGCGGAACGGGCCGACGGCGCGCTCGTGGCGGGGTCCGCGCACGACGGACAGCCTCGGGAAGGGCTCATCGGTCAGCACCACCCACCACCATCGGTGTGGAAAGCGTGACCGGCGGTTGTAGGGCGGCGCGTGGGCGGCCAGCAGTCGAAGCTCGCGCACCCCGGCCTCCAGCGCGTGCGCGCATTCCACGTGGTCGACCGCGGTGGCCAGCGCGACCATCTCCTTCATCCGGCCCCGGGGATCGGAGCCGTTGAAGTACTGCCCGACTCTGCGGCGCAGATCGCCGGCGGTGCCGATGTAGAGCACCTCGGCCCCGGGACCCCGGAACAGGTACACGCCCGGGCGGTGCGGCAGCCGCTGCGCCAGTACCCGTTTGCTGCGCTGGGCATTGGTCACGTCGGGCAGGTAGGTCCGCAGCTCGCTGTAGGTGGTGACACCCTGGTTGCCCACCCGCTCGATGAGTGCGTGCAGGACGTCGACGGTGGCGCGGGCGTCGTCGAGTGCGCGGTGGGTGGGCTGGGTGGCCGCGCCGACGAGCCTGGCCAGGGCGGACAGCCGCACGCTCGGTGCCTCCTCGCGGCTGAGCACCCGGCGGGCCAGCCGGACGGTGCACAGCACCGCAGTCCGCGGCCAGGCGATGTCGTGCTGCTGGGCGGCTGCCCGCAGGAACCCGATGTCGAATCCGGCGTTGTGGGCGACCAGCACCGACCCGCGGGCGAACTCCAGGAACATCGGCAGCACCGCGGCGATGGCCGGCGCGTCGCGCACCATGGCGGTGGTGATGCCGGTGAGCTCGACGATCTGCGGCGGGATGTTTCGTTGCGGGTCGACCAGGGTGGCGAACTCGCCGATCACCTCCCCGGCGCGCACCTTGACCGCACCGATCTCAGTGATCGCGTCGCAGGATCCGTCGGCGCCGGGCTTCGCGCGCCCGCCGGTGGTCTCCAGGTCGACCACGACGAAGGTAGTGTCATGCAGCGACACCTCGGCCGCACCGAACTCGGAGTCGCCGATGTCGGCGAAGCTGAGTTGCGGGTCTGTCCGGGAGCCGGCCATGGTCACCGACGGTAAGCAGGGATACCGACAATCTCCGGCATCGGTACACCAAAACTTAAATGTCGGTGGGCCGCCCTAGGGTGCGTGTCAGCCGCACAGCCGTTGGAGTGCGTCGTCATAGGAGATCGAGATGGGAAACCTCACGCCGGAGCCGGACCAGCCGGTGGTTATCGACTGCGATGAGTGCGCGGTACGGGGGCCGGGTTGTCGTGACTGTGTGGTCAGCGTCCTATTGGGCGTACCCGAGACTTTGCTGCGCGACGAACGCGCGGCCTTGGAAGTGCTTGCCGAGGCCGGCCTGGCACCCCGGCTGCGCTTGGTGCCGATACGGCGGGACGGTGGTTCCGGCGTGGCGTGCTAGCCCGGACGGCTCTCACCTAAAGGGGCTGGTGTGACGAGTGTGGCAAAAGTTTCTGCGAATTCTTAGAGGTTCCGTTGGACAAAGCCGTGTCCGTTTCGTAACCTAGCCGAGACCTAAGACACATCGACAGGCCAGTTCGGCGAGTTGAGTCGACCGCAGTCAAAGGATACGAAGTCTTGAAGTTTGATCGCTTGTCGGCCACGGAATCCGCTGTTCGTAAGCCGTTGATAGGTGTGATAGTCGGCGTCACCGCGCTGGCGACCCTGTGGAGCGGCTCGGCGTTTGCTGATCCGGCCGAGGACACCCTGGCCAAGCTGAACGAGCTTTCCCGGCAGGCCGAACAACTCACCGAGACCATGCACTCGGCCCAACTTGACCTCGACAAGAAGGTCCAGATCCAGACCGGGGCCGACAAGAAGCACGCCGACGACCTCGCCGCTCTCGATACCGCCAAGGCGCAACTGGCCACCTACCAGGGTGCCGTGAACAAGTTAGCTGCGTCGGTCTACATGGGCGGTCGCACCGATGGTTTCACCGCGATGCTGACCGCCGCCTCGCCCCAGGGACTGATCGACAAGATGTCGATCCAGCGCGTGATGGCCACCGAGATGTCCCAGCAGATGCAGGGCTTCCGCCGTGTCAATGACGAGGCCCGCACCATCGAGGCGGCCTCATCCCAATCCGCTGCCGAGGCCAAGGCGGCCGCCGATGAAGCCGCCGCCGTGCGAGCGGACCTGCAGCGCAAGCAGTCCGAGTTGCAGGTGCAGATCTCCGCGGTGAAGGCACGTTACGCCATGCTCACCCCGATTCAGCAGGCCGTGCTGGGTGCGCCGTCCGCTCCGCCGCCGTCGGTCCTGGCCGCCCCCGGTGGCGCACTGGGCGACGTCGCGTCGCTGGCGGCTCTGCCCATGCCCGGTGGCGGTGGCAGCGGTGCCGGGTCGACCGCCGTCCAGGCTGCGCTGACCCGTCTCGGCTCTCCCTACGTCTGGGCTGCTGCCGGTCCCGGTGCCTTTGACTGCTCCGGTCTGGTGATGTGGTCGTTCCAGCAGGCCGGCGTGTACCTGCCGCACTCCAGCCAGGCGCTGGCGGCGGGCGGTCAGCCGGTGTCGATGGACGAGATGCAGCCGGGCGACGTGGTCACCTACTACTCCGATGCCTCGCACGTCGGCCTCTACGTCGGTGGCGGGATGATTGTTCACGCCTCCACCTACGGCATCCCGGTGGCCGTCGAATCGGTGAGCAACGCCCCGATCTACAACGTCCGTCGGTATTGAGACCGGTTTCCGACCGGCCCGCCGGTCCGTTCTGGCGGCTGTTCTGGTTGCCGAGTCGGTGGCGGCGTCGGTACTGATCGCCACCCTGCCCGCAGGTCACCCGCCGCCGGCGCACCCCGCGGTCTCCGCGTCGGTGCCCGCGGCGCACGGCGACGGAAGAACCATCCGATCGGTGAGTCTGGGTGGGGCGCGCACCGACGCCCTGCTCAGCCGGGTGGACGCCGATCTCGGCGGCGCCGTCGCCGCGGTCGAGCGGTTCTGGGGGACTAACTGGCCGCGCGAGATTCTGGTGGTGGCCACCGACTCCGATGCGCAGTTCGCGGCCCAAGCGCACCTCGACCCGCACCGGCAGTGGTCGGACATCGCCGCGGTCGCGGTGGCCGACGAGGTGGACCTCCCTAAGCGGCAGGCATCCGGACAGCGGATTGTTCTGGCGCCCGGCGCGTCCGGCATGTCGGACTCTGCATTGCGAATCGTGTTGGCCCACGAGCTTTTTCATCTTGCGGCGCGCACCGATACCGCACTGGATGCGCCGCGCTGGCTGACCGAGGGCGTCGCTGACCTGGTGGCCCGGCCGCCCACCCCGATACCGTCCGGTGCCGCCGCGAACACCGCCCTGCCCACCGACGCCGAGCTGGACGAGCCGGGCCCGGGCCGGTCGGCCGGGTATGACCGGGCATGGTGGTTCGCCCGTTTCGTCGCAGACACCTACGGCGTCGACGGGCTGCGCCGGCTGTACGCCCGGGCCTGCGGTCCCGGCCGCGCCGAACTGCCCGAAGCCGTCCGCCAGGCGCTGAACACCGACCTCTCCGAACTGCAAGCGCGGTGGGCGGCATGGCTGAACCCGTAGCCACCGATACCCTCAGTTCGCCATGACACGGATCCTGCTGGTCACCAACGACTTTCCGCCGCGGCCCGGCGGCATCCAGTCCTACCTCGAGCAGTTCGCCGGCCGGTTGGCCGCCACCGGCGAGCATCAGCTGACCGTGTACGCGCCACAGTGGAAGGGGGCCGACGCCTACGACCGGGCGGCACCGTTCCCCATCGTGCGGCACCCCGGCACGCTGATGCTTCCCGAGCCGGGGGTGGATCGCCGGATGCGCCGCCTGATCGACGAGCAGGGCATCGAGACGGTGTGGTTCGGCGCGGCCGCCCCGCTGGCGCTGCTGGCCTCCCGGGCTCGGCAGGCCGGTGCGAAGCGGGTGCTGGCCTGCACCCACGGCCACGAGGTCGGTTGGTCCATGGTGCCGGGCGCCCGATCGGCGCTGCGGCGCATCGGCGACGGAGCCGACGTCGTCACCTATGTCAGCCGCTACACCCGCGGCCGCTTCGCCTCGGCGTTCGGTCCGCGGGCCCGGCTGGAGCACCTGCCCCCCGGCGTGGACACCGACCGTTTCGAGCCCGACCCGGTGGCCGGCGCCGAGCTTCGGGCCCGCTACGGCCTCGGTGCGCGCCCCGTCGTGGTGTGCATCTCGCGACTGGTTCCGCGCAAAGGTCAGGACATGCTGATCAAGGCTTGGGCGGACATCCGGCAACGGGTGGACGGCGCGGCACTGGTGATCGTGGGCGGCGGACCGTACGCCGACACCCTGCACCGACTGGCCGAGGACTGCGGAGTCGGGTCCGACGTCGTCTTCACCGGCGGGGTGAGCAACGCAGAGCTGCCCGGCCACTACGCGATGGCCGACGTCTTCGCCATGCCCTGCCGCACCCGGGGGGCGGGCCTGGACGTCGAGGGGCTGGGCATCGTATTCCTGGAGGCCTCGGCGACCGGCGTCGCGGTGGTGGCCGGGCACTCGGGCGGGGCGCCGGAAGCCGTGCGCGACGGCGAAACCGGCCTGGTGGTCGACGGCCGCTCCCATGAGCAGATCGTGGAGGCAATCGGTGATCTCCTGGCCGACCCGGCGACCGCCGGGCGGATGGGGCGGGCCGGTCGGGAGTGGATCAGCCGGGACTGGAATTGGGACACCCATACCGGTCGGCTGGCCGACCTGCTGCGGGCGTAGCGGCGCCCGGGAGCTCGTCGCAGAGCCCGGCCGGTGCCCCGCGTGGCGGCGGAATATGTGAAGCTTTTCGCCATGAGCAGCATTCAGGTCGCCGACGAGACTTTCGTCGCTGCCAGTCCCGCCGCGGTGGGCAGGGCGGTGGGGGACCGGGCCAGCTGGCGCCGGTGGTTTCCGGACCTGCGCCTGGAGGTTGTCGAGGACCGAGCCGACAAGGGTGTGCGCTGGACTGTCAACGGACAGCTGACCGGTACAATGGAGATCTGGCTGCAGCCGGCGCTGGACGGGGTTGTGCTGCACTACTTTCTGCACGCGGAGCCGGACGACGGGGCGGCCCGGCAACCGGAGAAGATGAACTTCGCCGCCCTGACCCACCAGCGGCGGGTTGCGGGCAAGCGGATGGCCTTCGAGGTCAAGAATGTCCTGGAGGCGTCACGGCCGGTGGGTGTCGCGCCCACGGTCTGATATCGGAATCGGAGCCGTCGGGGGGAGAGGGTACGGTTTGATGTCCGGGTCGGGTCAGGTAGTGGCCGGGGGAGCGGTGACAGAGCAGTGATGGGTAAGCGGTAACAGTGGCTGACAAGACGACGCAGACCATCTACGTCGATGCGGATCCCCGCACCGTGATGGATGTCATCGCCGATATCGGCTCCTACCCGGAATGGGTGTCGGAGTACACCGAGACCGAGATCCTGGAGGCCGACCCCCAGGGCTATCCCATGGTGGCCAGGCTGGTGCTGGAGGCGGCGGTGCTGCGGGACACCATGGTGCTCGGGTACGACTGGGCGCCGGACCGCTCGTCGGTGCGCTGGTCGCTGGTGTCCAGCACCTTGCTGAAAGCTCTCGACGGCGCCTACACACTGAGCCCGAACGGCACCGGCACAGACGTCACCTACGCGTTGTCGGTGGACCTGATGGTGCCGATGATCGGTCTGCTCAAGCGCAAGGCGGAGCGCCGGCTCACCGAGACCGCGCTGAAGGACCTGAAGAAGCGGGTCGAGGGCTGAGGTCGGGGGGCGCAGTGGAAACCGGTGCCGCCGCCGATACGGGCCTGCCGATGCCGGCCCGCATCAGTTTCTTCGTCGGCAAGGGGGGTGTCGGAAAGTCGACGCTGGCCGCCGCGACGGCCGTGCAGGTCGCATTGAGCGGCGAGAAGGTGCTGGTGGTGTCCACCGATCAGGCGCACTCCCTCGGTGACGTCCTCGGTGTTGCGGTGCAACCCGGCGCCGGCACGGAGCCGGTTCGCATCCTCGCCGAGGAGCAGGGCGGTGACACCGGTGGCGGCCATCTCGACGCCCTCGCGCTGGACACCATGGTTCTGCTGGAGTCGGCCTGGCGCTCGGCCGGCCCATTCCTCGCGGCGCGTTTCCCGTCATCGGATCTCACCGAGGTCGCGCCCGAAGAGCTTTCGGCGATTCCGGGGATACAGGAGGTGCTGGGCTTGCGCGCGGTGGCCGCGCTGGCGGAGTCGGGCCGGTGGGACTACGTCGTGGTGGACTGCGCCTCGACCGCCGACGCACTGCGGATGCTCACCCTGCCTGCGGCGTTCGCCTTGTACGTCGAGCGCAGTTGGCCGCGCCACCGGCGACTGTCCGCCGCGGCCGAGGATCCCCGTACCGCCGCGGCGGTCGCCATTGTCGAGGCGGTGCACCAGAGCGTCGAGGCACTGTCGCAACTGCTGACGCTTGAGCGGGTGGGCGCTCATCTGGTGCTCACCCCGGAACGCGTCGTCGCCGCCGAAACCGTGCGCGCACTGGGGTCACTGGCCGTGATGGGTGTGCGGGTCAACGAGTTGATCGTCAATCAGGTTCTGTTCCAGGATGATTCATACGAGTACCGCAACCTGCCTGAGCACCCCGCCTTCGACTGGTACGCCGCCCGGATCTCCGAACAGCAGTCGGTGCTCGAGGAACTCGCGGCAGCACTCGGCGAGTTGCAGCTGGTGCTGACACCTCATCTGGCCGGCGAACCGATCGGTCCCAAGGCGCTGGGGCAGCTGCTCGACGAAGCCCGCCGCCGCGACGGCTCCGCCCCGCCGGGGCCGCTGCGGCCCGTCGTCGACCGTGAGTCGGGATCGGGTCTCGATGCGATCTACCGCATGCGGCTAGAGTTGCCCCCGCTCGATGCCACCGCGCTGAAACTCGGCCGGGCCGGCGACGACCTCATCATCAGCGTCGGTGGACTGCGGCGGCGGGTGCGGCTCGCGCCGGTGCTTCGCCGCTGCATCGTGACAGCCGCGGCGTTGCGCGGCAGCGAACTGACAGTTCGTTTCCGTCCCGATCCGGAGGTGTGGCCCCAGTGAGCAGCCACCCCGACCTCGGGCCCGAACTGCGTCAACTGGCCCAGGCCATCCTCGAACGGCTGGATCCCGCGGTGCAGGCCGCGGCGGCGATGGCGGTGGAGGCGCTGCGCGGGTCTGGGCGCTGCCAGCAGGTGTGGTGTCCGGTGTGCGCGCTGGCCGCACTGGTCAGCGGTGAACAGCACCCGATGCTGAACGTGATCGCCGAGCACAGCGTGGCGCTGATGTCGGTGATCCGGGCCATGGCCGCCGACCCGCAGAAACCCGCGGGCGACGGCCAGGCCGCGCCTGCTCCGCCGGCCGACGGCGACGCTCCGCCCCCTGTCCCGGACGCGCCACCCGCTTCCAACGGGCGTTACCACCACATCCCCATCGTCGTGGAGACGGTGATCGGCGAGGATTGACCTCCTGAGGATTGGCCGTGAACCCGCTCGTCGTGTGGTCGGAGGCAACGGGGCCTCGGTAGAGTCAGTCGATAGCAAACGACGGGGCGAGGGAGGGCCTATGTGGTACTGGTTGTTCAAGTACATCTTCATGGGACCCCTGCTCGCCTTCCTCGGGCGGCCGAAAGTCGAAGGCCTGGAAAACGTTCCGCGGTCGGGTCCGGCCATCCTGGCCAGCAATCACCTTGCGGTGGCCGACAGCTTCTACCTGCCCCTGGTGGTGCGCCGGCGCATCACCTTCCTGGCCAAGGCGGAGTACTTCACCGGCAAGGGACTCAAAGGCCGGTTGACCGCGTGGTTCTACACCGCCGCCGGCCAGGTGCCGATCGACCGCACCGACGCCGGCGCCGCGGAGTCCGCCCTGGCCACCGCGCATCGGCTGCTCGACGACGGCAAGCTGCTCGGCATGTACCCGGAGGGCACCCGCTCACCGGACGGCCGGCTCTACAAGGGCAAGAGCGGGCTGGCCCGGCTGGCGCTGGAGACCGGTGTTCCGGTGATCCCGGTCGCGATGGTCGGAACCGACGTCGTCAACCCGCCGGGATCGAGGATGTGGCGATTCGGCCGGGTGACGGTCCGGTTCGGCAAGCCGATGGACTTCTCCAGGTTCGACGGCATGGCCGGCAACCGCTACATCGAACGGGCCGTTATCGACGAGGTGATGTACGACCTGATGAAGCTCTCCGGTCAGGAGTACGTCGACATCTACGCCGCGACGCTCAAGCCGGGCGTGCCGGGCTTCAAGCCGGGTGGACCAAGTCAGCCATCGGCCCGGATCCCGGAGTCCGCTGCGGGGTAGCCGCCCGGGCGGTCACGCTCAGCCCGGCGACCGCGATCACGGCCAGCGCCCACCATACGTAGGACATCCCGAAGAGTTGGCGCCACCACGACGCGTCCGCCTCGTGGTGTTCGGGCAACAACTCGATGGGCGACCACACCATCAGAGCGATCCCCACAGCGGTGAGCGCCGCCAGCGCGGCGTCGCGGCGCCGGTAGGCGAGGACGGTGGTGACCAGCACCACCGGCAGTGCCCACACCCAGTGGTGGGACCACGACACCGGCGAAACCACCAGACCGAACAGCGCGACGCACATCAGCGCCAGTGTCGGCTCGGGGTTGTTGTCCGGCCTGACGGCCAGCACGCGTCGCACCGCCCAGACGGTCAGCCCGAGGACGGCCAGGCAGGCGGCGGTCCACAGCGCGAAATGGATGTGTTGGCTCAACCCGAGCCGGGCCAGCGCCCCGGCCGCATTCTGGTTGGTGTTGAGGCTGGCAGTGCCGATCCGTTCGGTGTCGCGCACGGTGGCCGTCCAGTACTGCCAGGAGTCACGCCAGGCCAGCGCGAAACCGAGCACGGTCGCGGCGGCGAACGAGGCCACCGCGGTGAGCACGGTCCGGGTGTCACGGCGCAGCACGAAGTAGAGCAGGAACACCGCCGGGGTGAGCTTCAGCGCGATCGCCAGGCCCAGCAGCAGCCCGCGCGGCCATGGTGTGCGTCGCGGTACGCAGTCCGCGATCACCAGGGTCATCAGGATCACGTTGATCTGGCCGAAGGAGAAGTTGGCCCGGATCGGTTCCAGCCAGGTCACCGAAAGCGCGACCGCCCCGGCGGCCAGCCACAGCCGGCGCAGCCACGCCGGTTCTGCGCCCACCTGCCAGGAGTCGGCCACCTTCAGTCTGGTGAGCACGATCCAGGCGGAGACCACCAGCAGCAGCAGGGTGGTGGCGGTGATCGCGACACTGGCCGCCGGCAGCGACACCAGCGCCAGCGGGCTGAACCCGATCGCGGCCAGCGGCGGGTAGGTGAAGGGCAGTTCGATCCCGCCCTGGGTGTGGAAGACGGTCTCGGCGGCGTACAGCGGCCAGCCGTGCAGCCAGGCCTCCCCGCCCATGCGGTAGACGTCGGCGTCGATGCGGTAGGGGACATGGCTGAACAGCAGCCAGCAGGCGCGCACGACCGCGACCACGATGAGCGCCTGCGCCAGCCGCCAGACGGCCGTTGCCGGGCGGCCGGATCGGATTCGCCCGAGAAGACTGCCCCAGTCGGGCGAACGCAACCTGCTCATCTCGCTGTCCAGCGTATCCGCCGACAGGCCCCGGACCGGTGCAGGCGTATGTTTTCTAGCCGTGCCTGCAGCCGTGCACCCCGTCAGCTTCGTGGACCGCTATTTCGCCGACCTTCATTTCGACTTCGTCGCCCCCGGGCGCGAACCGCTGATGTGGTGCCTGATCGCATTCATCCTGACGTTCTTCATCACCCGCACTATCACCCGCTACATCCGGGCGACGGCAGGAAAGCCCGGACCCCGCAGGTGGTGGCAGCCGCACAACATCTCGGTGACCGCCAAAGACGACGGCAGCGCCGGCGGGTTGCACATCCATCACGCTGTTTTCGGGGTCATCCTGGTGCTTATCTCCGGGGTCGCGATGGTCAGCATGGCCGGCTCCGGGGGAGTGCGCGAATTCACCGTCGCCGCAGTTTTTTTCGGGATCGGAGCGGCCCTGGTGCTCGATGAGTTCGCGCTCATCCTGCATTTGCAGGACGTCTATTGGTCCGAGGACGGCCGCACCTCGGTCGACGCCGTGTTCGTGGCAGTGGCGGTGGCCGGGCTGCTCGTCCTCGGCTTCAACCCGTTGTCGCTGTTGGACCTCGGCATCTGGCGCGATGCCGATTCGCTCACGGCCCGCGCCACGGTGATCGCGCTTGCCGCGCTCAACCTGGCGTTGGCCGTGGTGGTGCTGATGAAGGGAAAACTCTGGACCGGCCTGCTGGGCATGTTCTTCACCCCGCTGTTGTTCGTCGGCGCCATCCGCCTCGCCCGCCCGCACGCGCCGTGGGCCCGCTGGCATTACCAGGACAAGTCTCGCAAGATGCGCCGCTCAATGGAGCGTGAGCGTTATCTGCGCCGGCCGTTCGTGCAGGCGAATCTGTGGCTGCAGCACGTCATCGCCGGGGAGCCGCGCTTCCCGAGCGACACCGAGGTCAATGCCGAACTCGACCGCGAGGTCCACGCGGCACCGGCGCCGGGAGTCCCGGCACCCGCCGCCGACCCGGCGAAGGCCGCTGGATAGGACAGTCCTATGCGCTACTTCTACGACACCGAGTTCATCGACAACGGGCGCATCATCGACCTGATCTCCATCGGCGTCGTCGCCGAGGACGGCCGCGAGTTCTACGCGGTGTCCACCGAGTTCGACCCCGAGTCGGCGGGCCGGTGGGTCCGCACCCACGTGCTGCCCAAGTTGCCGCCGCCGGCCTCTCAGCTATGGCGCTCACGCCGGGAGATCCGCGAGGGCCTGGAGGATTTCTTCGGCATCGACGGCGACGAGCCGATCGAGTTGTGGGCCTGGGTCGGCGCCTACGACCATGTCGCGCTGTGTCAGCTGTGGGGCCCGATGACCAGCCTGCCGCCCCAGATTCCCCGCTTCACCCGGGAACTTCGGCAGGTGTGGGAGGACCACGGCTCCCCGCGGATGCCGCCACGACCCCAGGACACCCACGACGCTCTGGTCGACGCGCGGCACAACCGGCGGCGTTATGTGCTCATGATGCAGGGTCGCGACATTGCCGACGATGCCGACGCCGACTCCCGCGGAGTCGCTTCGGCGCAGGTAGGCCGCCTTGCCGGTGGTCAGCCGCCGGTTTGAGCCCGGTTAGGATGATCGGGTGAACTGGACCGTTGACGTACCGATCGATCAGCTGCCGGCCCTGCCGCCGCTGCCGACCGAATTGCGGGCCCGGTTGGATGCCGCATTGGCTGCCCCGGCCGCCCAGCAGCCGAGCTGGGATCCAGGGCAGGCCCAGGCGATGCGCCGGGTCCTGGAAAGTGTGCCGCCGGTGACGGTGGCCTCGGAGATCGAACGGCTCTCCGGACAGCTTGCCGCCGTGGCCCGCGGCGAGGCGTTCCTGCTGCAGGGCGGCGATTGCGCCGAGACGTTCGCCGACAACACCGAGCCGCACATCCGGGCCAACATCCGCACGCTGCTGCAGATGGCGGTGGTGCTCACCTACGGCGCCAGCATGCCCGTGGTGAAGATGGCCCGGATCGCGGGGCAGTACGCCAAGCCGCGCTCGTCGGACATCGACGCACTGGGTCTGAAGTCCTACCGCGGGGACATGGTCAACGGGTTCGCCCCGGACGCCTCGGTACGCGACCATGACCCGTCGCGGCTGGTGCGGGCCTACGCCAACGCCAGCGCTGCGATGAACCTGGTGCGCGCCCTCACCTCGTCCGGGCTGGCGTCGCTGCACCTGGTGCACGACTGGAACCGGGAATTCGTGCGCACCTCGCCGGCCGGTGCACGCTATGAGGCGCTGGCGGCCGAGATCGACCGCGGCATGCGCTTCATGCACGCGTGCGGGGTCAACGACCGCAACCTCGACACCGCGGAGATCTACGCCAGCCACGAGGCCCTGGTGCTCGACTACGAGCGCGCCATGCTGCGGCTGTCTGACGAATTCGGCGAACCCCGGCTGTACGACCTCTCGGCCCACTACGTGTGGATCGGCGAACGCACCCGCCAGCTCGACGGGGCGCACATCGCCTTCGCCGAGG
>Ga0315285_10004978_pt1 | contig 13749 bp, 10 predicted proteins | sample YL17G09_36_MG_FD_203698 | JGI IMG/M metagenome (GOLD analysis project Ga0315285, IMG submission 203698) | Sediment microbial communities from Yellowstone Lake, YNP, Wyoming, USA - YL17G09_36 | ecosystem: Environmental > Aquatic > Freshwater > Lake > Sediment | place: USA: Wyoming | collected...
AAATGCGAAAAGAAAAAATGCGCTTCTATTACATATCATAAAATTACTTCTTCTATGAAAAAATATTTTTTATATTAATTAGACAATACAATAAAGAATCATATTAAATGTAGTCAAATAAAAAACTATTTTTTATATGATGTGCTTTATGTCTCTGTTTGTAGTGCCTGCTTTAGCAGGTATAATCATACCCACTAAAGTGGGAACTACAAACTCCGATAGTTCAGGATACATATCCTGAACCATCTTATCTACAAACCAAATGTTGAGTTATTCTATTATATTCATTAAGTCTCTCATAAATATTTTTATTGAATTCTATTATAGCGCAAAGATACTATGCTAAACATAAAGAGAGAGTAGGGAACGGTTTCAAACCGTTCCTTACAGGAAATTCTTATTATGAAACAGACAAGTTTAATTGCATTGTTAATCATTATTTTACTATTGGGAATCGGTTGCGAAAAACAGGAAAAAAAGATTGAGATAGTTAGAAATTATGATGTGGAAGATGTCACAGGAAAAGCTAAGGAGCCAGAACCCACATCACAAGTCCAATCAACTATTTCTCAAACCGAACCTGTGGTTAATACTTCAAACATTAGTCTTGAAACTTCAAACTTGAAACCTGATTTAAATCTAAAAAATTTATTACCCGATTTAAAAAATCATCCGGATTTCAAACTGACGAAAGAACCGGAATTTTTTATTGGGAAAGACCTTTATGAATATATTGATGGTGGTGCAGAGTTGTATCATAGCTACAATTTTAGGCAAATCATAACCGCTGAATACCAATCTCAGTCGAATCCTGATTTGTCTATTATAATTGATATTTACGATATGTCAACACCGGATAATGCATTTGGTGTTTTTTCTGTTCAGAAAGATTCGTCATCAAACTTTATCAATATTGGCATTCAAGGGATATCTGGTGGAGGAGAAATCGTCTTTATCAAGGATAAATATTTTGTTAAAATAACGACGTTTGTAGATACTAAGGAAAGCAATGATGTATTGAGAAAATTCGCATTAGAAGCGGCTGACAGGATTAAAGGAACCGATTCTCTTCCTAAGATTTTTAAAATTTTTCCCAAAGAGGGAAAGATTAAAAATTCAGAAGGTTTCGTTTTGATGAATGCATTTGCTTGCCCCGATTTTAATAATGTCTTTACTGCAAATTATGAAGTTAATAATGAGAGAATTCAAATTGCAATTTCTGATAGACAATCAACCAGAGATGGAAAAAATACGTTTGAGAAGATAAAAGATTTCTTTACTTCCAATGAGCCATCGGGGGTAAAAATAGGGGAAGATTCATTCATTACAAAGAATAAAAATGGGGAGAGTATGTTAGTTGCGATGAAGAATGAGAAAATTGTATGTGCTATTGGATATAAAGAATTTAACAATGCAAAAAGTTTGATAGAGCAAATCCTCTCGCGTATATAATTTTTAGGAGCTATTGTGTCAGAAAAGATTGATAGAAGAGAATTCATAATCAGGCTTGGGACAGCCGCAGGTGCTTCAGCTCTAATTGGAATAGGAGCGGTTTTATTACACAACAGAAAAATCATCTCACTATCAGAATTCACCAATGTTGTAAGAAAAGATTTCACAGTAGAAATTCCTTCTTCTCTTCCACAAATGGTTATTGCGTATGGAGAATCTCCTTCAAAAAATGTTCTCGCTGCAATTGAGGAAATAAATGGTGGAAAAGGAAATGGAATTAAACATTTCATTAAAAAGGGCAATATCGTTTTAATCAAACCGAATGTGGGATGGGATAGAACTCCTGAACAGGGAGCGAACACAAATCCTGAAGTGGTAGCAATAGTCATTAAACTTTGTCTTGAAGCAGGTGCGAGTAAGGTTATTGTAACTGATGCGTCCTGTAATGAACCTAAACGAACATTTTTAAGAAGTGGTATCGAAAAAGCAGTTCTTGAATCAGGAGGCATTGTAGAATTGCCTGTCGAACACAAATTTAAAGTTGTCCCGATTGGTGGAACAGTGCTTAAAAACTGGCTCGTCTACTCAACATATCTGACTGTTGATAAAGTAATAAATATTCCTGTTGTCAAACATCATAATCTTACAGGAGCAACACTCGGAATGAAAAATTGGTATGGGATTTTGGGAGGGCGAAGAAATCAACTCCATCAAAAAATCAATGAATCAATTGTCGACCTTGCAACATTTATTAAACCAACCCTAACAATTCTTGATGGAACAAGGATATTAATGAAGAATGGACCACAAGGTGGAAGTTTATCAGATGTAAAAGTTGGAAACACAATCGCAGTCAGCACAGACCCTGTTGCAATCGACGCTTACGGCGCTCTTCTGTTAGGAAGAAGACCCGAAGAAATCGGATACATTGCCTTAGCTAATCAGAATAAACTCGGAGAGATAAATTATAAAAATCTTAGGTGTAAAGAAATTAATGTAACCTGATTCCTATAAAAAGATTTGAAACCACGAATTGCACTAATTCACACAAATTTCTTAAGAAGATATAATCATCTATAATGCCTTTTAATAATTTGTGAAGATTCGTGTCATTCGTGGTTTCATTTTATTTCTCTTCTGGTCTCAGTAATGGAAATAGAATTACATCTCTAATTGAGGGTGAATCGGTCAAAAGCATAACTAATCTGTCTATACCAATTCCGAGACCACTTGCCGGTGGCATTCCGTATTCTAATGCTCTGATGTAATCGTCATCAATCATTTGTGCCTGAACTCCACCTTCTATTCTTTTCTCGGATTGTTCTTTAAATCGCCGATATTGTTCTTCAGGGTCGTTCAACTCAGTATAAGCATTTGCGAGTTCAATGTTAGCGATAAATAGTTCAAATCGCTCTGCAATATGTGGTTCAGTTTCTTTTGATTTAGACAATGGGCAAAGGCTCTTCGGATAATCATAAATAAAGGTTGGTTGAAGCAACTTCTCTTCAACTTTTTCTTCGAATAAATGGAGAATCAGCTCATCAACAGTCATCTCTTTAGGAACATCTGTAAATCTCCCCACTTTTTCCTGAACTATTTCGATGCTTTCTTTATAATCAACTTTTACATTCAGATATTTTTCAATTGCTTCGAGAATAGAAAGTTTTGCCCATTCGCCGTCGAAATCAATTACCATTCCCTGATAAGTAAATTTATAATCATCCTTTATTGCTTTACAAGTGTGTTTGAGCAAATTCTCTACGAGATTCATTGTATCGAAATAATTGAAGTAAGCAGTATATAGTTCCAGCATTGTGAATTCGGGATTGTGCTTTGTGGATATTCCTTCATTTCTGAAATTGCGATTAATCTCATAAACTTTTTCCATACCGCCAACTGTGAGTCGCTTCAGATAAAGTTCCGGAGCGATTCTCAGATATAAGTTCAAGTCAAGAGTATTGTGATAAGTAGTAAAAGGTCTTGCGATAGCCCCGCCATAAATTGGTTGCATCATTGGAGTTTCCACTTCAATGTAGCCAAGTTCATTAAGATAATTTCTCATCACATTGATTATTTTTGTCCTCGTGATAAAAACTTCTTTGACGTCATCATTGACAATTAAATCAACATATCGCTGGCGATACCTTTTTTCAATGTCCTTAAGACCGTGCCATTTTTCTGGAAGAGGTTGTATGGATTTAGTTAACAATTGAAAAATTTCACACAGTATGGTAATCTCGCCAGTCTTTGTTTTAAATAATTTCCCTTCAATGCCAATTATATCCCCGATGTCTAAATCTTTAAAGAATTCAAACTTTTCATCACCAATAATATCTTTCTTAATGTAAACCTGGATGCTTCCTGTTCCATCTTTTATATGGAAAAAAACGGATTTTCCCATTGTACGAATGGACATAATCCGACCAGCAGTTTTTACTTTCTCTTCTTTTTCTATCAACTGCTCAGCAGATTTTAACAAATCAGCAGTCTTTTCCTTGACCTCATATTTATTCACAAAAGGATTAACATTTTTTTCTCTTAAAGAAGCGACTTTATTGCGTCTAATTTGAACCACACTGCTTTCTTCTGTCATCTCGCAAACTATCCTTTCTAAAATATATGTTTAAGAACTATATTTTCGATGATGGTCAATAGGCAAGCAAAAAGTATTGTATGGTTTATCAAACTCAAAATAATTATTGACGTAAATAAATGCTTATACAATAAATTGTATATTGTGTATTTGTGATTATTGGGATTGGTGATAAGATTTTTATCTCATTCCAAAGTTCTACTTGGGAATGAGAAATTTTATTATAGATGCTTATTTCTATTCAAATAGAAACTAAAAATTAGTTGTCATTGGTTTAGAATTTGTTAGGAGGTTTATATGAGAACTTTTACTGCAGTGGTTGAAAAGTGTCCTGATACCGGATTATACGTTGGATATGTGCCTGGATTTCCAGGCGCTCATACCCAAGCAGAGTCCTTAGACGAACTCCAGAAGAACTTACGAGAAGTTATCGAAATGCTTTTAGAAGACGGTGAACCGGTATTACAAACAGAGTTTATTGGCATTCAAACGGTAATGGTGCAATAATGATAGGGAAACATCCTGTATTAAAACCCAGAGAAGTTATAGGGATTTTAGAAAAGCTTGGCTTTGTCGAAGTGCGTCTCAAAAAGGTTCCCACAAGCAATTTCGACATTCTGATGGCAGAACAACTACTGTCCCATTCCATCAGGGACGAGACATCTCACCAATCTTAATTAGACAAATAGCAAAAGATATTGGCTTAACAATCGAGGATTTAATAAAACACAGATAAACATATAAAATACTTGTATAACAATACGTCCTATGTTGGGGACAAACACACATATTCTCTACAACTTAGGCGCTGACAACATGACATTTAGATCACATACAAATAAAAAAGGAGAAGTGTGTTTTTCAACACTTCTCCTTAAAAAGTCTTAGATTTGTAATACGACACTTATGTCGTGATTTTTATGCGAGATAAATCTCGCGTCACATCGTGATAGCGACATAAATGTCGCACCACATTGTTGTGCAACAAGGATGTCGCATTACTTATTTTGCATACTCCACAGCTCTCGTCTGTCGAATAACCGTTACCTTTATCTGTCCAGGATATTCTAATTCGTGTTCGATTCTCTTGGTAACTTCACGAGCGAGCAGAGCGCATTCATTGTCGGTCATTTGTGTTGGTTCGACGATGATTCTGATTTCTCTACCTGCTTGAATAGCATAGGCTTTTTCAACACCGCTGAATGAATCAGCTATCTCTTCTAATTTTTCAAGCCTTTTGATATATGTCTCTAATGTTTCTCTTCTTGCGCCCGGACGAGCCGCAGATATGGCATCTGCCGCCTGGACTAAGACTGCAATAATAGTCTTGGGCTCCTCATCACCGTGATGTGCCGCTATGGCATGGACAATAGCAGGAGACTCATTAAATTTCCTGGCTAAATCCGCTCCGATTTTTGCATGAGTTCCTTCCATTTCATAATCAACCGCTTTTCCAATATCATGTAATAATCCTGCACGTTTTGCTAAATTAACATCTACTCCTAATTCTCCTGCCATAACTCCAGCAAGATAAGCCACTTCTTCACTATGTAAAAGAACATTTTGACCGAAACTTGTTCTGTACTTCAATCTCCCGAGGAGTTTAATTATCTCAGGATTGACTTCGTGAACATTCACATCAAAGGCTGACCTTTCACCGACTTCGCAGATATGTTCTTCCAACTCTTTCTCAACCTTTTTGACGATTTCCTCAATGCGAGCGGGATGAATTCTTCCATCCCCGATCAGATTCTCAAGTGTCAATCTTGCCACTTCTCTTCGTAGTGGGTCGAAACAGGATAGAACAACAGCTTCAGGTGTATCATCGATAATAATATTCACTCCTGTTGCTAATTCTAATGCCCTGATATTGCGACCTTCACGACCTATAATTCTGCCTTTCATCTCTTCGTTGGGAAGATTAACAACGCTGACAGTGCTTTCTGTGACCTGATCAGTAGCGCATTTCTGAATAGCAAGAGTTATAATCTGTCGAGCTTTTTTTGCTGCGAGTTCTCTCGTTTCATTTTCCGCTCTTCTTATAAAGGCAGAAGCATCCTGTTTTACTTCATTTTCGAGGGATTCCAGAAGCACCTTTTTGGCTTCTTCGGATGTCATACCGGAGATTTCTTCAAGGCGCTTTTTAACATCATTTTTTAGTTTTTCCAGATTTTTTAATTTCTCGTCATAACTTTGGATTTTTGATGATAGAACCCTTTCTCTTTCAAGGAACGTTTTTTCGCGTTTATCAAGGAAATCGATTCTTTTCTCAATGTTACGTTCACGACTTGTCAGTTTACCTTCAAGTTTTTCTAAATCCGATTGTTTTCTAAGAAATTCTTTTTCGAGTTGTTCTTTTCTACGGCCTAATTCCTTTTTAATTTCAATTTCGGCTCTTCTATTGCTTTCTTCGACTTCTTTTTGAGCATTTTTGACCGTTTCATCAGCCTTTTTTGTAACGTTTTTTATATTCGCCGAAGAAAGTAGAGTTTTGATGAGATATCCCAAGAACACACAGACAATACCAACAATCGCAGTAACTGTATAGGGATTAATAGCACGTACCTCCTTTAGCTATGTATTTTTATTTTCTTATATAACCAAACCTCCATTTTAATTTCGTTTAATACTTATTAATTAGCAGTTGTGTTTTTTATTTAAAAATTCATTTAAAACAATGTCAAGTAAAATTATCTTACATTGTGCCTTAAGATACAGTAGCTAAGATTACTAATCTGAAGATTCTGAAATATTTAATTTACACACCCCTTACCCCTCTCAAGAGGGGAAATGTAGGGAACACATATATGCGTTCCCTACATTTAATCAATTATTAAAAGCCATCGAGAGGTAATAAATCAGGAGCTGGGAGCTGAAAAGCCGCATCGATGTCTTTAAGCTTTTCTGGTTTATTACATTTAAGGAATTGAATTTTGTATAAGTACTCTCCCTTTATTCCCGCATAAATCTGCGAGAATACGGAGATATCACACTCCAATATGGTTTTTGATTTTATTCCTGATTTAATGGTCGGTTTACCGTTTTTAATAGTTATTGTTATGGGGTTATTATTCTCTTCGATTATATCATCGAGTATTTTTATAGAAAAGGAAATGTTTTTACTATTATAATTTTTTCTTGCTAATAGGGCTTTTTTCAAATCAATAATTCTCAACATATAATCCGCATTGACTTCAAGAACCGCATTGGAACTAACAATCCGAGCGTTACTTCGAGTTTTTCGTGGATTACTTAATGCAAAATGAATCGGGTCATCTTTCGTTGTATGATAAATAATAGAATCAACCTGTTCTCTTTGAGCAGCTAAGAATCCTAATAGTCCTCTATAAGCTTCATCGTTTGAATAAATCAGTTCATAGACTCTCAGAAATTGTTCAATCCGATTATCTGTAAATTCATATTTGTAAATTAAATAGCCCTTGATGCCTTTATTATCATACACCACCATATTAACATCTTTACTTTCAGCAAGAGTCTGCCACCGTTTATCATTCCTGCAAATGCGAAAAGATGTTCTTTTTGAGGATTTATTATAGACCTTTTTTATAGCTTCTAAATCCTTTTCCTCAAATAGCCTTACATTCAAAAGCTCATCGTATTGATTCAAAGATAAAGGAGAAAAGCTATAAACATATTTTTCGCCAATTAAACCATATCCGACTCTCTTATAGAATTGATGAGAAAAGGGAAAGAGCATTGAGATAGGATAACCTTGTTTATAGGACTCAAGGACTGTTTTTTTCATTAATCCTGAGGCTATTCCTCTTCTTCTCATTGAGGGTGACATTGTTACCAAACCAATACCAGCTATTTGAACTAAATTATCCAAAATCCAGACTTTATAAGAAGGTATAATCAACAAGCCGGCAATTTCATTATTATATTCTGCTACAATCACATCTTTTAAGGTATGATAAGTGCTATTAGTAAATCCTTCCTTTGTGAAGTTTAATAAAGGAAAAGACAAATTAACTAATTTAACCATTTTATCTAAATCTGTTATTCTGGCATATCGAAATTCAGGATTCATATTTTATCTCCTGATGAAATTTTGACATAACTAAATTACAAAAAAAGATAATATTCAATAAGAAAAAATCCTTAAGGTGGTATGTTATCTCGCATTTCCCTCTTGAGAGGAGTTAGAGGTGTGTATCCCTGTAGGGAACAGGCATGCCTGTTCCCTACAATTCTTTACGACATAAATGTCGCACCATAATTCTTATATATCTTGACATAATAATGAGGTGTTGGATAGAATCCAAATCTATTAATTTTTATTAAAATAAATAAAGGAATCATATTGGGTAATTCGCTCGAGAGTAGTATTGCTTTAGATACACAGACCATAATGGACATCTGTGGGAAAAATGATGAATATCTTAAGCTCATCGAAGATGCTTGTGGTGCTACCATTGTTGTAAGGGGTAATGAGCTAAAGATACTTGGTTCAGAGGAATCTGTTAAATTTGCCAGAAATATCATTAATGAACTTCTGGCTATTTATAAAGCCCAGAATTCCCTTACTCGTCAGTTGATTAATTATACCATCCATTCCGTCAAGACCAACACTAATTCTGAACTCCAATCAGCATTAACTGAAAAAATTAAGATTTCTCGTATTAGCGACAAGTTGGTCAAGGTATCCCCGAAAACCATTAATCAAAAACGGTATATTGATGCTATTAATGATTATGATATTGTTTTTGCGATAGGTCCTGCTGGTACAGGGAAGACCTTTTTAGCTATGGCGATGGCGGTTGTTTCTCTTTTAAATCAAGCGGTGAATCGAATCGTTCTTGTTAGACCTGCGGTTGAAGCAGGTGAAAAATTGGGGTTTTTGCCTGGTGACATTGCGGCAAAGGTAAATCCTTATCTCAGACCACTTTATGATGCTTTGTATTATTTATTAGGACCCGAGAAGGCTTTAAAACATATCGAGAGTGGATTTATAGAGATTGCTCCTCTTGCCTTTATGCGTGGAAGAACGTTGGATGAGGCATTTGTTATATTAGATGAGGGTCAAAATACGACCAATGAACAGATGAAGATGTTTCTTACAAGACTTGGAATCAATTCAAAGGCTGTAATTACAGGGGATATTACGCAAATAGATTTGCCTGATTCAAAGGCATCGGGATTGGTAAATGTACAACATATTCTTAAAGGAATTGAAGGCATTGCATTTATTTATTTTGATGATAAGGATGTTGTCAGACACGAGCTTGTTCAAAATATAATTAAGGCTTATGAACGGCACGAAAAACAATGATTTGGAAATTTTCTAAGGAACAAAGAGTCTCTCGAAATCATATACAAAAAAGGGACAAAAATTTTACTAAGGTCCAGGTGGGACCTTTTTCAAATTATGTCCTGACATTTGTTCTTTTTTTGATTGTTGTAGGACTGGTAACTCCTTATTTGTATTATCATCAATATAATTATAAAGTGGGAGATTTCTGCTCAGAGAAAATTGTCTCACCCTATGATTTTGCCGTGTTGGATTTAGATACACTCGCTGAAAAACAAGAGTTTGCCCTTTCAAAAGAAAAAGACCTTTACCAATTTGACCTTACCTATTCCGATAAGGCAATAATGGTTGTAGAAGGAATCTTTGATGAAGCTACTACGATTAAAGAGAAGGAAGAATTAAAAAAAGATCTTGAGTTAGCGAAGGATGCCCTTAATGAAATCATTATTCAAGAATATCAGATACATCTTAGCGATGGGACTTTGAGAACAATTATTAAGAATGCTGATTACAAGAAACTTCTTCAACATCTCAAGGATATTTTTGAAAATCTGTATCTCGAGAAAGGGATTGTAAAAAACAAGGAGCGTTTTATAATTGCAAGAAGTAATAATATGATTACACCCAGAATTGTGGGTGAAAAACGACTTGTCCCTGACCCTCTAAAGATGGATGTTATTGGTTATCCAGAAGAAGTGGGAGAGCGAGTGGACGTTCTTGTAAGTAAAATCTATTCCTCTTCGAAGGCAAAATGGAGTCAAGAAATAGCAGAAGCTATATCCGAATTAAGCAAATCCCTTGTAGTGGATTTGGGCCCAAATATTGTTTTTCTCAGAGATGAAACACTTAAGAGAAGAGCTGACGTTAAAAGCGGTGTTCAGGTAGATAAAATCATTGTTAATAAAGGTGATGTGATTCTTGACAAGCAATTAGTTAGCCACAAAGAAAAAATTATTCTTGATAAATTAAATGAGTATCTCAGGACTGCTGTCATTAATACATTTTTCAGTCACGCTCTCATTATTTTCATTTTCTTTGTGATGATTGCTGTTTATTTAAAGCGTTTTCATCCTCTTTTCAGATTTAATACCAAAAATATTTTCATTATCTTTTTCCCCTTTATTATTGTCTTAGCCATAAGTCGTGTTCTTCTTTCATTAAATCTTCAAACGATTGCAGGATACTTTTTCCCTATTGGTGTAATGGGGATGTTATTTTTGCTTTTATTAGATGTGAGAGCGGCAATGGTGATGGTGATTTTTGGAACTATGTTGTTTGGGATGCAAACCTCTTTTGATTATCGCTATTTAGTCGTTGCTTTGATGGGAGGTATGACAGCGGTTTATAGTTTGTACGGGATAAAGAGGAGATGGGATATTATTCTGACAGGTATTACTATTGGTTTTGTTAATATGGTATCAATAGCTCTTGTGAATCTTATGAACAATCCTACAGGTCTTACATTAAGTTATAAATTTATCGGGATAGGAATGGTGAATGGATTTTTTTGTGCAATGATTACTATTTCATCGCTACCCATTTTTGAATATTTTTTGGGTGTGACGACGGATATAAGGTTACTTGAACTTACTGGTGTAAAGCATCCTTTGCTTGAAGAGCTTGCTGAGAAGGCACCTGCGAGCTATCAACACAGTTTGAATGTGGCAAAGTTAGCCGAGGATGCCGCGACTGCGATTGGTGCAAGTTATTTATTGAGCAGAGCAGGTGCTTATTTCCACGATATTGGTAAGGCGAAAAATTCAAAATATTTTTCTGAAAATCAGATGACCGAGGAGGAAAAGAGTCTTCATAATGAGTTAACACCAAAGCAAAGTGCTGATATTATTAAACGTCACGTTCTTGAGGGTATTGAATTGGGGAAAAAACATCACCTTCCTCAACCTGTTATTGATATAATTGGACAACATCATGGAGATAGCATCATTACGTTTTTCTATGATGAGGCGTTAAATCAGAGTGATAATGAGGAAGTGGACGAAGAGGATTTTAGGTATCCGTGCCCTAAGCCTCTATCACCTGAGGCGGGCATTCTTCTTCTTGCTGATGCGGTAGAAGCGGCAACTACTTCGATTAATCCTAAGTCTGAAGAAGAAATTAGTTCTCTGGTGTCGAAATTGATAAATGAAAAATTTATTGACGGACAACTCAATGATTGTGCTTTGACATTGCAACAGCTACACAAGATTGGGGAAGCATTTGTTAAGCAACTTATCGGTCGCTATCACAAAAGAATTGCTTACCCCTGGCAGAAAGAATAAAATCATTTTTACAGGGATATACAGGATAAACAGGATTTTTTAAAAATAAATCATATCTATCCTGTGCATCCTGTTTATCCCTGTTAATTTATTATACTTCTGGATTCCCAATCAAGTTAGGAATGACAGATACTTTTATGGCACTTGAAATAAGAAACATATCTGGACATAGGGGGATTAGATATAGACCTCTTCGAGATATTTGTAAAAAAATCCTTTCCGATATGAAGCTTCCTGATGCTGAAGTGAGCTTGTTATTTGTTGATGATGAATATATCAAGAAGATTAACAAGAAATATTTGAATCGTAATCGTCCAACGGATGTAATTGCATTTTCTATGTTAGAAAATGTAGGGAACGGTTTCAAACCGTTCCTTATAGATTCAGGAATAGTTAAAAACTGTTCCCTGCAACAGAAAGGTGTAGGGACAGAACAGTGTTCTCTCCCTACAGAATTACCGATAAAAGTTCTTGGCGATATTATCATTTCTGTTGATACTGCTAAGAGACAGGCTAAAGAATTCGGACATTCCATAAATCAAGAATTAAAAATCCTTTTCATTCATGGACTTTTTCATCTTTTCGGTTATGATGATACATCGAGAAAATCGAAAAGAGAAATGTTGAAAATGGAAATGAGATACAGATGATTTTGAAAAGATGTAACGCAACATTTATGTCGCTATGCAATGTCAGACTGCTACTGTGGTATTGTGCGAGATAAAGCTCGCGTTATTCTTTTTGAACAGTTACTTTTAATTTTTTATTCAGTTAATATCATCCTCTGAAAATTTGAGGCATCACGCCAGTTTTCAGGACTTCCTCGCCAGACCATCTGTCTATGCTGAACATCACCACTGTCGATGTCATCCAGTGTTACTTCCACACCAATTTCTCTATCAGGTTGGAAGGAATCGATTTCGAAATTTATTGATGGAATTTTTGCTTCTATTATATAACCATCTTTAGTTTTTTTGAAGGCACATTCAACACCGATGAATTCTTTTTTTGTCGGTTGCCATACTTTAAAAAAGGGTTGTGGATTCGAAGTTGTCACAGGAACAATAAATATCTGATACACATTTTCATCATAATAAAGCGAGCCTAAATTCTCTTTGTTTCGCATATCCAGAAATAGTTCAACCGCATCACCTGTCCAGGGATTTTCTGTATAATAATCATTTTTTATATCACCATCAACAACTTCAGCGGAAAAGTACAAATTTCTCTCATCCCAGCTCCAGTAAAATTTCCCTTTTAAGTCTTCAGGTAATTTGACATTTTCTCTGCCAATAACGTAATTATCGAAGTTATCCATTATAAATACTGATGCGTCTGTCCAGTCGTTCAAATCACCGTCTATGTTTATATCGCCCCGACTTTTATAAATGGCATTAGTTTCTAATCGTTCCTTTTTTGAATATTTTTTGCTGTTAATCTCAGCGATTATTTCATATTGGTTATTATTTGATTTTTCCCACTGGTCTGACTTCTTAATTTTAATGCTTCCTGCCAAGACCTGATTTTTCTTGATATTCTTAAAAACTATTCCGTCTTTGTATTCCTTTAGAACTTCCCATCCTTGAGGTGGGTTGATATAAATTTTTCCACCGACTTCGCTTGTAACATTTCCTTTTATCTTTATTTCTAAATTCACAATGTCTTGATTATAGGGAATTGCTTTTGTTCCCAATATTTTAATAGGTTCTGCGATTTTTAAATAACAAATTCCAGGTGCAACTACTTTATTTGTAGCTGGTAGTATCAGATCACCTTTAATTTTATATTCTCCTTCAGCGATTGATTTGGGTGAAATGAGATGAAATACTTTAGTTAATCTCTCTTTAGGCTTGATAGAAACAGGCATATCTTGAACGCCTTCAGCGAGGGAGAAATCGTCAGGAAATGAAAGTCCAAAAATTCCTTCAACAACTCGATTGGAGAAATTATATAGGTTTGCGTAAACCTCTACGAATTCTCCAGGCAAAGCGCCTTCTTTATCACATCTGAGGTCTATTATAATCTCTCGCATTATGTCATTTAATGTAGGGAACGCATATATGTGTTCCTTACTATAATTCTCATCATTATTTGAAACGATTTTATTAACTAATTGTTTTTCGTCGACTCCAAGAATAAATATTGGAGTTTGA
>Ga0315285_10004979_pt1 | contig 13749 bp, 8 predicted proteins | sample YL17G09_36_MG_FD_203698 | JGI IMG/M metagenome (GOLD analysis project Ga0315285, IMG submission 203698) | Sediment microbial communities from Yellowstone Lake, YNP, Wyoming, USA - YL17G09_36 | ecosystem: Environmental > Aquatic > Freshwater > Lake > Sediment | place: USA: Wyoming | collected...
CCCTCTTCAAAATCAACTTCAAAACCCGAGCGCGTGCACGCTCTCGCTCTCCAGCAGGTCCACCGCGTCCTTGTCCAGGTCGTCAAAGTACTCGTGCGCCAGCGCCTCCCGCGCGGAGATCCTCCTCGCGGGGTCGTACTCAAACATCCGCCGCATCAGGTCGACGCCGGCCGGCTCGAGCGCCGGGAAGACCTTGGCCAGGTCCTGCGGCGCCCAGCGCGGGAGCTCGTGCCAGTCGCGCAGCTTGGTGACGCCCGGCCACGAGGTCTCGTCGGGCGTGCCGAGCAGCTAGAAGATGTGCAGCAGCTGCTGCAGCTCCGAGTCCCCCGGGAGCAGCGCCTGCTTGCGGACGAGCTCGCCGAAGATGCACGAGACGCTCCAGACGTCGACAGCCGGCGCGTAGTGTGTTCAGCCGAGCAGGACCTTGGGGGCGCGGTACCACAGCGTCACGATCTCGTGGGTGTAGGCCTTGATCGGCACGGATAAGGCCCTGCCCAATCCTAAATCGGCGATCTTGAGAGTGAGCGTCCCGTCGGCCTCCTTGGAGCCCTCGGCGTCGTCGTCGACGAGGAGGTTCTGCTGCTTGAGGTCGCGGTGCAACACGACGTGGCGGTGGCAGTGGGCGACGCCCTTAAGGAGCTGGTACATCAGGTTCTTGACTGTGTGGGGCCTGTTGATGATGATTGTGATGATGATGAACGATGGTGATGAGAGGAGGAGGAGGAGGATAGTTTTTTTTTTTCAGTCGTTGTCATCAGAGCATCGAGGTCTCGAGGTCGGACCTCGAGGTCGGACAATAACTATCTATTGCAACTGCATTAATTCCATTTTTAGAACATAATGACGCAAACCGTGCGCTCATGGGAGCAAACTTGCAAGGTCAAACAGTCTCTTTAATGCGTTCCGCACGTCTCATTGTATCAACTGGCCTGGAAGGGCTCGTTGTTGGTGAACCTGGACACGTCGTCCACGCGGCGGAGGCTGGCCTTGTTTCCTCTATGAGTGGAATGTATATTGACGTTGTCCGAAGAATTAACGGCAATCAGTTTCTCCCAAGATCTGCTCTGTTACCCTTAAAACAGGGTAAAACACATTTCCCAGGTTTTACACGACTACCGGTGAAAGCAACCGAAGGCGCAAGAAAAGAGGTATCTTTTTCTCGCGTTTGGCCCGAAATAAAGGAGAGCCGGGCGCAAGAAAAACGGCGTTATACCTTACAGGCCTATGACCGCTCAAACCAAGAAACCGCGATGGTCCAAAGTCCTAGTGTTTCTGAGGGTGATTGGGTCCTCCGGGGAGATTTACTCGCCGATTGTGCAGCAAGTATGCAAGGAGGCTTAGCGCTAGGGCATAATTTGATGATTGCCTATGTTCCTTGGGATGGGTATAACTTTGAAGATGCGGTTGTTATCAGTGAACGTTTAGTACATTCCCGAAAAAGGACAGGGTGGTTTGGTTGAACTTCGTATGGACAAATCTGTTTTCTTGTACAACGAGTGGCGATAACCTTGTTACTGGTGGATGGTCAACAGCAAAGACAAAGACGAATTCATATTCCAATAAATACTGCATTATTTGTTCGTGAGGGTGAACTTGTCCAGTCCAATCAATTACTGGGTCAGTTTCGTGACCTCGACAATCAACAAGATGAACGGGTAAAAACTGTGGCATCCCTCTTGGATGGTGAGGTTGTTGCTGAAAAGATGTCTTTCCCCAAGGAGGGTGAGACAGAAGGAAAAGGGCCTACCATTGAATCCGAGGCAGCGAAACCAGTAGTTGAAGAGACGCTCTGGACGATTTGGGTTTTAGCTGGAAAAGATATTACGAGGACTTAAGCTGAAAAAAACCTTCAGGAGGAAGAACTCGTTCCTCTCTTTAAGACATCAGGACAACTTGGAGAGTACCAGTCTGTACTCAGTAAAACACTTAAGGTATCTGATATTGATTGTTTTATTACATACATGCCAGCGAGTGGACCGAAAAGACACTCTGACCAAAAACCTCGACGATTCCCGTCAAGCACAGTCGAAGGATTCCCGCAGCGAGCACAACCAAGTTATGTGGCTCGTGAGCCTGGGATGCAAGTTCTCCGTATGCCCGTTTTTTATTTTGAAAAATGAAAGAAAAAAAAACAATTTTGCACGTCTATTTTGAAAATATATGTATCTCGTTCGCTCGCTTTCCGCTCTCTTTCTGTCGCTGCTGTCTCACGCTGTCTTTCTCTCGCTCTCTCTCCGTCGCTGCACGGGCAATATTTATCTTCTTCTTCTTACTTTCTTCTCCTTGAAAATAAACAAAACTAAAGAAAAAAACAAGAGAAAAGAAAAAATTGTCCCCCTCGTTTTCCCCCCCCCTCCTCTTTTTCTTCAAGTTCAAGCTCCACGCCTGTTCCTACTGCGACGAGCCCGCTCCTTCAAATTCCTTCTTCATCTCCTCGAGCGCCTCCACCACAGCTTCCACGAATCCAGCAAGCCCCGGCTCCTCGGGGGCGAACACGCGCTCGAAGCCGGCCTTGCGGGCGGCGTCGGCGGTGGTGCTGCCGATGCAGGCCGCGGCGACGCCGCCGCAAACCGCATCAGAGGAAGCAGAAGAACTCGACGTCGAGGTTTCGGAGCTCGAGCTCGGATCGCCGCTCCCGGCGATGACCTCGAGCCACGCCTTGACCGCAGAAGGGCTCGCCAGCGCCACCACCGCCGCCCTCCTCGCCGCGGCCACGGAAACCGCCGGGAGATCGCCGCGAGGGACCGGGAGCGTCGTATACGTGTTGAGCCTGTCGACCTCAAAGCCTCTCGCGCTTAGCCCTTCCTGCAGGTCGGAGCCCGCCTTCGCCGACGCGGGGTACAGCACGCGCCGGCAGCCGTTTCTGACAAAGGGCAGCTCGGCGGCGAGCGTGACAGCGTTGGCGACCGAGGGCGTGAACTCAACTCGAGGGGAGAAGCCGGCGGCGGAGAGGGCGCGGGCCGTTCCCGTGCCGACGGCGGCGACGCGGATGCCCTTTTTTGGGGAACCCGCAGCCTTCCACCCGCCAACGAAGACCGAGGCCGACTCCGGGGAGGTGACGATGATCCACTCGTAGGCCTTGGCGGTGTTCACGCCTACTCCGGCTTCTTCCGCCGCGGCGGCCTCGGAGATGTACCCAGGGAGCGCGCCCGCGTCGGGGCCCTCGGCCGTCTGCACGAGGGGAAGCTCCAGGGTCAAGAGCCCCCGCTGGGCGAGGGCCGCGGCCAGTTTGCCGTTCTTGCCCGCCTCGCGGGTGAGGACGACGGCAGGGGCAGCAGTCGGGGCGGCGGCCGTCGAGGGAGACGGGGAAGGGGAGGGAGACGAGGTCGAAGCAGCGGCAGCAGCGGCGGCGGTTGCGGCGGCGGCGGCGGCCTCGACGCATCGGGGATGGCTGGTGCCTCGGAATGCGGCTCCAAGAGGGTTCACACGAATCTCCTCAGAATGCAGGGCTGGCCTAGAGACCGAATTGGGGCTTCTGGCGCTTGGGATCGACGAGAAAAGCCCGCGGCGAGACGCCAGAGGCGCGGAGGCTATCGCCGGCGTTGCCATCATCTCGCCTCCTCGTTTTTTGTTCTTTTCGAGACGCGGAAGAGGAAACCCTACTTCCTTTTCAGGGCCGCGCTGAACACCTGCTAATGCTCTATCGCGTGTTGCTGATGTTTCAGAGTATACAAATAATAACGCTCGCGTGCTGCGGAAGAATCGCCAGGCGTGACAAAAGCAGGATCGCCCCCAAGCGATTGGTCGAAGACAAAGTGTGAGTGTTTTCAAACGACGACGACGTCGCCTCCTGTCGACCTTCCCTTCCTCTCTCTCTCCCTCGACTCCCCTCTCTTCCCCCCTCGCTCGCCTCCTCTTTTTTTTCGCGCTCGCTCCCCTTGCGCGCGCGACGAGACGTATGATTACAAACAAAGTATAATAAATAAAAAGGAGAAGATTCAGATCCCGGGCTGCCTCATCCCGCTGGCGCCTCCGGCCTTCCCTCCCTGCGAGAACCCCTTGCTCCGCTCCCGCTCCCGCTCCCGCTCCGCGGCCAGGTCCTCCTCGAGCTGCCTCCGCCTCTCGGCGTTGGCCCTGCTCCTCTCGCGCTCGCGCCTCTTCTCGACGCGCGAGTCGAGGGAATCGCCAAAGCCCATGTCCCAGAACCCGGGCGGGGTCGGGTTGGGCTCGAAGACGAAGCGGTGCCTCGAGGCGTCCTGGACGAGGTCGCGCGGCGGCGGGCGCTGCCGCGCCGCCTGGAAGGTGTTCACCGCCTGCTTCGGGGGAGGAGGAGGAGGAGGCGCGGCGGCAGCGGCATCGGCCGCCCCCGCCTTCCCGTCTTCGCCGTTGGCGTCGTGGACGCACCGCGGCCTCTGCAGGCAGTTGCCCCACGCCTCGCACGCCGCGTAGAAGGCCTCGCATTGCTCGCAGGTCACGCCCTTCAGCGCCTCGCGCTCGGCCCTGCCGCGCACGACGGCGAGGTGCGGGTGCTCGCCGCGCTCGCCCGCCGCCCTCGCCCGCCGCGCCGCCGAGGCGGCGGCCGCGGCCGCCGCGAGCGAGCCGGAGCGCCCCTCCCCCACCCCCGCCCCCGCCTCCCTGTCGTCGCTCCTGTCGACGACGGAGGGCCGGCGCGGGGCGGCCGGGTCGGCGCCCGCGCCAAGCGCGGGGCAGTCGAGCAGCGCGAGGGCCTCGTCGATGCCGCAGGGGCTGGGGCCTCTCCGCGTCGCCCTCCAGGGAGGGGAGGAGGCGCGGGGCTTCTTCGCCCCCCCTGACGCGGATGCTGCGCCGGGGGCGGGGCGAGGCGGGGGGGAGGAGGCTCGGCGAGCGGCGTGGGGCGCGGGGGCTTCGTTCTCGGCGCCGGCCTCTTTTGGCGTCGCCGCCGTCGCCGTCCGCTCGACGGCGGAGAAGACTCCCGGGGCGAAATGCGGCTGCGCCGATCCTGCTGCCGCCGCGCCCGCCCCGCCGTCGGCCCTCCACGCGAAGGGAACGCGGTCGTTTTCGTCGTCGATCTCGCGCTTCGAGGCGGCCGCCACCGGAGGGAGCGGCCAGGCGGCGCTGCTGCGGCGAACGGTCGTCTTCCAGCCTGTTCCCCCTCCCCCCCCTCCTCCTCCGGCGCCGGCAGCAGACGCCGGATTAGCCGGAGCCCGCTCTCGCTGCGGCTTCTGCGGCGGTGGCGGGGAGGGGTGTCGCCGCCGCCGCTGCTGCTGCTGCTGCCGCTGCTGCTCTTGCCTCATCACTTCCTGCCGCTGATGCTGCTTCTGCGCTTTCTGCCTTCGCTCCTCTTCTTCCATCTCCCCCCTCTTTTTTCCTTCTTCGGCGGCAGCAGGGACAGGAGCAGCATCCGCCACCGTCGCCAACGGGGTTGCCTCTTCCTCGGCGCCTTCGGAGGGAGGGGTGCACGCGACGATGACGGGATCGTCGACGGACGCGCCGGCAGAGTCCGGCGGAAGCTGGTGCTTCCAGACAGCAGCTGCTGCTGCCGCGCCCGCGGCGACCCTGACGACGGCTGGGTGCCGAGGAGGCAGGGGGGTCGTCCTCGCTTCTTTTTCTTCTTCTGCTTCTGCTTCAGCTGCTTCTTCCTTCTGCTCTGCTCTGCCGCCGCCCGATTCGCCGCGCCTGCACTGCGCTGCGCGAGCAGGAGCGTCGACTCCGGCAGCCATATCAGCGGCAGCGGCAGCAAGGGAGGGCGCCGGGGCCGCGAAGCCTCCGGGTCCGAGCCCGAGGGCCGACACGGCGGCCTCTGCCTCCGCGGCGGCGGCGGCGTCCGCCCCTCCCGTCCTCGGCCTCTTCTGCCGCGCAGTCGCCGAGAGCGGCGGTGGGGCCTCCTGCGTCGGGAGCAGAGCAGGTGGAGGCGGAGGCGGAGGGGGAGGCTGCTGATGTTGCTGCTGCCGACCGTCGACCTCGGCTCCGCCGCCGCCGCCAAAGGCCTTTGGCGGCGGCGAGCCGACGCGGACAGCGTCGCCGTCGCCGCCGCCGCCCTTTGGCGAGGCCTCTTCTTCTGCTGCCGCTGCCGCTGCTGCTGCTGCAGCGGCTGCGACTTCCGCCTTTTCTTCTCCTAGCGCCTCGTTGCCCCACTGCTGCGGGATCTCGACGGGCGGAGGCCGGCTGCGGGCGGAGGCCCCGCGCTTTGACTGCTGCGGCCGCTGCGGCGGCGGCGGCGGCACGACCACCGCCAGCTCCTCCTCCCGCTCCTCGGTCCTGCCCTGGATCCTCCTCCGGAGCCTTTCCGCATCTGCCGATGTCAAGCGCATCTCGAGGGAGTCCCGCGACTCGCGGAGCTCGCGCTCGAGCTGCGCGACGCGGGCGCGGAGGGAAAAGGTGACAGCAGGGTCGTTGTCGCTGCCGTCGTGTTCGCAGGCGGTTGTCGTCGCTCCCGTTCCCCCTCGAGGAGAAGAAGGAGCTCCGGGATTCCCTGCCACTGCGTGACTGCCGCCGTGCCTTTGCACCGGGATTCTCGTAGAGATGTTGCTGTTTTTTGTGTTCGTTTTGTTTTTGAATGGAGAAGCGGGTGGAAAGCGAGGTCGAAAGGTTTAGGGTGAGAAAAAAAAAGCAAAGCGCGCGTTTCGCCGTTGTCGGGCGTCGTCGACGTCGCATGCCCTTCCACAGCCTTTCTCTCTCGCGCGCTCCATCTCTTTGCTTCGACCAATTGCAATTTACCTGGAGTCGACAACGTCGGAAAGCCTCCCTCCCACGACCGCAGAGACGGCGTCGTCCAGCAGGGCCCGCGCGGCGAGCACGAGCACGAATGCGCTGTTGCTGCTTGCACCTCCGCCGCCGACGAGCCTCGCCGCCGCATCGCGGGCCGCAGCCGCGACGGCGAGCGCCACCGAGACAGTCGCGGCCGCCTCCTGCTGCATTGGCGGGGCGTCACCTTGGGCGGACAGATCTCGCGGCTCCATTGGAGGAGAAGACGAGGCGACGAGGAAGCGCACGCGAGAGAGAGAGACGAGTCAAATGAAGAAACAATGTATGTTTCACAGAAGAACAAAAAATCAAACTCTCTCTTCCTCTCGCTCTCCTTCCTCTTAACACCAACTCTAGTTCGCCGCCCTCGTCGCCACAAACCTCGGCGCGGGCCCTCCGATCCCGTGCGGCCCGGACCTCACCGCGGACTCGACGGTGGGCCTCGCGGCGGCCAGCGCCGAGAGCTGCGTGGGGCCCAGAGTCTGGCTCCCTCCTTCGGCGGCCGAGAGGGCCCTGGCCGCCGTCTCTCCCAGTGCGACGCAGGCGGCATGCCTCCACTCGGCTGTCGCGCTCGCCGCGTCGGCCGCGACGTCGACGAGCCTCTCCAGCAACCCTCGGTGCATGGCGACCTCGGCAGCGCCCCAGGGCCTGGCGCAGAGCGCGAGGGTGAGCCTGAGCGCCGCGACCTTCTCGTCCAGGAGGGGCTGGCGCGAAATCAGCAAGAGCAGCGCGCTCGCCGGCGAAGAAGAGGCAGCAGAACCGCCGGCCGCTCTCGTCAGAGCCCCCGAGTGGAGCGCGGAAGCCAGGACAGACTCCCCGGCACCGGGGAGAAGCACCCCAGCTGCACCCTCGGAAGAAGAGAACGGCGCTGCTGCTTCCGCGCTGCGCCCCCTCCTCGGCCTCTCCCTCTTCATCCGCTCGACGCCGGCGACTGAAGCCAGCGCGTGCAGCGCCGCGAGCCTGCAGGCCGAGCCACCCCTCCCGCCCAGAGCGATCCTCGCAGCGTCGCTCAGTGCGTCCGGGGAGGCCGTGGCGACGAGCGAGGCCCCGCCAGACGTAGAGCCGAGCTCGGCCAGGGCGAGGAGAGAGGCCTCCTCTTCCGAGGATGAGGTCGCAGCCTGATCGTCGTCGACGATCTCGCCGTCGCGGCCGACAGCGGCCTCCTCGTCGAGGGAGCGCTCGATCGACGCCAGGAGGGCGGCTGCTAGCCCCCCAACGGGGCTTGAGGGGGAAGGGATCGTGGAGGAGGAGGGAGAGGCCGCAGCAGGAGCTGCGGCGACCGCGGCGGCGTCAGTGCTGTCGTCGTCGCCGTCGTTTCCCTCGCCGTGGCTCGGCGCCCCGCTCCCTTGCCCGCCGCCGCTCTCTCCGCCTCCTCCTGCGACCGCCGCCGCGACGAGCTTCGCCGCCGTCTGCATCGCTTGCATACGCACTGCGAAGATGACACTGGGGCCAGAGGACAAAGAAGAGGCGAGGAGCCTCGCGAGCGGCCTCCCGACCTCGGCCGCCAGCAGCGAGCCGACGGCCTTGGCCCGGGCGCCGCCGGTGTCGCCGCCGCCTCGCTCCAAGACGCTCGAAACCGCGTCCGAGATCGTCGCCAGCGCCGCAGCGGCCGAGAGCGGGTCCCTCGACGAGCTCTCCAGGCTCAGCTGCTCGGAGACTGCGGAGAAGGCGCCCGCTTCCTTCAGCGCCGCGGCGGGGCCGGAGCCGGCCGCGAGCGCGGCGGCGGCGACGGAGAGCGCGCGGGCGCGGGCGAGCGCGGCGGCGGTCGTCGCTTCTCCTCGGCCGGCGCCTTCCGTCATCTCGTGCTGCTCCAGGCACATCTTCGAGACGAGCCCGGCGCGCAGCAGGGACCTCGCTCCGACCTCCGTGGCCGCGGCGAGCCGGCCCCCGCGCTCGGCGGCGGCCCCGACGGCGGCGGAGCGGTCTCCGAGAGCGGCGACGAGGGTGGAGGCAGGCGAGGCCTCGTCTTCGGTTTCCGTTCCTCCGACGCCAGCGGCGACGCATCGCCCGAGAGCCTCCGCAGCGAGGGCCCTGAGCTGCTCCGGGGACTCCCTCGAGCGCACGGCGGCGACAGCAAAGGGACAAGTCTCCGGGAGAGACCCGGAGGCGAGCTCCGGGTCGGCAAAGACCTTGGCCAGGGCGCGGCCGACGACCGCGACGGCCGCGGCATCGATCGTCGCCGCCGCCGAGGACGACGAGAGCTCCGCGTAGATGGCCTCGACCGGGTGCGCCTCTGCGAATGCGCGCAGCTGCTCTCGGCCTGCAGAGAAGTTGTCGACCAGAGCCGCAGCGTCGGCGATGAGCGAGGAGGGCATCGGTCGCGTAATGGTGGCTGGGCGCGAAAAAAGAAGACACGGGAGAAGATGATGGAACAGCGACCGAGGAGTCGATCGAGAAAAAGAGAGAAGTGCGAGAGATTGCAGTTCAGGAAAAGAAAAAAAAACAAAATTAAAAAGTTGACATATCTTCCTCCCTACTGGCACACCGGCATCCACCCCACGATCGCCTCGTGCTCCGCCCTCGCCCCCGCCAGCGCCTCCTCCGTGTCCTGAACCTCGGGGATGGGGGCCAGCCCCTTCGCCTCGGCGACCCTCGCGGCCCTCTTGGCCTCGTACCGCGCGACGTACGCCTCGGACGACGCCCGTGCCTCGCCCGCTCCCGCTCCCACGCTGCCGCTTCCGCCGCCGCCTCCGCCGCCGCTCCCCTGCTGCACCCACCCGCAGGTCGCGGCGAGCACGGCCGCGGGGCAGTCGATCTGCTTGGCCACGTCCATCGCCCCGACGAAGAGGGTGCGCCCGGCCTCGACGCCAGCTGCCGCCGCCACCTCGCCGCCACCCGCCGCCTCGCCCGCTCCCGCTCCCGCGCCTCCCCCGCCGCCGTCCGACGTCCCGTCGTCGTGGGCGAGCAGCGGTGCCATCGCCCCGAGCGCAAATGCAGTGAGCTGCAGGTTGGAGAGGTTGCGCTGCGCCGCCGCCATCGCGGAGCCGAAGCATGTCCGGGCGCGGGCGCGGGCCGCCGCCGCCGCGGAGGCTGCGGCGGGAGCTTCGCAGGCGGCGGCGGCGGCGGACGACGCCGCGGCCGAGGCCGCGAGAGTGCATCCTAGAGCGAGCTGTGCCGTCGCGCGGTGCGTGCGAGGCACGTCCGGCCCCGGCGCCGGCGCGGCGGGGAAGGCGATACCGGCCTTTAGCACGGAGGTCGCCCTCGCCGCGGGGCCGCCGCCGGCCGGGGACGGGTCGGCGAGCTCAGCGAAGGCCGCGTGCGCCGCTGCCAGGGCCGCGTTCGCCGCCGGGGCCGCAGGTCCCGCGGGAGGCTGGACGCCCGACGACGAAGAGGAAGGAACGGCGGCGGGAGAGGCACCGCTCCGGTTCTCGGGCGTCGCCCCCGGCGTCCCCGCATTCTGCTGCTGCTGCTGCTGCTGCCGCCTCTGCGCCTGCAGCTGGTAGGCCCGTGGCCCCGAGGCGGCAGCAGCTACCCCCAAGAAGACGCGAGCCGCATGCATCTCCCTTGAGCACAGGCAGTAGATACCTGCCAGGGGAAGCAGCAGCGGTGCGAGCAAGGGCGCCGCGGCTCGAGGCCACCCGCCCGCGAGCGCCAGCGCGGCAGCGACGTCAGTCCTCGCCGAGGCCAGATCGGACTGCGACAGCCAGCAGCGGGCCCTGGAGTCGAGCAGGACAAGCCTCGCCCGCACCAGAGGGGCGGCGGCGGCGGCAACGTGCGGCGGGAGGGATGATTCCAGGCTCGGAAACGGCGGCGAGGAAGCGGGGGCGTTGTCGCCGGCGCCGGCGCTGCCGGCACTCTCGGGCCCGCAACGCCCTTCTGCGACGCCGAGCCGTGCCAGCCCCTCGTCGCAGAGCTCGAGGCCCCTGGCGAGGTGTACCGCAGCGTAGACGAACTTGCAGAGCGGCCTGAGGACGCCCGCGGCGGTGGCCAGGGCGCCAGCGGCGCTGGCCGCGGCCTCGGCGTCTTCCGCGAGGGAGGCGGGGAAGGGAAGAGGAGGGGGGCCGATCTCATCGCCGCGCCGCCTCCTCGCGCTCGCTGCCCCGCCCCCCATTCCTCCTCCTCCTCCTCCTCCTCCTCCGGCGGCGATAGCGGCCACGGCGGCGGCCACTTCCCTCTCTTCCGCCTCCCGCACGCCCCTCGCCGCCACTGACGCCCCCACGGCGGCCGCCAGCGAGTCCGCGAGCCGCATGCAGCGCCCCTTGTCGGCGATGCCGAGGTCCGCGACGGGGTCCCCGGCCGAGAGAGAGAGCGCGACCCGCAGGGACTCGGCGTGCGCGCGGAGTCGGGCCGCATGGGCCAGCTCAACCGCTCGGGAGGGGTAGACGGATGTAGAGGAGGAGAAGGAGGAGGAGGACGGGAAAGAAGAAGACGGCCAGTTCTTCGACGGAGCGGCGGCGGCGGCGGCGACGACGGGGAGGGCGTCGCCGGCGCTGCTCTTCCTCCTCTTGGGCCCGCCGCCGTCGCCGAGGGCGGCGGCGGCATCTTTGGCGTCCTCTTCTCCTTCGCCTCCGTTCCCCTCCCTCTCCTCGTCCCTTTTCTGCTTCGCCTCGAGCTCGACCTCTTCCAAAAGCCTCAGAGCCTTCTGGACGAACTCCACCGCGTCCCCCTGCGCCCGCCCGGGCTCGTTGGCCGCGGCTGCGCCGCGCGCCAGGGCCACGGCCGCGGCGGCAAGAGGCGGGGCGCTAGGGAGCCACGCCGAGGAGTTTTCGAGCGGGTCGTTCTTCGCAGACGAGGAGGAGAAGGCAAAGATCCCCCCGTGCAGGGGGGACGCCAGGGCGGCCGCATGGGTTGCGAAATGCGCCTGCCAAGCGGCGGCAAGGACAGAGGCAGAGGCGGCGGAAGAAGAAAAGGAGCCTGCTGCTGCGGCAGCAGCAGCAGCGGCAGCGGCGGCGGCAGCAGCAGCAGCGGCGCCCCGCGCGAGCGCGTCGGCCGCGGCCCTGGAGGACCCTAGTGAGGCGTGCACTGAAGCCAGCTCCGAAAACACGGCGCAGCGCAGGGCCGCGACGGAGAAACTGGAGCAAGCGGCGGCGCCTCCAGCGGGCGTCGTCGCCGTTCCGCCGCCGCCGCCGCCGTCGCGGACCGTGTTGAGCAGCAACCTGGCCCTCTCGAGCTGCTGCCTGGCGTCCGCGGCGTTGGCCGTGTGCCTGAGCAGCAAGCGCGCGCAGGCGAGCCTCACGGAGGCCTCGACGCGCGGCTCGTCGGCGGCGATGGCGAGGCAGGCGTCGTAGCACTTGACGGCCTGCGTTTGATTTCCGGGAAAGAGGTGTGAAAGTGGAGGGAAAGCAACACTAGTGAGAGCGACGAGGTCGAGCACCGAGGGGAATCGACGTCGGGCGTCGAGAGAAAACATCTTAAGCTCTTTTGCTTTTCGCACCTGCGCCCACTTGCCGGTCGCCTCGAACTGCAGGGCGAGCATGCGGAGGCCTGTCGATGCCTCGGCGTCGACCGCCCTTGCGTTGGAGGGAGGAGGCCTCTGTTGGGGCGGCATCTTTTCGATTCTGGCTTCAAAGAGAGAGACCGTCTCTGATCGAGACGAACAGTGACAGTCTCTGAGAGAGCACGAGGGCGGAGCAAGCCCCCTCTCACTCACGTTTTTTGACACAGAGAAAAAAACAAAGGAGAGCGAGAGGGGGGAGGCTCTCTCTCGTTCGCTTTCTTCCTGCTGCGTTCGCTCGCCGGTCATTCTCCCTCTCTAGAGCACATGGACCACGACGGTGGTGGAAGCGGCGGTGGAGGCAGCCGGGAGCAGAACCTAGGAGGTGGAATAATGCCTTCTTCATCTTCTTCGTCTTCTCAGGGAGCGCCGCACGCTCCTCCTGCGGCCTCGTCCGCACCTACGACAGCGAGACAGGTGAGAAGGAGAAGTCGATTCCATCTCGCAGGAGGAGAGAAGAACCCCGGGTGGGGACGAGGGTGAATGCCGCGAGAGCGAAGACAGATGAAAAAGGGGAAGCAATCCGTTTCGCCCTCGATTCGTCGCCGGCGGCGTCGGTGACGTCACCCCGGAGGGAAAGGAAAAAAAAACTCTCACCCTCGAGATACCCGAACCCCTCAGAAACAACGAATACAGCCGACCTCGCTCCTCACGCACGGCCTCTCCTCCTCCAATGACGGGGACGGCGGCCGCACCGCCGCCGCCACCGCCGGCACCGGCAGCAGCAGCAGCAGCAGGAGGCCAGCAGCCTCAGCGAGCCAGCTCCTCCCGAACTTTGGCAAGTGCCTGACGACGCCGCCGGAGCCGGCCTCGAACAACGGGCGCGACAACGAGCACTCGGACCTGATCATGCGCGTCGGCGACTCCCTCATCGCCGCGGGCAGCGGGCGGGCGTACGTCGTCGAGGACCTGCTGGGCAGCGGGACGTTTGGCCAGGTCGTGCGGGCGACGGCCGTGCCCTGGAGCAGGGGCAGCGCCGGCGGCGGAGGAGGAGGAGCAGGCGCCTCCGCCCGCGGTCCGCCCTCGGCCTCCGCCGATCCGTCCGCGGGTGGGGGAGTAAGCGGCGCCGGAGGGGACGTCCCCCCTCGGTCGGAGACGCCCACGGCCGCGGCGGCGGCCCTGGCGGCGGCGGTCGCGTTCCCGCAGCCCCCGCCGCCGCCGTCGCCCTCGGGCTCCGCCTCCACCTCGACGCTCCCTTTCGCTGCGACGACAGACCCTTCGTCTCCCTCCTCGGCCGTCGCCGCTGCAGGGCAGCAAGTACAGCAGCAGCAGCAGCAGCAGCAGCAGCAGCAGCAGCAAGCTCCTCTTCCCCCGATGGGAGAGCCACTGGCGGTCAAGGTCGTCAAGTCCGCCCCCGCCTTCTGCCAGCAGGCGCGCATCGAGGTCGCGGTGCTGCGCATGCTCAACGAACGCGGGGGGCGCACGGGCGCGCGCACCGTCGTGCGTCTCCTTGACGCCTTCGTCCACGCGGGACATCTCTGCCTCGTCTTCGAGCTCCTGTCGCTGAACCTCTACGAGCTTGTGCGGCGCAACCGCTTCCGCGGGCTCAGCGCCAACCTGCTGCGTGTGCTGACCGCGCAGGTCCTCGCGGCGCTGCGCGTCTGCGGCGCGCTCGGGGTCGTGCATTGCGACGTCAAGCCGGAGAACGTGCT
>Ga0315285_10004980_pt1 | contig 13748 bp, 12 predicted proteins | sample YL17G09_36_MG_FD_203698 | JGI IMG/M metagenome (GOLD analysis project Ga0315285, IMG submission 203698) | Sediment microbial communities from Yellowstone Lake, YNP, Wyoming, USA - YL17G09_36 | ecosystem: Environmental > Aquatic > Freshwater > Lake > Sediment | place: USA: Wyoming | collected...
ATTTGTCAAAGCCCGAGCTTTGACACAGCATTAATTTAAGTAGAGACGCAATATATTGCGTCTCTAAAAGGGGATGCATATATGCGTCCTATCCAATACCGAAGCTGGGGCTTCGGAACATATTCGCTCCAAGCACGGGCTTGGGAACGAGATACTGGTGGTTAAACAATCAATTATCAATAAATAAAATTTCTTTCTCTCTTGACTAATTTTTCTTTTATCAATAATTTCATTTCAACCAATAAGAAGTATTAATAAAACTAATGCAATATCCAAAATTAAGAAACATAGATGCATTTCCAATCGAGACCGCTGAACAAAAAGCTATTTGTCTAAGAGACCCACTCCAAATCTCAACCAAAGTCATCGCTATCTCTTATGAAACTTTCTTTATCATATCATTATTTAACGGAAGGAATTCCATTCTGGACATTCAAGAGGCATACACACGTCAATTCGGAGATTTATTATTCTCGAACAAAATAAATGACATAATAAAAATCCTCGATGAAAACCTCTTCTTAGATAACGATAATTACAATAAACACAAACAATCCTTGATTGAAGAGTTCAAAAAAAGCCCAATAAGAATGTCCTCTCATTCTGGATTAAGTTATCCAGCAAATCCAAAAGAGTTAATGGAATATCTTGATGGCTTATTCCATTTGCCTGATGCCTCAGGTGAACCCGAACTTAACAAACATTCAAAAAAAGTCACCGCCATAATCGCTCCACATATCGATTTTTATAGAGGTGGATTCTGCTATACTTTTGCTTATAAGGAATTAGCCGAATCAGAACCACCAGACTTATTTATAATCATAGGAATCGCCCATCAAGATGCAAAATCTATCTATACACTAACAAAGAAGGATTTTATTACTCCCTTAGGCACTGCTGAAACTGATAAAGATTTCGTTGACGAATTATCCTCCCAATACAAATTTGCCCCATTTAATGACGAATTCGCCCATAGAAGTGAACACTCAATCGAATTCCAAGTCGTCTTCATTCAATACATTATGAAAAAATATCACAAATATATTCAAAACATAAAAATAGTCCCAATTTTATGCTCATCATTCAGCCAATTTTACGTTGCCAACATCCAGCCCAGCGAAATACCCGAAGTCAAAGAATTCATAACCATAATGAAATCAATCATTTCAAAGAGAAATCAGAATATTTGTATTATATCTGGAGTAGACCTTTCCCACATTGGCAGGCATTTCGGCGACAACTTTAATCTCTCCTATTCAATCCAACAGGATACGGAAAAAGAAGATAAGGAACTAATCGCCTTCATCGAAAAACACGACAAAGAAAAAGTATTCACATCTGTCCAAAAAGACCTTGATAAAAGAAGAATATGCGGTCTCCCATCAATTTATACCTTATTAGCCCTATTAGAAGGTTCAAATACAACAGAATGCAAACTCCTAAAATATGCCCAGGCAGTTGACCATCAAAACCAAATCTTAGTCTCATTTGCAAGCTTATCATTCGTAGGGGCTTGATTTATCAAGCCTATGTTTTTACGGGGTTGATGAATCAAACCCCTACAGAATTTTTTTCATCTTTTACTTGACTTGTCTCAAAATGAATTTGTTTAATACAACCCTAAAATCATTAAATTATCAAGAAAGGTAGGGAAAAATGGCTGGGAATATTCAATCTGGAAAAATTAGTATTATTTTAACTTATTCCGACAAGAAGCCTTATAAAGATGAGGTTTTTAATGAAACGATTCGGTCTATATTCGCTCAATCTTATAAGAATTATGAAGTCATATTGATTGATACAAGGGGAGAATTTGCTAAACCTAATTATCTCGATGATAAAATTAAAAATCATAAAAAACTTATTTATTCGCCCATTAATTTTAAAAATCGTGCAAACGCTATTAATAAAGCTATTGATAAAGCTAAAGGTAAATTCATCCTCCTCCTCACTAATGAATCTGCTCCTATCTTCTTGAAGAAAAGCGCCCTTAATGCCTACGTTATGGCAATGAATCTAAATAAAAAAGCAGGTATGATTTATTCCGATTACGAGTTAATAAACGACGGAGCAGTGAAAGAAGTTCATCTCCTTGATTATCATAAAGGGAGATTAATGGACAGCGTCGATTTCGGAAGGGCTATCTGCTATCAAAAAAAGGCTCTTGAATCAATTGGCAAATTAAATGAAAAATATACCGCCGCAGATTTGTATGATTTAAGACTCAAAATCTCCGAAAAATATGAAATTGTTCTTATTTCAAATAGATATAATGGTTCATTATACTCAGTTGAAGCTCAAGCAGGCGTTCACAATGTCTTCGATTATCTTATGGCAAGTAAACAAACTCAATTAGAAATGGAAGATGCTGTTACAGAACATCTGAAAAGAATTGGCGCATATTTAGCACCCGGAGCAAACCATCATAAAGTAACTTACACACCTGAAGAAGAGGCGAAGTTTAAAGAATGTATCGCAACTGTTGTTATCCCTGTTAATAATAGACCTGAATTTATAGGAACAGCTATTGAAAGTGTTCAGAATCAAACCATAAAAAATATAGAGGTTATAGTTGTAGTCAACGGTGGTCCTCAAGACCCTACCAACAAAGTTGTAAAGCAATACGTAAAAGGTGGAAGCAAATACGACCCATCAAAACCAACTGTCAAATTGATTACTCTTGATATAAATAATATTGGGCTCTGCCTGAATATGGGAATTAATGAAGCAAGCGGTAAATATTATGTTCAATTAGACTCTGATGACAGATTAAAGCCAAATGCTGTGGAAAAAATCATAAAGGTATTTGATAGTGACCCTACTGATGCAATGGTCATCGGTTCCTATGAAGTCTGGCAGAAAGATGAAATATCGGGAGAAATCAAGAGAAAGGAAGACATCCCTGTTGTTACTCATGATGAATGGACATTTGAAAATGGTAGAAACAACCTTCTAAGAATCAATGGTGCAGGTGCTCCCCGCTCAGCTCATATTAAAATTATGAAAGAATTGGGTATGTTCGGAATGAATGATAGCCAATTCTCAAGAAATTATGGTGAGGATTACGATTTTGTCCATAGAGCAAGCGAACAATATAATATTGGTCGTGTCTGGGAACCCATCTATGACGTTATCAGGCATAAAGGTGGAACTGACCACAGCATTGACCAGCAGACTATTGATAGAAACAATAATGCAAAAGACCATATGCGTCTCGAAGCCATTTTACGGAGACAAAAAATCAATAAACAATTAAGTAAGAGCAAATAACAAAAATCTGTAGGGGCGAGGTCACCTCGCCCTAACGCAGAGACGCAATATATTGTGTCTCTACAAATATTGATAGTTCAGGATATTCATCCTGAACTTTTAATTATTAGGGACATATGTCCCAATGTATTCTATGGTTCAGGATAAATATCCCGAACCATCAATCATAAAAAGGATAAAACAATGAAAGCCGTTATCTTAGCAGCAGGTGAAGGCACAAGATTAAGACCAATTACTTATACAACACCGAAACCGCTCATTAAAGTGGCAGGGAAACCAATTCTTGTCAGGGTATTTGACCAATTACAAGGAGTTGTTGATGAAATTATCCTCATTGTAGGATACAAAGCTCAGCAAATAAAAGATTACTTTGGAGATAACTTCAATGGCATTAAAATAACTTATGTCATACAGGAAAAACAATTAGGCACTGGCGATGCTATGGCACTTACAGAATATTATGTTGAAGGCAGATTTCTCGTAATGTATGGAGATAATCTCTGTCATAAATCTGATATTGAAAATTGTTTGAAGTATGAACTTTCAGCACTCGCTACTGAAGTTAAAGAACCAGAAAAATATGGCGTTTTCATTACAAAAGATAGCAAAATCATAAATGTAATTGAAAAATCAAAGAAACCTGTTTCAAATCTTGCAAATGCTGGCGTTTATGTCTTTGATATGGAAATATTCGATGAATTAAGAAAAGTAACCAGGTCAGTCAGAGGAGAATTTGAACTTACAGATGCATTAAAATCACTTTGCAAAAGACGACCAGTCTACTGTGTTAAAGTCGAAAAATACTGGCTACCTATCGGCTACAAAGAAGAATTGGATAGGGCTGACAAATTCCTGCAGAATTATAAGGAGGATTTATGAAATCAGGAGAACTCTTATTAATCGGAATTGATGGTGGAGCAACCGAAGTCAAATCACATCACATTATAGCTCAGAAAAAAGATGAGAGAACCACTTTCTCTTTAGGAAAAGCGACTTCATCCAGAAAATACAAATTTGTCAAGGATTTCACACCTGTTCCAATCCAAACTCAACTTAATGAACGCAATAATAACGATGTTAAACTTACTCCAATGGAAATCGCTCAATCAGATAATTATATCCAAGCAACTTATGAAACTGTCGCAGACATTATCAAAGAAACAGGCATTAAAAATGTCTTAATCGGAATGGGAATGCCAGGACTCAAAACACCTGATAACCGTGGTATTAATATGATTATTCACGGAGCAAGACTCCCTAATTTTCTCGATTTACTCGAGGATAAAATTGCTAAAGAAGGTATAACACTTATTAATCCTATATATAAATTAGGAAGTGATGCGGATTATTGCGGGATTGGCGAAGAATATGCAGAAGAAGGACTCTTTAAAGACATTCAAAACAGTTATTATTTAGGCGGAGGAACAGGTGTTGCTGATGCAATGAAACTCGATGGAGAACTCGTAACCTTCGATTCCGCAAAATCCTGGATACAAAAATCCTGGCAGATAATGTCATCTGTAGGAATTACTTACGAGAAGGGCATCTCTGCAAAATCCGTTATTGCCCTTTATACTAATATAATAAGATGTTCACAAGAAGAAATTATCGAAAAAGGCAAATTTCCCGAAATCGAGGCAAAAAAAGGTGATATATATGCTTCTTTTGTAATGTCCTTTGCTTCCCAACTCTTAGCTGAATTAATATTTGAACGCATCTACACAATAAAAAATGGACGTGAAGAATTAAGCTATCGAGGCGAAGCTTACTTAAACCTCGACAAAAAACATCCTTATAAAGGCACTTTATTGGATAGGATTATTATGGGTCAAAGAATCGGTAGAATTTACAGCGAGAAAGAATTTGAAAATGTCCTTAAGAAACCTACCGAAGAAATCCTAACAAAAATGATTCAAGATTTCGGTGATGAAGAAATGAAAAAACATTATTTGGGAAAAGGGAAAATTAAGGATGGTATTATTGCTTCTTCCAATTTAAGAGCCGCTCCAGCCATTGGTGCTGCTATCGATGCATATCGTTATTACAAGCTAAAGACCGAGGATACAGATAAAATAAATCTGGATAAAAAGTAAATACTATTATTGTAGGGAAAATGTGTGCCTATCCCTTACTTTTGATTAGTTTTTCAGAGATCTCAAATAGCGTTTTTAAAGACCTAAAACAACAATTTCACAAAAGCAAAAAAAGATTGACATACAAAAATCGAATATAGATAGTTTCTTTGTTTTTTCATTAATAATCGTAAAATCCTATAATAGAAAATAGAAAGTATTTTAAACAGGATAAACAGGATTAAAAAGCTTTAACCCTCAGAATATTAATCCTGTCTATCTCAAAAATCTTGTTAATCCTGTCTGATTTTTTAAAGATATTGTTTCAGGTATAAATTTTTTAGGAGTTAAGAAACAATGGCAAATCCCAAACATCGTCATTCTAAGACGAGAAGAGATAAAAGAAGAACTCATTGGACATTAGACCCTATCGGACTTGTGGAATGTCCTGCCTGCCATGAATTAAAGCTTCCGCACAGAATCTGCCCTCATTGTGGTGAGTATAAAGGACGGGTAATTGTTGCTAAAAAGGCTTAAGGAGACAATTATCTATGATTATCGCGGTAGACGCAATGGGCGGAGATAATGCACCTATCCCTGAAATCGAAGGCGCCATTTCCGCCACAGAATCCTATGATGTAAAATTGACATTAGTAGGACAGGAATCTGTCCTGAAGCAAGCATTATCTAAACATAAATATGACGCAGAAAAAATTTCTATCGTAAATGCCTCCGAAGTGGTAGGTATGTACGAAGCCCCAAGTCTCGCAATACGAAAAAGAAATTCCTCCATTGCTGTATGTAGTGAGATGGTTGTTCAAAACAAAGCGCAAGGTATGGTCTCCGCAGGAAATACAGGTGCCGTAATGGCAACATTGCTGATTAAATGGCACACTATAAAAGGAGTGGCAAGACCTGCTATTGCTTCACTACTTCCCACAACAAGTGGTGTTGTTCTCCTAATTGACGTCGGTGCCAATGTGGATTGTAAACCAAGCTATCTTCTCCAATTTGCCCAGATGGGAAAAGTTTATTCCCAGCATATCCTCGGAATTGCAAATCCCAAAGTCGGGTTATTAAGTATTGGCGAAGAAGAATCTAAAGGAAATGAGTTAACAAGTGAAACATTCGAACTATTGAAAAATTCAAATCTTAACTTTTATGGTAACGTTGAAGGTAAAGACATCCTCACGGGAATAGTGGATATAATTGTTTGTGATGGTTTTGTTGGCAACGTCATATTGAAATTTGGTGAAAGTATCGGCGAAATTCTTATAAAATGGTTAAGAAATGAGTTCGAAAAAGGAATTTTTACTCAACTGGCTGGTGCTTTTATGAGAAAAGGGTTCATAAAAATTAAGAAAAAGATAGATTACGCAGAAACTGGTGGTGCTCCCCTTTTGGGAATTAACGGCGTCTGCATTATCTCTCACGGAAAATCTACAGCAAAAGCCATAATGAATGCCATAAGAGTAGCAACAGAATTTGTTAACCATAAAGTCAACCAACATATCTTAGAAGAAGTTACAACTAATAATGGATTATAAGAAATGGTGTGAGCTTTGGCTCGCAGGATTTGCGACATAAATGTCGTACTACAAAACAAAATTAGGAGAAAAAGAAAACTGATGGAAAATAAGAGTATAGGAATACTGGGGATCGGTTCTTATGTCCCAGAAAAAATTTTAACAAACCAAGACCTTGAAAAAATAGTTGAAACAACAGATGAATGGATATTAACAAGAACTGGTATACGAGAAAGAAGAATTTGTGAAAAAGACCAAGCCACCTCTGATATTGCAACCATCGCTGCAAAAAGAGCATTAGAGGACGCCAACGTTAAACCAGAAGAAATAGACTGTATTATTCTTGCCACCGTTACTCCCGATACTCTCTGCCCAGCAACAGCGTGCTATGTTCAGAACAACATCGGTGCCATAAACGCCGCCGCTTTTGATATTAACGCCGCCTGTTCAGGATTCATTTACGGAACTACAATAGGCAAAAGTATGATTATCGCAGGCATAGCAAAAAAAATCCTTGTTATCGGAACGGAAACCTTGTCGAAGTTCACAAACTGGCAAGATAGAACCACCTGTATATTATTCGGAGATGGAGCAGGAGCAGCAGTCATAGGGGAAGTAGAAAAAGGGAGGGGATTCTTGGCTGAAGAAATAAAAACAGATGGCTCATTAACCGAATTAATCATTATTCAAGCAGGCGGAAGCAGGTTACCAGCTTCTCCTGAAACAGTATCTAACGGTAAGCATACTGTTGCTATGAGAGGAAATGAAGTTTTTAAAGTCGCAGTCAAAAGTATGACCGATTCTCTTATAAATGCCATCAATAAGAGTGGATTTACAAAACAAGATATTAAATACGTGATTCCTCATCAAGCTAACATCAGGATAATCGAAGCTATTGCCAGAAGATTGGACATACCTATGGAAAAAGTCTATGTGAATTTAGATAAGTATGGGAATACCTCTGCCGCAACAATACCTATTGCACTCGATGAGGCTGTAAAAGAAGGAAAGATCAAAAAAGGCGACCTCATCGCTTTCGTAGCATTCGGTGGAGGACTTACCTGGGGAGCCAGTGTATTAATCTATTAATAAAAATAGCCACGAAACATAATAATAATTAATATTAAATAGATTAGCCACTAAATTACACAAAAAAACACAAATTTGATTTAGGATAATAGACCGCTTACATTTCGTTTTATTTAGTGTGATTTCGTGGCTAAAATTTAATTAAGAGAGAGTTTAATGAAAATAGCCTTCTTGTTCCCCGGACAAGGCTCTCAATTCCCTGGAATGGGAAAGGACTTGATTGAAAAATATAAAGTCGCCAAAGAGATTTATCAAAAAGTAGATAAAATATTAAATTTCCCTCTATCAGAAATCTGCTTTAATGGGACGGAAGAAGACTTAAGACAAACTAAAGTGACTCAGCCCGCTATTTTCGTTCATAGCATTGTTTGTTATGAAATATTAAAAATTATGGGCATAGATGCTGAAGCGGTTGCGGGACATAGTTTGGGGGAATACTCATCGCTTTATTGTGCAGGAACATTTGATTTTGAAACAGGTCTGAACCTTGTCAGAATTAGAGGCGAAGCAATGGCTGAAGCATCTCAAAAAGAAAAAGGAACAATGGCAGCTATTATCGGATTAAATTTTGATAAAGTCCAAGAGATTTGTAACAATCTAAAAAGTGTAGGTGTTATAAATCTTGCTAATTTCAATTCTCCTGAGCAATTAGTCGTTTCAGGCTCAGAAGAAGCAGTTAAAAAAGCTTGCGAAGAAGCAAAAGCTAAAGGCGCAAAATTGGCAAAATTACTCGTTGTCTCTGGAGCATTCCATTCTCCTTTAATGAAATCCGCTGAAACGATTATGGAAAACGCACTCAAAGAGGCAAAATTTGAGACTCCAAAAAAGATTTTTGTTGCCAATGTCACAGGCACCATTGTAGAAGATACAAACTCTATTAAAAAATATCTTAAAGAACAGATTACATCCTGTGTGCGCTGGGTCGATTCCATTAAAACATTAATCAACAATGGATTTGACACATTTGTAGAAGTAGGTCCAGGAAAAGTTCTGTCCGGGCTAATGAAAAAAATTGACAACAACGTTTCAATTTACCATACATCTGATTTCGAAACAATTAGCACTTTAAAAAATAAACTTTACTCTTAGTAACGCGAGATTTATCTCGCATATTGTTTGCGACATAAATGTCGCATTACAGTGTTTCGGATGTTTCCAATACATAAGGGATAAAATTATGCAACTAAAAGATAAAGTATCTCTTATCACAGGTGCGGGATTAGGAATAGGTAAAGCAATCGCACTGGAATTCGCTCAGGCTGGAAGCAATGTTATTGTTACAGATGTTTTAGAAGATGCAGGAAATCAAACCTGTGAAGAAATTAAACTACTGGGGCAGGAAACCATCTTTTTAAAAACCGATGTATCAAACTTCGAAGAAGTAAAAAATACTGTTGACAAAGCTATTGAAAAATTTGGCAAAATCGATATTCTTATAAATAATGCTGGAATCACCAAAGACCAACTCATAATGAAAATGACTGAAGAAGAGTGGGATAAGGTTATCGCAGTTAATTTGAAAGGAACTTTCAACTTTTGCAAAGCTGTCTCGAGATATATGCTGAAACAACGTTCAGGTAAGATTATCAATATGGCATCAATCGTGGGGCAAATCGGAAATGTCGGTCAGGTCAATTACTCGGCAAGTAAAGCAGGCGTTATAGGAATAACGAAGACGTTAGCTAAGGAATTTGCCTCTCGTAATATCAATGTTAATGCTATTGCACCAGGATTTATAAAAACACGAATGACAGATGTACTCTCCGATAAAGCAAAAGAAGAATTGATGAAGATGATACCATTAAATAGACTTGGAGAACCTTCAGATGTGGCTAAAGTAGCTCTCTTTTTAGCATCCGACTATTCAAATTATATCACCGGTCAGGTTATTAGAGTTGACGGTGGAATGGTTATCTCATAAAAAAACAAATCTACTTTTTGGGAGGAAATTGATATGACAAACGAAGAAATTGAAAAGAAAGTAAAAGAAATCATAATTGAACAATTAGGGATTTCTGAAGACAAAGTCACCTCAGAGGCAAAATTTGATGACGACTTGGGTGCTGATTCCCTCGATAGAGTCGAACTGGTTATGTCGCTCGAAGAAGAATTTGGGCTCGAAATTCCTGATGAAGAAGCGGAAAAAATAAGCACCGTCGGTCAAGCTATTAAGTATATTGAAGAACATATTGAAAAAAAACCTGAATAATAGAATTGAACTATAGCATTCCCATTTTCGCTGACACATCATCGGCATTTTTAAACTTCATTGAAGGAAGAATTATGAATAAACGTAGAGTCGTCGTTACAGGGTTAGGAGCCATTACACCGGTTGGATTAAACGTAAAAGAATTCTGGACTTCAATTATAAATGGCAAGAGTGGAGTAGGTCCTCTAACTTACTTTGATACCACAGATTACACTACAAAAATCGCCGGAGAGATAAAAAACTTTAATCCACTAAACCATTTCTCTCCTAAAGACCTTCGGAAGATGGATAATTTCGTTCAATACGCACTCGTTGCTTCAAGAGAAGCTGTTAAAGATGCTGAATTGGATTTAACCAAAATTGACCCGCATAGAGCTGGTGTTATTATCGGTGTAGGAATCGGTGGTATAAAAGTCATTGAGGAACAACTTCATCTCTTAGATTCAAAAGGTCCTGGAAAGGTCTCACCTTTTCTTATACCTAAAATTATTCCTAATATGGCATCGGGAATCATATCAATTGAATTCAGTTTTAAAGGACCTAACTCTTGTATTGTTACAGCCTGTGCCTCAGGAACTAATTCTATCGGCGATTCATTTAAAATCATCCAGAGAGGCGATGCTGATATAATGATTTCGGGCGGTTCAGAAAGCACAATTACAAGATTAGGAGTTGCTGGTTTCTGTAATATGGGGGCACTCTCAAGACGAAATGATGAACCTGAAAAGGCAAGTAGACCTTTCGATAAAGACAGAGATGGATTTGTTATTGCTGAAGGGTCAGGCATAGTAATTCTCGAAGCCCTCGAACACGCCATAAAAAGAAATGCAAAAATTTATGCTGAAATCATTGGTTATGGTATGACAGGGGATGCTTATCATATCACCGCCCCAGATGAGACGGCTGAAGGCGGCACTAATGCTATGAAATGCGCCCTTAAAGATGCTAACTTGGCTCCAAATGAATTAGAATATATCAATGCACACGGTACTTCTACACCTCTTAACGACAAATGTGAAACAATTGCCATAAAAAAAGTTTTTGGCGATTATGCCTATAAAATTCCTATTAGCTCAACAAAGTCAATGACTGGACATTTATTAGGAGGTGCAGGTGGAATCGAATTTATTGCCCTTGTGCTAACTATTAAAGAGGGTATTATTCATCCAACAATCAATTATGAAACACCCGATCCTGATTGTGACCTTGATTATGTCCCCAATGTCGCCAGAAAACAAGAAGTGCGGACAGGCCTTTCTAATTCACTGGGATTTGGCGGACATAATTCCACTGTTGTGGCAAAACAATTTGAACAATAATTTTTAACAATTAAGATTTTATGAATTTTGAAGAAAAATAAACATTAAACCACAAATCACGCTAATTTACGCGAATTTTTTAATAACATTCGTGTTGATTGGCGAAATTCGCGGTTGTTTTTTCCCAATGGATGAAAACAGAAAAAATAATTTAGAATCATTTCTCAATCAACTAAATATCAAATTAAAAAATATTGAGCTGTTTGATCTCGCTTTCTGTCACAAATCTTTTGCTTATGAAAATGGCAATTTGGCAAATAACGAAAGACTCGAATTCCTCGGAGATGCGGTTTTGAGTCTCATCATAAGCGAAGAACTCTATAATTGTCATCCTGAACTATCCGAAGGAAAACTCTCCAAAATTCGTTCTCAACTTGTCAGCCGAAGAATGTTAGCGCATAAAGCCAAAATCCTGCATCTCGATGAAATTTTAAAATTGGGTAAAGGAGAAGAGCAAACAGGCGGTAGAAATAGAGTTTCTATCCTGGCAGGAGTCTTTGAAACCCTTTTAGGAGCCATATATCTCGACTCTGGCATCGAAACAATAAGAGAATTTATCATTACAAATATTATTAATACCGAAAAAGAACTATTTGAAGGAAACATAATTGGCGATTACAAATCGGATTTGCAGGAAGTGGCTCAACGAAAATATCAAACAATTCCCGTTTACAAAATAGTGAGTGAAACAGGACCTGACCATCATAAAGAATTTAACACTGAGGTCTATATTAACAATGAGCTAATGGGGACAGGTTCTGGAAAAAGTAAAAAACAAGCAGAGATTAACGCCGCTAAAATTGCTCTCCAGAAACTCACTTCGCAGAATGAATCCCAAGAATAACAAATTTTCTTTTGAATTGTCACAATCTATAAAACCTTATATTTACCTTTTACTCTAATCCAGATAGGAACACATCATTTTGATAGAAAATACCTGACTCCAATCTCAAAAAATACTTGATTTTAAAATCCTGATTACATTAATTTTATGAAAAATAGAAATCTTCTTATCTAAATATGCCTGGGTGGTGGAACTGGTAGACACACCATCTTGAGGGGGTGGCCCGAGAAGTCGGATGCGGGTTCAAGTCCCGCCCCAGGCATTTTTCCCTTTATCCAACTTATTTCATCCTTCTTAATAGTTAGCTTTTTTTCGTCTAAACTTTTTAATTTAATTTCGGGAAACAAATTCATCAATATATTAAAACTCAATTTAACTTTAAACCTTAAACTGTGAAAACATCATTTTTAATTCAATCTATTTCACACGTTCAAAAATCAGCGGTTCTGTCATAGGTTCAAAATTTACTGATAGACTTTTAATATTTCCTTTCGGTCCAATCTGAAATGAAACCTTTCTTCTTGTGTCCCAGACTGGATCAGAAAATTCGAATATATTATAATGATAATGTTTTAACAAATAAGGAATCTTATGAAAAATTAAATACAATTTACCTTTTTTCTTCTCGACGAAAATCTTACCATAAGCAGGATTCTCAAATTCCCCCGCATAATTATCAATTGGATGCGATGGCTTTGTTCCCTTCTTCTGTTCCAAAGTGGATTTTCGCCTTTCCTTCATTTGCTCTTTTTTATTCTTCTCAATTTCTAATTTGGCACGTTTATTCCAATCAATCGGTTCCAATCCCAGCAGATAATCATAAGCGTAATAAGCAATAGTTCTCGGAGCTGGAGTTCCATCGAGATTTGTTAAGACGACCACACCAATCTTTTCGGATGGCATCAAAGAAGTATGCGACTGAAATCCATCAAGATTCCCACCGTGCTGAAGTAATTTCTTTCCTCTATAAGAGACAACTCCCCAGCCTAAACCATAACATGAATTAATAATCTCTTCATATTTAAACTCTTCAGGAACAACAATCTGCGGAGAATGTATATGCATCAAACTTTTCTCTGAAATAATTTTTTTATTCTTATACTTTCCCTTACTCAAATTAAGCAAAAGCCATTTCGCCATATCTACAACATTTGAATTTATCGAACCAGCAGGTCCAAGAGCATCCATATTTACTGAAGGTAATTCGCGGATTTTATTTTCCCTTTTCAAATATCCTGAAGAATAATCAGAAACTTTCTTCATTTCAATAATAGAAAAATTACTTTCTTTCATTTCCAAAGATTGAAAAATTTTCTTTTGCACAAAATCCTCCCAACTGCAACCTGCAATATGTCCAACCAGATACCCCGCCGTCATATACATAATATTCTGATACTGGTAAACAGACCGCAAATCCTT
>Ga0315285_10004981_pt1 | contig 13743 bp, 19 predicted proteins | sample YL17G09_36_MG_FD_203698 | JGI IMG/M metagenome (GOLD analysis project Ga0315285, IMG submission 203698) | Sediment microbial communities from Yellowstone Lake, YNP, Wyoming, USA - YL17G09_36 | ecosystem: Environmental > Aquatic > Freshwater > Lake > Sediment | place: USA: Wyoming | collected...
TATTGCAGTAAATCATTCTTACTGCCCTGTTATATTCATTAATAATTATTTTAGAATAAATAACTCCTGCAAATTCTAAATCTCTAATTTTATAATAAAGAGTAGTGTTTGGTATGCCCATAACTTTTGCTAATGCCCACATAGATATTGGCTGGTGTTCTCGAATATAATCTATAAGTAAATTTATCTCATCAGTTCGTTCCTGTTCTGTCTTTCGTGAAGTAGTTAAATGGTTATCTATTGCAGAATCTTTATTAAGTGTAGGTAATTCCATCTTCTTAAATAACCCCTTGTTCGTTTAGAAATTTAATTTGCTCAAGTCTTTCTTTAATTAAGTCTTTTTGAAAATCAGTTAATTCAGGATTTAAAAAAATAGGAATATTTTTATACTCTTTTTGCTTAGATATATTGAATGTTATCATTTTTGTTCCAACGATTTTGATAATGTTGAGCAATAGTTGGGGCGTTGTAAGCGCCCCTTCTTTTTAATTATTATTTTTTAAGTTCCTCCTTATTTTTTTTCAATTTATCAATTTGTTCCTTAACTTTATTTTGCATAGCTTCTAATTTTTTAATTTGCGATTCTTTTGTTAAAACAAATTCTTCTGGCGATAGTTTTGCATTTTCAACAAAACCCTCTAATAATTTTTCAACTAAAGGACTTAATTTTCCTCCAACTCCTGAAATAAGTTGCTCTGCCTCTTCAACTAATTTTTGGTCTAAAGTAAAAGTATACCTTTTTTTATTTATTTTTGGCTTTTGTGTAATTATCATATAAATATGATTAAAGTATACTATTTAAACCTTTCTATATCATTTTAATTATTAGATAATTACAACAAAATAATTTCATTACTATGGTGACGCAGTTAAATCTTCTCTATAATCTTTAATTGCTTCTTTTTTATCTTTGTCTGTCCAGTTGTCTTCTGTGGAAACATCTGCAAGAACATGAGTATCTACTGCGCCTTGGCGCACTATATCCATTTTCTTTATGCTTCCTGAAAGACCACTAATATCTAAATAGGTTCTAATACTTCTTTCACTCAATCCAAACCTTTTATTCATCTCTTTAATTTTATCTTTGGGTCTGGAGATTTCAGAAATAAAATAATTCTTGTTTAACTTAATCGTGCTGGATTTTAGACCAGATTTTAATTCTATTCAAGAATTATCTTTTAATCTCCTCTTAATAATCTACTATAGTAAAATAGTGGGGTTTAAGTAAACCCTAGAGGAGTCGGTGTCACACAAAAGTGTATGTCCTGACTCTTCTGGGGAAAAAGAGGTGATAATAATTATAATGAATAGTAGTATTTAAACCTTTCGTTTTTGTAGTAACTGCTTAATGACATCATATCTCTTTTGTTTATGTTATTAGGCATATTATAAATAAGAAAAGCATTTATAAGTTTTATTAAGTTGTAATATACATGAATACTAAAAAATCAGGGATTTTTGGCACCTCTAAAACAGAGAATTTTAGAGGTTTTGATGAAGAGTTGAGAGAAAAAGTAGGAGAAGAGATTATTGAAAGTAGTGAAGATAAAATTGAAAAAATAGGGCAAAATCAGTTTTATGATATAATAACAAGCAGAAAACCAGATTGGCAAGCTATTATTTATGATTTAATACATACAGAACAACTAGATCCTTGGGATATTGATATTATTGTATTAACTGATAAATATTTTGAAAAGGTTTTAGAGCTTGAAAAAGAAATAGCAGACTCTGATGAATTAGAAATCACAGATTTTTATGTTTCTTCAAAAGTTTTGTTGGCTGCAGCATTGCTTTTGAGAATTAAGTCAGAGTTCTTGCTTAATAGACACATTAAAAGTATTGATGAAATTTTGTTTGGTAAAAAAGAAGATAAAAAATATATTCTAGAGAGAATTGAGATAGATGAAGAAGATTTGCCTATTTTAATTCCTAAAACACCATTACCAAGAGCAAGAAGAGTTACTTTGACTGAATTAATAAATGCATTGAATAATGCAATTAATACAGAATCAAGAAGAATTAAAAGAGAAGTTTCTATAAAGAGAGCTCAAAAAATTTCAGAAGTTGATTTTCCTAAATTTATGAAAATTGATTTAAAAGATAGAATTAAACACCTTTATGCAAGAGTTCTCACTAGTCTTAAGAAAAAACAATTAAATCCTGAAAAACACATGAATAAAGTTGGATATTCTGATTTAATTGGAAAAGAAAGACAAGAAAAATTAGCAAGTTTTCTTCCACTTTTACATCTTAGTGATACTCAAAGATTATGGTTAGAACAAGAAAAACATTTAGATGAAATCTGGATTTATTTATATACTTATTTCAATAAAAATAAAGATAAATTTATAGAAAACCTAGAAGAAGACATAGAAGAGATGAAAGAGGAGTTAGCAAATCCAGAATTTTTAGATTCAGAAGAATTAATAGGTAATGAACATGAAAGGATTGAAATAAAAGGTAGGAAAATTAATACTCAAATAGAAGATGATGCAGAATCTCTTGCTAGATTATTTTTAGGGGGTTCTGATGAAATTAGTGATGAAATGATTGATTTTAGGAGAGAGCTCGAAAGCATTAATAAACAAGAAGATATTGAAAAAATTACAGGTTTTGAAGAGGCTGATTTGTAAATAGATTGGTTTCTTATCTGCTTAGTACTGTAGCTTAGTTTTCTAAACCTTTATAAAATAGGAATGATTATTTCTGTTATGACAATAAACAAAGAAATAATCAAAGCATATGCACTGAAAAATGCTGTTGAGCATGATGGAAAAGCAATAATTGGGAGTGTAATTAATGCTTTGTTTAATTATGGATTAACAAAAGATAAAATCAAAGGAATTATATCAGAAGTAAATTCTGTTTTAAAAGAAGTTAATTTAATGAATTTAGAAGAGCAGAAAAAATATCTTTCTGAAAGAGAAAATTTAATTGGGCACAGAAAAACAAGGGAAGGTTTGCCTGAATTACCTGGTGCAAAAAAAGGAAAAGTTATAACAAGAATGAGCCCAAGCCCTTCTGGTGGATTGACTTCAGGTAATTTGTTGACTATAGCACCTAATTTTCTTTATGTTCAGAAATATGGAGGAATATTTTATATTAGAATTGAAGATACAAATCCTGAGAAAATTTACAAACCTGCTTATAAAATGATTAAAGAAGAATCTAAATGGTTTTGCAAAAACAAAGTTAAGTTTGTAATACAATCAAAAAGAATGAATCTATATTATAAATATATTAAAAAATTAATAGATAAAAATTCTGCATATGTTTGTACTTGTGATTCTGATAAATTCAAAGAATTGATTCTTGCTGAAAGTCCTTGCCCTTGCAGAGAATTAGGAGAAAAAGAGCAATTAAAAAGATGGAAAAAAATGCTTGATAAAAATAAAAAAACAAATTATAAAGAAGGCGAAGTAGTTTTGAGATTTAAGTCTGATTTAAACAATCCTAATCCTGCTTTTAGGGATTTTCCTCTTGCAAGAATTAATGAAACTCCTCATCCACTTCAAAAGAAAAAATACAGAGTTTGGCCATTAATGAATTTAGCTGTTCCTATAGATGATATTGAAATGAAAATGACTCATATGATAAGAGGGAAGGATCATAAGGACAATGAACCAAAACAAAGAATGATTTTTAGAATTTTAGGAAAAGAATATCCTTGGACTGCTTATATTGGAAGAATTCATTTTAAAGATTTGGAGATGTCAAAAAGTGCAATAAGAAAAGACATAGAACAAGGAAAATATAAGGGCTGGGATGACCCAAGATTGCCAACTGCAGCTTCTTTAAAAAATAAGTATAAACCAGAAGCTTTTTGGAAATTTACTGAGCAGAGAGGAATAAGCGAGGCAGATAAAATAATAAGCCAAAAAGATTTTTTTGAGGTATTGGATAATTTTCAGAAAGAAGTTAAATAATCAATTATAGTAATAATTCCTAATTTTCTCAACCCTACCTCAATTTAGTTTTTAGTGTTGTTTATTATTAACTTATATTCTTATAAAATTAAAAATCGAAACATTTAAATATTATAATTATTATAATAATTATAAGTATTATAGACTAATTCAAAAATGGAAAAAACAACAATTGCAATAAGCAGAAATATAAAAGAGCAAATGCAAGAATTTGGATATAAAGGGGAAAGCTATTCAGATTTAATAAAGAGATTGATTGAGAGTGCAAAACAAAGACAGCTGCATGATTTATTAATGAATGAAAAGAATACTATTTCTATAGAAGAGGCGCTATCTAATGCTAAAAAACAATGGCAAAAGTAGTGATAACAAAAAGTTTAGAAAAAGAGATTAATAAAAAATTTAAAAAAGAGTCTGTAGAGATATTTGAGTTGATGTATTCTTTAAGAGAAAATCCAAAAAAAGGAAAAGAATTAGGGCAGGTTAGCGGAATTGTGATAAAAGAAATAAGATATAAGGGTTTTAGATTTTATTTTATTACTGATGGTTTAAAAATAAAACTTCTTGAAATTAATGAATTAAATGATTTACTTATCAAGTTTGTTGCTATGTCTGATAAAAAGTCACAACAAAAAACAATTGATGAGATAAAAAGGATATTAAAAACATTTGGAGAAGTTGGATTTTCTTGATTTTTATAAAATTCATTAAATAAGAATATTTATAAACTAAAATATCCTTGATAAAATAATAAACATTTAAAAAGAGATATGAAAGGAGGCAAAAAGATGTATAATAAAAAAGCAAATTCGCGTTTTTATTTAGTTAATACAAATAAACTTTTGTCTAAATCAAAACGCTCACAATCAGAGATAATTACAACTGTATTGATAATCCTTCTTGTTCTTGCTGCTATTGTAATTGTTTGGCAGGTTGTTAGAAGTACTGTTACTACAGGTGCAGGCCAAATTTCAGGTGGAACCGATTGTATTACTTTAGGATTTGAAATAACAAGAGCAGATAAGAGTGCTGATAATATAACTGTTAAAAGAGTTGCAGGTGCAGGAGATTTAGGTAAGCTTAAGGTTCTTGTTAATGGGGCAATAAAAAATGACACTGCTGATGCTTCTGGTTTAAGAGAGCTTGAGACTATGAAAATATCAGGTACAGGAACATTAGCAGCTGGAGATAAAGTTGAAGTAGCTGCAATTTTAAAAAATGGAAAGGGTTGTGATGTTGCTGATACTTACACAGTTCTTACTTAATTTTTTATTTTTTTAATTTATTGAATTTTTTTATAGTTAGATTTAATAATATTTATAAAGCAGATTATCTTCAATTATTTAATAGAGAATAAACATTTAAAAAGAGATATGAAAGGAGGCAAAAAGATGTATAATAAAAAAAGAGCTCAATCAGAGATTATTACAACTGTATTGATAATCCTTCTTGTTCTTGCTGCTATTGTAATTGTTTGGCAGGTTGTCAGGAGCACTGTTACTACAGGCGCAAATCAAATTACAGGTGGGACTGATTGTATAACTCTAGGATTTGAGATAACAAAAGCAGCCAGTGGTGCTAATAATATAACTGTTAAAAGGATTGCAGGTGCAGGAGATTTAGCTAGTCTTAAACTTATTGTTAATGGAATTATAAACAGTACTACTGCTACTACTATGAATGAACTTGAGAGTACAACATTATTATTATCCGGAACAGCACCAACATTAAAAACAGGGGATAAAGTTGAAGTTGCTGCAGTATTAGGAACTATAAGTAATAGTAAGGTTTGTAATGTTGCTGCTTCCAAAACAATTTAATTTTTTATTTTTTTAATTTTATTGAATTTTTTATTTTCTTAGACAGGAAAATATTTTATTTTCTGAGATTAAATTATAATATAAAAAAGGATTAAGAATACAATTATCTTAAAACTCTTGCCACTTTATTCTAATTGCTTTATTAATTATTAAAATAAATCTACATTTTTTAAGTGTAATATAACTAATAATCAATAATCCTATAATTTAAAGATTGAACAACAGAAGATTAAGTGAAGGAAATCTATTCTTCTCTTGATTTGAGTAGCTTAAGCTATTTACCTCCTAATCTCGTTTTATATATTATTAATTTAGTTTAATTCTTGTTTCAATTAATTTCTATTAGATTTATAAACACCGGGTTTCATTATTTTTATATGAAACCTCCATTAAAAAACGAAGTTAGAAAGCCATCAAAAACACTGGCAGGAGTAACTCCAATTGCAGTAATGTGCAAACCTAGAAAATGCAATCATGGAACTTGTCTTTACTGCCCTTCATTAAATGTTCCTCAATCTTATACTCCTAAATCTCCTCCTGTTTTAAGAGCAGAAAGATTAAAATATGATGCTTATGAGCAAGTGCTTTCTAGATTAAATGCTTTTAAATTAATGAATCATCCAACTTCTAAAATTGAGTTAATAATAATGGGTGGAAATTTTTTAGATTATCCTTTAAATTATCAATATAAATTTGTGAAAAAATGTTATGATGCTTTGAATAATATAAAAAGCAAGACACTTGAAGAAGCTAAAAAAAGAAATGAGAAAGCAAAACACAGATGTGTTGCTTTGTGTATTGAAACAAGGCCTGATACTTGCTTAAAAAAAAGAGTTATTGAAAGAATTTTGGGATTTGGATGCACAAGAGTTGAATTAGGTGTTCAGTGTTTAGATAATAAAATCTATAAATTTGTTAAAAGAGGGCATGGTGTTAAAGAAGTTGTTAAAGCAACTAAATTATTAAAAAACAATGGGTTTAAGGTTGGTTTTCATTTAATGTTAGGGCTTCCTTTGAGCAATCCTAAAAAAGATTTTGAGATGTTCAAAGAGTTATTTTTAAGCTCTGATTTTAAACCAGACCAATTAAAAATTTATCCTTGTCAGGTTATTAAGGGTGCGAGATTAGTTGATTTGTATAAAAAAGGAAAATATATCCCTTACTCAAAAGAAGAAGTGCAAGAATTAATCATGAAGATAATGAAAATAATTCCTAATTATTGCAGGATTATGAGAGTTATGAGAGAAATCCCTCCTGAGTTTTTAGTTGCAGGAACTCATAGAATTGATTTAAGAAAAGATATAGATGAAGAATTAAAGAAAGAAAAAGCAAAAATAAATGAAATCAGGTTCAGGGAGATAGGTTTTATGATTAGAGATTTGAAAAAAACACAGAGAATTAATAATAAATTAAGATTAAAGATTACAAAATATAAAGCTTCAGGGGGGGATGAATATTTCTTAGAATTTATAAATAAAGATAATATTTTGTTTGGCTTGTGTAGATTAAGAATATTTGATTCTATTGCTTTTATTAGAGAGCTTCATGTTTATGGACAAGCTCTTTCTTTAGGAGAAAAAGGAAAGAGTTTTGGGCAGCATTTAGGTTTGGGAAAACAACTTTTGAAAAAAGCTGAAGAAATTGCAAAAGAAAATAAAATAAAAAAAATGAAAATTATTTCTGGAGTTGGTGTTAGAGAATATTATAAAAAATTTGGATATAAATTAGATGAAGAAGGGATTTATATGATAAAGGAGTTAAGATGATAATTGAAATGAACAGACCAAATCAATATAATGTTTCAGTAGGAGACACTTTAATTGTTCCTTTAGGAAAACAATTAGCAAGACTTGATATACGTCGTTTTAATCAAGATTTTATTTTTGCTGATAATGGAATTAAGAACACCGCTATTTCTAATGGAATTAAGGCCACTGTTACTTCTTATGAAGAAGCAATAATAAGAACACAAAGAGGAGAATATTTGTTTGGAGAAAAGGCTGAAGCAAGACTTTTTGGAGAAGGATTTGGAGGAATAAGAGTAATAAAATGACAACCAACATAAAAATCATTTCTAAAAAAGAATTTTTAAAAGAAAATTCAGAACCAAATCAAGAACAGGTTTGGGATAATATTGCAGATTCTTGGAAAGAATACAGAGTCAGGGAAATTCCAATTATTGCTGAATTTTTGAAAAATAAAAAAGGCAAGGTTGTTGATTTGGGTTGTGGAACAGGAAGAAATATGATTAAGAATGACAATATTGAATATTATGGTGTTGATTTTTCTTCAAGACAAATTGAACATGCTAAAATATATGCAAAAAAACAAGAAATAAATGCTAAGCTGTTTAAATCTAAAGTTGATAAGCTTAATAAGAAAGATTTTCCAGATGAAATTTTTGATTATGGATTATTTATTGCTAGTTTGCATTGCCTTGAAACTCCTGAGGAAAGAGAAAATGCATTAAAAGAATTTTACAGAATTTTAAAGAAAAATGCAGAAGCATTGATAAGTGTCTGGGATTCAGAAGACAAAAGATTTAATGGGTTAAAAGGAGATATTTATATGAGCTGGAAAAAAAATAATATTCTTCATATGAGATATTATTATTTGTATAATAAGCAGGAAATTTTGGATTTATTGAAATCTGTTGGATTTAAAATATTGGAAATTTATTCTCCTAGAGAAAAAGACAGATTTTCTAAGAAAAATTTGATTATAAGGATTAGAAAATAAACTGAAACAAGTTTTTATATATAATAAATCTTATAAATACATTAATTATAAAGTTTTATGGCAAAAGATAGTTTAGATATAGAACCTGTATTTAAAAGAGAAATCAGGGAGTATACTGTTAGTCGAGGTAGTGTTTATACTCAAACAAGACAATATAATAAAAAAGGTAATTTAGAAAAAGAAATTTGGGAAAGAGATTCTGGTAAGGAAGTTACTATTCTAAATGATGCAGCTTATATTTCTAAGGAAAAATATAAACAACTTAAAAACCAAAAACTTAAACCATCTGATTTAATAAAATTAGCTAAAAAAGAAGGTTATACAGGGCTTGGAGGATTAATAGTCTTGCTTTATCAAGAAAAGCTTTATTTTAGTTCTGATGTTATTGAAATAGAGCCTCCTTTTGAAAATGAACTTAAAATAGAAGCTTAATTATTTTTTCAATAATTTTCTATCAGCTCTTTTTCACTTATTAATTTTTCTTTGCCTGTCTTCATGTCTTTTAGCTTTATTTTTTTCTTTTTAACTTCATCTTTTCCTAGAAAAATTACATATGGAATATTAAGAGAGTTTGCATAATCTAAAGCTTTGCTTGGCTGGCCATAAAAAATTGAGCATGAGAGAGATTGTTTTCTTATTTTTTCTGCTAAGTTTACTGCTTTTTTGTCTTGTCCTATACTTATAATTAAAATCTTTTTTTCATTAAGATTTATTTTTGATAATTGTGATACTCTTTCCAAACTAAATGAGATTCCTGTTGATTGAATATTATTTATAGAATAACTACCACCACCAGCAATTGTTTCTTTCACCCCTTCTGTTTTAATCTCAAACACATTTCCATTATAATAAGATAACCCCCTGGCTAAAGTTGGCTGAAAATCAATTTTTATTTTATAAATTTTGCATAGCTCAATTAATTCTTTTAGTTCTTTATAGCCTTCAAATTTTTTAAAGAAATTTAAATTTTTTCTCAGAATCTTAAATAACTTTATTATTTTGTCTTTATCTATAAATTTGGCTAAACTTAATTTTACAAAATCTTCTCCTTGTTTGTCAAGCTTGTCAATTTCTCTTAAAACAAATTCTGTATTTTCTATTCCTAAACTTTTAATTACAGAATTTAAAAGTTTTCTATTATTTACTTTAATTCTAGATTTTATTCCTAATTCTTTGTATATTTTTGAAATTAAAGTGAGGATTTCAGCTTCATCTTTGACAGATGAACCAATAGTATCAATATCACATTGTGTAAACTGGCGAAATCTATTAGAAGAAGTTGGCTCATCCCTGAAAACTTCTCCTATCTGATATCTTTTATAAGGAAGTTTTTTATTATTTGCTAATCTTTTTAATTGAAATGTAAATTCATATCTTAAAGCAAGATTTCTTTCTCCTCTATCTTTTAATTTAAATATATCTGAAACAGCTTCATCAAATTCATTATCTCCTTTTACAAATTCTTCATACTCTATAATTGGAGTTTCAGCTGGCTCAAAGCCATATCTCTTGAAATTTTTGATTAAAATTTCTCTTATTTTTTCTCTTTTCAGAGCTTCTTCTCCTGTAAAATCCTGAAAACCTTTTGCTGTGTCTGTCATTTTATTTCACCTTTTTTTGTATAAATTTTATATTGAATAATTATTGAAAAAATAATTCCTAAAATCATTATCAACATCTGTAATAAATAACTTTGTCGATTTATAAGCGCCACTATAATTGTTATTGTTAACCCTGTTAAAATTGCTCTCAAATACCAGTTTTTAATATTAATAATATACTTATATCCGATAAAGAATATCCAAATAAGACTCGCGATTAAAAAAGCTATATATCCTAAATAAGTATTAATTACATTAAAAATTCCAATTATAATTGATGCTATAGCTATTGCTATTAGTATCATTGATATCATAAAACTTCTAAGTATAGATTTACTAATTTTTATTTTATCTCTCATTTTTCCTCCTTTAATCTAAAAGCGGTAGGGGAGAATCGAACTCCCGTCCCAGACGCCACAGGTCCGTATTCTAACCATTGAACTACAACCGCCATATTTATATTTATTCCTAAGCATAAATAGTATAAAAAGGTTATTAGAATTGTTAGAAGCTAAGCTAAAATTATCTATTTTATTATTAGTTGTGGGGATACCCCCAAATTTTAGCTTCCATAATCTTTTAAATAAAAAGGGGTATTTAAAATTAACTGATTATGAATTCTTGTGCAGGATAATAATACTTATAAAATTGATTTAATTTTTTTTATAATAAAATGAAAGCATCTAAGTTATTTTACATAACCATAACCCTTGGGCTTGTGGGTTTATTAGGAATGATAGATAGGGTTAGTTGTAGAAAAGAACAAGCATATATGCCTCAAGAAACAAAAATAGAGAAAAAAGAATTAACAGGGGGGTATATAATTGAACAAACAAAGCCATTTAAAAGAACATTTGGATATGACTCTAGGATAAATATTGCATGGTTAGATGATAATAATGTACTTTACGTAGATGGAAGATGTGATGGCAGTGTTGACAGAGTTCATTCAATTGGGTGGTATCAAAGAGGAGATGATGGAAAAGAAGAAATGTTTGAAAAAGCAGATAAATATTTTAAAGATGCAAAAAGAGAAATGGGAGCTGAATGAAAAAGGAAAATAGATTATAAAAATATATTGTTATACTATGTCCAGATTAATTCTTATTTTTCTTCTTCCTAAGGCAAGAGCACCTCCTAAAAGTATTATTATATAAGACAGGTCTCTGACCCCATTTGCATAATTCCTTCTTCCTTCATATTTTTCAAAATCACCTATTGCCCTGTCTAATTCCATTCCTATGGAATTTGTTTTAAGAATTGTATTTTCAAGAACAACTGCCGCATTATTTTTTTGATTATTATAATGTTCTGCTAAACGATTTCCAGTAATATTAGCTGCTAAACCAAAACCTAATATTATTATTCCTAGTTTTGTTATTAAGCTCATTATTGCAAAAGAAAAAAGAGGTTTTTAAGTTTTATGTAATATATATTTTCCATTTCATTAATCTCTAAATACAGAATACTCTTATTTAATAAAATGGAAAAATGGTTAGAAGAGCTTTGTGAAAAGCATGGTTATTGGAAATGGCTAGAACAAATTTGTGAAAAATATGGTGATTTCAAATGGCCGCCTTATCCAAGAGAATTGGTTTTTCCTGATTGGATTAAAGAAGAAGGATGGGCAGAAACTCGGAGAGAGAAGATATACAAGTTTTTTCATGGCTATCGTATGAAATTCCTTCGCATGAGAGAAAATGAGTATATTGACAAAATTTTAGTAGGAGATCAATTTAATACAAATATACTTTCTAAAAAAAGAAAAACCGGATTAGAAGCTTCTAGAAGCTATCATAGAGCTCCACAATTATTTCCTGAAATAGAAAGGGTTGGTCATATTGTTTATAGAAATTCTTTTTCTGGTGCAGAGACAATTAAAAAAGAAGAAATAATGAAAAATAGAGTGCATAGAGTTGAAGTTGCTTCCATAGACAAAGAGAGAAAAATTGTTTATTGTGTTGCTCTTGCTCATACTTTTAATAAAGATAATTTAATTGAAAACTTAACTAATTGCTTTTACCAAAGATATAGTACATAATAAAAGTTTATTCTTTTTCCTGGCTATGTGTAAAAATTAGAAAATTATCTAATAATTCAAAATTTTTGAGTAGACTCTCTGCTGTTCCTAAATCTCTTTTAACTTTTTGATTTACTTTGTTTTTCTATTTTCTGTATTCTTTCTTGACTGCTGCTTTTATAAATCTTTGTGATTTTTAATAAACTTTTTTTATTTTATTTTTAAAATCTTTGAATTTATTGTTTTTTATTGCTTGCTTTGCTTGTTTTATTAAATCTTGAAGATAATATAAATTATGATAAGAGGCAAGCTCTTTTCCAACTGATTCATCTTGGCTTAATAAGAATTTTATATATGCTCTTGAATAATTCTTGCATACAAAACAATTGCAATTTTTATCTATTGGGGATTTGTCTGATTCATATTTTTTATTTAATATTTTTAGTTTTCCATTGCTTGTGAAAATAGTTCCTCTTCTTGCATTTTGAGTAGGCATTCTTGAATCAAAAATATCAATACCTCTGCTTATTGCTTCTAGGATTTCTAAAGGATCTCCTATGCCCATTAGATATATTGGCTTGTTGTTTGGAAGAAGTGATTTTTGAAGTTCAATTATTTTATATTCATCTTTTTGTTTTTCACCTAAACCTAAGCCTCCAACACAATAACCATCAAAATCAAGCTCTTTTAATTCTTTTATTGATTTTTTTCTTAAATCTTTATAAATGCCTCCTTGAGTTATTCCAAATAATAATTGTCTTTTGTTTTTTGGAATGTTTTTTTGAAGAGCATCATGATGATTTTTGCATTTTTTTGCCCAAATACTTGTTTTTCTAACTGCTTGTTTAATTTCTTGCTTTGAATTTTCATATAATGGCATTTTATCTAAACACATTGCAATTTCTGAATTTATATTAAGCTGAATTTCCATGTCTTTTTCAGGAGTTATAAATAATTTTTCACCATTAAATGGATTTCTGAAAAAAACTCCTTTATCATTTGATTTTATATATGTAGAAGGAGAATACATTTGAAATCCTCCTGAATCTGTGAAATTTATTCCAGAAAAATTCATAAATTTTCCAATTCCTCCTAATTTTTTAATTGTTTTTTCTCCTGGTTTTAGAGAAAGAATCATGGCGTTTGAAATAATTGCTTTTGCTCCAAGCTCAGTTAATTGTTTGCTGTTAATATGCTTTGCAGTTGCTTTTGTTGCAACAGGCATGAAAAAAGGAGTTTCTATGTCTCCTTTTTTTGTATGTAGAATTCCAATTCTTGCTTTTGTTTTTTTGTCTTTGTGAATTATTGTAAAAACCATTTTAATAAAATGGTTTTTGGGTTTTTAATATTAGTGTTTTGAGAATCTTGTAGATGCTTTTTAGAGAATTATAATTTTTAGGTTTTTTATTTACAAATTAAAATCCATCCCAAAAGGGGTTTATATTGTAATCTTCTGGATCTGCATCAAAAGCTTGTTCATATTCAAAAGCTTGTTCATATCGTTCTATTTCTTTTATTATTTTTTTATAACCATTAGGTTCAAGGTGGTAACAATCATTAAGAATAATTTCTTCAGGAGAATTGATCTTTATTAGTTTAGAGTCTATTGTTCTGCCTGTTGTTTCCATTATATG
>Ga0315285_10004982_pt1 | contig 13742 bp, 13 predicted proteins | sample YL17G09_36_MG_FD_203698 | JGI IMG/M metagenome (GOLD analysis project Ga0315285, IMG submission 203698) | Sediment microbial communities from Yellowstone Lake, YNP, Wyoming, USA - YL17G09_36 | ecosystem: Environmental > Aquatic > Freshwater > Lake > Sediment | place: USA: Wyoming | collected...
CTAAAATATTAGAACAATGGGAAGTTGTAAAAAAGAATAAACCTGCCGATGAATGGGCCATGGAACTCAAGAAAATCATTCCCGACTATTTTATCACTTCGCATGAAATAGATCCTATCAAAAGAGTAGAGATACAAGGGGTAATACAAAGGTCAATCGATCATGGCATTAGCAGCACTGTGAATATGCCAAAAGAGACAACCATAGAACAGGGACAACAACTATATGAGATGGCTCATGAAGTAGGTTGTAAGGGCATAACCATTTATGTTGATGGTAGTAGGTCTGGGGTTTTAATTAATAAATACAATCAAGAGAATATTAAAGAAAGTATTGCCCCTAAACGCCCCAAAGAATTACCTTGTGAAATTCATCATTCCACCATTGATGACAATAAATGGACCATTTTTGTTGGACTTTTAGAGGGGAAACCTTATGAGATGTTTGGTGGATTATCAGAATATATCACAATCCCTAAAAAATATAAAAATGGTAAAATAGTTAAAACTAAAAATGGTAAAAAGAATGTTAATGGTAGGTATGCATTTTACAATTTGATAATTGATGATGGCGATGACGATCCATTGGAGGTTCAAAACATTGCGGTTACATTCAATGATGGAAACTATGCCGCTCAAACTAGAATGATTTCATTAGCATTGAGACATGGGGTGCCTGTGCAATACATTGCAGAACAATTAGGGAGAGATGAAAACTCAAATTTCTTTTCATTCTCAAAAGTAATGGCAAGAGTATTAAAAAAATATATTGATGATGGGGTTGAAGGCGATAATTGCCCAGAATGTGGAACTAAGTTAATTTTTGAAGGCGGTTGTTTTTCGTGTAAATCATGCTCATATTCTCCAAAATGTAATTAAGAGGTTAGCCTTATGTTAATTGATGAACCATGTTATGTTAGAGAAGCAAAATATGTTGAGAGTCTGGTCACGAATAGAGACCCAGAGGCTGATTTCAAAAGAAAAGAGATGGAAGTCATCATTGGGTATAGTGAATTAGCAGGAGATGAAAGAGCTTCTCTTGCCAAACAAGAACAAGCAGCAGATAAACCAGAAGAAGTAAAAACATACAATGAGGGTGGCATCTATCTTCTACTATGGTCACCAAGAATGCAAAAAGAATACAAGAGATTTTTACCAGCCAGTTCAGTAAAAGAGTTTCTTATTAGTAATGGTTTAGTAAATTGTCCAGATTTGGAAGAGAAAGATTTAAGATTTTTTGCAGAACAATGGAGTAATAGGAAGCATCCATTAAACATTACCATCTTCGACAATGACATGGACAGTGTAATGTATGAGACACACCAGAATCTTCAGGGTATTGAAGAAAAAAGACCACAAAAGTTAATTGGCATTAAGAAAGGAAAAAGGAAATAATGGAAGACCATGTAGCTATGGCATTAAAAATGAAAAAAATAAAGCCTGAGGCAGAGATCCCAAAATATGCTACTATTAAATCAGCAGGTCTTGATTTAAAGGCTGTAGGAGAGTATAATATTCCTGCGGGTCAACAACAGGTTGTATGGACTGGATTGGCGATACAAATTCCTGGGATGTGTATGGGAATGGTTTGTTCTCGTTCTGGATTGGCCGCAAAGGATGGGGTTTTTGTAGCCAACTCGCCGGGTATTATAGATGCAGATTATTGTGGTGATAATGACGAGGTTGGGGTAATTTTATATAATACTGGCTCCGTGCATGAAAATTTTCAAGTTAAAACTGGGGATAGAATTGCTCAATTGATTATTACATCATTATATAATAATTTTTATATAGAAGAAGTCGAAACATTGGGAAATGAAGATCGTAGTGGTTTTGGTTCCACAGGCAAAGCATAGAAAGGAAATGTAAAATGGCAAGACCAGCAAGAGAATTTAGAGAGGCACCAGAATTAAAAGAATTAGCAGGACAGATAATCGAGAAATACACTGATTTCTTTCCCCAATTATCATTGAATGATGTGTATTTCGCATTTTGTGAATCTGACTCGAAGGAAAACTACAAACCCATAATCATGGGGAACGTTGCTAATCCTTTGATGCAGAAGATTTGCAAGCAGAAGTATCAAATCGCTTTTTATCGTGACATGTGGGTAGATTGGTCAGACGAAAAGCAGATTATCATGTTGTTCAAGGCTTTATATGCAATAGATCCAGAAGTAGACGGTAGTTTGAGAAAGAATGATGTGTCGGATTATTACATCATTCTAAGCACTTTTGGACTTGATTGGTCTACTTTGGATGAGGGGCTGCCTAACCTTTTGACACAGACTGTCGTGTTTAAGAACCCAGTTGCTCCTAATAAGGCCGATGATGAAGATGAGGAAGACGAAGGCCCCAAAATGGCCCCGACAATCCAATCCATTGTTGAAGACCAACAGAGAGCCGAGGCTGCGAGAAATACTAGTTAGGAGACGATTATGGACCTTAGTTTAAAATATCGTCCTAAGAGTTTTAAGGAAGTCATCAGTCAACAATACATTGTAAAATCTATTATGAACGCTCTAAAACATGATGAAATAGCCCCACTATATCTTTTTAGTGGGGCTCGTGGCACTGGCAAAACAACCATCGCCCGTCTGATTGCCATGTCATTATGCTGTGAGCAAGTCAATGATGTTGACCCCTGTGGGGTCTGTTCTCATTGTCAGAGCATTCTGCAAGGCAATTATTTTGCTGACGTTCATGAAATCAATGCCGCCCAATACACTCGCAAGGGCGATGCTGACAGTATGATTTTAGATAATATGAATTATGAGCCATTGATGGCCTCTAAAAAGGTCTACATTTTGGACGAATGCCATCAATTATCAAAAGCAGCCCAACAAAGTCTGCTAAAGGTATTTGAAGAACCTCCAGACAATGTAGTATTTGTTTTATGCACAACTGAAATCAATAAGGTCTTATCAACCATCGTAGATAGAGCATTACATTTTGAGTTCAAGTCAATCCCTGTCAAAATGATTTATGAGCACTTGAAATCAATCTGTGTGGCAGAAAACATTGAAATTGATGATGACGCCCTGTGGTTCATTGCCAAAGAGTCCAATGGCTCTCTCAGACGCCCCTTCAAGATCCTCAACACCATTGGGACGAACGACAAAATTGATGTAGAGGCATTGGAAAGTATCATTGGAAAGACCAATACTGGAGCGGCAATAGATGTTTTAAAAATGTTAATTAGTGGTAATAGATATAAATCCATTAGCTTGGCTGACAGTTTGTCGAGCGAGGGGAAGGACATTTCAAGCCTGTTTTTTGAAATGATGGAATGTTTTTTGGATATTTTACGATTAAAAACATATAAAAATGATAATAATGGTATAATCAACAAGCCTGATTACATAATTCAGGGCTTGAATGAAATTGGTGCTAAAATCCAAAGGGGGGAGCAAATTCAGAAGTCTATTTTAGCATTAGAACATGGATTGAAGAGAATTAATGAAAGTTATTTGTCGGATGCTGTAATCATAACTTTGACTTTCATTGATGTGATTAATGCATTACATGCATAAAAAAACTTAATAGGAGGTACTTAAATTTTTACATGCCTCAACTATCTCCAGAGCAGATGAACGAGTTTGTTTTAGAAGCTCAATCTGGGAGTGAGGCTGCCGTCGAAAGGTTATTATTGTATTTTGAACCAAAAATTAAACAAATCGCTAGAAACAATTACATTATTGGTGCCGATCCTGAGGATGTTTTACAAACTGCCCGTTTAGGGCTGTGGGACGCAATTCTCAGATATAATCCTCGCAAAAGAACAAGTTTCGAATATTTTGCAAGGATTTGCATTAGAAGACAAATCATATCGGCAATGAAAACCGCAAGAAAACGAAGAAATGACCCATTAAATCGAGGCGAGAGCCTATTAACCCCAATTGATCCCTCGGATCCAGAAGGATTAACAGTTTTAGATGTAGCTGCTGATGAAACCGTGAACATTGAAAAGGACGTAATTGTACAAGAGGAATCTAAGTGGTTAGACGAAACTCTTAAAAAGAGACTGACAGAACTAGAGAGAAGCACTTATGAACGCTACAAAGATGGTTATACTTACCGAGAAATCGCTGTTGAGTTAATCAGGACAGAAAAAACCATTGATAATGCCATCATGAGAGTGAGAAACAAAGCCAAAGAAATAATAAAACAATATATAGTTAATGTATTAGCTAAAGATGACTATAGTGGTGCAGAATATCTATCCAGAAAATGTGGCATAGAAAACATGGATGAAATCATAAATGTATATTGCATAAGTTTTTTTAGTTTTAATAACAAACCAAAGAAGTAATATAAAGGCCATGCGGTGAATATGCGGGGAATAACCTCATTAAACGCCGCATGGCCTTGATTTTTTGGTTGGTTCGCAGTATAATATGAGGGAGTAAAAGGAGAGCCAGATGATTATTAACATTGATTTGAAGCAGTTTCGCTATGGGATTGCAAAATTATGTCGGGTGGCATCCAGCGACGTTAGTGGGAATTATGCCTCACAATTGAAACTGACGGCAAAAAAGGATGTTTTATACATCGCCGCCATCAATGAGAATAGAACCCAGAACTTGGCTGTCAAATTTGATAATAGTGTCTGTTCCATACAGGAAGAGGGTATCTGCTGTGTGCCTGCAAAAACACTTCAACAAATCATTGATTTGACCATTGGAGATACAGTTGAAATTTCTACTAAAAATAATCTTGTTAATATTAAGCCATTGCCTTCCAAGCGAAATGATGAACAACAAATTGTCGAGGGCATTGATGCCTCCAAATGGATCGGTAGCGACACCATTAAGACAGGCATCGTTGAATTCAAAATGTCGAGAGACTTCTTGTTAGATGTTAGCAGATTCATCTCTTCAAGTTGTTCTGGTGATAAGAGCAAAGCTCCATTAACCGCCATTCATGTCAATATTTTCCCTGATGGCAAGGTCCAATGCACAGCCACTGATTACATGGCCAAATTATCGTTGTATGACACCAATGCTGGTGTAGAGTTTAAGGAGCCCATCGAGAAAAATCTCATTTTGATGTTGCCCGTGGATGCCGCCAGGAAGATCACTCAAATCTTTGATAAAAACATCGATGTCTTTTCAGTTAAAACTAATGGTAAGAAAATTGTAGTAAGTGGAGGAAACACCCTTTTCTCTTTTGCTACAGAAATTGGAGTGAATAAATATCCTGTATTAAGGTCATATGTTGCAACCGATTCCATATTTGCCTGTGAGGTTAATCTTGCTGAATTATCTCGTGTGGTTGGATTGGTCTCTGCCATTGGCCCCCAAGAAGCCTGCACCATAGAATTTAATTCCGAGAACATTGTTATATCGTCTAAATCTCAGAACAATTTCAGTCGTCAAGTGCTTGATTTAGAGAGCAAGAATACTTATGATAGCTTGCCTTTAGTAGCAGCCGTAGCCATGAGCGACTTCATTGAGGCCCTTAACATACCAACTTCAGAAAAAGTTTCCATTGGCATAGTATCACTAATCTCCAACCCCAATATTAACTTTTTAGAGATCCAACAAAGTGAAGCAAATGACTACCACTGGCGTCATATAATCTTTACGGCTCGGAGCGAAGATGAAAAAGATACAACATAAAAACATCGAGGCTTTTGTGGGGGATGACTTCTTCTTCCCAATAATTGAGGAAGAAATCATTCAAAACCTTCAAAAGAATGATGTGGATAAAATTATCATTGAAAGTTCCGAACAGTTGGACGCCCAAAAACTGATGTTAGAGTCAGCTTTTTTCACTTTTAAATATAAAATGGTGATATTAAGAAATCCTAAAACAGAAGATATTAATAAAATGGTTAAAATCATGTCCAGGACCATAGACACGTTCTGTTTGATAGAGATTGAAGCTGATAGTTATGATCAAAGAATCAAGGTGCTGAAAGAATTGGCTGCAGATGATTTGATATATCACATTGGCATTCCTTATCTTAACAAGCCAGAGGTATTAAAAATGGCGTTGGATAAGATGTCTAAATTATTAGACTGCACTTTAGATGGTGAAGTCAGAGGATTTTTGACAGAATATACTCCTAAAAAGATAACTGGTGATAAACCCGTTCATAATTTGCATAAGATGTTTTCGGAGGTCAAGAAGGCATATTTAGTTGATGGTTCGGATATTACTTTAGAAACATTGCAGAATACTTTCGGAGAGAGACAACAATATGCTGTCATTTATGACATTACTTCTAGTTTGGCCGATAAAGATTTGAAGTCAGCGTTCAATATCATTGACTTGCATGTTCATGATTTGAATAGTGCTCAATATGTAATGAGGCTGATAATGTCTGAGTTGAAGCTTATGAGTCAGTTAAAAGATGTGTCTCCGAATATGTCTGATAAACAAATAGCAGAATTTTTGAACCAGAAATATGATTACGACTTCATTGATGTAGATAAAAAGGTGGGTGCGTCAAGCATGCATCCCTTTAGAATTAAGAAGATTTTAGAGAAAAAAGGCACCGATTTTTTTCAAAGGTCAGAAGAATATTTGTCATTCTCCAGCCTAATGGCTGACAATTTAGATAAAATATACATCGAAAACTATAAAATCCCTCTGTTTGTGGTTGCTCTCTACGTCTGTTCTTAATCTCCTTGCAGGAAAAATGTTTGTTATTATATAATCTCTATTTAAATAAGAGAGGTGCGAAATGGCATTAACAATTATTGCTCAAATTAATGGTCCTAAAGGTCGCCAAGGCAGGGTTACCCCTGAAGAGATACAGGCTTTATTAGATGGTAAAACCATGGGCACGGTGGGGGATTTATTAGATTTTAAGAGACGAGGGCGTCATAGATTCCTTCATGGGAAAGATTATCCTTGGGTATGCCCCAAATGTCAAGCTATAGTAGATCAAGTAGCACAACTATATGAAGAAGGAGATATGGAAGATACTGATGATAATGAAGCCCCAATGATGTATGCTGGAGATCATGGTCTTCTTTGTGGTGGAAGACATTGTGCCAAGCATGATGAGCGAAGGAATAATGAAGAACGGGATCCCAATAAGATAGGCAGATTTGATGTAGATAATGATTATAATCAATGACCTCTAAGTTAATAATTTACAATACCGGGCCAAACATCTCCTCAAGGAAGATAAATATATAAAAATAGGATATGTCTATATTATAAACTTGTATAATATGATATGGAGCTATAATTATGGACATAGATATATCCAAAGATAATATTACAGTTTTAGGACTAGATCCACCAGCAAGCACTAATATGGGGTGGGCTATTTTTTCTACTAAAAATACCAACGGAATGGGGAAAATGGTAGACGGCGGAATTTTTGTTTTGCCTGACCGAGAAAAAGATAGATTATTAGCAATTAGAGATTTCATAATAGACTTAATTGATAAATATAATATTAACTCAATTGTATTTGAAAGAAGTATTGGTAGAGGATTTGATGCAGTAAGAGCATGTATTTCAGAAAATACTGGAGTAATTAAATTAGTAGCAGCATCTTATGATATCCAATTCGAAGCTATTCATACTAGCTCAATGGCCTTGATTTTTACAGGATCGGGCTCTTTTAAAGGGAAAAAAAGTAGAATTAAACAAACAGCTAGGGATATGTTTTATCCGGGGATGTCATATAAAAGTATTGCATCCTCTGCAAGTGGGAATGAATGTTTTGAGCATCTAAGTGACGGAGTCGGATTTTGCGTAACATATCTATTAAAACTGGGCGTTCCAGTTGAAGGTCCGGGCGGAACAATTTTCCCCAAATAAAAAGGTTTATAATAGTAAAAAATATAATCTTTATTTTTAGAGATAATCATTATCTCAAGGAGTTAAAAAACGAATGAATAATGAAATGGAACCTCTTTTCAATTGGCTGAATAACTTCACGCCAACCTCGAAAACACAGTTAGAAAAAGTCGCTAGCAAAATGAATACCAGACTAAGCCAAGGCTTCTCAGTTGAAGAAGCTGTTGATCTTTTGATCAGCGAAGGCGAACATTTGGAAAACGTGCAAAAGGTCGCTGAATATGTCTATCAAGAGTTAAACAAAGATGATAGCGTAGAAGTCAAGACAGCCTCTTCACCAGTGAAATACGCCGACGTTCAAGACAAAATTGAAGAATTGGTAAAATCACTGGGAGGCGTCGAATTTGTTAATGTATTTGCTAGTAAAAATTCATTGATGGACCTCTCAAGCAAAAAGAGAGATCAACTAGAAAAATTGATCTGGTATGCACGTCAACGTCCAGAAGATCGCCGAGTTATGGCCGATGTACATCAACTAGTACAGCCATATGTAGAAGAGGCCATTCAAGACTCTCAGGTTTTGGCCAGAAACGCTGAACAAAAATCAAGTTTTAAATTTAAGAAAGAAGCAGAAAATATCTTCCGTGTCAAAGATGATTCAAAATATTATCACGTTGACATCGCTCACAAAACCTGCACCTGTCCTCGTTATGTCTTATGTAGTTTCAATATTTTAAACATCCCTTGTGAACATCTTCTAGTGGCTGCCAAAGAATTTGACCCTAATTTTAAGGAAGAAGTCATTGGCACCAAGAAGGTTTATGCACAAAGCTATGGCAATAACCAAAGATTTGGCTGGTGTGATAAGCTCCAATCAGAAATCAAGATCGAACAAGCTTGCGTCGAAGCCAATTGTCCATTTATGCAACAAGACTGTGGAGATTCTATTTCGTGTAGCTTCTAAATTATATTTTTAGAATAAAGAGTCCAGAAAATCAAATTTCTGGGCTCTTTTGCTTTTAAAAGAAGGTATTTGACATTTATGGGAATAATAGTAATGTTTATTACAGACTTATAAGGAGTGTTGCAAATGGATGGTATGCCCAATTTAGTTCAAAGTATCCTGAATATCCCAGCAGAAGAGGCCCTGGTGCCTGTACAGATGTCTCTTGATGATGTTGAAGAGGAAGATTCTCAGCCAACTGAGATACAGATTCTTAGAGAAACTGCAGATGTATTAGAAAAACTAGAAAAGACTGCCCCAAGAATGAGAAAGGTTGAACTTGCCCCTGACAAAGAGATATCTTACAAACAAAAATATATCCCACAATGCAGACTATGTAATAGTCATCTTCGAGAAGATGCCGAAGCTGTTTATGTCCAAAACAATTTTGTTGCTAACAGAGTTGTTAAATGGATGGAAACCACTGGTGAACATTTTACCTGGGAATGTATTTCTACACACATGAAGAACCATTGTGTATGGGATAAACCTCTTATTAATTTTATAGAGAGAATTAATTCTCGACAGGATGAATTAAGTATTATCAAACAAGATAGAATTAAGTTTACTTTGGATTCTTTGGCTACTATTTCTCTAGATTTGTTATCTGGAATGGAATCTTCTAATAAAGATGATGCCATTAAAATATACAACGCCATCTGTAATGGAGCTAAAGCTCAGTCACAATTGATGAAACTCCAACATGACACCATCGGAGCAGAGGCTCAGGCTCGTGCAATTGTTGATTCTAACAATAAGAAATTATTTAACTTCCTTGATCGACTATTAAAAGTGGTTGGAGATAATGAAAAATCACAAATTATGGAATTAATTAGAGATTTCCAAGGCGAAGAGGTTAAAAAGATAATATAAATGAGAGTTCAAAACCTATCTAAGAAAATTTTAAAAGTTGGTGAGGAAGAAAAATCTGATAATGATTTAAGTGCCTTGCTGTCTGATTTATTGTCCAAACATACTAATGCTGGACCGGATAAAGAGGCGTCAACGGAGAGAAACCCATTTGGGTGGGTTAGTATCATAGAATTCTGTGAATCTCCATATTATCTTAATTTGAAACTTTATCCTTGGCAGAGTTTAATTTTTAAAATATTTTATATGGGCACGGATGGCAATAGAAATTTAAAAATTAATGATAGTGAAAGTGGTTTATGTACCGACTGTGTATGGAATAAGAACCATCTGAGACAGCACAGTCCTTGTTTGAGATGCATAAAATATTCTTTAGAAACTAAAAATAAAATAATTAATAATTTTGAAGAAGAAATGATGTTGGACCTTGATGAAATACAAAGATTAAGAGATGCCGAGGTCTCAGATCAATTCAAAAATGAAAGGCATATGATTAATACTGATTTAATTTCAGAATCAGATTCTACTATTGGGGGCTCTGTTAGAGACCAGGTTGTAAGTAAGATAGGATTAGAGTTTAGCGAATTACTATTGGTGCTTGGGAGGCGGAGTGGAAAAAGTATGATCGTTGGTATTCTTGCCCTTTATGAGAGTTATAAGATGCTTCAAATGGGTAACCCACAAGATGTCTTTGGAAACTTAAATGAAGGGGATACAATTACCATTTTAAATGTTGCTGTCTCAGAACAACAAGCAAAAGAGGCCGTATTCGACAAAATTAAACCAATGATTTTAAATAGTCCGTATTTTAAAACAAAAATAAGTCCCAATAGTCTTCAAAACCGCAGTGTAAGATTTTTAACTCCGCATGATGAGGAAATTAATAAACAACTTTTGCAAGAGGGCCTCCCTCAAAGAGAGGGCTCTATTTATTTATTATCAGGTCACTCTAATTCTGACTCCTTGGTCGGAAAATCTCTGGCCGTTGTCATCATTGATGAAATGGCCTCCATGGTTGCTAAAGATGGTTCAAAAATGAGTGATGAAGAATTATATACCAAGTTAAAGAACTCCATTTGGACTTTTGGCAAAAAAGGTAAGATTATTTGCATTTCTAACCCTCTAAGCAGAGATGGAAAATTCTTTGAACTTTATGAACAGAGTTTTAATGACAATCGTATTTTAATGATACAATTGCCATCATATAAGGTCAATCCGACCTTAGACCAAAGGGCTCTAGATGAGGAAAGGGAACAGGCTCAGAAAACAGGTCAATATGAAAGTTATAGCATGCAAATTGAAGCTCGATTTTCTGGTGGCTCTGCGGATCCCTTCATTCCGTCTGAATTTATCGATGATGCGTTTCAGAAAGGGCGTGATCGTCGCCGGACAGAAAGAGGCAATCCAAATCTCTTGTATTACATTCATCTAGACCCTGCAAAAAATAGTGATAACTATGCTTTGGCCATCGTTCATGTAGAAGAAAATACCTTTGAACAAGATGTGGATGGAAATCCTAAAAAGGTAGTTATCGTTGATCATATGCACATGTGGCAGCCGTCAGAAACAGGAGAGCCTGTTAATATTTCCGAGGTAGATAATAGAGTATTGGAACTTTCACGAAGATTCAATTTAGTATCCATTACTTATGACCAGTGGGAATCTGCTGCCTCTAGCCAATTTTTACAAAGAATGGGTCTCCCTGTTAGAATCACTGCTTTTAATTCTAATTATAAACAATCAGTTTATTCTACTCTAAGGAACCTATTCTTTGAAGGTCGTATCGAAATTTATGCTCATGACGGTTATGATCATGCTCTTAATGTAGATCATTATGGTTTTGCTGCAGAGGCTAAGGATCAACTGAAATTCTTGACAAAACGCTTTAATGCTAGATCTATGAGTGTTAATGCCGCCAATGCTCATTTTGATGATTTGCCCGATTGCATTGCAGGGGCATCTTATATTGCTCTGATGGGAGAACATGGATATACCAAACTTCCATCGTCCAGAGTTATGAAATTCAGATAAAACTCGAACATCAAATAAATATTTATTATACGATAAAGGGATATTCGATATAATCAGTTAATATAATATTGTTCAATGATTAAAAATATATTTGAAAGGAGGATTTTGAATATGGCTAACATTTATAAGTTTAAAGTTACCAACAAGGTACAAAACACGTTGGGACTAGGCTTCGCCAATGTTGCTGCTGGCGATACATTTTATCTTGTTGATTCACAGCTAAAGAATGCATTAGTTCGCAATGCCATCCAACTAGGTTATGTCGAACCAGTAGGGGAAGATGAAAGCGTAGTTACTGGTATTATGATGGATTATTGGGATGCTAAGTTAAAGTTCAGTAAAAATGTATTCCCTGCATCTGCCGTGACTGTTGTACCGCCAATTGCTGCTGGTGCTCCAATGAGCATTGTTGCCTCTGACTTGGCTGATGGTTATTTGTTTGGTAGAAAAGTAGCTATTACTAGTATTGATGCTCGATTTAGCACTGCTTCAAATGCTGCTGCTGCTCCAAGATTAATGGTTACTTCTGGTAGTCAAGCACCTGTAACACCAACACTATTGACGGCTTACGATGCTACTGATGGTAGTTATACTCCTGCTACTAATGGTTTAGTCGCTCATGATGGGCCTATAACCTGGGCTAGTGGTGATAAATTAATTATTGGTTACACATCTAAATTCGCATCCGTAGTTTTTGACAGGACTGCTAAAAATACTACGGCTGGCTCATTAGCTGTTCCTTATTACTGGGATGGAACTACATGGGTTGTATTCCCAACTTATACCGACTATACTATTGAGGATGCAGCAATAACATTTTCAAGAGGCTCTGCTGCTGATAAGTCTCGTATTTGTTGGTGGGAAACACCTGATGATTGGGTCGCTGGAGGACCTGCCGGTTCTGGGGCTGCTGTAACTAATTATTGCATTGGTCTATATTTTAATGATGCATTAGCTTCATTAGAAGGGGCTTCATTTTATCCAGTTCTAGACAGACCAATTGCTGATGTTAATCTTGGTTATGATACTTGGGCTCCCACTGCTGTTGTGCAAAAATTAGGGGCCACTTATACTAACCGAACCGCTATTTCAGTTCCTTGGTCTACAAGTGGTATGGCTACAGATGATTATATTTGGGTTGGTTTTACTCGTAAGGCAAGGGGATTTGTAGTAACTATTACTGGTCAACAGCATGCCGCTCGAACTATGGTTTTGACTTATTGGAATGGTAAGGAATGGTCAAGTGTAACTGCCACAGCTACTGATGGAACTAGTAATGCTGGTGATACACTAGGTCAAACTGGTACCATCTCATTGGCTACAATTCCTGTTGACTGGACACCTACTGTTGCAACGAATACTGCCACTGGATTTCCGGGAGCTAGTACCCCTGCTACAGTTTCCACTGCTTCATTATATTGGCTTAGATATACTGTAAATAATACCCTTGATGCTAATGGCACCTGTGTTATTGTAACGGGTGCTCCCGCTACTAGTGACTGGGCCAATTTCGAACCACAACAGATGACCTTTGTTGATGCTGACGAAGAACTTCATATTAATGTTGTTGATGAAAACGCAACCATTGCTGCAACCACAATAAATGTAATGGTTGGAGATCTATAATATAAATTTGATAAAAAAGGAGGATTATAAATATGGCTAATATCTTTAAGTTTAGAGTTACTACAAAAGTAAAAGATACATTAGGTCTAGGAATAGGGAGCTATGAGGCCGGAAGCACCATTTATTTGAATGAAAAACAATTAAATACCGCTGCCATTCGCAATGCTATTCAGCAAGGCTATGTAGAGCCAATGGGTGAAGACGATTCGCAGATAACAGACATAATGTTAGATTATTATAATGCCGTGCAAGGTTTTAATAAGAACTTTATTCCAGTATCTACAATCGAACTAGTTTCTCCAAAAGCTGCTGCCGGGTTAGTGAATACACAGGCTACAGATTTGGCTGGAGATGTAGTTTTGGGGAGAAGAGTTGCAATTGATAAAATCATGGCTCGGTGGTCCATCGCCTCAGTGGCTTCTGCAATGCCTCGATTATTGGTAACGTCAG
>Ga0315285_10004983_pt1 | contig 13741 bp, 16 predicted proteins | sample YL17G09_36_MG_FD_203698 | JGI IMG/M metagenome (GOLD analysis project Ga0315285, IMG submission 203698) | Sediment microbial communities from Yellowstone Lake, YNP, Wyoming, USA - YL17G09_36 | ecosystem: Environmental > Aquatic > Freshwater > Lake > Sediment | place: USA: Wyoming | collected...
CACTGGACGAGCGCTCTTCCCTTGCCTTCCTCCCCGACGGCGGCGGCGATGCGCGCGATGCCCGCCTGGATCTCCTTGACGGCAGAAGGGCTCTTGAACTGGTAGACGGTGAGCCCCGCGTCGCGCAACTGCCGCACGCTCGACGCGTCGCTCCAGTCAGCGACGAACACGATGTCGGGTTTCAGCGAGACGATCACCTCGACGTTCAGCTGCGACAGCTTCACGGGAACGTCCGAGACCTGGGCGGCGATGTTGGACACCGCGCTGTCCTGCGAGAAACCCGTCACCGCCGTCAGCCTCCGCTTCTCGACGAGGGCGAGGAGAATCTCGTCGGTCGGGAGGGTGACGGAGACGATCCTTTCGGGTTTCTTCGCGATGTCGAGCGCCGTTCCCATGTCGTCGCGAACGGCCTGCGGCCAGGCGCCCGCCGTCTGAGCGATCAGAGTCGATGGCGCCGCGAGCATGGCGAGAATCGAGAAGACAATGAGGTGGGTGGGGAATCTGGGCATACGCTCCTCCTGCAAGAGTTCTCGCGTGCAGGCACCGTTTGCCGGTGTGTGCGAGGGCTCGTGGGGCGTCAGCTCTCGCGGGCCCAAGGCCCGCGAAGGCGAGAACCCCCCCAAAATCTCCTGGCTTCCGGGTCTGCCTTCCGCTCCGCCTTCCCCCCCCCAGCACAGTCGCCGAAGGCGATCTGTGCGGCGTCGCCGAAGGCGATCTGTGCGGCGTCGCCGAAGGCGATCTGTGCGGCGTCGCCGAAGGCGATCTGTGCGCCCAGCACGGGGAGTGGCATCCTGGAGCGGTCGTCGCCGGTGACAGTGGCGCGTCCGCGGCGGATTCTCACCGCCTTCCATTGGGGAGCCAGCCGCAGTGTAGCCGCGCGTGATCGGGCTGTCAACAACGGGCACGGCACTTGCCGATCGGCGGCGAAACTGGTACAGAGAGCGCATGAAATGCGCGAACGAGAACATCAACGCGAAGAGGTGCACCTGCACGTACCCCGGATGCAGCAGGCACGGGCTGTGCTGCGAGTGCATCGCGTACCACCGCGGAATGGGCGAGCTTCCGGGGTGCCTTTTCACGCCGGAGCAGGAGCGCACGTACGACCGCAGCGCATCGTCCTACGCCAACTCACGCCGCTGATCAGCCCGCGCTTTCGCCCCGCGCCGCCGTGAACAGCCATTCCTCGGCGTCCTCGACCATGCGCGAAAGGACAACGACCTCGATGTTCTCCCTGCCCTTCTCGACGATCCTCCTGAAGCTCTCGGGCGTGTAGCGCGCGCGCAGCAGCTTCCGCTCAGCAGCCACCCTTTCTTCGGCCTCCCCGTCCCGGCGGGCGAACACGTCCAGCAGGTACAGCGAGAGCAGCCGCAGGACGGGGTCGACTACCCCGTCGAGCAGGGGGAGGATCTCCTGCTTCGCCTCCTGCTCGCGCTTCGCCTGCACAAGGCTGAAGGCGCGGTTCCACCTGACCCACTCCCTGTCACGCACCCCCCGCGCGGAGGCGAGCGATCCGAAGAGCTTCTCCGACTCCAGCGGGTCCTTCATCAGCAGGTAGGGAATCCCGAACTGCAGGCTGAACCGGCCGATCAGGCGCGGGCGGCGCTTTCTCAGGTACGCTTCCAACGCACGGATGCTCTCGGTGTCCGACCCGACGAGGTATGTCGTGAGGAGCATGCGGACGGAGGTCCCGAACGCCCAGCCGCGGCGGAAGATCCTCCCCTCGAGGATTGCCGCCGTTCGCGCCCAGTCCTCCTTCTCCAGGGCTGCGAACAGGCCCCAGTTCAGGAGGAAGTACGCGTTTACCGCGGCCAGGGCGGCGAGGAACACGACGGCGATCGCCCAGTTTCGCGCCCAGAACAGGGCGAAGTAGTCCCCCCCGATCAGGAGGAAGGGCAGGAGGAAGAGAACGAGGAATGCGACGCAGAGCACCGCGTTCAGCATGAGAAAGATGGCTTTCAATTTCATGAAAAACCCCTATAATGGGGATGGAGTGTAGGGGAAATGACCTCCTCAGTCAAAGGGGATCCGAAATGAAGGGTATTCCGCTGTCGATGCTCGTGCCGAATACGTACTTCGACGAGCCTGTCTACCTTGACAAGAGCTACATCCTCCTCACGCCGGACTCGACAGTCGCTCCCGAGCTCGTCAGGCGGCTGCAGAAATGGAAGTACAGCCAGGTCTTCACAGACGGGAAGCCGAAGGACACCCCCAGCTATCTTTCTGGTGCGGACAAGAACAGCATCGCCCCCCAGACCATCGACGAGGACATCCGCGACGCCAAGCAGGTCGCCGTGGCCCGGAAGTTCATCGGCGAGTTCCAGGGCTTCACAGCGGCGCTGTTCGCCAAGTTCGCGGCCGAGGGCACGCTCAACCTCGCCGAGGTCACCGAGTGGGTGAAGAAGACCATCCAGGTCGTCCGCGACTGCAAGGACTGCGTCCTGCTCTCCCTTGAGGTCACCGCGGATGCCGACCGCTACCTCGTCACCCACGCGGTGAACACGACGGTGCTCGCCCTCGCCATCGGCGACTATCTGAAGGCGCCTCCGCACCGCCTGATCGAGCTGGGCAACGCCTGCATGCTGCACGAGATCGGCATGACGAAGATTCCCGAGAGCCTCCAGCGGTCCGCCCGGCGCCTGAGCGCCGAGGAGCGCAAGGCCATGATCGCGCACACTGCGATGGGCTACCGCATCCTCAAGGGATTCTCGGCGCCCGAGAACGTCGCGCTGGCCGCCCTCGAGCACCACGAACGCGTCGATGGAAGCGGCTACCCCCGCAATCTCGCCGGCGAGAAGATCACCGAATACGCCCGGATCATCGCCGTGGCCTGCTCGTACGACGCGATGGTCTCGCGCAGGCCCTACCGCGCCCAGTCGATCGGCGGGCACTCGGCGATCAAGGAGTTCCTGCAGAAAAGCAGGAAGCAGTACGACGACCGGGCGCTGAAGGCCCTTGTCTACACCCTGTCGGTGTACCCGGTCGGGACGCCGGTGCTGCTGACAAACGGCGGCAAGGCGGTCGTGGTGAAGACCGACCCCGCCGCGCCCCGCTACCCCGTTGTGAGGGTGATCGTCGATCCCGAGGGCAAGACAGTTTCCGCGCCGCCGCTTGTGCAGACCTCCGAGGCGAAGGGTATCGGGATCGCCCGCGCCCTGGATGCCGATGAGGCGCGGGACCTCCTGGCCAAGGCATGACGGTCCGAATCACCATGGAGCCGGGCGGCGCCGTTCGCGATGTGCCCGCCCGCACCCCGGCCCGGGACATCGCGGCGGACCCCTCCTTCCCCCGCACTGCCTTCCCCCTTGTTGCGGTGCTCGTGAACAACGAGGTCGTGGGTCTCGAGCACAGCCTCGTCGTGAACGCGACGATCGCGCCCGTGGACCTCGGCAGCAGGGCGGGAGTGAACATCTACCGCAAGTCCCTGTGCTTCCTGCTCGCGATGGCCGCCCGGCATGTCTTTCCCAAGCGCCGCCTCGTCATCGGCCATTCCCTCGGACAGAGCTACCTGTACTGGTTCGACGGCATGGACGGGGTGCCCGACGCGGACCTCGCCCGCATCGAGGCGCGCATGCGCGAGCTCGTCACCGGCGACCTCCCCATCCGATCGCTCCTGCTCTCGTACAGGGAGGCGGTGGACTACTTCGCGAAGCACAAGCAGCCCGACACGGCGCTGCTGCTCGCCAACCGCAGCTCCCCCGAGGTCCGCGTCCATTCCTGCGACGGAACCCTCGACCTCTGGCACGGCCCCCTGGTCCCCTCCACGGGCCTGCTGTCGGTCTTCTCCGTTCTCAGCTACGCCCCGGGCTTCCTCCTGCGCTACCCGCCGGCGGAGGACCCCCTTCACGTGGCCCCTTTCGCCGAGAACCCCGTCCTTTTCTCGATCTACAGGGAATACAAGAACTGGGGCAAGATCCTCCGCGTCGGCTCCGTGGGCAGCCTCAACGAGCTGATCAGGGAAGGCGGGATCCAGGAGTTCATCCAGATCGCCGAAGCGCTCCAGGACAAGAAAATCGCCGAGATTGCCGATCGGATCAGCGCGCGGCGCGACAGCGTGAAGGTCGTGCTCATCGCCGGCCCCTCCTCGTCGGGCAAGACGACCTTCTCGAAGAAGCTGATGATCCAGCTCAGGGTGGTGGGCCGCAACCCCGTCACGATCTCGCTCGATGACTACTTCAAACCCCTTGCCGAGACCCCCCGCGACGAGCAGGGGAAGCCCGACCTGGAGTCCCTCGGCGCCCTTGATGTGGAGCTGCTGAACGACCACCTCCTCGGTCTGTTGCGCGGTGAGGAGGTGGAGACCCCCCTTTTCGACTTTCTCACCGGCACGCGCAAGCAGCAGGGCAGGCCGATGCGCCTGCCCGACCGGGCGATCCTCATCCTTGAAGGGATTCACGGGTTGAACGACGGCCTCACGCCGTTGATCGAGCGGCAGGCGAAGTACAAGATCTACGTGTCCGCCCTCACGCAGCTCAACCTCGACGACCACAACAGGATCGCGACGACCGACAACCGTTTGATCCGCAGGCTCGTGCGGGACAACCAATTCCGGGGGCATCCGGCGGTGCGCACGCTCTCGATGTGGACTTCGGTGAGGCGGGGGGAGGACCGCAACATCTTCCCCTTCCAGAACTCCGCGGATTCGGCCTTCAACTCCGCCCTGGACTACGAGCTGGCGGTGCTGAAGGTCTACGCCGATCCCCTGCTGGCAACCGTGAAGCCCGATGCACCGGAGTACCAGGACGCGCGCGCGCTTCTCGCATTCCTCGCGAACTTCACGCCCCTGCATCCGCGATGGGTCCCGCCAACCTCCATCCTGCGGGAGTTCATCGGCGAGAGCGCCTTCAAGTACTGACGCGGCGCATGAACCCCTTCCGCCGCGCTATGCGAGCTCGACCCGATCGCCGGGGCCGGGGACGGCGGTCTCCCATCCCCTCGCCTCACTGAGGTGGGAGCTGAACCGCATGGCGACCTCCGCCTCGCCGTGGACCACGAACGCCCGACGGGGCGGCGCGGACTGGGCGCCCGCCCATCGCAGGAGCTCGCCCTTGTCCGCATGCGCGGAGAACCCGCTGATCCTTTCGATGCGGGCCTTCACGGGAAGGACCTCCCCGAGGATGCGGACGCGCGCCGCCCCGTCGAGGATCTGCCGGCCGAGGGTCCCTTCGGCCTGGTAGCCCACGAACAGGATCCTGCTCCCGGGCCGCGTGATATTGCGCACGAGGTGGTGCTTGATCCTTCCCCCCGTGCACATGCCGGCCCCCGCGATGATGATCGCCGTGCCCTTCACGCTGTTGATCGTCTTGGATTCATCGGCGCTGCGCGCGATCACCAGCCCCGGCAGGTCGAAGGGTGAACGGCCCTGGCGGATGAGCTCGACCATGTCCGCGTCGAAGTATCCCGGCCAGCGGCCGAAGACGTCGGTCACCCTGGCAGCCATCGGGCTGTCCAGGAAGACGAGCAGGCGCGGGATGCGGTTCTCGTACAGCAGCCTGTTGAGGTGGTACAGCACCTCCTGCGACCTCTCGATCGCGAAGCTCGGGATCACGACATTGCCGCCCGCCTCGACGGTCTGGTTGATCACGGCCGCGAGAGATTCCTGTATCGAGCGCTCGCTCCCGTGCAGGGAATCCCCGTAGGTCGACTCCATCAGCACGTAGTCCGTCCCGTCGCAGGGGGCCGGATCGTTCAGGATCGGCGTATCCCACCTGCCGATGTCCCCCGAAAACAGCACCCTCCGCGCCGCGCCGTTCGACCCGACGCGCACGCGGATGGAGGAGGAGCCGAGGATGTGGCCGGCCTCGTAGAACTCGGCCTGCACCCCGTCGGCGACGTCGACCGTCTCGCCGAAGCTCACGGGCAGCAGGCGCGCCGCGATCCCCTCCGCGTCCTGCTCGGTGTACAGGGGAACAACGGGGCGGGAGCTCTCCCTTCCCTCCCGCTCGTGCCGCCACCTCTTGTGTTCGACATCCTCCGCCTGCAGGCGCGCGGAATCGAGCATCACGATTTTCGCGATTTCCGCGGTGGGTCCCGTGCAGAAAACCCGGCCACGAAAGCCCTCCCGCTCGAGGCGCGGCAGGAGCCCGCAGTGGTCGAGGTGGGCGTGCGTCAACAGCACGGCATCCAGCCGGTCGGCGGGAACGGGCAGCGGCTCCCAGTTCTTCGACTGCAGATCGCGCTCCTGGCACAGCCCGCAGTCGACCAGGACGCGCGCGCTGCGGGTTTCCAGGAGGAAGCGGGAGCCGGTGACCGTCTTCGCCGCGCCGAGGAAGCTGAGAGTGGGTGCGGAACCGCTGGATCCCATGAGACCTCCTTCGGGTCAGCCGCCTCCGGGGCGGAACCTCCTCACGTACCCGCAGGTCGAGGGCAGGTACGGGGCGAGCAGGGCGTGCGCGATCGTCATCTTCCTGCACTCCGGACAGGCGCGGAACCTCTTCTCGTACACCGTGCACAGGCGCGTGGACTCGTCCAGGAACCGGCAGGGCGCCCGCCAGTTGGTGACGACCGCGCCGCTGCCCATGTCCTTCTCGTAGCAGCAGGAGCCGCACTTGCGGCAGATGGCATCCCAGCGTGCGCGCCGCTCCCTGATGGCGCCCCCGAGCCCCGCCGCGAGCCCCCCGAGTTTCACGAGGCGCCCGGGCGGCGCCTGTCGGCCAGGAACAGGGCGAGCGGCATCAGAACGCCGGCGAGCAGCAGGACCACCGGCCACAACGCGCTCCAGCGGGCAAGGAGGATCCCCAGCATGTAGAACAGCGCCGCTGCCGCGATGATCGCGCCCACGAGAAGGCTCCACCGCATCTGCCTTTTCTGCCAGGAGGCGGCGTAGATCGCCAGGAACGAGCCGCCGAGGCACAGGAGCACGGGCACGGGGTGCCACCCGAGAACGGGGAACCGGCGTCCCAGCATGACCCAGGCAGCGACTCCCGCGAAGGCGCCGGTGGGGATGAGGGCCCACCAGTGGTTGCGGCCGGACAGGAAGACGGCGAGGAACGTCAGGCCAAGGCCGAGGGAGAACAGGCTGGCCGACGCGGGGCTGAAAAGGCGGTTCAGGCCGAGGATCAGCGTGACGATGCCCGAGGTCAGGAACACTCCCGCGGGGATCACGAACCAGGACAGCCACCGGCCCGCGCCGGTGAAAAAAAGGAACAGCAGCCCGATCATGGTGAAGAGGATGCCCAGCACGCGAGGGAGCACGAAGCCGCTGGCGGGGATGACCTCGAAGTTCACGAGGAGGAAGAACAGCCCCGAGACGATCATGGCAAAACCGACGAAATCGGTGCGCCAGAAAAGGAACCTGAAGCGGGGGTCGGGTTCCCTAGTGGAGCTCATAGCCCCTCTTCAGCGCCGCGCGGTTGACCTCGTTCAGCTCCCTGTGGCGCTCGGACACGGCCTGGGAGAGCGCGGCGAGCACGGAATCGAGGGAGGCGATCGCGGGGCGTTCCTTCAGCAGCAGCCCGAGAACCACCATGTTGGCAGCCTTGTACGAGCCCGCGGCTTCCGCGATCTCGTTCGCCCTCACCTCCCGGCTCTCGATGTCCGTCCGTTCGGGGGCCACGTCGATGAGCGAGCGGTTCCAGATCAGCAGGCCGCCCTCACGCACGATGGGCTGAAACTTGAGCAGGGACGGCGTGTTCAGAACGATGCAGACCGTCGGCCGGGGGACCAGCGGCGAGGCGATCTCCTCGTCGGAGATCACCACGGAGCAGTTTGCCGTTCCCCCCCTGATCTCCGCCCCGTAGGAGGGGATGTGCGACACGTGCTTGCCCTCGGCCATCGCCGCGAGGCACAGGAGGCGGCCCGCGAGGATGACCCCCTGCCCGCCGAAGCCCGCAATGAAAATTCCCTCGTACACGGCCACCCCCCCTACTTGTCCCTCAGGTTCCCGAGGGGAAAGACAGGGACCATGGCCTGGTCGATCCACGCGCTCGCCTCTCTCGGCTCCACGCCCCATCCCGTGGGGCACATGGAGAGGATCTCGATGAAGGAGTACCCCCTGCCCTCCACCTGGTTGCGCAGTCCCTTGGTGATGGCCCGCTTCGCGCGAAGCACCGCCTTGACGCTGTTCACCGCGCAGCGCTCGAGGAACACGGGGGCCTCGAGGGTCGCCAGCAGCTCGCAGGCGCGGATCGGGAAGCCCGCCTCGGCGGGGTTCCTGCCGTACGGCGAGGTCTTCGTCTTCTGGGCCTGGAGCGTGGTGGGGGCCATCTGCCCGCCCGTCATGCCGTAGATCGCGTTGTTCACGAAGATCACCGTGATCTTCTCGCCCCTGTTTGCGGCGTGGATCGTCTCGCCCATGCCGATCGCGAGAAGGTCCCCGTCGCCCTGATAGGAGATCACGATGCTGTCGGGATGCACCCGCTTGATGCCGGTGGCGACGGCAGGGGCCCTGCCGTGCGCGGCTTCGCAGCCGTCGACCTTCAGGTAGTTGTAGGCGAGAACGGAGCAGCCCACGGGGGCAACGAGGATCGCCCGCTCCTGGATGGCCAGTTCGTCGATCGCCTGGGCCAGGATCTTGTGGATGATGCCGTGGCCGCACCCCGGGCAGTAGTGGTTGGGCCGCTCGCTGAGCGAGGCGGGCCGCTGGTAGACGAGCTTTTCGGCGGCGGTCTCAGCGGGCATGGGCCTTCATCCTTTCCACGATCTCGTCGACCTCCGGGGCGATGCCGCCGAGGGTGCCGTAGAAATCGACAGGTGCCTCGGCGCCCACGGCGAGCTTCACGTCCTCGACCATCTGGCCCGCGTTCATCTCGACAACGAGGATCCTCTTCTTGCCCCGCGCCGCCCGGGCGAGCGCGGCGGAAGGGAACGGCCACACGGTGATGGGCCGGAACATCCCCGCCGTGATTCCCGACCGGCGCAGCGCGGACGCCGCGGATCTGCCGATCCGCGCCGACAGCCCGAAGCCCACGAGCAGCAGCCGGGCATCGCCCGTCTCGTACTCCTCCCAGAGGGGTTCCTTCTGCTCGATCTCGCGGTATTTGGCCTGCAACCGGAGGTTGAGCTTCTCGAGGGCATCCTCGGGGGTGAGCCGCATGGAGGCGATCAGGTGCGTCTCGCGCCCCTTCGCTCCGGTCAGCGCCCAGGAGCTCTTGTCGAAGGTCCTGCCGGAAGGCTCCGGCAGGGTGATCGGCTCGGACATCTGGCCGATAAAGCCGTCGCCCAGGATGATGACCACCATGCGGTACTGGTCGGCGAGATCGAACGCCTTCACGGTGAGGTCTGCGAGCTCCTGCACGCCGCTCGGGGCGAGCACGATCGAGCGGTAGTCGCCGTGTCCCCCGCCCTTCACAGCCTGGAAGTAGTCTCCCTGCGCTCCGGCGATGTTGCCCAGGCCGGGCCCGCCCCTCATCATGTTCACCACGACGGCGGGGAGCTCCGCGCCCGAGAGGTACGAGATCCCTTCCATCTTCAGGCTGATGCCAGGCGAGGAGGAGGAGGTCATGACGCGCGCCCCCGCGGCCGACGCTCCGAAGACCATGTTGATAGCCGCGACCTCGCTCTCGGCCTGGAGGAATGTTCCCCCGACCTTGGGCATGCGGGCGGCCATGTATGCCGGGATCTCGTTCTGCGGCGTGATGGGGTAGCCGAAGTAGTGCCGGCAGCCGGCGATGATTGCCGCCTCGCCCACCGCCTCGTTTCCCTTCATCAGGATGGGATTCGACATGCCCTACTCCCCTCCCGCGGCAACGAGCTTCAGGATGCGGATCGCCGTGTCCGGGCAGATGATCGCGCAGGACATGCAGGCCGTGCAGCGCTCCGGCTCGAAGCAGGTCGAGAAGGGAAGCCCCTGCCGATTGAACTGTTCCCGGGACAGGGCGAGGATCTTTTCGGGGCACGCGCCCACGCAGAGGGCGCATCCCTTGCACTTTTCCCTATCGATTTCCGGATGTCCTCTTGACACGGATGGGCCCCTCCTGCATGATATCGACCCAAGGTAGCATTTTTAGCACTTTGCGGCAACCGAGGGGCCCGGCGTCCGTGGCGTTGCCGAAAAGTTCGCAGAATCCACGAGAGGAGGACGACTTGGCAACGTACCAGGAACTGTCGGAGGCGATCCAGAAGGGCGCGGCCCCCAAGGCGAAGGAGCTCACCGTCGCCCTGCTGGCGGAGAAGAAGCCCGCGGGCGAGATCCTCAACAAGGGCCTTCTCGACGGCATGGACAAGATCGGGCAGCGCTTCAAGGCGAACGAGGTCTACATTCCCGAAGTCCTCATCGCCGCCCGCGCCATGAACCAGAGCATGGAAATCCTGAAGCCCGAGCTGGTGAAGGCGGGTGTGAAGCCCATCGGCAAGATGCTCCTGGGGACCGTGAAGGGCGACCTGCACGACATCGGCAAGAACCTAGTCAAGATGATGGCACAGGGTGCGGGCATCGAAGTCGTGGACATGGGCATCGATGTGTCCGGCGACAAGTTCCTCCAGGGCCTGAAGGACAACCCCGACGCGAAGGCGGTGGGCCTGTCGGCGCTGCTGACCACGACGATGACGGGCATGAAGGAAGTCATCGACCGCTTCGAGAAGGAAGGCATGAGGAAGAAGGTGAAGTTCATGGTGGGCGGCGCGCCCCTCACCGAGGCGTACGCCAAGGAGATCGGCGCCGACGGCTACGCCCCCGATGCCGCCAGTGCGGCGGAGAAGTTCAAGGCCTTCCTGCGGGCCTGATCAAATGGACCCGAGCGGGCGCCCAGAGCCCGCTCTTTGTTTTACGAAGGGGGAGCGAAGTATCCCGCCTCGTCCCTTCCGCTCACCTTCTGCAGCGTCGCCTCGATCTCGACAGGGATGTAGGTCTGGCCGAAGTTTGCCGGCGATGGCGAGATGTAGCGAATGGTGTATGAGGGGGTGATCCGCGCGCTGAGCTCCCGCACCACCTCGGCCACTCCGCCGGGGAGGGTGGCGCTGAACGCCTTGCCTCCCGTCTCCCTTGCGAGAAAAGCGAGATCCTCGTCGATGCCCTGCGATCCGAGCGACACGGGATAGAAGGCGACCGCGTTGTTGCGCAGGAACGCGGCGATCTCGCCAACCGAGTACGTGCGGAACGCGTTCGCTCCGAGGGAACCCGTCGTCAGGAAGACCACGGCGCGCTTCGCCCCAGATGGGGCCTGCACGAGGGCATCGCCCGCCATCCGGGCCGCGATGTCGAAGCGCCACCGCGAGGAGGGCGCGGCCTGCAGGGCCTGCGCTGCCATTCGCAGCCGCGTCTCGCCGAAATCCGCCTCTTTCGTCGCCCGCTCGCCCGCCGATACCGCCATGGCCCTGCCGTTTCTCGCGATGAGGTCGCGCAGTTCCCCGATGAGTCCCCCCGCTTCGGCGCGGAATGCCTCGAAGCCGGGGGATCTCTCGACGACGATCGCCGCCTCCACGGCCGTTGTCGCCGTGTTGGATGCCACGAGGGTCGTGGCGCCGACGGAGAACCGCGACTCGGTGACGATGAAGTTGTTGATTCCGAGACCCACGACGGGGCTGCCCGACCGGCTCTCGACGGAGAGGTCCACGAACACCTCGGGGAACTTCACCGCGTTCACGCGCTGGAGCCGAACCACGAGACCCGCGTACAGCGCGGAGGTCCGCGAAAGCAGCACGACGAGGTTCGAGTCGAAATCCACAGCGAGGATGTCGCCGTTGGGCCCGGCGGCCTGGTGCACGAGACGCGTCGTGCGCGCGCTCGTGTCGCCGCGAACGGTCCACGTCTCGCTCTCGATGTCGCACTCCCGCACGAGATTCCCGTCCGCCGCGAGCAGGCCACCGGACGCCGTGAAGCCCAGGCCCTCGGGGCCCTGGAGCGTCCCCTCGCCGAGGGAGCCCAGCGGGTTGCCGTTCAGGTCGAAGATCGCGATCCGCTTCCTCGACTTCTCGGAAACGTAGAGGCGCTCATCGCGCACGGCGATGCCCGTGGGGCCCGCGACGGCGCCGATGGCGAGGATGAAGACGCCCTCGAAGTCGTACTTGACCACCCTCGAGTTGCCCCAATCGGTCACGTAGAGGTAGCCCCTGCCGTCCTCGGCGAGGTACTGCGGGCCGAGCAGCTGCCCATCGCCCCTGCCCTTCTTTCCGATCGTCGTGATCTTGTCGCCGTTCGGGCCGCACTTCGCGATCCTGTTCCCGCCGTACTCCGAGACGAAAAGCGTCCCGTCCCCGGTTTCCAGGACATCATAGGGATGGTCGAAACCCTCGAGGCCCCCCTTCAGCGAGGCGACGAGGCGGAAGTTCGCGTCGAAGCGCAGCACCTCGTTGGAGCCGAATGCGACGACGAAGAACGTGCCGTCCGCACGCGGGCGCACGGCGGTCGGGCGCCTGAAAGGGTAGCCTCCCCTGGCTGCCCCATCGATCTCGGCGGACACCGCGAAGGCCGCTGCCGGGGCGAGCTCGCGGCCCAGCCCGGTCCTCGCCCTGAGGACCTGGATCTGGTCGCGGAGCAGCGCCCCGCCCTTCCCCGAGCCGGCAAGCCGCTCCCATGTCCGCAGCGCTTCCTGCTCGTAGCCCGACTGCAGGAGGCCCCGGCCGAGCCAGCTCTGGGCGGAGAGGTTCGACGGAAGGAGGGAGATGGCCTTCTCGAAGAAGACGATGGCCTCATTGAACAGGCCGCGATGAAAAACCTGCACCCCGGAACGGAACTGGTCGTCGGATCGGGCAGCGGTGATGTCGAGGGTTTCGGCAGGGAGGCGGAGGCCCAGGAGGGCAAGGAAACAGATCGCGGTCGCTGTCAGTTTCACAGGGCCAGTATAGGGAAATTATGCGTACGTATCTACCGTATGCGTCTTGCCCGCGTCGAGTTTCACTTCTCCCCGAATGCCGAGATACAGGATGCTCTTGATCTCCTCGGCCTTGATGATCGGAAGGTCTTCCGTCTGAGAGGTGGGTTTGACCGGCAGAGCGATGCTGTCTACCTTCATAGGTTTGCTCCTATTCGTATTCTCGACGGGAAAGGAGCGCGGGATGAGGAAAATAATTTCGCGGCGGAAGCCTATGGCGAGGAGGCGCCCTTCATCTTCTCCATGAGCGCGCGCATGTGCGAGGCGATTTCCTTGTTGCCGGGCGCGAGGTCCAGGGCCCTGCGGAAGCAGGCTTTCGCGTCGGTCTGGTTGCCCTGTCGCACCAGCGCCCATCCGAGGGAATCGAGGTACGCGGGGTTGCGGGGGCTCACCTCAACGGCCTGCCGGCACAAGGACAACGCCTTCGCGATGTCCAGCTTCTCCTCCGCGCAGATGAACCCGAGGGAGTTGAGCGCGTTGGCGTTCTTCGGGTCGAGCTCCAGAGCCTTGTTCAGCGTCTGGACCGCCTCCGACACCTTCCTCTGCGCGTACAGGACGAAGCCGAGAGCGGCGTAGGCCTGGGAGGACTCCAGACCGAGATCGCACACTTTCGTGAACTCGAACTCGGCCAGGCGATGGCGCCCCGTGACGGAATAGATGTATCCAAGGACCATCCGGGCCTGGACGACGTGCAGGAAGCTGAAATGGGAGCCGACGACCTTCTCCAGCGCCAGCAGCGCCTCCTCGTGCCTGGCGAGCTGCGTGAGGGCGAGCCCCCTGTAGTACTCCAGCTCGGGCGTCGAGCCCGAAGCCTCCTCCAGCTGCCGGAACTCCGCGAGGGCCTGTTCGGGCCTGTGGGAGTGGTACAGCTTCACTCCCCGTTCGAAGCTCTCGTTCATCTGAACCGTGCCTCCCGGTACCTGTCCTCGATCGAGACCCAGTTGCGCGGATGGGCGTGGACCGGCGAGATGGAGATCCCGCCTGCGGTGACGACC
>Ga0315285_10004984_pt1 | contig 13741 bp, 14 predicted proteins | sample YL17G09_36_MG_FD_203698 | JGI IMG/M metagenome (GOLD analysis project Ga0315285, IMG submission 203698) | Sediment microbial communities from Yellowstone Lake, YNP, Wyoming, USA - YL17G09_36 | ecosystem: Environmental > Aquatic > Freshwater > Lake > Sediment | place: USA: Wyoming | collected...
TAATAGCAATCGAGTCCTGTCCTAATTCTTTCGCCCTATCAAAAAGCTCATCCACATCGGCTAAAGAGTCGAGCATACTTCCCAGATTACTATGGCAATGCAAATTGTTAAAACTGCGTTTCATTCCTGCTGCCTTTCGTTTTGACTTTCAACATATCTAATTAAATTTTCCTCAAAGGTGGTTACAAGATCCGTCTTTTCCGCATTTTTTAATGTGAAACGCACATCTTTCAAGCGTTTAATACCAGTAATAGCGAAATCGGCGTTCTCAACCTTGAGAAGACTTGTCTTCTCAAACGATACTGCTGGCGTGCCCATTCCCTGTAAAAACTGAAGTGCTTCAAATCCAAGTCCGAAAGGCAGGGTATAGACAAAGGCCGTGCCAAGACAGCCACAGCCTTTGACTAATCTCTTTTTAATATTTGCGGTTTCTAGACTATTCAGCGTCATCCATCGACCTGGCAAGCGTTAGCTCGACTGGAGCAGCCTCGCCAGCAGTACAATGAAGCTCCAAGGATGACAAAATGTCTCCGATATCACCCTCTCCAACACGCAGATCGTCTTTATTTGCTTCCAGAACGATCTTGACGACATCCTGCTTCACCATAAACGAAGCGACCGTAAAACCCTGAACCACTCTAATGTTTGTGTTAGCCATTTTCTACTCCTTTTTTAACCAAGCGGATTTTCTGGAATGTCGCAATTCTGCGAAACTCCCTCTGCGCCATCGTCGGCAACTATGTTCGCCTGCCCAATTATGAAATCCATAACCTTCTTATGCTTTATCATCGCAACCACACCATCCAGCATTCCCTTCCTCTTTAAATCATCCTGTAGAACGAGCCTACTAACCTTCGCTCTTTCAGCTTCAACTTCGATCGTGGCATCGAACTCTTCTTTGGTGACCTTTAATGTGGGCTCTGCTTCGTAAATTGCCTCAAGTACAAACGACCTACGCACATTGCGTTCAGCCATATTATGAATGTATTTACTAATCTCGTCATTTGTATCATTAACTACACCAAGCCTCTTCATAAAATATTTTTCTTCTTCTTCAACCCATACAGGTGGTACATCAAACTGATGCATTTCAAGCAGTTTATCAACCACTTCTTCTTCTAAAATTTGTCGGCCATTTTGCGTAGCATCAAGTTCTGCCTGTCTCTCAAGCACACTAACAAGTTCATCATAAGATGGGGCCTGCATGCGTTCTGCAAGTTCCTCGTTGGTGGGCAATACCTTTTCAGTGACTCCTGTCACAGTGACTTCGACAAGTGTGTTTTTGCCAGCATGCTCAGTATCTGGTGGTGCGGACAGCTCGAAAACCCTTGTCTCACCGACCTTTACTCCAAAAAGATTTTCACCGAAAGGGGCACTTTGTCCAGCTTGGATAAGGAACTGCTGATCATTACCGCGTGAAATCTCGTTACCCTCAATGCGTGCAACAAAATCAACTGTAGCAGTGCGGTTCGCCTGTACCTCATCGCAACTAGTTTCCGAGGTATGCTGTGCCCTAGCACCTTCAATGGAGCGTTCGAGAATATGTCTAACATCCGTCTTCGGTTTCTTTAGGTTGAGTCCAGCATAACCAAAGGGCTTGATATCAGGCTTCACTTCGACAAATACATCACATCCGAATGTTCCATCTACACCAAACTCACTATTCTCAATTTTAGGCTCACCTAGAACCATAATCTTCTGTTCGAAGCAGGCGTGCAGAAACCCCTCCCGGGCCAACATTTCGCTAGCCACTTCGGAAATCTTCTCACGGTAATGCGTCTGGACAAGCGCCTTAGGCGCCTTACCCTTTCTAAAGCCTGGAATCTGCACATTGCTACCAATATACTCACACGCTTTAACGAATCCCATCCTAACACCAGTTGTATCATATACGACCCTGATCTTACGCTTGAGCCCGCCTAAATTCTCCACGGTGACCACATGATGCCATTCTTCTTTCTTTTCAACAACTTGTTCTGTCACTTCCACAACGGCTTCTTCCATCTTTTACTCCTTTGTTATTGTGCCAATAACCTTATATGCTTTTTTAACGGCTTCCTTCCACGCAACCCAGTGTGTCGCATCAATAATACCCGTCCGCTCTTCTTCAATAACTTTTGCTATAATTTTACCAAGCACACTCTTTCTCAGACGCAAAATACGCTGTATTGGGGCGTGTGTGTGATGGCCTGGCATTACAAGCGCTTCAACTTCGACTGTATCTCCCAGCTTTAATAATGAACCTGGCATTAATTGTATGGCGTGCCATTCACAGAATTTGATGTCACTAATGTAATTATAACTACGATCAACACTTTCGTCCATAACTTTATAAACCGATAAGATCTTTGCTAAGCGGGGTATCAGGCCCTGTCCATCACATTGATGTATTTCAGTTTTATTAGCTATTTTTCTTTTATTACCGACCTCTGAGCGAAATGTGGAGATTGGCCCACCGGTAAATTTAGGCATACGGCAAAACCATCCAAAATCACTAATGTCTACAATCTTTGGATCAAGATCAGTAAATAACCCAATATTTTGCCCAAGCAGATCCATCCAAACCTGAAAAAATGATTGATGTACTGCCACATCCTGTCCCCTTACAGCATTAGTAATCCTTTTTATGCTTTCTCCTGGATAAAACATCTTTTCTTTGTCGGTCATTTCCCTTTTACTGGAGGTGTGATCGAAAAAATATCTTGCAGCATCTTCACTATAATTCTTCATCCATTCGATAGCCGCACTATAAAAACACCACGAATGTAAATCCGACAAACTATTAACATTAAGTTTTGACATTCTCATCACAAGCTCGCCTATCAAAACACTTATTCTTTGTTCAAAAATTACATTAAGTGCAGCACTAGACATAGTAGGATTGCTATGTGAGTTATAATGTGTCAGTATGTGTTCATCTAATTCATTTATATCCTCTGTGCTACTGGAATTATTCTGCCATATAGGCACGGTTGGCAATCCTGTTAAATATCCAGATTTTTGTTTAAAACCAGATTTTAACTGAAGTGCTTTTTCTGGAGTAAAATTAGTCTGACAAAATGGACATTTTAAAGACACATCAAGCATTTCTTTTGGTGGTAGGTAAAACCTATTAGTTCCTTTTGCAACCATATACTCTATACAAATTTTGTGAAGTAAATTATCTTCAGAAAATAAAAGTGGAACAAACTTACCAACACAGTTGTCAGATGGACAAATACAAGTAATACCATAAAATTCAACACTGTTATCCTGATGATAATCTAAAGCCTCTTGCCTTATATCAGAGAATTGTTCAGGTTTTGAATTTTCCAACAAGGCTTTACAGCGTGGACACGAATATATGTTTGAACCGTGGTAAACTAATGGAATCTTATAAGAACACCTGGCAGATAGACAATATGGACAAGCCGATACATATGTCAGCTTAAAACCCATATCTTTCCCCACCTCACGGGTAAAATCATTTTTTATAGCATTTATTAGATAACCACCAGGACTCTTAATGGAAGTGCCATCATACCACTCACCATTTAAATATATTCTAAGAGCGTGTGATATTTTACCAACTATTTTAGCAATTCTGGCCTTGCCTGGTGGCGTATTTTCAAGTGGTATGCCGCTCTTTGTGGCATAATCCTTTTCATCTTTGGTAAATAACGAAAAGGGAACTCCTCCATATATACGACTACGCCATTTAACTTTATCAAACCATGATTTACCAAATAGTAATACAGCATTAGGCAAAATCCATCGATAATACAACTCTGAAGAATCTAACATCTTTTTCCAATTTTTGGGGTTGCTTGCCACCAAAATAAAACCCTCTTGCGTGTTTATATCTTTAAACTCACTTGCACCACAAACAGCCGTTGGTATTGGCCAACTGCCAGTCATGAGATCTTTTTCAAAACTAAGCTCTTTAAATGCCCGTTTTTGTTTTTCTTCTTCAGAGGGAACTTCTTCTGGTTCAAGTTTCCATTGGTGAGTGGCAAGCCATTCTTTTGCTCCGTCATCTAGCAGCATTCGTTGCCTTTCTATACATTCCTTACAAGTTGCAACTTTCTCCTAACAGCACGAGTCAGACCCCAAGGAGTCATATCAATATCTCTAGCAACAGATGTAATATCTTCCTCATTCACAAACAGCCTGAACATTATGCCCTTCCAATGATTATCCCACTTTTCTGCACGACGCATCACATCTATCCTGTTTATTGGATCAATAAAAATGCCAGGACTTAAATCGTCCAGCTCTTTAAAATTGATTGATGCCCTCTTAAAAAAATCTTTTGTCCTACTTTCAACAAATAGATATAGAAATGTAGAAAGAGATGCACATCTGTCTGGTTGATATTTTACTATGCCCTCCAAAACAGACACACAAACATCCTGGTATACATCCTCGAAATTTTTATATAGGGAACAGGTATATCTGCGCCTAGATAAGACATATATTACATCTTTCATTAGCTCAAAAATCTTTTTAAAGCCAGTGCCATCAGCCACATTTATGTATACCTCTTGGCCGTTGACAATTACCATCCCAGAGAAAAGCTTTTTGTCATTGCTGTTTATTATTTTCATTTATTTACTTTAGATTGGGCACAAATGACAGCAACCAAGCAATTACTAACCTTTGCATTTTTTCTTTGGTCATACTTCCTCCTACCAAGTCATAAGGCACGGATCTTTAAAATCACACCAATCGCAAAGGATAGATTGTTTCATTATCCAACGCTCTTCTTGTGTGATTTTAATGGCGTAGTCAAGAATGATGAGGCGTTCCTTCTTAATATCCTCAAGGTTAAAATCATAAGATATGGGTTCGCCACCATGGCGCAACATAATGTATGACCCACGAAACCTATCAATGTTGGGATATTTCTCTAATAAATGGATGCCATATGACTGCAGTTGGGAAGGCTCCATATACTTTTTATTTTTGGTAGTCTTATAATCTCTAATATGCATAACACCATCAGAATCGCGATCAATCCTATCCACAATGCCGCGTATGTCAACCTTGCAAGTTTTCATATTATCTGCTGGCATCTCGCCGTCTTGCAAAATACGCCAGAGTTTAGATTCTGGCTCATAACACATCATACCGAGTCCAATTCTAAAATCTTCTTCAAGGGAAATGATTTCAGAACCAATGCCACTAGTCTCCATTCTTTTTAGATATTCAAAAAGAAGATCCCTAGCTTGCGTAAGAATTTCCATTGATAAGTCTTTGTCAATGTTCTCCTTTTTCCAAGTTTCACGCTGTTTTTGAAATGCTTCTTTCATAAGATGCTTTAAGTTTAACTCACATCCATCTTTTTTGAATTCAGCATGGAAGAATTCCAGCACACCGTGAACCATAGTGCCAAGATGAAAATGTGCCCAATCTTTCCGTGGAAGTTTGGTCACATAAGTATGATAGTATTTTCTTGGACACTGTTGATAGGTCTTTATCCTTGAGGGTGAGAGGGTAAGTATCGGAATTCCACTTTCCTCTATTTTGGCTTCCCGCTCGTTAATTTGAACTTCCTGGGCAAGATTTGGATAACTTGTCTTTTCTTCTGACATAAATTCAACCTTTCAAGAATTTCACTAGTTCGGCTTCATCGTATTTGGCATTTTTACTAAGATTCTCTTCGCTTTTAAGCCACTGATGATTTTCCGGGGCAAATGCCCTTTTGATCTGTTCTAGGTCGCCAAAATCGAAAGCAACTAGCGGAATGATATGATCGATGTGATAATCTTTTCTATCTCCAGGACAAGATCCAAGACGCTGTATGATTGCCTGATAATCTATACCATATTCATCAGCATGTTTGATTTTTCCGCATTCCGAATAGTCCTTAAAAGCGCGGCGAACTCGCTCTCTTAATAATGTAAGAATATGAAGACCTTCGTTGTTATTGTATCTTTCTCTATTATAACAATTATGGCATAAAAATTTAAAATCATCGGTCTTTTTAGCAGTGATCTTAAGTTCTCCACATATAGAACATTTGTGTAATGGACGATCATAACAGCTTACACAGATCGGATTATTATCCTCCCATTTGTGAACTGGTTTGATTTGACCACAACACGAACATTCTTGTTTTGGATGTTTGTAGTTAGCACATTTTTGACAAACAGGTTTATTGTCCTCTAATTTCTGGGCGGGTTTGAGTTTTCCACATTTTGAGCAGAAATGTTTTGGTGCTTTGTAGCAGCTGTGGCAAATCGGACCCAAATCCGAATACTTAGCAACCTTTTTATTTTTACCACATTTCGAGCATTTCATTTTTGGAGGTTCATAACACGCACTACATACTGCTGAACCATCCCGATTTCTAACACTTACTTTATTAATTTCTTGGCATATTGAACACTTCTCCAAAGGCACTATATAATTGCGCATATAACATTTATTACATACGGCCTTACCATCGTCCAATCTTTGTGTTATTATTCCATCTTTTTCACAAACGGAACACGGTTTTAATGGATTATAACATTTTCTACAAATAGGCAATCCATTTTCATCCCTTTTTGAAATACGTTCCAAATTTCCACAAATTGAACAAATCTTTTTAAGCCCACCCATATTAAATACCACTTCTTTTATTGTAAATCCATTTGAATACGAGTGGTTGCTGAAGACCTGTGCGTAACCCAACTCCCCTGGGCACTGCATTAGGATCAAAATTTTGTATGCTCTTTACCCACCTACATTCATTAAAATCAAAATAATAGGCACACAGTCTGCCAGTCTGGTAATTGTAGAATGTCCGTACATGACCACCTGATATGTACGGCTGTGGCTCGTACATCGTTTTACCTTGAAGATATTTTATTGGATCAAGCATTCCATCGAGCGGTCTGTTAATGATTCTTACAACTTGATCTTCATAACCATCGGTGCCATCAATAACTATCAGAGCGGCTTTGGGATTAAAATAAACATTTTGATTATTTGGAGAGCTAGTATGCTCATCAATCTCTTCTGATCTTTCTCTCACATCGGGAGGTTGTGGCCCTAAATCTATAAGTGTTCCGTATCCCTCCCCATCAAAGCCAGTCCGCGAATATCTTATTTCAAGATCTTCTAATTCATAATCAGACCTGCGTACTGGAACAATTATGTGCCCAGTACTATCAGCACCATAGCCATCTATGAGAACGGGTTCAACACTATAAGCATCTACTGCTATACCTATACCGTATCCATCGATTCTTAAATATCTATGAAGAGCTGATGTTTGGGTAAAGTATGTTATATCTAGGTAACCCAGATCAGCACCACTTACCGCCATAGCTCTTAATCTAACAGAGCCGTAAGTAGGCATTTCTATAGGCGCGAGGTAGACATCTGAATACACATTTGGTATATTGCCACCAAATGTAAAAAATACTGTCGATGGCACATTCGTTTCCAATGCGACAAACTGCGGCACACCAGCTATAAGTTCTGGGCCTATCGAAACGGCGCTTATGGAAATAACAGCCATTGATGCTCCCTAAATCTCAAATTTTCAACACACACCTGCGAAAAATTCAGGAAAACTTGCCCACAACGCGTCAAGATTACTATAATGATTCCAAAATAGCAATCCAGTGCCAAAAACAGGTTTGATCCTAGTACCCGGGATATATTCACCAAATTCTGTCGCGGGATTCCTATATACATGTATTATGATTGCGCCCAAACTTTCCATCTGACTTAATTCATCAGGAGTCCTAACATCAGATACCACCACTGACTGTCCGCAAGCGGTTATTTCTTGAATAACTGGAGCAATGAAATATAGATTGCCATATTTACTACGCATTTCATCACTAAAAGCCCAAAGCCCGTTGCGTATGGTCTGTTCCAGTTCCGTATTGCGTGCGGCTTTAAACTGCTCTTCAGAAAAACCACTGGCAAAATAATATCCCTCTTTAACTTTATCGGCAAAAGCAAATTGCCTAAAGCCCCTATTTTCCACAAGAAAGTCAGCCAAGACATCCTTGCCAGCCCCAGGGGCTCCAATCAGGCCGATTAAAACTTTGGAATTCATAAGTAAGCTCCATTGGATACAACGAAATTGATAGACTTATTGTTTAAGTATACTTCCATCGGGCCCCTTTTGTACAACAAGGATATGCTCAAACTTCTCTTTCATAAGTTCGTTGTGTGTTATGACAAGAATCTTGAATCTTTTCGATAGCTTATGTATAACATCCGCAAGCGCCTCAACCCCCTGCCTGTCCAAATCCCGGTCCACCTCATCTAAAAGCAAAAATTGGATATTTCTACCTATCCTATTCATTAGAAGCTGACTAAGTGCTAGGCGAAGTGCAATTGCGACTCTAACCTGTTCACCACCACTTATATCATCAAAATTCTCAACCGAATCTTTAGTAATAATTTGTATATCAAAATCTTCTTTCCAACCGCCAGTGCCCGTTTGTTTTTGGGTAACAAAATTAACACTCATTTGTTCATCACAAACCTGCTTAAGTACTGAATTGGCATAATCCCTTAAATCTTCTGTCACATTTTCCATTATTATTGCTTGAATTCCGTCTTTGCCGAAAGCCTTTGTTAATTTTCTATATGTTTCAGCAAGATGTGTAAGCTTCTGATCTTCCTCAAGCAGGGCCGTTTTTTCTGACTCTCTACGATCAAGTTCATCGAGATATCCTCTCATATTGCCCTGAATAATTCCACACTTCATCAGAATTTCATTTTTCTCTCTAATCTGATTTTCTAATTGCTCTTTATTATTTTCAATGTCACTAACCATCTGCTGAAAACTACTACCAGATGATTCCAACATTTTAGATATTTCAATTTTTTTATTTTCGCAATCACTATTAGTTTTGGTAAGATCAGCAAGTTCTTTTTGTATCTCCGAATTTCTTTTATGATACTCTGAAATATTTGCCATAAACTTTGCAATAATAAGTTCCGTACGCTCCATTTCTACATAAGCTTCATCAGCCAACTTAACAGCGGTGGCCTCTTCATTGATCTCAATGTCGAGATTATGCATATTACACCGTTCAACTTCAATGTATTTTATAAGCTCAAGCTTTCTACTTTCTCTTTTAGCAATTACCTCATTAAGATTTTGAATGTCCGAAAGGCATGTTGGACACTCATTTCCAGGCTCCAAAGAAATGAGTTGTTTTAACTGCATATTCAACTCGTCTATTTTTCGCTGTATTACCGATCGCTTTTGAATCTTCCCTTCTAAAGAAGTATGACTATATAATGATTCGGGAAGTTTAGGTGCTGGCAATCTACAACCCGCTAAATCGGAAAATATCTTTTTTGCTTTATCACTTGCTCGTTCTATAACCATAAGAGCCGATTCAGAATAACCAAAAAGCCGTTTTTCAAGTTGGTTTATATTTTCATCAGCATCTTGTAAGTGCCGATTATTAGATTTCACCTCATTGTGAAATAAAGATCTTTTTGCAACAATTTGTTTTGTTGTGTCATCTATTTCCACTAATTTGGTTTGCAGGGTCTGAATGTCAGTCTTGCCAGCATTAGCGGATAAAATCCTAACTTCCATCAGGTCCGTATTAAGTAATTTTAATTGCCCTCCTAATAAACCAATTTCCTCTTTTATTATTTCCATTTTTTGCTCGGCAAGAGCTAGATTTTTAATGCTCTTCCCTTTTTCTTCTTCAGTGTTAGCGAGATGCGTCAATCTATTTTGTAAAACTTCTCGCTGTTCATCTAACTTTTTTTCACAGTCTTTGGCATCTTGTTGAAAAACATCCCATATGCCTATATTAAGGATTTCCTTGAGAATGTCTTTTCTATTTGAGGCTTTAGATCCAGCAAAACCAAATGTATCATTTTGTTTAAAATAAAGTGAATTAATTCCAGTCTCATAATTCATACCAATAATATCTTCTATTTTCCTATTTGTCATTGTGGGCGTATTGCAAGTGAGCCCCTTCGTAACCCATTCTTTTCCATCTTTCCTTGCAAAACTTACATCTATAGTATTAGATTTTTTATTAAGTTTTCTAATCACTCTATAAATATTGTCACCAATAACAAATACAAATTCACCCATACAAGATGACTTGCCCCGTCTAACCACTTTTTCCTTAGTGCTAAAATCACTTTTTCCAAAAAGGATCCAAAATATAGCACGAAAAATAGTAGTTTTTCCAGTGGCATTTGATACATCTAGGTTACCATTCTTAGCTCCAGTTATCAACGCAGAATCAAATTTAGTAAAATCTAAAACAGAACGCTGATGAGAAGCAAAATTTTCTATCACCAGTTTAAGTGGGATCATTGTCTACACCTCCTAGAAATGATTCCAATACCAAATTCCCTCATGCGTTCTCTTAAGGCAGAATCCTCTTCCAACTCAAGATATTCATTAAAAGAGCTGATTGGATCAATCTTCTCTGTGATAGATGCCTTGCGCAATTGTCGTTTAGAAGCAACCTGTAAATGTATACCAGTGCAATGATATACCATAAGTTCTTTTTTCATAAAACTCATAATTTCATCATAGCTTATTTCTTGAACCGTTTTTTCATTCACGAGTATATTAAGCCTGGTTATACTTCCAAATAGAGGTTTTTTTTGAGCAAATTCTGTAAGATGTCTTTTTATGCTACCCATAATTTCATCTTCGCGCTCTATAAATGACTGATCAAAAGTCACATCATAAAGTGATCTTACAGGCAACTTCTCAAACCTAAACACCGTATCATTGCCATTCTTTTCAATCGCTAAAAAATATTTACTGTGGCCGGATTCTCCAAAATCCTTTCTTTCCATCGAGCCGATATAAGTTATTAGGGGATCACGCCTAATAATCTGATGTGGATGTATGTGCCCCATTACAACGGCATCGAAACCACAAAACATATCCAGAGGTAATACAATTTCTCCTGGGTGATTATCCATAACCGCATTACCAAGGATTGTCTCTTGAAGCATAAAGTGTCCCGCAAGCACCTTAAGTCCATTGTTAGCTATACCACTAATTTCATATTGTAATATGTCAGACAATCGTTGAACCGCCATATTATTAGATGCGCATCCAAGTGATTGTTTAGTCCTAAATGGCAGAAATATAAAATTGATAATATCTCCAAAAGTATCCTCACAACACACTGCATCTATATCTGGATAAATATGTATAAATGGAAGTCGCAGATGTTTTAATACATCTATCGTAGTTGAACGCTGATCTATAACAATATCATGATTACCAACAACGATATATGTATGGATTTTTAAATCAGAAAGCCTTGAGATTTTTTCAGAAAAGATCCCAAGCTCCAACGCTTGCGGGCGCTGATGTTCAAATATATCCCCAGTAAGGACAAAATGAGATACCTCGTTGCTCACCATATAATCTATCACATAATCAAATGTATTAGAAAAATCCACTAGGCGCGTATTTAGATGTCGGTGCTGATCAACTCTTCCAAGTGAATAACCGCCTCCAAAATGTGTGTCGCCGAGAATGACTACTTTCATTTTTTGTCCTTTTTGCGGATTCTGTTCTTGACAGTGAGCTTAACTTTATCACAAATATCTTTTACATATTCCCAATCTTCAAAACCCACATCTAATAAAAACTCATCAACTCTAGCACCCACCTTTTCAACCCATTCAAATTCACTCTCAAAAGGTTCGGATCCTATAAATCTTTTTATATAATTTCTCAACACCGAACCAATTTCGACCAAAAGTGGATCTATGGTTTTTATTGGTTCGGCATCCACATATGGTAATTCATCTACCAAAAAACCTTCAACCTTGCCGTTCTCGTCTAACAAACCCGCTTTTTTAGCGAGTTTTTGTAATGCAGCAGTTAAAGGCATACCTTCGACCTGACTAATGAAATTTATGGCATTTCCAGAAATGGAACAGCCAAAGCAAAAAAAAGAACCACCAGAATCAATATAGAACGAAGGTGTTCTTTCCTTTCCGCCACCTCTTCCACGATGAAATGGACACGATGTTCTATGTGTAAATTTACCCGTTTGTTTTGGCTCTAAAATTATGCCATATTCGGCCATTATTTCAGCAAGATTAATTTTAGATAATACAACACTCTTTAATTTCCACAGATCATTTGGGTCGTCTAGGAATTCCAAATTTTGTTCCACCATGTCTTTCTCCTATCTACATTTGCAACAATGTCGAATTCCTCAATAAACGAACCCTTGAATCTTTTAAACCTATATTCCTGACAATCTATAATTGCGTCTCCCTTGCCGACTAATTTTTCCGCCCCAACTCTATCAAGAATAGTTCTACTATCAACAATTGAACTTACTTGACAACTAATCCTGGCTGGAAAATTAGCTTTTATCAATCCTGTCACTACATCTACAGATGGCCGTTGCGTCGCAGTAATAAGATGAATTCCACAAGCTCTTGACTTCTGTGCAAGTCTACAAATCAAATCTTGAACAGTCTTTTTTGAAACCATCATAAGATCAGCCAGCTCGTCGATAACCACAACTATAAAAGGCATATGTTTATTATAACTGTAAATATCTCTACATCCGCTCTTTTCAAGTCGCACAAATCGTCGTTCCATCTCTGCAACTAAACTTTGTAACAACTCTAAAGAATCTTGTACATTTCTAGCAATTGGGCCATATAACTGCAACATTCCATCATAGCAAGAAAATTCTACTCGCTTTGGATCAATGAGTGCCAAACTTATACCACTATTTTTCACTAATAGACTATTAATCATAGAATGCAACATAACAGACTTTCCAGAGCCAGTTGTTCCACCAACTAAAACGTGTGGCATTTCTGCTAAGTCTACTATAACTGGCAACCCTAATCTGCATGTGCCCAAAATAAGTGGAAGTTTTGCTTTAGAATGTAAAAATGCATTACTGGCAGCTAGTAAGGGAAAGCGTACAGTTTCTTGTTCCGAAACCATAACTTCCATCCTTACTATACCTTCTTTTGTAATGGGATATATTAAAGGATCAGAAAGTGCTTTTAATGTAAGAGCAATTTCTATAGAATGTCTTTCAATTTTGCGGAATGTGCCACCGGGGCGGAGTACCAGATCAAACACGAGAAAAGAACTTTCTCGCTGACAAGATCTTATCTCAGCTCCGATTTTCAACTGTGTAAATAATTTAGAAAGGGATTCTATTGCTATAGCACTATTCAATTCACTTCCTTTCCAGAGATGCCATCTCTTTTCTGATTCTTTCACACAGCCTGGTCATAAGTAGATATGTGAGACGCGCTTGCTCATCCTGTTCGCCATAGAGCTTTTCGCGCGTTTGCTGGTATGTCGCCTGTTCTTTGTCAAGCTCAAGCAAAATACCAGTTATAATCTTATCATATTCTTTAAGCATTGGGGTTGTCTTCATACACATCACTTTCAATGTCGTTAATTTTGCCCTCTAACAAAACAATCTTTTCTTTTAATTGATGTATTTCATAAGCAAGTGTATTCCCAGCATCACGCAGTGTGAGAGCCTGCCGTACCGCCAAAATACAAATTCCAAGCATACCCTCACCAGGATTTAAACTTTCTACTCCTAATACGGCAAGTGCTAACTGGCTAACAGCATTCTGTTCTTCTTCATTTTCCTTAATTGATCTGTTTTCAGCAAGTTTCCTATTTTTCAGTAATTTGTTGAACTCCTGCATTGCATCGATCAGAATCTGTTTCGCCTCGTTCAGTTGTGTCATAAACTTGACAGCTTCGTCCGTCGGAGATGGTAAGTTTTCTACTGGAGTGTCCAAC